>Ga0315298_1001008_pt1 | contig 53507 bp, 51 predicted proteins | sample WHS_1_MG_FD_203077 | JGI IMG/M metagenome (GOLD analysis project Ga0315298, IMG submission 203077) | Extremophilic microbial mat communities from Washburn Hot Springs, YNP, Wyoming, USA - WHS_1_MG | ecosystem: Environmental > Aquatic > Thermal springs > Hot (42-90C) | place: USA: Wyoming... | reverse complement strand
ATCTTAAATCACCACCCTTTAAAGATCTAAGATGGCTTAAATTTAACTGATGGGAATCAATAATGGAATCCTATTTTGTCCAATTATGATTTTTACCAATAGTACATAAATGATTTTTACGTAACAGATTTTTTTATAGGCTTGTTACGTAAACATCATTTATGTACTATTTGTAAAGATTGCACTAATTGCGTTCTTTGCGTTTATTGCGTTTGTAGCGTTTGTAGCGTTTATAGCGTTTATAGTGTTTATTGCGTTTATAGCGTTCAATAAAGGCGCATAGCACAGAGCGGAAAAAGGCTGAAAGGTAGGTGGCAATAACTCAATTTTTGAAACAAAATCACGGGTCTTCACTACTGAGGCTGAAGTCGAAGCGTAAGCCTCAGATATACTATAAATAACTACATCACAATACCCAATAAACTATACATCTATAATAAAGGTAGTTTATTTTGTTTCAGAAATTGAGTTATTGCCATCGATATGGCGTCAATAACGTTTATAGCGTTCATTGCGTTTACAGCGTTTGTTGAGTTATTTAAAAGGATGTTATTGGGTGACAAAAAAATTTTTTCGCAACATCTGCATTATTTTATCCATAAATAGTTTCCCATGTGTACATAAATGATATTTACGTAACAGATTTTTTTATAGGCTCTTCTACAAAATATATCACTGAAAATATTATTAAAAAAATATATATTATTTAAGATGAGGCGATACTATAAAGACATAGAAAAATTAATAAAAAAAGAAAATTATAGAACAATTCAAGACAGGGCATCAAAACAAGGTCCAAGGATTATCATTGATAATAAAGAATTCATTAATTTCTCATCTAATGACTATCTTGGTTTATCAAATCACCCATACATAATAGAAAAAGTTAAAGCAGCAATCCACGAGTTTGGCTATGGTTCTTCAGCCTCAAGACTTTTATCGGGTGCTACTATATTAACTACTAAACTTGAAGAAAAGATATCTAAATTCAAAAATACAGAATCTGCTTTAATATTTAACACAGGCTTTTCGGCTAACATTGGTGTAATTCCAGCCATCACCGATTCTGAAACTGCAATATTCAGCGATGAATTAAATCATGCAAGTATAATTGATGGATGTAGACTGAGTAAAGCCGAAAGAATCATATTTACGCACAAAGACCTTTCACATCTCGAAGAACTTATTAAAAAGAATAACAAAAAATATAAGATTGTAATAACAGACAGTGTATTTAGTATGGATGGAGATATAGCCCCTCTGCCAGGAATAGTTGAGATTTGTAAAAGATATGAGGCATCACTTTATATTGACGATGCACATGCCACAGGAGTTATAGGAGATGGCAGGGGATCATTGTCACACTTTAACATTCAACCAGAACCATGGATAATACAAATGGGCACATTTTCCAAGGCACTCGGCTCTTACGGAGCCTTCGTCACAGGTGCAGATGAGATAATAAAATGGGTGGTAAACAATGCAAGAAGTTTCATATATTCAACAGCTTTGCCAACATGTATCATAGCGGCTAATTTAGCTTCTCTTGATATACTCTTAGAAGATCCCTCGATCTTGAATAAATTATGGGAAAACAGAAACAAACTTTTTAATAAATTAAGAGAATTGGGATTCGATACAATGGCGAGCGAAACACCAATCATACCCATAAAGACCGGGAGTGTTAAAAATACTATAAAGGTCTCAAAATATTTATATGAACATGGGATATATGCGCCACCAATAAGACCACCAACCGTTAAAGAAGCTCGAATCAGATTAACTGTCACATCAGCCCATACAGACGAAGACATAAAAACCTTGATAGATACACTTAAAAACATATAATAAATCTAAATGAAAAAAGGTTTTTTTATCACAGCAACAGATACAGGAGTAGGTAAAACAGTCATATCATCAGCTCTCATCCTACTAATAAAATCACTTGGTTTCAGTGTCTGTGGGATGAAACCTATTGAAACAGGCTGTATTAAACAAGAGAATAACGATTCTTTACTTCCAGCAGATGGACTTTTTTTGAAAAACATCTCAGAAGTTAATGAAAGCCTTGATCTCATCACACCAATAAGATTCGAAAACCCCCTTGCACCATATACTGCATCTCTTTTAGAAGATAAGACCATTGAACTTGAAGTCATACAGAAGGCATTCATAAAGCTTTCAAATAAATACAATATAATAATTGTTGAAGGCATCGGAGGACTGCTTGTTCCAATCAAAAAAGACTATTTTGTACTCGATCTTGCGCTGGAACTTGCGCTACCAACAATAATAGTTACGAGACCAGGTCTTGGAACTATTAATCATACCCTTTTAACGCTAAAACATTCTTTAAATGAAGGCTTAGAAGTCGCAGGAATTATAATTAACTACAGCGCACCACCAACTCATTCAATTGCTGAAAAAACAAATCAAAATATACTCGAGCAAATATGTCCCGTCCCCATTATTGGAACATTCCCAAATCTTAAAGATTTAGAAAAAGAGACTATAGAAGAAGCTTCAAAAAAATGTATTCAGCTAAAACATATAAAAAAATATTTATAAAATTTAATCTTATATAAGCTTCATGTCTTCAAGCACTTTCCTCAACTTTTCTTTATTTGCAGGAGACATTTCACACAAAGGTAATCTAAATTCCTCCTGAATCTTACCCATCATGGCAAGTGCCGTCTTCACTGGTATTGGATTCGTCTCAATAAACATTGCGGCATTTAGTGGCTCAAGTTTATAGTGTAATTCTCTTGCCTTATCATATTGTCCTTTCAGCCAAAGCGAACACATCCTCGACACATCGTTAGGCATAACATTAGCTGTAACCGATATTACTCCTTTACCACCCAAAGCAAGTAGAGGTAAAGTTGTAAAGTCATCACCAGAAATGACAGTTATCCTGTCACCACAAAGCCTGATTATCTCGCTCACTTGTTTCATGTCACCCGATGCTTCTTTAATTGCAACTATATTCTCAATCTCTGCAAGGCGTGCAACTGTAGATGGCAATATATTTACTGCAGTCCTCCCAGGTACATTGTAAAGTACAATAGGTATGTCAACCTTTTCTGCGACAGTCTTATAATGCCTATATAAACCCTCCTGGGTTGGCTTATTATAATAGGGTGCTACAAGTAACACCGCGTCAGCACCAGACTTTTTAGCATGTTTTGTTATCTCAATAGTCTCATCTGTAGAATTTGCACCGGTTCCAGCTATTACAGGAATTCTCTTATTAACTGTCTTAACCGTAATATCTATTACTCTATAGTGCTCCTTATAATCAAGAGTTGCTGACTCTCCTGTCGTCCCACATGGCACTATAGCATTTGTTCCCTGCGCTATATGCCATTCGATAAGGTCACAAAACGCCTTCTCGTCCACCTTTCCTTTTTTGAAAGGTGTAACTATTGCAACTATTGAACCTTTAAACATAGAAACCTCCTTTTAAAACTAATTTAAATTGAAACATCAATATAACCTGTAAAAACCTTTGTAGCCGGTCCTGTCATATAAACATGATTATCATCTCCCCATTCTATAAAAAGTTCTCCACCCAATAAGCGCACCTTCACTCTTCTACTTGTCAATCTTTTTAAATGAGATACAACAGCAGTTGCCGATGCCCCAGTTCCACAAGCCAATGTCTCCCCTGCTCCTCTTTCCCATACCCTCATCTCAACTTCATTATCGTTCAAGACCTTTACAAACTCAACATTAGTCTTTTTAGGGAAATAAATATAATTCTCAATTATTGGTCCAATCTCCGTTACAGGAAACTTCTTTAAATCTTTAACATATATAACAGCATGTGGATTCCCCATAGAAACACATGTAACCTTGAAAATTTTATTTTTAACTGTAATTGGGAAATCCAGAACAACCCCTTTATCTTTATATCTTTTCAACAAATCAGAAATCTTTTCCTTCAGGCTCCATTTCTTTAAATCAACTGGAATCATCTCAGCCTTAAATATTGGTTCACCCATATCCACTTTAACCATATCATTAACCTTCTGGGGTCTAATTAAACCAGCAAGGGTCTCTATATCAAGAGTATCTTTATTAGAAAGCTTGTTATCCCATACATATTTTGCAAGACATCTTATACCATTCCCACACATCTCAACTTCCGAACCATCTTTGTTAAATATTCTCATCTTGAAATCAGCTATCTTAGATTTTTCAAGCAAAATTAATTGGTCTGCACCTATTCCAAATCGTCTATCGCACAAATTTACACTTAGCATTTTCAGATCAAGTCTAAAGGTATTAATCCTTTGGTTAACACAATCTACTAAAATAAAATCATTACCAAGACCATGCATCTTAATGAAATTAAGTCTCAAGATAAATATCTCCTTATTTCAATCTTTGAAAAATGTACTATCTTAAAAAATTCGGTATCAAATCATTCCTTAGCAAATCTTTATAAGTCTCTCGTCTTCTTATAAGGAAATGCTCATCATCTTTAACCAATACTTCAGCTGCCTTTGGTCTACTATTATAATTAGAACTCATAGAAAAACCATATGCACCAGCACTCATAACAGCTAAATACTCACCTTGCTTAATCTCTTCAATCTCTCTATCCTTTGCAAGAAAATCCCCTGATTCACAAATTGGTCCAACAATATCACACAATATCTTTCTCCTTCTTTTCTTTACAACTGGTAAGATGTGATGATATGCATTATACAAGGTTGGTCTTATAAGGTCGTTCATACCAGCATCAACTATGACAAAATTTTTATCCTCACCTTTCTTTAAATAAAGTGTCTTCGTAACTAAAATACCAGCATTACCAACGATCGACCTTCCTGGTTCAATTATCAAGGTCAAATCCCTTCCATTTAGTAAAGGAATCAACCTTACTGCTACATCCATAGGCATTGGTGGTTCTTCATCCTTATATGGAATACCCAAACCTCCTCCAATATCAAGATAGTTAATCTTCACCCCTTGAGAATTTAACTCATCTATAAGTATCAAAACCCTTTTCAATGCATCTATAAATGGAGAAACCTTAACAATCTGAGAACCTATGTGTTTATGAATACCAACGATCTTAATATTTCTTAACTTGGATGCAAGTTTGTAGTATTCTAAGGCTTTGTCTATTGGGATACCAAACTTATTTTTTTTCAAACCAGTTGAGATGTACGGATGTGTTTCTGGGTCAATATCAGGGTTAATCCTTAATGCAATCCTTGCAGTAACCTTAAGATTATGTGCAATCCTATCAATCTCTAATAATTCTGCCTCAGATTCAACATTAAACATCAATATCCTTGATCTAAGAGCAAACTCTATCTCTTCTTCCGTTTTACCTACCCCTGCATAAACTATCTTATTCGATGGAATACCAGCCTTCAATGCTGTATATAGTTCACCACCAGAAACGATATCCGCACCACCGCCATTCTTTGCAAAAATTCTTAAAATAGCACTATTTGAATTTGCCTTAATAGCAAAGCAGATTATATGAGGATATTTCTGATACGCATTATCATATGCCTTGAAATGTCTTAAAAGCGTGTTATAGCTATAAACATAAAGTGGTGTTTTGTAAAGGTTAACAAGTTCTTTTACTGCAACCTGCTCAGCATAAAGCTGACCATTTTTATATTGGAAATAATGCATAATTTAAAACCTTTTGTAGTTCTATTTCGCTATATTTTAAATATATTTCACTTTTATCTCAAGTGAAACGATTAGCATATATTTAAAAATCTTATGTTTAAATTTGACATTCATCTTTAGAGCCCTTTTTGTAAGTGTTATTATCCTATTCTTTATAAGCAATCAAATATTCCTGCTCTTCAAACATGAACTTATGAAATTTAAACCCAGTTAAGTCACATTTTTAGCCGCTCCCGCCTCAGCGTCTTTTGATATTCTTTCTTCTTCATCTTTCATAATTGATAATTCTTTCCATTATTTTCAACATTTTAAAACTATATGGTATTATTAATAATTGTGGAAAAACGACTCCAAAAGATTATATCAGAAATGGGCATAGCATCAAGAAGAAAGGCGGAAGAATTAATCTTACAGAATAGGGTAACTGTTAATGGTAAACCAGCAACCTTAGGTATGAAGGCTGACCCCGAAAAAGACTTTATCAAAATAGATGGAAAACTCTTAACAAAACCTGAGCCAAAAGTATATTACATCTTTAATAAACCTAAAAACGTTGTCACAACCCTTTACGACCCAGAAGGCAGACCATCTCTAATCGATTATTTGAAAAAGATAAAATACAAGGTTTTCCCAGTTGGGAGGCTTGACTTCGACTCAGAAGGGCTTCTTATACTCACAAATGATGGGGAACTCGCCAACAGAATAATGCATCCCGCTAAAAAGATACCAAAAACTTACCTCGTCAAAGTAAAAGGGATACCTTTTGAAGAAGACCTCAACAAGCTGAGAAAGGGTATTACACTTAAAGACTCTACTACAGCACCTGCAAACATAAAGATAATTAGAAAAACAGACAACAACGCATGGTTAGAAGTAACCCTATATGAAGGGAAAAAGAGACAGATTAGGTACATGTTTGAAAAGATAAAACACCCCGTGCTAAAACTAAAACGCATAAAAATAGACGGGATACAGCTAAAAGATTTAAAACCTGGTGAACTAAGAATTATGACCGAAGAAGAATTAAAAAGGCTAAAAAGTTCAGCAGGTTTATAATAATATTTCATAAATTAATAATGGAGGTAAAATTGTATCGAGACAAAGGATGTGGTGAAGTAAGTGAGACTGACATAGGCAAAAATCTTAGATTATGTGGTTGGGTATATAGAAGAAGAGACCATGGCGGCTTAATATTCATAGATCTTCGCGACAGGAGTGGTATATTACAGGTTGTCTTCAGCCCTGAAGTCTCCAAAGATGCACACGATATTGCCCATAATATTAGAAGTGAGTATGTAATCTCTGTAGTCGGTGAGATAAGGAGGAGACCAGATGGAACAGAAAACCCAAGCTTGCCAACTGGTCTTATCGAAATGTATGTGAATGATTTGAAGATTTTAAATACATCTGCACCTTTACCTTTTTCACTCGAAGAAGCATCCGAAACATCTGAGTCATTAAGATTAAAATACAGATATCTTGACCTCAGAAGACCTGAGATGCAAAAGAACCTAATAATAAGGCACAAAGTCATAAAAACTATAAGAGATTATCTTGACAGTAAAGGATTTCTCGAAATAGAGACACCCATGCTCACAAAATCAACGCCCGAAGGCGCTCGCGATTATCTTGTCCCAAGCCGTCTTAACCCAGGGCACTTTTATGCATTACCCCAATCGCCACAGCTCTTCAAACAAATCTTGATGGTATCTGGACTCGAAAAATATTTTCAGATTGTAAAGTGTTTTAGAGACGAAGACCTAAGAGCTGATAGACAACCTGAATTTACACAGGTTGACCTTGAAGCCTCCTTTGTTGAAGTTAAAGATATAATCAACCTCATAGAAGATATGCTAAAAAAAGTCTTCAAAGAAGTTCTTGATGTAGAAATCACTACACCTTTTGAAAGACTTAGCTATTCAGAATCTATTGAAAGGTTTGGTAGTGATAAGCCTGACATGAGATTTGCTTTAGAACTTAAAGAAATGGCAGACCTTGCTGAAAAAGGTTCATTCAAGGTTTTCATTGATGCGTTAAATTCAGGTGGCAGAGTTAAAGGCATAAATGGCAAAGGCATGGCAAATCTATCAAGGAAAGAAATAGATATGCTGACACAAGAAGCGATATCATATGGGGCTAAGGGTCTTGCGTGGATCAAAGTAAAAAATGGCTTTGAATCACCAATAACCAAATTCTTTCCTGAAGAGATACTAATAAATATGGCAAAAAGACTCGAAGCCGAAGAAGGAGACCTAATGCTCTTTGTCGCAGATAAAGAAAACATAGTTCATGATGTCTTAGGAAGGATGAGACTCGAGTTTGGCAAAAGATTGAATTTGATAAAACCTGGTTTCAAATTTGTATGGATAAACAACTTTCCACTACTTGAATGGAACGAGGAAGAAAATAGATTTGAAGCGATGCACCACCCATTCACATCCCCTGCTGATGAAGATGTCGACAAAATGTTACTTGGGGATATCAATGACAAAAATCTTCTTTCATCTTTGAAGGCAAAGGCTTACGACATAGTATTAAACGGCTTTGAGATTGGTGGTGGTAGTATCCGTATCCATAGAAGTGATATCCAAAAGAAGATGTTTGAAATTCTCGGAATCTCTGACGAAGAAGCAAGAACAAAGTTCGGTTTTCTACTCGATGCATTCGAATTTGGAGCCCCTCCACACGGAGGTATTGCACTCGGCCTTGATAGGCTTTTAATGATAATGGTAGGTGCAACATCAATAAGAGATGTCATAGCATTTCCAAAAACACAAAAAGCTTCATGTCTAATGAGTGGTAGCCCCTCCCCTGTAGACCCTAAACAACTACGCGAACTATATATAAAACTCACATTACCCGAGACATAAGCTAATCTTAAATTGAGGATAAATACTTTAGGTATGATTCATAATTGAGCCTCGTCTCAGAAATACTATCGCCACCGAATTTATCCAAAAATGCATCCGCTATAATGATAGAAACCATTGCCTCAGCAATAATACTTGCTGCTGGCACAGCGCAGATATCCGAGCGCTCATAAATAGCCTTTACTGGTTTTTTAGTTTTTATATCAATCGAGCGTAATCTTCTTCTTAATGTTGGTATTGGTTTCATAACTGCACGTAAGATTATTGGCATCCCGTTTGTAATCCCGCCTTCAATACCACCAGCATTATTTGTCCTACGATAAAAACCCCCAGTCAGAACATTACCTAAACTCTTACTATAAAATATCTCATCCATAACCTCTGAACCAAACCTCGAACCTATCTCAAATCCGCCACCAATCTCTACACCTTTTATTGCTTGAATGCTCATAATTGCCTGCGCAAGCCTTCCGTCAATACGCCTATCCCACTGGATATGACTACCTAAACCTATCGGTAACCCAATAACAAATACCTCAAAGATACCACCAAGTGAATCACCTTCACCCTTTGTCTTATCAATCAAACTAATAATCTCGCTCGTCAACCTCTTATCAGGACACCTCACAGGCGACCTTTCTGCTTCATGAAAAAGTCTTATTAATTGTCTTCCTCTTAAATTACTACTCTTAAGATTCATCTTATGTGAACCAATCTGTAATACATAACTACCTATTTTTATGTCGAATATACCTAAGAACTTTTTTGTTATTGCCCCGACCGCAACTCTCATTGCAGTCTCCCTTGCGCTTGAACGCTCGAGTATATTCCTTACGTCTTCATGCGCATACTTTATCAAACCCGCGAGATCTGCATGTCCAGGTCTTGGTTTTGTAACAGCATCAATCGAACCCACATCAGACGGCTCAATAGACATAGCTTCTTTCCAATTCTTAAAGTCTTTATTCTCAAGAAAAAGCGCTATTGGTGAACCAATCGTCTTACCCCACCTAACACCTGAAATAATGTCTATATGATCTTCCTCAATCTGCATTCTTCCACCACGGCCATAACCACCCTGTCTCCTCCTGAGTTCAAAATCGATATCATCCTTAGAAAGGGACAAACCTGCAGGAATGCCTTCTAAAATTCCTATTAAACCTTTCCCGTGAGATTCACCAGCTGTTAAAAATCTAATAGCACCCATTTAATCTGTAAGTATACCATATACAAAGGTAAAATCTATCCAAAACATTTAGAAGTAGATTTAAATTCTTAGCATCTTACTACCTTTTGAATGTTACACTTATATTGTCGAAAAGCATTGATGGAAAATAACCAGAATGTGCGGGATAAAGTCTATCTTCAATACCAATAACAGATTTCATAACATCATAAATATTACCTGCTACCATAACATCCTTCACATGCCCTACTACCTCACCCTTTTCAACATATATAGCAGGTGACACACCAATAGAGAAATCACCATTAGGGATGTTCCCGCTATGTGCACCAAGTGCCTCTCCTATAATTATTCCATGATCCATCATCCTTATCAGGTCATAAAAGCTTTTATCTCCCTTCTCAATAAAAAGGTGGTTAAGTGTGGGCGTTGGCTTTGAAAATATCGACCCTTTGAAACCATTACCAGTAGACTCTTTCTTTAACTTTTCAGCAAAATACAAATCATAATAAAAATTCTTGAGAATACCTTTTTCAATTATATGAAATCTTCTACACATTACTCCTTCGTCATCAAACATCCTTGCACCTGGCCTTGAGTCATCAAGCGGATCATTATATATTGTTATCTTTTCATCGAAAATCTTTTCACCAACCTTATTAGCGATAGGAGAAATATTCTGATACAAACTTACAGCACTTGTAGCCGTCTGTAATCTCCAGAGCAAAACATATAAGGTCTCTGGCAGAAACATAACCTTAAGCCTCTCCGTCTTTGGCAATACATCTTTCAAAGAATTTTTAAACATAAATACAAGATAATCGATATATTCATCGGTAGCCTCAACAAAACCCTTTGATACAATTGACCTATTCATAGAAGCAGATGTATATGGATAAACCAACTGTGCATTAAAATAATATATAGATGACTTGTAAGAAATATCTGTGCCAGAACTATTTAATAATCTCACATTAGATATAGCACGATATGCATTTATATTAATCTGTTCATCAACCCTCTGGGAAAGCAGTTCACATACCCTCTTACATTCTCTTGCTATATCAGAATTAGATACCTTTTCAATCGAGCCCTCATAAGTATCGAGTGATTTATCAACCTTCGTAAGTGGAAAACTAAACGAGGCTTCCACACAACCTTTCAATGAGTCTATCGCATTATTTATAAGCGTATTCCTATCTCCATCTCTAAGATTCCTTGTATAAGCGAAACCAAGCTTATTATCCTTTATTATCCTTAAGCAGAGGCCTGATTGAAAATCGCTATTAATATATTGTAGGTCAGAGTTTTCAAAATAGATGCCATCACTCATAGTCTCTGCAGAGTAAATCTCAGCTTGTTCAACCTTTCCTAATACCATTTCTAAAAGCTTCTCCACTATACTCCTCCTACAACTACATTTTTTATTAATATATGTGGTCCACCATGACACGAGCGAATATTAATCTGTCCTTTACCGCATCCACCTGTCTTACTCAAGACAAGGTCATTTCCTACTGCAACAATATCCTTCAGTGTCTTATACAAGTTACCCGATATATTAATATCCCTTATCATCTCGACCATTTTTCCATCTTTTACAATATAACCGTATTGTGCACCAAAAGTGAAACTCTCACCGCTCGTCTGTCCACCTTTATGATCAAGGATATACAAACCATCACCAAGAAGATTGATTAGTTCTTCAAATGTATTTTCTCCAGGTTCAATAAATATATTTCCCATCCTAACTATCGGTGCATACCGATAATCTTCTGCAATACAATGACCTGTAACATTCTCACCAAAGACATATGCAGTTCTTCTTGAATGTAATCTACCTGTTAGTACACCTCTCTGCATAAGTGGCGTCCTTTTTACTTTAACACCTTCATCATCATAAACATAAAAACCTAATTGATTTGGTATCGTTGGATCATCCGTAATACTCAAAATATCATTACCAAGCTTAGCTCCAAGCTTCATCTTCTCACGCATTGTAGGAGAATTTTCTATCAAATCAGCTTCTGAAAAATGCCCAAAGGCTTCATGAACAAAAACACCCGCAAGATCAGGATTTAAAATAACGTTGTAAACACCTCCAATGACAGGTTTTGCTTTAAGTAAATCAACAACAATCTTAGTCCTATTCTCAAACTCTTGCTCTTGATTCCTTATAACTGAAAAACCACTACTCCCACCTGTTGATACCCTGACATTTTGCGTCAAATCTCCATCTTTACTTGTTATCAATCCTCCAAGAGATACAGTTACAAGGTCTTCTCTTACCTCTGCACCTTCTGTACTTGCAAAATACTTTTCACGTACAACCTCATTATATGCTATATTCGTTGTTACTATCTTATCATGCCCATATGGTATCATGTTATATCTGCGCGTAATCTCAAGCTTTTCATCAATTGAAACACCCCTGGGGTCTTCATCAAGTTTTGGTAAATATATATCTCGCACCACCTCTACCTCTGCAAACTTCACCTTCTTTTTCAGATACTCAGACATCAAGATTGCATTATCATAAGCCACCTTAATTGCTTTATCAGCATCTTCTTCCCTTGTAAATGTAGCAAAAGCAAGTCCACCATTTTTTAAAACCCTAACCACATATCCATCTGTAGAATTCGAACCAATGTGGAATAGTTCCTTCCCTTGAAAAACTATCTTTGTTTCGCTCTTGACCTCATATCTAATATCAGCATAATCTGCTCTAACTTTCGACAAAATCATACGCAATCTATCAAACATAGTCCACCCTCTTTATTCTTATAAAGTCTAAAGGTAATTTAATCATACCATTTAATCAAATCTTCAGTGTTTACCCTCTCACTTCTATATGAATTCGCAACGTGAGTATAATCAGGGTAACCCGTAGATATTCCGAGTATAATCCTCTTAGAATCTGGTATACCAAGAAATCTTTTTATATAGCTCGCATAATCTGTAACAAATGCCTGTGGTACTGTACCCACCCCATAGGCATGTGCAGCAAGCATAAGACTCTGTGCAAACAGACCCATATCAAATATAGACCATTCCGATAGGGTAGAATCTTGATATAGATAGATCACATGGGGTGCACCGTAAAACTTAAAATTCGCAATCTTCGATTTTTTTACAATCTCTAAATTCGTGAGATCAACCCCTGTAATCTCCGCCCTTTTTCTCAAATGTCTTGATATTCTTTCACCTATAATATCTGGCCAGTTTTTTGGCTCTGGCAGATCAGGACAAATCTTTTCACCCTTTTCGAGTAGATCGATCAACATTTTTGAGAGTTCTTCTTTTTTATAACCAGAAACAATTGCAACCTCCCATGGTTGGCTATTTTTATAAGACGGGCTCCATTTTGCAGTATCTATTATTTTAATTAAAATCTCTTTTGGAACAGGATCAGGCTTAAACTTTCTTATACTCATCCGTGTTTTTATACAATCAATTGCATCCATTCTACACCTCCATATTAATAATTATTTAATCCTCTTTATAATCTCTTTAAATTCTATAGTTCCAGCTACCTCCAATATCTGGAATAAGATCGTCTCCGTGCATGTTATCACTGCTCCTGCATCACGCATAAAATCAATGGCAACCTTCCAATTTTCCTTTGACCTCGAACATACAGCATCCGCTACAATATGTACATTAAAACCCTTCCTGATTAAATCTATAGCTGTCTGCAAAACACATACATGAGTCTCCATACCCGTTACTATTAACTTCTTTTTACTATTTTCATTAATCTTTCTTAAAAAAACCTTTTCTTTACAACAACTAAAAGACAATTTTTCAATTGGATCATAAACTGTTAATGAATTCTTAATAGCTTCTACTGTCTGCCCAAGACCTTTCGGATACTGTTCTGTCAAAATGACTGGTATGTTAAACAATTTTGCCAACTCTATTAAGTGACATATATTTCGAACTACCTTCTCCTTTACACTCATAACCTCAGCCAACTTCTCTTGAACATCGATAATCAACAACAAAGAGTCTTCTTTATTTATAAAAAATCTTTCAATCATAAACTTTCACCATAAAAAATTTATAAATTATTATGCTTATTCACATCGAGGATTTCCAGTCTAACCTTCGAAATCCTTTGAGCCACCATCTCTGAGATTATTAATCTCTTATTATCAACTTCCACGACATCTCCTACCTTCGGTATCCTTTGAAGGTCAGTGAGTAAAAACCCACTCAGCGTTTCGTAATCTGGCGATTCAGGAATATCAATTCCATAATCCTCTTTAAGATCCTTTATACTTATTGACGCATCTATCAGATAAATATTTTCACTGAGTTTTAGAACAGGGCTCTCCACATCATATTCATCCCTTATTTCCCCTACAATCTCTTCAAGTAAATCCTCCATTGTCACAAGACCACTCACACTTCCATACTCATCTATTACAAGCGCCATATGAATCCTCCTTCTTTGCATCTCTCTTAAAAGATTACTTATCTTCATAGTTTCTGGTATATAGAATGGTGGTTTAATAAGCTTTCTGATATCTATGTTTCCCTTCGTAATCGCGTTTAAGAAATCTTTAACATACAAAACACCTCTTATATCATTTAAATCCTTCCCAATAACTGGATAACGTGAGAACTGCTCCTCATTGATAATATTCTTAATCTCTTCTAAAGACATATTTATATTTATCGTTACCATCTTAGTCGATGGGACCATCACCTCCTTTACAGACATATCTGTAAACTCAAAAACACTATGGATAAGTTCTTGCTCTGTAGGTTCAAACACACCCTGCTCACTACCCTCCCTGATGAGCATCTTAATCTCTTCCTCAGATATATATGCCCTTTGAGAAAATGTCCTCTTTCCAAAAGGCCTCAAGATAAGATTAGTGCTAAAGGTTAGTATTCTGACGAAAACTCCTGTGATTTTAGAAAATGCTTCTACAATTCTCGCAGTCCTGATACCAACCTTCTCTGGATTAATGAGTGCAATAGACTTCGGTATAAGTTCACCGAAAACAAGTAAAAAATAAGTAATAACAATAGTCACTACCGCAATAGAAATTGCCTCGCTTGATGCTGATAGAAATTTGATCGGTATACCTTCTATAACTGGCTTTATAATTCTTATTGCCGCAGCGCCTCCAATAGCACCTGCAATAACACCAGCAAGCGTAACACCAATCTGAATAGTTGCTAAAAACCTATCAGGCGTCTCCTTGAACTTATAAATTAACTCCGCTGATTTATCTCCTTTCTCTATCAACTGTTTTAGCCGACTTCTCCTTGAGGCCACTACTGCTATCTCTGCAGCTGCGAAGAACCCATTGATGATTATAAAAACAATAATAAAAAATATATCAGTTAACATCAAATTTCTTTATAAAATATATAGTATGCAATGGCAGGATACTTTACTGTAAGAATTTTATTTATCTCAAATCCTTTTTCATACTGCGGTGATCTCGTAATACTTTCACTATCCATCTAAAATTCATTATAATTTTTCTATTATAGCATCCGCAACTTCTGAAGTCTTTGCAGCTGTTGGATCATCTGCAGATGGCTTTAAATCATAAGTAACTCTCCTACCTTCTCTTATAACCTCAGCAACTGCTTTTTCTACTTTATCTGCAGCATCCTTCTCCCCTAAATGCCTTAGCATCAAAACACCAGAGAGTATCATAGCAAGTGGGTTTACCTTATTCAATCCTTTATACTTTGGAGCACTTCCATGTGTTGGTTCAAAGATTGCGTATTCTTCTCCAAGATTAGCACCAGGTGCGAGGCCAAGTCCACCAATCAAGCCAGCTGCAAGATCAGATATGATATCACCATATAGATTTGGTAAAACAAGAACATCATACAATTCTGGTTTTTGCACAAGCTGCATACACATGTTGTCAACAATCCTATCTTCAAACTCAATATCTTCATAGTCTCTTGCAACGCCCCGAGCAACCTCAAGGAAAAGACCATCTGAGAATTTCATTATATTTGCCTTATGTACAACAGTCACCTTTCTCCTATTGTTCTTTTTCGCATACTCAAATGCAAATCTTACTATCCTTTCAGTCGCATATACAGATATTGGTTTTATACTAATCCCCGAATCTACACTTATAGACTTCCCTGTTAATTCTTTGATCAGATTTATAATCTTATAGGCTCCATCTGAGCCTCTTTCAAATTCTACTCCCGCATAAAGATCCTCCGTATTTTCCCTTACAATAATGAGATCTACATCATCATACACAGCCTTTGCACCCTTAAAAGACTTACAAGGTCTTAAACAACAATAGAGATCCAAAATTTGCCTCAGTGCTACATTCACACTTCTGAAACCCGTCCCAACAGGTGTTGTTATTGGTCCTTTAAGTGCTACTTTATTTCTCTTTATAGACTCTATTACCCTATCGGGCAAAGGTGTCCCTTCCTTCTCATAAACATCGATACCAGCTTCTTGAATATCCCACTCAATGGGAACACCAGTTGCTTCTAAGACTCGTCTCGTTGCCTCTGTTATCTCAGGACCAGTTCCATCTCCTGGAATCAAAGTAATTCTATGCATAAAAATTCATCCTTTCCATCATAAACATTTTATGTTACGGATTTACGGTGAGGATCTTCCTAACAATCTCAGGATAAGTTGCAATAAATCTCAACTCATCGTCGGTAAGGGGTTTTTGGGTATGTAAGTTTGCATATTGAACAAGTTCGAGAACTTTCCTTGCCTCATTATCGTTCGAAAAATGTATTCCAAGTTTATCATAAACATGCCTAAAACCTTTAATACCACCGTATTCACCAGTAGTTATTATCCTACCTGTCTCGGTTAGTTCTGGCTCACCTCTGCCAACATCCTCAGGGTCGTAAAGCTCATAATTACGCCTATCTTTTAAAGCACCATCTGCATGTATACCTGATTCATGTGCAAATGCATTAGCTCCAAGACCAGGTTGATTAATGGGTATCGGTATGTTAAATGCATATGAAGCATATTTACCTATCTTCCATGCTTTCTTCAAATCCACATGCTCATCAAGAGGTAGCTTATTTTTCAATCCATGTGAAAACTTCAATGCAAGTATAGTAGAAACAAGGTCGCAATTTCCGCATCTTTCGCCATAACCATTCACGGTAGTATTTATATATGCGTCAACACCTGATTCAATAGCTCCTTGAGCACCAGCCACGGAGACCGCTTCAGCCATACCGAGATCATTATGACAGTGCATCTCTATAGGAAATCTTGTTGCAAGCACAAGAGCTTTTGTCCGCTCATAAATAGTGATAGGGTCGTCTGTGCCAAGGGTGTCACAATATCTAAAACGATCTGCACCTGCTTCCTTACCCGCGAGAACAAACTCTATAAGTCTATCTAACTCAGTTCTCGATGCATCTTCTGCATTAATACCGACCGTTTCTGCACCACATTCCTTCGCAAGTTTAACAGACTCAACAAGCGACTTTACTATATCTTTAAACGTCTTCTTACCTTGAAATTTCCCCTTTATCATAATATCAGAGGTTGAGATAGATATATTGATATGCTTCAATTCAGGACAATTCTTAAAGCTTAACTCAACATCTTCTGGTATAGCCCTACACCAACCTTCAAGATGTATCCTTTTAAAAACTCCAAGTTTTACAAGCTCAAGATTGGCATTAATATAATTTATCTCATGTTTTAAAGTTGGGAAACCAATCTCACTTTGGAATATCCCCATCTCATCAAGATATAAATTCAACATGGTTTTAGATAACTTTGGCAAAAGGATTCTCGAAGTCTGGACTCCATCCCTATTTGTAACATCTATCAAATAAACCTTACCCATTATGTAAAACCCACTTTCTTATAAGATTTCTTTTTATACGAATTGCAATAACAAAGATGATTTCAAATAAATTATCAATTCTTTCAATTTTGTATATATAAAATAACATAAATAACAGCTTAATACAACGCTCAAAACAACTGCAATTAATCAAAAAAGCCTCAAACCTTGATTTATGCTTGATAAATATACATTTTGTTGTGGTTATTCTTTAAAGGTTAGAAAAAATGATATTCAAAACAATTATATGAGGATCAAAATTAATCTATTAAAGATTCGTCTCTCTCACAAAGAAAAATATTAAGGCTAAAAAGGGGAATTTGTATTTAAATTCCCCTTTTTAGCCGGGATTAACCATTAGTGAATATTTTAATTAATTAGCTCCATTAATAAGATTTAACAATGTATTTGTATCCATAACATCAGCAACAGGAATACTTAAATAAAACGGTATTATCTCATTCGCATCAACGCCACTTAAAACCTTCTCAAGTACTGGACCATCATTTGCATCTTTCACATTAATCATCTTAAATCCAAGATCATGTCCATGGCGTGTTGTAGTGACAGAACAGTATTGTGTCATATACCCTGTAATTATAACTGTATCAATATCTAAGTCTTTTAGTTTTTGAGCAACCGGTTTTACAAAAGAACTGTAAGTTGATTTCTCAGCATAATAATAATTGTCACCATCTAAAGCCGGTACCAATTCTGTTTCAACTCGAGGGTCAAGTTGAGATGTGGGCACAGCCTCATTCCATAATAACCAGGCTTTAACCCAACATGTTTCACCATTACAAATTGACCCCAATGGATTAAAATCACATAAACGACCACAATTTGAACCGTCAGCTTTATAGACATGTTTTATAACAAATACTGGGATATCCTTTTTGGCGCATGCACTTGCTATTTTTACGATGTTCGCCCAGGCTTCGCTAAACTTATCACAGCTCAAAGGACTATTCTGATTCTCGGTTCCTAATCCATTGAAGAAAGCCACTGGATCTGGAGCATTAATTCCATTCCAGTTAAAAGTTGGTGTAAAAGGATCAGAATAAACCCTCTGTGGATCGATTACAAAAAGAGCAGTCTTTTTAGGATTTATCTCGTAATGTGTCCCTGCGATCCAATCAATAGAAATACTTTTATCTGATGGTTTGTATTTAACCTGAGGACCTTTTGCAAGATCTCCAGAAGCACCCAAATTAATCATACCTGCATAAGCAATAAACGGTACCATAAGTAGCATTACTAAAACAAACATCAAAACTTTGCCTTTGTTCATTCTTGTTTCCTCCTTATCTTTTCAATTAAATTTCTAAGCTACATACTTTTAAGTTAACCACATTACTCAGCCAATCAATTCTTATAAAACTCTACATCACCTCCTTTACAAATCAAAGATGTCCAAGCAATAATTATTAAACAAACCTTTTAAGACATCTTCATCATCACCAACTGTCTACTCAACTTAAATTCCTGCATGCAGAGAATTTACTTTGAAGACTATTAAAAATTAAGCAATTGCTATGCCATCAATATCTAAAATATCCTTCATATAAACTAAGCTTTATTTCGTTTAAAATACAAAAATTAAACACAATATCATTTTTCTAAAGGATAAGTGGATTTTTGCTACTTTGAACGATTATTCAAATTCTCAATTTGCATTTAAAAGAAGTATCAAAATAAGAAACATTTGAGAATGCAGAGCATTAAAAATATTTACATTCTTTCATGGTAGGTATTTTGAAATGAATCAAATTCCCCTCTTATAAGCTAAAATAATTATTAATGATTAAACCAAAGATAAATATCATCTCAGTACGTAATGTCTAAAATGAAACAATCATTGAACTTAGACACCAGATCAAAGATATATTTAAATTAGTGAAATAATTAAAAAAGCAACTCATAAACTTTGTTATCACTTTCATTTATGATAATGTCAAGGAAAAAATGCGTTATTGTTACGTAAATATCATTTATGTACACATGGGAAACTATTTATGGATAAAATAATGCAGATGTTGCGAAAAAATTTATTTGTCACCCAATAACATCCTTTTAAATAACTCAACAAACGCTGTAAACGCAATGAACGCTATAAACGTTATTGACGCCATATCGATGGCAATAACTCAATTTTTGAAACAAAATAAACTACCTTTTATACAGATGTATAGTCTATTGGGTATTGTGATGTAGTTATTTATTTTATATCTGAGGCTTACGCTTCGACTTCAGCCTCAGTAGTGAAGACCCGTGATTTTGTTTCAAAAATTGAGTTATTGCCACCTACCTCCCAGCCTTTTTCCGCTCTGCGCAATGCCGTTTTTAAAAAACGCAATAAACGTTATAAACGCAATGAACGCAACAAACGCTATAAACGCAATAAACGCTACAAACGCAACAAACGCAATTAATTCCAGTCGCCAAGGCGACTAACTTCCAGTACCGCTCTGCGGTACTCAATTCCAGACCTGCAATGCAGGTCTAAATTCCAATGCGAAGCATTAAATTCGATAAACGCAATTAGTGCAATCTTTACAAATAGTACATAAATGATATTTACGTAACAAAAATTACATTAAATTGTTACGTAAATATCATTTATGTACACATAGGAAACTATTTATGGATAAAATAATGCAGATGTTGCGAAAAAATTTATTTTTCGATACCTTTTATGCACATTGTATATAACAATATGATTATACTTATATATAGTTAATGATTATCTTATTACAACACTAATAAGGACATCTTAAATAAATTTATCGAGTTAAATAAATTTTTTAGCAATATCTGCATTATATTGAAAACATTTAAATTCAATCTTTACAAATAGTACATAAATGATGTTTACGTAACAAAAATTACATTAAATTTGACAAGACTACATAAATATAGTTAAATTAAAAGACATTCATGGGCCGCTAGCTCAGTAGGTAGAGCAACGCCCTTTTAAGGCGTGGGTCGTTGGTTCGAATCCAACGCGGCTCACCAAGGTGCGTCCCCATCGTCTAGCCAGGCCAAGGACATCGCCCTTTCAAGGCGGTAACACGGGTTCAAATCCCGTTGGGGACGCCATAGAATTGCCTTTCTTAATTCAAATATTTCTTGAGGGACATAAGTCATAAAGAACGCAATCTTTATGCTTAGGTTTTTTTGCCTGACATATACTTCTTCCATGAAATATTAAAAGATGCGAAAGATTAGACCACTCTTTCTTTGGAGTTATTGCTATTAAATCCTGTTCTATCTTAATGGGATCATCACTCCTTGTAAGCCCAAGTAGTCTTGATAGCCTTTTAACATGTGTATCAACAGCAATACCCTCATTCTTTCCAAATGCATTAGAAAGTATTATGTTTGCAGTCTTCCTTGCGACTCCTGGTAGAGTTAAAAGTTGATCCATCCTATCAGGAACTTTTGCGTTATATTTTTCAATAAGTATCTTTGCAATATTTTGAATATTTTTTGCTTTCGTCTTATAAAAATTTATAGAACTTATATCCTTCTGTAACTCTTCGAGTGGGACATTAGCATAATCCTCTATCTGTTTATATTTCTTAAACAAGAAATCCGTCACTTTATTAACATGTACATCTGTGGTTTGTGCAGATAAAATAGTAGCAACAAGGAGTTCGAACGGAGTAGTAAATCTTAAAGCCGTTTTTGGTTCTGGATAAACCTTTTTCAACCTTCTAATAATTTCAGCAATCTTATCTTCCATCTTCATATTAATTTACATATCTCTTTATTAATTATAATAGATTTACACTAAATACATAACTTTTAAAACAACTTAATAATCCCGCCTTCTCCTTTTCCAAAATTTTTCAATCTCCACTGCAAAAAATACTATAGAAGAAAGCATTAATGTTATAGTTAACTCACCAACAGTCAAAGGTTCCGTCTTAAATACTGAATTCAGAACAGGCACATAGATGGTCATCATCTGAAGCACAAAAGTCAAAATGATAGCACCTAACAGAGGCCTATTAGATAATAAACCTATAGAAAACAGTGAATCTTTTTCAGAACGTATTGCGAGAACATGCCCCATCTGGCTCAAACATAAAACTGTAAAAACCATCGTCTGCCAGTGTGCAAAACCCGTCTTTACAGACCATGCTTGCGTAAATATACACACAAATCCCATAAGTAAACCAACCCAAATTATGTGCATTCCAAGACCATGCGCAAATATGCTCTCTCTTGGATGACGTGGTGGTCTTCTCATTATATCCTTATCTGGTGGCTCAACAGCAAGCGCAAGCCCAGGCAAACCATCAGTTACAAGATTAATCCATAATATATGAATTGGCAATAACGGTATCGGAAGTCCTAAAAATGGAGCAAGGAATATAGTCCATATCTCCCCAGAATTACTTGTCATAGTATATTTAATGAATTTACGAATATTATCAAAAATCTTCCTGCCTTCTTTCACCGCCTTTACAATTGTGGCAAAATTGTCATCGAGTAATATCATATGTGCAACCTCCTTCGCAACATCTGTCCCTGTAATTCCCATAGCGATACCAATATCAGCCCTCTTTAAAGCAGGCGCATCGTTTACCCCGTCACCTGTCATAGCAACAAATTGTCCCTTATCCTGCAAGGCTTTAACAATCTTCAACTTATGTTCAGGAGAGACTCTCGCATAAACTCTTATCTTCTCCACTTTATTTTCAAATTCTTCCATTGATAATTCAGCAAGTTCTTTCCCCGTAATAATTGATGTTGAATCATCCTCAATTATATTTAAACGCCTTGCAATCGCTTTTGCGGTCAGTGGATAATCACCTGTAATCATCACGGGCTTTATCCCTGCAACCTTGCATAGATCTACAGATTCCTTAACCTCTTCCCTTGGTGGATCTATCATTCCTATAAGACCTAAAAATAACAATCTGTTTTCAAGATTTTCTGATGTCATATCTAATGGCAAATCATCCCACATTCTTATTGCAACCGCTAATATCCTAAAGCCATCTTCAGCCATCCTATCATTAATTTCTAAGATCTCTTTTTTATCAAGGGTTTTCAAACCATCAGACGTTAAAACGCTCTCAGACTTATCTATTAATACATCAATAGCACCTTTGGTAAAAGAAATGTACGAAAATGAATGTCCAAAATCGGTTAAAAGACTCTTAATATTTAGAGCCTCGTGCAATGTCGTCATACATTTTCTCACAGAATCAAAAGGTATCTCAGCAATACGTGGCATAATCTTTTCCAATTCACTTTTGTCAAAACCCTTTTCTTTAGCAACCTGGCATAAAGCTACCTCTGTGGGATCTCCTAAATAACTTCCATCTTTATTTATTAATGCATCATTACTCAACGCAATAGCAGTCATCAATAAAGAATATGGAATACCAGTTAAGGATTCTTTGCTCGAACTCTCCTCTAAACCCTTTTTAGATACATCATCTTCATTTCCGCCAACCCTTACAAATCTTCCATTTACATATATATTCTCCACTATCATATTGTTTAAAGTTAAAGTGCCTGTCTTATCTGAACATATGTACGTTACTGACCCAAGAGTCTCAACAGCTGGTAGCTTTCTTATGAGTGAATTCTGCTTCACCATCTTCCTCGCACCTATTGCAAGCGAAATAGTTACAACAGCAGGAAGAGCTTCTGGTATTGCTGCAACAGCAAGTGATATCGCTGTAAGCAACATCAATAGAGGATCTCCACCCCTAATAATCCCGATAACGAATATGACGATACAGATAACTAATACAGCCATGGCGAGTTTTCTACCAAATAACTCGAGCCTCTTCTGAAGTGGAGTTTTAATCTCTTCCTCTTTTTGAAGCATCGAAGCAATCTTGCCGAGTTCTGTATTCAAACCAGTTGCAACAACTACGCCGACCCCTCTTCCTGAAGAAACTATAGTTCCTTTATAAACCATATTATTCCTGTCACCAATTGGCAAATTACTATCGCGGATCTCCATGACATGTTTCTCGACAGAAACCGACTCACCCGTCAGTGTTGACTCATCAACCTTTAAGCTGGCACCTTCAATCAGTCTCATATCAGCAGGCACAATCTTACCAGCTTCTAAAATCACAATATCACCAGGAACAAGCTCAGAAGCTGGTATATTAGAAGTTCTTCCATCTCTAACAACCGTAGCATATTGTGCAGCCATCTTTTTAAGCTCCGCTATTGCCTTTTCAGCTCGATACTCTTGGACAAAACCAATAACAGCATTCAAAGCAACAATAACTATAATCGCAATACTATCTGAAAGTCCTCCAATAATTCCAGACACAATGGCAGCAATCACAAGGACAATAATCATGAAGTCTTTGAACTGATTTAAAAATAACAAAAAAGGTGACCTTCTACTCTTCTCTTTTATTTCATTGGGTCCATACTCAGAATAACGTCTCTCTGCTTCCTCCTTTGATAGACCTTTATTTGAAGTCTTTAACTCCTTAAAAATATCATCTATCGATTTCTGGTGCCAGTACATAGTCAATAATACCTCAGACTATTGATAAATTAATCTTAAAACCTCAAAATTCATGTCTATGAGATAGATTCCCTATTTTAAAAATCTTTTCTGTCTTGTCAGTTTCCTTTTTCATCATCTATTATATTTAAAATGAAAAGTAAAAAAACACAACGTCCTGGCTGGGATGAATACTTCATAAACATAGCCAAAGCGGTCTCGCGGCGTGCTACATGTTTAAGAAGAAAATATGGGGCTGTAATCACAAAAGACAACATAATTGTCAGCACAGGCTATAATGGTGCACCTGCAGGCATGAAAGATTGCCTTGAAGTTGGTAAATGTACAAGAAAAGAACTTCAGATACCCCATGGAGAAAGATACGAACTATGCCATAGCGTTCATGCTGAGGCAAATGCTATTATTAGAGCATCCGTTGATGAGTTAAATGGTTCTACGATTTATATATCAGGGTTAGACGAGTTTGATGAAGAATGCAATTCAGAGCCCTGTATGATGTGTAAAAGAATGATATTAAATGCAAAAATAAAAAAGGTTGTATATTCCGATGGAAATGGTGGATTCAAGATTATAAACCCTAAGATATGGCTTAAAAAAAGAGTTTAGGTTAGGAGAGATTATATGAATACAATACTTGTAACTGGTTGCGCTGGCTTTATCGGTTGGAAGGTAACCGAAAAGCTTCTCGAAAAAAAAATTAATGTAATTGGCATCGACAATATTAATGACTACTATGATATTCGTCTTAAGGAATGGAGATTAAACTATTTAAAAAATCTCAATCCTGATAATTCATATTTTAAATTTTACCAAGCCGATATCTGTAACCTGCAATTAATCAAAAACATATTCCATAAGAATAAGATAGATGCTGTAATAAATCTTGCTGCGAGAGCAGGCGTGAGATCATCGGTTCTCGACCCTTGGGCTTATTTGGACACAAACGTAAAAGGAACCTTGAATCTTCTCGAATGTTGTAAAGCATTCAATATAAAAAAATTTGTGCTATCATCAACTTCAAGTATATATAGCACTAACAAGATACCTTTCAAAGAAGATGACCGTACCGATATGCCTTTAGCACCTTATTCTGCAACTAAAAAAAGCGCTGAGCTATTATGCTACAGTTACCATTACTTACATGGTCTCGACATAAGTATACCAAGATATTTTACTGTCTACGGTCCTGCTGGAAGACCTGATATGAGTATATTTATTTTTATAAAAAATATCGACAATGAACTACCAATTACCGTATATGGCGATGGTACTCAAAAAAGAGATTTCTCATACATTGATGATATTGCAGAAGGAACGATAAAATGTCTTGATTACTTTGGATATGAGATATTTAACCTCGGTAATGACAATCCAGTCGAACTAATGTATGTAATCAATAAAATAGAAACGCTCTTGGGGAAAAAAGCAATTATAAACTTTAAACCACGACACCCTGCAGATGTTTATGCAACATGGGCAAATATTGATAAATCTAAAAACACTCTTAAATGGTATCCGAAAACATCAATTGATGATGGAATCCAAAAAACCGTTCGATGGTATATTGAGAATAAGGAATTCGTAAACACTCTTAACCCAGCAACTACTTAGCAAAGGACTAATTTAAACGAATATAGTGCTTTTATATACAACATTCGCAATCCAGTGGAATATTGTCCCAGTAAGTATATTCTCAGTCTTCAGATATAGCCAGCCCATAATTAACGAAGGGAAAAAACTCAGCATAGATAACCAATCGTTAAGGAATATTGCCTTCGGTAAATGTGCAAACGAAAATAAGATACTTACAATAACTATTGCTTTGTAATTCCTTCCAAATGAATCCTGGAGATAGCCCCTGAAGAAAAATTCTTCAGGCAAAGCAACAACAAGCAATTGGTAGATTACATAAATAGAATCCAATCTACTTAAATCTCTTACCGAAAAGAAAACATAAAATGGTATAAGCAAAGCAAGTGACACCATGAACCCTATTAAAATATCTCGAATATTAAAACTCAGCTTTACTTTATACCCCTGAATAACAGGCAAGATAAGCATCAGTAACTGTGGAATATTATAGTAAAACTTATCTTCTGTATGTATATAGAAAACAACACTTGTTGTTAATAAAATTATAATATAATTTAGAATTTCCCTATTTTTCATATCAATTAAATACTATTTTATAAACTTATACGTCAAAACTATAGCATTTTTCCAAAAAATTAATCTATTGCTCTATTTTTGGAAATTTTATAAAATAACGCTGTGCAAAAAGATAAAAGAAAGGTAAAAAGATATAAAGTAAACTTAGCTGCTGAAAGGATATCAGGTAATGAGCGTTATGGCGTTTTTATAGAAAATATTTCAGAGCATGGCATCCAAATTATCACAACATCGACTAAGACACATGAAAAATACAAACCAGGTACAGAGATCGATTTAAAATTTCATCTTACCTCTGGAGATACTATAGACCTAAAATGTAAAGTAAAATGGGTTCACCTAAAAATACCTACTAATGGATTCGTAGACTGTATTGGACTTGAGATATTAAACCCACCGCAAAAATATATCAGATTTGTAAGAGGTCTGTCCTAAGTTTATTAATCCTACCAAGTCGTACACTCTCTGTCTCGCTTAAAACAACATCAATCTCTCTCTTTTCAATATTTAATGCAGGCAAAACTACCTCTTCTGCTATCTGCCGCATCTCGTCAAGAGATCTTATTGTCAATGTCTGTTCATAACACTCCGTAAATATAAAGAATATATAAAGTCTTTTAAATACCATTAAATCATAATCATCCATCTTAAGCTTATACATATATTTGTTCTTTAAGCTAATGTAAAGGTCTCTTAGATATGTAAACAATGGAATCTTAATTTGCATTTTTATAATCTCATCAAGCATTGAATAATCCGCTGCTATAAAAGCATACTCATTTACTACACAATCATTTATCAGGATATATTCAATAAATGATTTCGCACACTCCTTTTTATATGTATCAACCAGCTTCATAAACGCAGCATTCTTTCTCAACAAATTAAGTTCATCGATGCTCATGTTCGATTTATATGAGATGTCTGCAAGAGATAATGTTCCAGAATATATATGAAAAAGTGCGGCTATGTTATAAGGTTGTATGTTCCTCCCCAAATCTACTATCTTTCTTCGCATCCAATTCTGAGCCAAAGAAATCATCATGTTATTTAAAACTCTTCAGTTTTATATCTCTACAATCGATAAGTATGAACTCCTTCAGCAGGCTTGCAACTTCTTGGTAGAAAGACGTCTGGGCAAATTCCGTAATATCATCACAAAAATCTGGGATCCATACACAAATATGCTCCTCTAAGAACAACCTTTGAATATCCTTCTTATCATTCTCTATAAGATAACTCATAAATAATAATTCCGCTGAAATATGATCAGGTATTATATCAATATCCTCTTCTATATCAAGTCCAGTATCCCTATAAATCTTCGATACCTCAACAGTTGTTCGACCCCAGATCTTTGGAACTTCCCATACCTCATGATTATATAATGACTCGTAAGGAAGCAACTGACCAGCAGCATTAGAAAATAATTGGATATAATCCATCCTTATCTCAAATCCAGTCTCCTTAATGCTCATCTCAAGGGCTTCTGATACACTTCTAATAGTTTCATCGGAAGGCTCAACCATAAATATACCAGAAAAAAGTCTATAAGTCTTCGCCCTTTCTTCCTCATCGTTGAATACAATCATCGCATCAATTGCCCGAAAATCTAAATATTAACGGTAGGATATAACTCATTAGATTTCACCTTATAGAAATAACGAGTAGTAGACCCTTCAAAATTATTAAAGTCTTAATAATAAACCTTGCATGAATTTAATTCTAACTTTTACTAACACCTTCTTTTAAGATAATGCTATACCTTGGGTGTGAGAAAGCATGAATAGAAGGAACCTTTGCAAATAACCAACCCCACTGCTTACCAGCCGCTGGAAATACTTGTTTATCATTCTCGTATATCCTAACACCAAGTGCTGGATTATTGGGCTGATTGGATGCAGACGTCAAGTTAAAACCTTCCATTCTAAAATCAGGTAAAAATTCACCTACATGAATTTTAAGATTTGTATTAGGTATTTTAAAATCACTATTCAACTTCACAGTATATTCCTGTTTCGTTTTAGCTAACTTATCTTCAACAATAATCTTTGCACCACTCCATTTATTTCTTACAATATCTGGTACGATAACCTGAGTCTTTCCTTTCTGCATTGGCATACCCTGTTGTGCTGTTGGTGGCATCTGAACAGCTGGTGGCATTACCCCTTGATTATTCGTTTTATCAGGAGGTAACGACTGTATAGGGCCTGGTGGCATTGTCTGTATAGGTCCTTGCGGCATATTTGCCACTGGGCTGTTCTGTTCTGTAGTTGATGTCTCTTTCTTGCTACATGTAGAAAAAGAAAACAAGGCTAAAATCATTATAATCAAACATACATTTTTATACATTAAAACCTCCCAAGACGGTTTACAATTTTTAAATATTATAAATCAAATTAGTCAGAAATTAACACTATAATCATAATTTAACACTGGCGGAGAGGCAGGGATTCGAACCCTGGGTGGAGTTTTACCCCCACAACCGCTTAGCAGGCGGCTGCCTTCGACCAGCTCGGCCACCTCTCCTTTAAATTGATATACTAACAATATAAAAAGCCCTTTGTAAAGAAAAGTATCTGTCATAACTTTTCTTAATCTATAGGAAAGTCTAAAACCTGAATTTTATATACTTTGTTTCACCGATTCACATGATTAAGACTGAAAACCAAAACTTATTTTAAGTCTCTATGAACTATATTAATCTCTAAAGGATATTTCTTTAAAAATCTATTTAATCTTTCTACGATTGCAGGAGATCTATGGTTACCACCCGTACAACCGATACCTATAGTCACATATGTCCTTCCTTCTTTTATGTACAAAGGAATCACAAAATCTATCAGATCTTTTATCTTTTTGACATAACTATTCGAAACCCTATGTTTAAAAACATAATCTGAAACACTTTTATCAACTCCGCTTAATTCTTTTAATTCAGGAACAAAGTTAGGATTTGGTAAAAATCTTGCGTCAAATAATAAATCTACATTTTGGGGAACTCCATATTTAAAACCAAAAGAGATTAATGTCAATGTCATCTTCTTTTCACTTGTCTTTACTCCAAACATAATCTTTATGTACTCTCTTAATTGGTGTGGTGTAAAAGAAGATGTATCTATAATCTTATCAGAAGCCTCCTTCAGGGCAGTAAGTGCCTTCTTTTCATCCATAATCGCCTTCTCTAATTCTCCTCCGAGAGGGTGAGGCCTCCTCGTCTCCTTAAATCTCCTTATCAATACATCCTTATCAGCCTCAAGATACAAAATTTCAACCCTATATCTCTTCTTCAAATTACTCAAAACATCACCTATCTCACGCAAAAAGTCCTTCTCCCTGATATCAATTCCAATACCAATCTTATTGTCTACCCTTTTCTCGACAGATATAGAGAGAAAGGAATCTATAAGCGTTATAGGGAGGTTATCAACACAAAAAAAACCAGAATCCTCAAGTGCTCTTAAAGCAACCGTTTTACCAGAACCTGACAAACCAGTGATTATAACAATTAAAGGTTTACCAATCTTTATTTTATTATTTTTATTAGTCCTTTGCAGACTCAATATCCTTTTATTTTATAGGCTCTATAAGGCCAAAGTTTCCGTCTTTACGTCTATATATCACATTTATCTCACCACTACTATCATTTGTAAAAACAAAGAAATCTTTATCAAGAAGTTCCATCTGCATTGCTGCCTCATCAGGGCTCATTGGTCTTAATTCAAACCTTTTATTTTTAATTATCCTACCAACTTCGGATTTTTCTGTTTTCACAGTAGCAATTAAATTAGACTTATTCTCTGATTTTCTATGGGATACAAGCTTTTCTTTATACTTCTTTATCTGTCTCTCAAGTTTCTCTACAACCTCATCAATCGATGAATAAACCTCTCCCGTCTCCCCTTCAGCCTGTATGAGCACCCCATTGACCTTAAGCAAAACCTCCGCTTTATGCCTATACTTCTCGACAGTTATTGTAACAACAGCCTCAGAGATATTAGAAATATAACGACTTATTCTCTTTATCTTTTTCTCAGCATATTCCTTCAATGCAGGAGTTATCTCAAGATGCCTACCATTAATAATGATGTTCATATGTCCTCCTTTTATTTGATTATTCTTTTCCTCTTGAATTGGGCAGGGATGCCCATCTCTTCTCTATACTTTGCAACAGTTCTTCTCGCAATAGTTATACCTTCCTTCTTTAATAAGTCAGATATTCTCTTATCACTGAGAGGTCTTGCGGGATTCTCTTCAGATATAATCTTTTTTATCATATTCTTAACAGAATTAGAAGCAATTCCGTCATGACCATTACTCAGTCCACTACAAAAAAGAAATTTAAATGGGAATATTCCATGTTCACAGAAGAAAAACTTGTTTGATGTAACTCTGCTAATAGTACTCTCATGCAAATTTAAGATTACCGCAACATCCTTTAAAGTTAAAGGCTTAAGGTATTCTACTCCATTATCAAAGAAGCCCTTTTGCAATTCCACGAGTGCCTCTGTAACCCTATAAATGGTTCTATATCTATGATCAAGACTTTTTAAAAGTCCAACTGCTGATCTCATCTTTTCTATGATATACTTCTTATCTTCCTTTATGGATGTATCATCACTTTGTATTAATTCTTTATAGAAATTGTTAATCCTCAATTTAGGTATCCCTTCATCATTAAGAACTATTTGATAACCATCTTCTGTCTTGAATATAGACACATCGGGAATAACATAATTAACATTCTCTTTCGAGTAATTCCTCCCAGGCTTTGGTTCTAAACCTTCTATAACCTTAATAGCGCGCATCACATCTTCAACTTGTACATCATACTTCTGTGCTATCTGGGAATACTTCTTTTTCTCTACCAAGTTAAGGTCATTTTTAATAATGTTTTCAACAATAGTGTTATCCAATCCAAGATTCTTGACTTGCAAAAGCAAACATTCCTTAAGATCCCTCGCACCTACACCAGTAGGGTCAAAACTCTGTATCAAGGAAAGCGCCTTCTCGACATTCATCATATCAGCATTAGCAGAATCCCTTATTTCTTCGAGGGTAACAGTCAAATACCCATTCTCATCAAGATTACCTATAATCATCTCTCCAATCTTCTTTACCTCTTCATCCTCATTAGATAACCTCAATTGCCATAACAAATGGTCATAAAGGTCAGACTTTTCATATGTAAATTGTTCGAAAGATGGTGGAGTAACCGTTCCTGGTGTAAAATACCCCAAATCTCTACCATCAGAAGCCCTTTCTTCAAAATACTCATCAACTGTAAACTTTATAAAACTTTCAAGTGGCTTTTCTGTATCTTCGAAGGTATACTCAAGTTCAAGGGCATCCTTCTCTTCCTTCACAAGTTCGTCAAGAGATATCTCATCGTGAACCTCTTCAAGCAATGGATTTTCAACAAGCTCTTGATTTAGATATTGTGATAGCTCTAAATGTGGCATCTGAAGAAGCTTAATAGCCTGTTGAAGTTGAGGTGTTAATATCAACTTCTGTGTCAATCTTAACTCAAGCCTATTCTCCAAAGACATTATAATCTAAACTCCTCTCCAAGAAATGCTTCCCTAACTCTCACATCTTCAACTATAACATCTGGTGAACCTTCTTTAAGAATCTCTCCATTATTTATAATATATGCCCTATCAGTTATAGAAAGTGTATCTCTCACGTTATGATCTGTTATTAATATTCCAAGCCCTTTTTTCTTCAAATAATTCAATAATTTTTTCAACTCCATAATCGCAATTGGATCTATACCTGTAAAAGGCTCATCAAATAAAATAAAAATAGGATCGGTTGCGATTGCTCGCGCAATCTCAGTTTTCCTCCTTTCTCCACCAGAAAGTTTATAAGCCTCCGCCTTCTCAAGACCTTTAAGATTAAATTCATTTAACAACCTATCCACCTCGGAATCAATTTGACTTCCTTTTAATCCCCTGATCTCAAGTATTGCCCTAATGTTATCCTCTACACTTAACTTCTTGAATATAGACGGTTCCTGAGGCAAATAGCTTAAACCCATGCGTGCCCTTTGATACATAGGTAACTTCGTTATATCCTTATCATCAAGGAATATCGTTCCATTATCAGGCTTTATAATACCCACTATCATGTAAAAAGTAGTGGTCTTACCAGCTCCATTTGGCCCGAGCAGACCAACGATCTCATTTGTATTTACAAAAATACTTAAATTTTTTACAGCCTCTTTACTACCATAATACTTAGAAAGATTTTTTGCTTCAAGACTGTGCATCTAACCTTCCTCTACTTTTCTTTTTCTTCAGACAGAAAAACCTTAGCACCTTCTACATAATATCGATCCTCATTTATAAAATAAGTCATCACATCCCCTATTACGGTATTCTTATCCTCAACAGCTCGTGGTTCACCCATAAAAACAACCTTTTCACCATCTGCATAATAAACCGCCTTCTGAGATACAATCACCCTATCCCCCTTAATTACCTTCACCTTACCTTCTGATTCTATCTTCTTTATGTTACCAGTTTTTCTTTCGTAAAAAACAAGCATCTTATCAGAATACATTGTCATGTCAGGTGTAGTCGCCACTACTGCTCCTTCAAAAAGAGCTGTATTATTTAGATTATCTGCTGTCAGCCTATCAGATTTAATGACTACAGGACCTTTGATCTTAGATTTTATATCAGCAGACGAAGTTTCATCTGAACAAATACATTCCTTAGGTACTACTAAAAAAAACAATATTAAAGACAAAAGTAAAAATACCGTGTCTTTATTTATTAAACGTTGCTGTAACATCACTCTCCAGAGTAACTTTTTGATTTTCATCAGTTCTCAATCCTTTCCCTTCTATTTCAAAATTCTTACCAGATACCTTTACTTTTCCATCTGTCTTTACCATTCCACTACTTACATTGTAATCTATGCTATCTGCTGTTATCTTAAAATCCTTTGATTTAGCATTAACAACACTATCAGTGATAAAGCTTTTCTCTTTGAGATTATATATTCCATTCTTGGCATACAAAACAACACCATTCTTTTCTATAGATATACTCACATCTTCTAATCTCGCCTTTTCTTCATTTCCTACAAAATCTGCCTTACTTGCAGTTAAAGTCCATGTTACTTCATTGTTATTTCTCTGCACAATTCTAATACCCTCAATAAATGAATTCTCCTTTAAAGAGAAAACAAATCCCCTCTCTTTTCCCGTTCTTACAAGAAGTGTTAATATTACTAAAAAAAACAATGATATAGTTATCAATATAACTTTCTTCATCTAAAATCTCATCAAAGGCCAATTAATGTGTAAATATTAAACTATGACTATTTTCAAAAATGTATTTATTATAATAATATCAAAAAAACAAAAATAAATCTCTATGGAGGCAGTAATGATAACATTTAATGATTTTAAAAAACTTGACATCAGGATTGGTAAGATAATCTCAGCAGAAAAGATTGCTGGAACTGATAAACTCTTAAAACTTGAGATTGATTTTGGAAACGAAAAAAGAGATGTAGTAGCAGGAATTGCAGGATATTATCAGCCACAAGAAATAATAGGAAAAGAAATTCCAGTCATATTAAATTTAGAGCCAAGAAAGATAAGAGGTATTGAGAGTAGAGGGATGGTTCTCGCTGTTGACGTTGATAACAAGCCAGTACTTCTACATCCAGAAAAAGAAGTTCCACCTGGCAGTATCATAAGATAAATCCTCGCCCAATATCTCATTATATTGAAAACATTTAAATACAATTTCTATGAACAGTACATAAACGATTTTTAGCAACAAAAACTCTAAATCAACTTGAAAATATTTTTAGATATGATGTTAAAATTCAATAAATATGATTACTCCACATCGTGACCAATTCAGTGGTTGCCTAATAGGTCAATGCCTTGGCGATGCCCTTGGTTTCGCTGTTGAAGGATATTCTCCTGCCGCCTGCAAGAGATATGTCGAAGACTATTTAAAGACTGGCAGAGCTGCGGAATTTGGACATTTCCCCTTCCCGTTTGGCCAATACTCTGATGACTCTCAGCTCGCTCGCGAGCTAATTCAGAGCTATGTCGAATGTAAGGGATTTGATCCATCAGACTATGCGAAAAGAATAACAGCTATATTCTCTGAAAAGAGGATTATAGGTTTCGGATATAGCACAAAAGAAGCGGCAAAAAGATTAGCTCAAGGGATATCCTGGGAAGAATCGGGTATGCCTCCCCCATCTGCTGGTAATGGTAGCGCAATGAGAGCAGCACCAATCGGCTTATTCTTCTATGACAATATCGAAAATCTAATCCAATCTGCTCATAATCAGGGACGTATTACCCATAAAGATACACGTTGTTCAGCAGGCGCTATAGCAATCAGTGGTGCAGTATCATATGTATTGAAACACAAAGAAATACATTACGAAACATTTATTGGGAGCCTCGCACAAATGACCGAAAGGATAGACAATAACTTTACAACAGAATTAAAAAAGCTGACTAAAATTATGAAAATGAAAATTAATAGCGCTGCCGAAAGTATTAAGCAAGCAGGCATAACATCTGATTATGTAATTGATGAATATGAATCGAAAGGTATATCCTCATTTGTAATCCCAAGCGTGTTATGGAGTCTATACTCATTTTTAAAAACACCAAACGATTACTTCGAAACAATATGCACAGCTATCGAAGTAGGTGGTGATGTAGATACTACTGCAGCCATGGCTGGTGCAATAAGCGGAGCATATCTTGGCATTAACGCCATTCCTCAAGAGCTAACAAAGTATTTAAACGACCGCGGAACTTGGAAATACAACGACTTAATAAAACTCGCCCATAAGTGTTACGAGATAAAAACGCAGAATCTTCATAAAACATGATTCGTATTGGAACATGCTCATGGACAGAAAAAACATTAATAAAATCTGGCGAGTTCTATCCAAATACTGTTAGAACTGCAGAAGGCCGGTTAAAATACTACTCACAATACTTTGATACTGTCGAAGTCGACTCAACATATTATGCAATACCAGATAAAAGAACGGTATTCTTATGGACCAAAAGAACACCAGAGAATTTTATATTTCATGTGAAAGTTTATGGCGCGATGACTGGTCATAGCATCGATCCAAAGACACTACCGAAAAACATATTCGATACACTTAGCGAAAAAGATAAATCCGAAAGATTCATCTTTTTAAAAGATAAGACCATATTAAAAAATATATTTGAAACCTTCAAAGACAACATCTTATTGCTAAAAAAGAACAACAAACTTGGACTTCTTATATTTCAATATCCACCCTGGTTTCACTATAATACACATAATTTAGATTACATTCTCGAATGCAAAGAATCACTAAATACCTTACAAATTGCAGTCGAATTCAGGCATGGAAGCTGGCTTACAGAGAAAGCTTCTAAAACCGTCTTTAAATTTCTACGTGAAAACGAGATAACCTATATTATCGCTGATGAACCACAATATGACTCCTTCGCCACAATTCCTTTCATACCAGAAATAACTACAAACATTGCTTATTTTAGATTTCATGGTAGAAATAAAGAAAACTGGTTAAAAAAGGGCATAGAGACATCTCTAAGATATAGCTACTTATACTCAGACGAAGAACTAAAAGATTTTATACCACATATCAAAAGTTGCGAAGAAAAAACAAAAATGACATTTGCAATGTTTAATAATTGCCATGGAGGATTTGCAATAAGAAATGCCCTTAGATTAAAAGATATGATGAACTAAGAATATTCTGTGTTACACCTTGGCATAAAAAAGTTATCTCTCTATTGTTTCCTATCCCTATTCCTGATTTCGTCTAATTCTTGAGTCCTCTCTAAAACCTCTCATAAGCCCCGTATATTTTGGTATATTTCTAATAGATAAATTGTTTTAAAGGACCTCTTCATGTCTTCACTATTGCATCCTTGCGTGAAAAAGATTACATAAAATTATTTTTCCTCTTCAAGCTGCTACAACAAGTAGCATAAGCATTATCTTTTTGTGACAGATTATATGGCATATCTAATTAAATAACGCAATAAACGCAACAAACGCTATAAACGCAATGAACGCTATAAACGCGATTAATTCCAGTCGCCAAGGCGACTAACTTCCAGTACCGCTCTGCGGTACTCAATTCCAGACCTGCAAAGCAGGTCTAAATTCCAATGCGAAGCATTAAATTCGATAAACGCTATAAACGCAATGAACGCAACAAACGCAATTAATTCCAGTCGCCAAGGCGACTAACTTCCAGTACCGCTCTGCGGTACTCAATTCCAGACCTGCAAAGCAGGTCTAAATTCCAATGCGAAGCATTAAATTCGATAAACGCTATAAACGCAATGAACGCAACAAACGCAATTAATTCCAGTCGCCAAGGCGACTAACTTCCAGTACCGCTCTGCGGTACTCAATTCCAGACCTGCAAAGCAGGTCTAAATTCCAATGCGAAGCATTAAATTCGATAAACGCAATTAGCGGAATCTTTACAAATAGTACATAAATAATGTTTACGTAACACAAAAATAATGGTTATTGAAAATACACATATAATATTATAAAATATTACCACTAATGATAAGTGTAATTGATACTTCAACGTTGATATCTCTCGCAAGGATACATTGCCTTGACCTTATACCTGCGTTAAAGATAAATGTAATTCTGCCGGACGAAGTGTATGAGGAAGCGGTTGTTATGGGAGAAGAGAAAGAGATTGCCGATGCATTAGTAATCAAGAGTTTTCTCAAGAATAATCATGTTAAAAAAGAACGTGTTGACAATAATAATAAGCAGACCTTAAGACACAAGCTTAACAAAATTCTTTCAAAAGGTGATGAAGCTGTGCTTGCTTTGGCCATTAAGAGAAAAGCAAACCAAATAATGACCAATGATGATGGCCTCGGGAAAATTGCATCTGCTTTGGGTTTTCGTGTTATCGCCACTCCTGATCTGCTTTTGCAGGGATTAATTGCAAAATTATTCAATATAGAAGAATTTGAGATATATATAAGAAGTCTCGTTCTCGAAAATAGAGTGAGCTCTGTGGTTGCAGAGCTCTATCTTATGGAGGGGAAAATATATGTTAAAAGCTAAAGAATTGGTTAGAACCAATGTGATGCTTGATAAAAAACTTTTGAAATTGATTGATGAATATGCAGAGGCCATGTCGGAAGACAGGTCAACAATAATCAGACAATTGATTAAAAAAGCTATCTTAGATGAAAAGGTGAACCTTGCAATAAGAAAATATAAAGAAGGGGCTCCTTTCAGAAAAGCAGCAGACATTGCTGGACTCGATTATTGGGATTTCCAAGCCGAGCTTGATAAGCGTGAAGTGCCGATAACAGCATCCCTGTCATTTGCAAGAAAGCGCCTTAAACAAATTAAGGAATAAGAAACACTGCTTAAGAAAAATGCAAAAATTCTTTATGTTCATAACACAGAGCGATTAACATTCTGATATACCTATTGTAGTTTAAATACATCTGATTGAATCAACTGACCACTTTAAAATAAGCGTCAAAAGAAAAAGGTCTTGAAACATATCTTCACTATTGCATCCTTGCGTGAAAAAGATTACATAAAATTATTTTTCCTCTTCAAGCTGCTACAACAAGTAGCATAAGCATTATCTTTTTGTGACAGATTATATGGCATATCTAATTAAATAACGCTACAAACGCAATGAACGCTATAAACGCTATATCGATGGCAATAACTCAATTTATGAAACAAAATAAACTACCTTTTATACAGATGCATAGTCTATTGGGTATTGTGATGTAGTTTCTTATTTTATACCTGAGGCTTACGCTTCGACTTCAGCCTCAGTAGTGAAGACCCGTGATTTTGTTTCATAAATTGAGTTATTGCCAAATATCCTTCACTCATATAATAGTGCAGATGTTGCGAGAAGATTTATTTTTCGATACCTTAAGTAACGTCTATGTATAACCTCATGAATATCCTTATTATCACTTAACAAATATATTATAAGCACACTATTCAGTTTCTCCAATAGTCCCATCGAGTTAAATAAATCTTCGAGCAATATCTGCACTATACATCCAACTTTTTATACGCCATGCGCTTTGCGCTTTTATCGAACGCAATAAACGCTACAAACGCAATGAACGCTATAAACGCAATTAATTCCAGTCGCAAAGGCGACTAACTTCCAGTACCGCTCTGCGGTACTCAATTCCAGACCTGCAAAGCAGGTCTAAATTCCAATGCGAAGCATTAAATTCTATAAACGCTATAAACGCAATGAACGCAATGAACGCAACAAACCCAATTAGCTGAATCTTTACAAATAGTACATAAATGATGTTTACGTAACATGAACTCCCGATTGCGTTGACTTTAATTCATAATCTAATCTATAATTTAATTAACCCTGGGGGAGGCGAAAAGCCTGAGAGGTCCGAAAATGGACGACCCCTTGAACCTGATACGGGTAATGCCGGCGTAGGGAAGGGATATTGTCAACCGTATTCCTCAGGGATACGGTTTTTTTGTTTTATGAGATTAATAATAAACGGTATAGAACACAACTCAGTGAAAGCAAACACCGTCTCTGAACTTTTGAAAGAGTTAGGGATAAAAGCTCAGGGCATTGCAGTCGAAATAAATCGACAAATAGTGAAAAAGACATCATATTCGGAATACCCATTAAAAGATGGTGACACAATTGAAATTATAAACTTTGTAGGTGGAGGGTAAATATGGAAGATGATATTCTAATAATTAAAGGCATTGAGTTTAAATCAAGATTATGGGTTGGAACTGGAAAATACAAGAATTTTGAAGAAACAAAAAAGGCTGTTGAGGCTTCAGGTACAGATGTTGTTACTGTTGCCGTTAGAAGGGTTAATATCATAGATAGAAAGACTGAAAACCTTCTCGATTATATTGACCCCAAAAAATACAAGATATTACCAAATACAGCAGGTTGTTACACAGTTGAAGATGCATTAAGATATGCACGCCTTGCAAGAGAAGCAGGGATTTCTGACCTAATAAAATTAGAAGTCATCGGGGATGAAAAAACACTCTTCCCCGATACATGTGGTCTACTAAAGGCAACAGAAATACTTGCTAAAGAAGGTTTCATCGTCCTGCCCTATACCAATGACGACCCAGTTATGGCAAAAAGACTCGAAGATGCAGGCGCTTCTGCTGTAATGCCTTTAGGCGCTCCTATAGGTTCTGGTTTAGGGATTAGAAATCCTTACAATATCAAAATAATACTCGAGTCAGTAAAAGTACCTGTAATTGTAGATGCTGGGGTAGGAACAGCCTCAGATGCAACTATTGCGATGGAACTTGGTTGCGATGCCGTACTTATAAACACAGGTATCGCTGGTGCTGGTGACCCTATCTCTATGGCTGCTGCTATGAAACATGCAGTTATTGCTGGTAGACTTGCATATAAGGCTGGGAGAATACCTAAGAAACTTTACGCCACAGCAAGTAGTCCGCTCGAAGGGATGTTATAAAAAAACAATGCCCAAAAATGATTGGAGAGAATATATTAAATTATACTTAATAACAAATAGAAGATTATTTGATAACATATGTTTGTTTTATAATGCTATTGAGGATGCCTTAATGAGTGGTGTAAAAGCTGTTCAATTAAGAGAAAAGGATTTAACTATAAAGGAACTATTTGAAATGTCTATTATAATGAGAGATCTCGTAACCGAATACAAGGCAATGCTATTTATAAATGATAGAGTTGATGTCTCGATTGCTGTTAATGCAGATGGTGTGCATCTTGGAAACGATAGTATCCCTGTTGAAGCAGTAAAGAGGATTACGAATGAAAAGTTATTAATTGGTAAATCAACTCATAGCATTGAAGAAGCAATAAAGGCTGAGAATGACGGTGCTCATTTTATAACCTTAGGACCGATATTTGAGACACCCTCTAAACTAAAATATGGGAAACCCATTGGTGTTGATATCATAAATGAGGTAAAGTCAAAATTATCAATACCTGTAATCGCAATAGGTGGTATAAAACTAAACAATGTTGAGATGGTTAAGAAAGCAGGTGCTGATGGAATTGCATTAATAACGGGTATACTTGAGTCTAAAAACATCAAAGAAACAACAAAAAACTTTTTGGAGATTTTAAGATGACAAGGATTGAGTTAACAAAGAAAGGTATAATAACCGATGAGATTAAAGAGGTCGCAAGATATGAGGGCATATCCCCTGAAACGCTCGCCTCTGACATAAGTAAAGGTCTCACAGTTATAACAAGGAACGTCATACATAATATAAAACCCCTCGGAATTGGTAAAGGTTTGAAGACAAAAGTAAATGCTAATATAGGCACATCAAAAGACAAGGCTTCGTTTGATGAAGAGCTTCTTAAACTAAAAGTAATCATAAAGTATGGCGCAGACGCGGTAATGGACCTCTCAACAGGTGGGAATATTAAAAAACTTAGAGAAACCCTTCTAAAGGAATCTACTATCGCAATTGGTACAGTACCAATATATGAAGCCGCCATAAAAGCGGTAGAAAAATATGGTACGATTGCAAAAATGACCCCAGATGACATATTTGAAACCATAAAAGAACATGCGGAAGAAGGTATAGACTTTATAACAGTCCATTGTGGCGTTACAAGAAAGGCAATAGAAAGACTTAAAAATGAAGGAAGAATACTTGATGTTGTTAGTCGAGGTGGGGCATTTCTTCTCGAGTGGATTATATACAATGATAAAGAAAACCCGCTTTTCGAATATTACGATAGACTACTTGAGATTGCCAAAAAATACGATATCACATTGAGTCTTGGAGATGGCTTAAGACCAGGATGCCTTGAAGATGCAACCGATAGAAGCCAAATTGAAGAACTACTAACTATAGGGGAGTTAAGGGACCGTGCTCTCAAAGAGGGTGTACAGACTATTATTGAAGGACCTGGTCACGTTCCGCTAAATCAAGTTGAATTAAACATTAAACTTCAGAAAGAGATATGTAAAGGCGCTCCTTTTTATGTCCTTGGGCCCCTCGTAACAGATATTGCGATGGGATATGACCACATAGCATCTGCAATAGGTGGTGCGATAGCTGGAGCAGCTGGTGCTGACTTCTTATGTTACGTCACACCATCTGAGCACATAAGGCTCCCTGATATTGATGATGTTAAAGAAGGTTTAATCGCATCTAAGATAGCTGCACATGCTGCTGATATCGCAAAAGGAATTCCATCTGCTATTGAGAAAGATAAGTTAATGGCTCAATATAGAAAAGAGCTCGATTGGGAAGGGCAGATCTCGCTAAGTTTCGACCCTGAAAAGATTAAAAGATTGCGCGCTGAGGTTCCGCCGTCATATCAAGAAGTATGTAGTATGTGCGGAGAATTCTGCGCTATCAAAACTGTTGAAAGGGCATTAAAAAATAAATGAATATAACGCTCTCTATTGCTGGTTTCGATCCAACAGGTGGAGCTGGCATACAGGCAGACCTCAAAGTTTTCAGAAGATTTGGTGTACATGGATTATCTATTGTTACAGCAATAACTGCACAAAACACAAAGGGTCTAAAATTTGTCTTTCCCCTAAAAAAAGACATATTCAGAAAACAATTCGAAACATTAATCTCCGATATAAAGCCTGATGCTACCAAGGTAGGTATGCTCTATACAAGTGAAATCATCGAAGAATTATCATATCTAATCAAAAAATTTAAACTCACAAACATCGTAGTTGACCCTTTGTTAATTTCAACATCGGGGAACTGGTTAATAGAAAAAAGGGCAGTTAAAACTTTAAAAGAAAAGCTCATTCCTTTATCAACTGTAGTAACACCAAATATTTATGAGGCAATGATCTTAACAGGCATTAATATAAAGGACGAACACTCAATGGAAGAATCGGCTAAGATACTGAAAAATAAAGGACCTGAGAATGTTATCATTACAGGAGGAGACCTTGACGAAAAAGCAATAGACTTACTCTATAATGGTAAAACATATCACCTTTCTAAAAAAAAGATTAAAGGCATTTATCATGGTACAGGTTGCGTATTCTCATCAGCGCTAACAGCACTACTTGCGAAGGGCAAGTCAGTCTTAGAATCGATGAAATTAGCTAAAGATTTTGTTTATAAGGCAATAAAGGACGCTGAATTTATAAGCAATGGTATGGGGTTACTAAAGATATAAAATGCCAACATCTAAAACCTTTTTCCAATGCCAGTCGTGTGGTTATATAAGTCCTAAATGGTTGGGCAAATGTCCTGACTGTGGAACATGGAATAGCTTTACAGAAGAAATTAGTGAAGCAACTACTCGCAAGATAAAGTACAAACAAGATGCAGAAAAACCAGAACCCTTCCCTTTAAACTCTATAAAAGGTGAGCTTCAAGAAAGGACTAAAACAAACATCAAAGAACTTGACAGAGCTCTTGGTGGTGGTATTGTTGCTGGTTCAGTTGTCCTAATAGGTGGCGACCCTGGTATTGGCAAATCAACACTTCTATTACAAACTTTATCAAGTTTATCCGAAATGTGTAAAAAACAAGTTCTTTATGTATCTGGTGAGGAATCCCCAGAACAGATAAAACTGAGAGCAGACCGCCTTGGTATAAACTCTGAATACATAATATTGTTTTCAGAGACCTCCGTAAATACAATTATGAAGACTGCACAAAAAATAGCCCCTAAAGCGATAGTCATCGATTCAATACAGACTATGTACACAGACGAACTAATCTCCGCCCCAGGTTCTGTAAGTCAGGTCAGAGAATGTGCAACAAAACTAATGCATTTTGCAAAAAAGACAAACATTCCTGTATTCATTGTCGGGCATGTGACAAAAGAAGGTTCCATTGCAGGGCCACGTATACTTGAACACATTGTAGATACTGTCTTATATTTTGAGGGTGATAGTGGCCATACCTATAGAATACTAAGAGCTGTAAAAAATAGATTTGGTTCAACAAACGAGATAGGTGTTTTCGAGATGTCCGACAATGGTTTAAAAGGCGTTGAAAACCCCTCAGAATTATTCCTTCTCGAAAGACCTTTTAATGTATCTGGTTCAGTCGTTGTAGCATGCATAGAAGGAACAAGACCTTTACTTGTTGAAATACAATCCCTTGTCTGTCAGACTAATTTTGGGATGCCAAGAAGAACATGCCTCGGTGTAGATATTAATAAGGTGAACCTATTAATAGCAGTGCTCGAGAAAAGGGCTGGACTCCGATTGGGTGCCATGGATATATTCGTAAATGTAGCAGGAGGGATTAAAGTAAACGAACCTGCCGTTGACCTTGGAATCATATCGGCTATTGCATCCTCATTCAAAGATACCCCCATTAACCACAAGCTAATATTCTTTGGTGAGGTTGGGCTTTCAGGTGAGGTTAGGGCAGTGAATCAAGCGGAGCTTAGACTCAAAGAAGCTTCAAATACAGGTTTTAACACAGCAATAATACCAATTTATAATTATGAAAACCTTAAGAATAATTATGGCCTCAAGGTAATAGGAGTTAAAAATGTTTACGAATGCCTTCAAAATATCTTTTCTTAGTATCTTGTCGATATTCCTCATATCATGTGCACTCTCAAAAAGACAAAGCCTTCCTACTTACCATGAAACAGACCTAACGAATGTTCTCCATTCATTTGATGACATTAAAGAGATAGAGACCAAATTTTCAGCAACATTTGAAAGAAATGATATTGATTACAAAGGTGATGGTAAATTGATTATCTCCCAAAATGGTGATTTACAACTCCGCATATATTTGTTAGGTATGCTTGTATTCGAGATGGAATCAAATAATGGTCATATAAGTACAAAGCCTCTTTTAGAACAAAACAAAAGCTTTTTCCTTGCTAATGGTTTAAAGGATTGTATCTTTTGGTGGGATATAAAAGACTACACGATAAATGATGATGATGGCAAGTACCTAATAGAAAACAATATAAAAAGATTATGGTTAGATAAAGAAACGATGATGCCAATTAAACAAATTATAAGCATAGATGACGACTTATATCTGAGTATTACTTATGACAAGCCTGAAAAGATTAACGATATCTGGTATCCGCAAAAAATACTGTTACAGCTTCATGATTACAAATTAACGCTAACAATAAAAGATATACTATTTAGAAGAAGTGGCTAAATCGAGGTCAATTGCTACTGCATTAATCACTGAGCCATCTATCAAATTACTCTTCATCAAAAAACCCTCAAGAAGAGCATTATCACATAAAGTATTTATCAAACGAGGTATACCATGTGTGTATTTATAAATCAACTTTATCGCTTCGTCAGAAAAAACCTCTTTCTTTGCGCCAGCAACCAATAATCTATGTCGAATATATCTCCTCGTATCTTCCTCAGAAAATTCCTTCAGCTTGATCTTCAATGCAACCCTTTGTCTTAATGGTTCATCAAGAGAAAGGACTTTCTCAAGATCTGGAAGCCCAAAAAAAATGAAATTAAGCATCTTCCCATCAGGAGATTCCATATTCAAAAGACCTCTAAATTCCTCCATAATCTCCTTTGAATTTAGCATCTGCATCTCATCAATCATCACAACTGCCTTCTTACCTTCTTCGTTTATCTCTTTTAACCTTTCATAAATCTGAGATAACAGTTCAATCTTATTATCACTAACATCTTTTACACCAAGTTGAGTAGCAAATTTCCTAAAAAGCCACTCTGAACTTACTGTTGAATGAACAACAACAAGTAGTGCTGCCTCATAATGCAGCTCATCAAGTTCTTCCAGAAATCTCCTTGCAAGTGTTGTCTTTCCAGTGCCTATACTCCCAATCACCACAGCAAGACCTTTTCGAGAATCTACAGCATACTTTAACTTTATCAATGCCTCAGAATGTTGGATACTATTGTAGTAGAACCTATTATCAACAACGTTGGAAAATGGATGTTCTCTCAGACCATAAAATTCAAGATAATCCATTAAATATACGAGACCCTATCCTTTCTATCCTTTGTTTTTCTCTTATCAATGTCTTCTGAAACTTTTACCTTCAAATTATTAATTTTCTCTGAAACATCTCTGAATTTTGAATTCCATCCATATACTTCTATAAATAAATCGAGTGCTTCCTTAATATCCCCATTCCTCTCATATGCCTCTGCAAGGTCGTACTTCATCGACCAATATGATTCGTCTTTCTCTTTAGTCATGCTAATTGCGTCTTTAAACGCTTCAATAGCAAGTGAATAAAGACCTTTTTCCATATAACATAACCCAAGCATATTAGACGCAGAAATAGCTCTTTTAGGGTCTTTCTTAGATATTTGAAATTCTTTTATAGCATCGTCAATCAACGCCATTTCTTTATATGCTATACCAAGATTATAATGTGTCTCATAATCCTCTTCTTTTACCTCTTTTTCAAGTCCTTTTTTAAACTCTTCAAAAATATCTAAAACATCCTTATCGAGTTCTAATTCTTCAACCTCTTCTGCTTCAATAACATCTTCACTCTTAGCCATCTCCTCTATTGCCACCTTTTCTTCTAAAACCTCCTCATGCTTCTCAACCTTTGGCTCTCCAGTCTCAACAACATGCCCTAACGACTCAAGCCTTCTTTTAATTTCTACATTATCAGGAAATATATTGTTTAATCTTTCAAGAATTTCATGAGCTTCATCAATTAACCCTTGTCTAATATAAAAATCTGCTTCGGCAATCTCTTCACTATACTCTTCTATTGATGGTGCCTTAGCTGTTTCAACAGTATATTGATACATAGGCATTTCCTTAAAAGAAGACAATCTTTCATCATCTGGATTTATCTCCAATGCCTCTTTCACAATTTGCGCCGAGTTCTCTTGTTCACCTCTTTTATCATATAAATCTTTTAACGCAAGACATTCAGTAATTGCTTCTTCTTTATGGTCTATCTCTTTATATAGTTTCTTTAACCTCTGGTGTATTTCTATATTATCAGGGTATATCTGTTTAAATTTATCTAACAAATCTTTCGCATTCTCATATAATCCATATTTCATCAAAATATCTGCCTCAATAATCGCCTCATCCAGCGTTTTTTCAACCCCTGCAGTACTCAATTCTTCTGTAGATATCTTCTTTTCAAGCTCTACTACCTTCATCTTTAAATCATGGTCATCTGGAGACATCTTCAGGGCTTCCTTGTAGCAATTTAGTGCCTCCCTTTCCTGACCTTCTCTCATATATATATCACCAAGAGAATTCAGCTCCTCTACAATCGAGTTATATTCACCAAGTTGCATATAAAGAGATATAAGCCTCTTGCTCGTCTCTACAGGATCAATATCTTTAAAACTCTTTAGTAGATTTATTGCATCTTCATATTTTTCATTTATCAACATCTCATCAAGTACCGGCAAATATTGTTCCCAAGCCTTATCTTTATATCCTTCTTTAATATAGACATCCGCTAATAACCTTCTTGCCTTTACATTGTAAGGTTCAATCTCTAATACAGCTTTTAAATAATCCTTTGCCTTTTCATACTTCTCATTTGAGATTAAAAGATTCGATAATCTCAAGAGTATATCAATGTCAGCGGGAAAGAGATTCACTGCCTCTTCTAAATATGTTATAGCTTGCAAAATATCGTTAGATTTTTTATAAATCTCAGAAAGGGATATATACACCTCTCTAAATACAGGTTTTATCTCAAGAACCTTTTTATAATAGCTCTCAGCTTTATCATACTCATCATTTTCAAAATATTGATTTGCAATAGATAGATATTCATCCGCTGCTTCTGATAAAAAACCCTCTTTTAAAAATATCTCGGCGATCTTATTTCTAAGGGGTATATTAGTTGGCGAAATATTTAATATCCTTTTATAAATACTTAAAACGTCCTCTTTCTTGCCTTCTTTTGTTAAACTATCAGCAGCAGCAAGATAAAACTTAATAGCATCTGTCATCAAACCCTTATTCTCATTGAGTTCACCAAGGGATATTAAAGAAGTTGAGTCGGTAGGATTTATGTTCAGTATCTTTTTATAAAGTGCTAAAGCCTTAAGTGAAAAACCTTCTTTTTTGAAGAAACTTGCTGCTTTATGATAATAATCTATAGCAGTCTTTTTATTACCACTTTTTAAATATAAATCGCCGATAGTATTAAATACATTTCCGTCAGGACTCTCCTTAACTAACTTCTCCCACTCACCGATAGCCTTATCTATTTGACCTCGAGCAAGATACTTCTGTGCTTCTTTTATAATATTAGCTTTATCTGACATTATCTAATACCTATTTTCTCATATTTCAAAGTATCATAATTAAATCATACTGTCAATACATTTAGCCATCTATTTTGTCTTAATCTTTTTCTTGATATGTGGCAAAAGACCTCCATCTATAATTATCTCTTTCTCTCTATCATTAAGGTTTGAAAATAACTCAAATGTATAATCTTTTGTTATATCTTTCGCAATATATACTTGATCTTTTTTCAATAACTCCTTTACATTTTCAATCAATACCTCATCACCCTGTGAAATCATATCATAATCTTCGCTTCTTCTAAATTGAAGTGGCATTATGCCAAAATTTATTAAGTTTGATCTGTGAATCCTTGCAAATGACTTTGCAATAACGGCTTTAACTCCTAAAAACATGGGAGCTATAGCAGCATGCTCCCTTGATGAGCCCTGACCGTAATTTTCTCCACCTACTATAATACCACCACTTGAAATCTTTTCTTTAGCCCTTCTGCTAAAAGTATTGTCTAAATTTGAAAATACATATTCTGAGATTGCAGGTATATTAGAACGTAAAGGCAATATCTGTGAACCTGCTGGCATTATATCATCTGTTGTTATATTGTCACCAACCTTTAACAATACTTCTGCCTCAATATCATCTTCTAACGGCTCTTTAACCGGAACATCCTTTATATTCGGTCCCTTTACTATCTCGACAGGGCTAATATGCTTCTTTGGTTTAATAATCATATTATCATTAATTATATATCTCCTCGGTTCTTTTGGTATCTGTATACTCAAACCAGATAACCTTGGATCAACAATCTCACCTTTTACAGCAAACACAGCACATGAAACAGAGCTTGCAAGATAAACAAAAGCATCCTTATTTCCACTCCTACCCCTAAAATTCCTATTATAAGACCTGATCGATACATTACCAGTTCCAGGAGCTCCACCCATACCAATGCATGGACCACAAGAACATTCGAGTATCCTCGCACCAGCTGAAATCATATCTGACAACAATCCTTTTCTTGATAACATCTCATATACCTGCCTCGAACCCGGATTGATAAGGAGACTAACACCAGATGCAACAGTATTCCCCTTGAGTATAGACGCAACAGCACTCATAATCATAAACGAAGAATTTGTACAACTACCAATGCACACTTGGTCAACAACTAACCCCGTAAGCTCTCTTATAGGCACAACATTGTCAGGGCTATGGGGTTTAGCAATCAATGGTTCAATCTCATTCAGATTTATCTCAATAACGTCTGAATATCTTGCATCCATATCAGCCTTCAGTTCTACCCAATCAGCCTCCCGTCCCTGAGCTCTTAAAAAATACTTTGTTCTATGATCACTTGGGAATATCGAAGTCGTTGCGCCAAGTTCTGCACCCATATTAGTTATAGTCGCTCGCTCCGGAACACTTAAATCCTTTACACCATCTCCACCATACTCAAATATCCTACCTACTCCACCTCTTACTGTTAACCTTCGCAAAATCTCGAGAATAACATCCATTGCGGTAACCCATGGACGATTTAACCTACCATTTAGTCTTATCAAAACAACCTTTGGCATGGTTATCTCAAAAGGTTCTCCTGCCATAACAGTCGCAGCGTCAAGACCACCTACCCCTATAGACAACATACCTATCCCCCCACAGGTAGGAGTGTGACTATCCGTACCAAGAGCTATCTTCCCTGGAGCTGCAAATCTTTCAAGATGTATCTGATGACTTATTCCATTACCAGGTCTTGAAAAATAAGCACCATACTTAATCGCAGCAGACTGTAAAAACCTATGGTCATCAGAATTCATGAAATTTGACTGTATCATATTATGATCAACATATGAAACAACCAACGGTATTCTAACCCTATCAATACCTATAGCCTCAAATTGCAACCATGCCATCGTACCTGTTGCATCTTGTGTATAGACGTGATCAACCTTTAAACCAATAACCGACCCTTCTTTAGCATCTCCATACACCTTATGAGAATCAAAAACCTTCTCAACAATATTTCTACCCACCATAACCTCCATTCAAAATCTTTCATTCATACTTTATTCATATTGACTGAGTTATAACTCATTAAATCATCATACCAAAAACCTATTTTAAAAAAGGAAGTATACTTACTTTATTTATTAAAACCCATGCACTTTAAAGTGCATGGGTTTTTCTTTTAAAAGAATACTATTTATTGCACAAATGGTATTTTTATTATAACATCTTGTGTAAAAGGCTAAAAGGATTTTATAATTTCATAAGGGCGGTTAGCTCAGTTGGGAGAGCGCCACGTTCGCAACGTGGAAGTCGAGGGTTCGAATCCCTTACCGTCCATTTTTTTATTGTACATTTACGTCTATTGTTGTCCATATGACTTGAAAAAATGTAATAAAATCAAGTATAATTTGTCCAATGAAGTCCATTATAGTCCATTACAATCCATGTAGTTTTGACGGTAACTTTGACGGTAACTATTTTTTGGGGAGGTTAGTTACCGTCAAATGTTAACTGAAGTTAAGATAAAATCCGCAAAACCAAAAGAGAAACCTTACAAGCTATTTGACGAAAAAGGTCTCTATCTTATTGTTACTCCCATAGGTAGTAAGTACTGGAGATTCGATTACAGATTTAATGGAAAGAGAAAAACTATAAGCCTTGGAACATATCCAGAAGTTTCTTTAAAGCAAGCAAGACAAAAAAGAGATGAAGCAAGGATTACTATATCACAAGGAATAGATGTTTCGCAGAAGAAAAAGAAAATAGAGAAGGCTACTGACTTTAAATCTATTGCAATGGAATGGATACAGGTAAGGCAAAAAGAGATAACTGAAGGACATGCAAAGACTATTGAGTATAGACTTAATAAATATGTCCTCCCTATTATAGGAGATAAATCTCTTAGGGAAATAACAAAGACTGATATTTCTCAAATAATTGACACGATAAGGAAGATAGGGAAGATAGAAACAGCACGAAGGATTAAACAAATAATTTCTCAAGTGTTCAAATTTGCTATGACTAAAGACCTCACAGATAAAGACCCAACAATCGTCTATAAATTACCAAAGACTACTACAAAGCACATGCCTGCAATTTTAGACCCAGAAAAAGTTGGTGAGCTCTTAAGGAAGATAGAATCTTACGAAAACTTCGTAGTAAGAAATGCACTCTTACTTTTAGTTCTTACTTTCGTTCGTCCTTTTGAGCTTAGAACTGCTCAGTGGAGGGAAATAAATCTTAACGAAGCAGTATGGGATATACCACAAGAAAAGACAAAAACAAAAATTCCACATAGGGTGTTTTTGTCAAAGCAAGCTTTAGAAATTTTCAGAGCTCTAAAGATGTTCACTGGGACATCTCCAGAAAGATATGTATTTGAAGGTTTAAGATATAAACCCATAAGTGATGCAACACTCAATAAAGCTCTGAGAATACTTGGATATGATACAAAAACAGAAATAACTTCTCATGGATTTAGGGCAATGGCAAGAACTCTAATCCATGAAAAGCTTGGATATCCTCCTGAAATCATAGAACATCAGCTGGGTCACAAAGTTCCTGACATGCTTGGTGACGCATACAATAGAACCAAGTTTTATAACGAAAGAAAAAAGATGTTACAGGCATGGGCTGACTACCTTTGGAGCCTCAAAAATAGATCCAAGGGGAGTTTCAAAGATATTAAATAAACTTCTTTCATGCTCAAGTTTTAGGACAAGGTCTCTTATCTTTTGTTTGTCCATGCCTGCAACATATGCCCTAAGCACCACATCAACTTCTTCCTCTACCCAGATTGATGCCTTTCCTATTTTTATCGGCTTTGGAAATAGCCCTTCTCCTATCATCTTATAAAGATTAGAGTTGGGCAAACCTATTTTGTTTAGTACGTCTTTTCTTCTTAAGCATCTCATATAGTTGTATTACTTCTTTTCAAGCAAGTAGCTATAAACCCTTAATCTTTTCCATAAATTCTTTCCCCCTGTAGTATTACAGAGGGAAGTATGTACAACAGTAGAGGTACATTTTTGGTTTTTGAGTTATATTAAAGTTTTATTTCTCTGGTGAATAGGGATTTGATTGATTATTTTTCTCACCTCCTTTTCTCTAATGACATGGGTGAACACTTTGTCGTCTATTTTTAGTGATGACATGGGTGAACACTTTGTCGTCTATTTTTAGTGATGACATGGGTGAACACTTTGTCGTCTATTTTTAGTGATGACATGGGTGAACACTTTGTCCCCTATTTTGAGTGATGACATCATACAACCGTCCTGTAAATAACAGGTTCCTTATAATTCTGAACACTATAGCCGTGTCGCTCGGCAGCCCTTTTAGCCATATGTCTGTGATCGTCCTTAAGAAACTCGATATAGAACCGTTTTTGACATCTGTTAAATGGGTGCCTGACAACATAAACCTTTGCCTCATCACGATTCATAAATAGATAAAATTTCCCCTTCGATACTATCCTTGTAAACTGTCTGTAACTAATCCCTATCCCCTTGACAACTCTCACAACGTCGTATGCTGCCCTAAGTGGAACGCAAAAGATGTTATTCGTTTTGATAATTTCCTCGTTTATCTCCATAGCCTTTTGCCAGATAGGATCAAGTTCTTTGAATCTATGTCTCTTTGCCGGTACTGGTTTTTGATTGTCAATCAGTTCCTTATACAGATTTATGTCCGTAGTATCTGTCAGCTCAATGAGATATTTGATTTCACCATGCTTTTTCGAGTGGAAATCCTCTTTGATATTGCAGTTTAGTTTCTTTTTTGCTACGAGCCTTTGAAAGTGTCTATATGAACAGCTAATCTTCTGGTTATGCGTGAATATCTTATAGGCAATCTTGGTAGTAACCCATACAGGTTCTGTTTCTTCGCTTGTATTATGAGGTATCTGTTCTCTATCAGGTAAAAGACTAACAAAGGCCTTTTTATCTTCCCATGAGGTAATCTCTATAAGATACCTTGACTGGTAGCGATTGTAGAAATGTGGTATTTTCTTTATTTTATATCCTTTCAGTTCCAGTTTGCCCTTCTGGATTAATTTGTAGAAATACTTAAACGAACACTTCTTTAACTTTCCTGTAGCCTTCAGGACCTCATAGGCTATGTCAGTGGTAACCAGCACGCCACCGTTGCCATTGTCAAATATTTTGCCTGCTAAGTTACTCAGCAATCTTGCCCTCGCTATTGATTTCTTCGTCGTTGTCTTTCTTCTCTTCTAACTGCATTTTGATCTTCTCTATTAAGTATTACTTCGATAAATAATAGTTATATATAACCAAAAGTAAAATTGTTTTCTTTTTTATTTAGAACATCCGTGATTAGCCTCTTTTATTTTATAACCTCCTAAATTACCTTCCCGATCTGAAACATCATCCCTGCATTAACATCCGCAGGTCTTACCCAAACATACCGTTTCTCCTTAAATCTCTCTGCTTTCAGAAATCTCCAGTGGCCTCGCCGTTTGTGAGGCAATGGAGAACTATGGAGTCTGGTCGGTTCTCTGGAATGTCAATGCCATGAATAATAAGGTCCTCATCTGACATGCCTACCAGGAAAAGGGGAGCTTGCTCATAGACCTTGAGGAATCGTTCCAGCTCAGCTTTATCAGGGTCACCATCAGGGAGGTTTTTCCATTTGAGGGTGGTAGAGTATAGAGCCGATTTTAAAGTACATAAATTATTATACGAAACAATAGAGAATCGTTACAAGCAAAGTTGGCATACGTCTTGACAAGCCCCAGAAGTTATAGTAATATTTTCTCATGGTATCGGGGTGAGGACAAGGAAAGGCGTTTGTGCAGGAGTAGCTTTGCCTTCTGTGTAAAGGGTTAATATATGACAATATGTGTCAGGTTTAGGAATCTGGATTTCTGGCGATTCAGCCAGAATGAAAATATCCGCACCAGGTGTTGATATCATCCTATTTTGGAAGTATATCCGTACCGAATGTTGATATGAACAAGTTAGGCGAAAGCTCGCTAATAGTTGAGAGGAAAAA
>Ga0315298_1001005_pt1 | contig 53589 bp, 56 predicted proteins | sample WHS_1_MG_FD_203077 | JGI IMG/M metagenome (GOLD analysis project Ga0315298, IMG submission 203077) | Extremophilic microbial mat communities from Washburn Hot Springs, YNP, Wyoming, USA - WHS_1_MG | ecosystem: Environmental > Aquatic > Thermal springs > Hot (42-90C) | place: USA: Wyoming... | reverse complement strand
GGCAGCCGATGGCCTCGATGATGTTCATCGACGGCAGCGGCAGGGAGCGAAGCTCGCCCGCGTTGATCTGCGTGCTTCCAGCGATGGCCCGAAGGTGGCGATCCACCACGCTGCTGGCCAGCAGCGCGGACAGTCCGCGCACCTCAGAATGGGACATCCGCCCGCCAGGGCGATGGATGTAGTTCAGATGGTTTTCAAGGCCGATGACGGCACCGGGCAGAGTCCCGAGGTACGGAGCGCAAGTTACCCGGCGCTTGTCTTCCTTGGGTGAAAAACGCCGCATGATGACCATGGCCATGTTTGGTAGGAGCGTCCCGGCGCTGGCGGCCGAGGCCCGGACGTGCTCCATCTTTTTGGAGATCGGCCAACTAACCGCCTGCTGGCAAACGTGCTGCATCCAAAGAAGCGGAACAGTGTCACCGCTGCATTCAGCCGTGATGAAGTCCCGGCACCTAAATGCAATCACCGGGCCCGTGCTGACCTTCAGCCCATAGGTGGCGAGGTTGGCAGACCAACCATCAAGCGGGCTTGCGCCCTCTGATGGAAGGGTCACGGTCGCGTGTTCATCGTCAGCGACAATCCGCTCTGCGGGCACGGCCTGGACCAGTGCCTGATCTAGGTCTGACATGCCTTGGCTGCGAGTGAACAACACTTTTAGCCCGTGTTCTCTGATGGCCCGCCCGGATGCCCAGGCGATCACTGTTTCTTGCAGTACCGCGTCTTCCTCGAAGCTGTCCCGCCGACTGTCGAACGCATGAAGGCTGTCCATCGTCAGATGGCGCAGCATGGTGTGACGAACCGCCTTGAAGTATTGGCCGTTCATCCAGCTACGAGGCACGATGAAGCACCAACGGCCATTGGCGGGTGTCAGGCGTGCAGTCGCGGCCATGAACAGGCCATAGACGTTCGGTTGTCCATAGACGGCATAACCGTGGCGATGCGCCCTCTCGTCGGTGGTCTTGTTGAGCTTGAAGAAGGGGGGATTAGCGATGGTCAGCAGGCCATCGACAGGCTCACCGCGTAACGCCAGGTCAGACAGCAAGAAGTCTTCGCCACGGATGACGTACTCGAACCGAACGCCGGCGACGGCGCAGACTTCGCTGATGCGCTGGCACAGGGCTTCCAGGGCCGGAATCAGCCGCTGATCTTGTTCGTACAGTAGGGCCTCGATGATGGCCGGGAGGTCAGGCTTCTCTAGCAGCGCCTCGACCGCCGCCGCAATCAGAACGCCGCCGCCCGCGCTGGGCTCCAGCAGGCGGACGTGCTGATGGTCAACGGAGCGCACCAGGCGCTGCGCCATGAACTTGGCGATCTTCGGCGGGGTCATGAATTGGCCAGCGGCCTTTTGCTCGTCCCGCGTGATTCCAGCGACGAAGGTACGACCCGCTCGATGGGCGAACTCGACAAGAGAGAGCGGATTGGTCGACGTGCTCACCTGGCCCCCTTCTGACCTGCGGCAGCTTGTTGACACAGGGCCTGCAGGTCGATTTCACCGGAGGCAATCGCCGCCAAGGTTTGATCGTCGAACAGCTCCAGCAGCTTGGCGGCACGCCGGGTTGCTTCCCATCTTGCCAGCGCTTGCCAGTCGCCGCGCTCACTCAGCTTGGAAAGTTCGTCAGGGTTGGACTTGGCGTATCCGCCAAGCAGCTCCGAAATGTCGCTTGTTGTCTGCATAGAGTAGTCTCCGATCGATCCCGCGTCACACACGCTGTTCCGACTTACGGTGTTTGATGATAGCAGGACGCCACACACAAAACTCCAACCTACGGAAAAGAAAACGGCCCTCGATCTGAGAGCCGTTCCAACACGCTATTCCGGATACCCTTTTTTATTGCTAGGCGCCACGCGCATTTCCCATTACCGTTACGGCGTTCCAGGCGACTACCTAACGGCGGCGCCTGGACTCAGGTGTTGGTCTGCACCTGCAGCTCATCTCCCTCTTGTCTCGACATACCCCCACTCCACGAGGTCAAGAAACATGAGTGACCAAAATTCGATGTCTGCGGGTTCGGTGGATAGGATGTCGCGGAACGTGCGTACTCCATCGATGGCACGGATCACGGTCATGTCGGCCTGCGAAAAATGGACTTTGTGCCACTCTCGGGAAAGTCTCAGCCCGTCGTTATCTGGTGTGAGTCGTGCGCTGATGGCTAGGCTGGGGATGAGGTCGAGCCACGTTCCGTCATTCCAAGCCGCCTCGACATTGACAGAGCCCCAAGTGTTGCTCGGCTTGGCGTGTCGGACGAGGAATCTGTGAGCACCGATGCGCTGTGTGAGCAAGTCGACAACATCCCACTGGTCAACCTTTGGTAGGGAATCCAGCCGGTCGAGGATGGAGGCGTCTGCCGGGAAAACAGCCGATGGGCTGTAGTGCAGCCCATCGAGCCAGTCGTGAAAGCGTAGGCCAGCACCCTCGACAAGTGTCATCAGTTTGGGGATGGTGTAAGCCCGGTCCCTCGCGTTCAGAAAGGTGTCGACCAGGCCGGCATCGTATTGGAGGTCCGGTGCCCCGTTGCGGTAGTGGGTCGCCGCATGCCATGGGGGTAGTCTCGCAACCACATCTCGGGCAAGATCACAGTCCTCTGGCGTGCGGGTGGCGCCGAGTTTACGCAAGGCGTCCTGCACCATATAGACGCCGACTCGGGCATGTCGTCCGTAGAGCATCAGACTCATGGCGCCATCCATTTTAAGTTTCCGCCTCAACGTGTTGAGCGCGAGGTCAGGCGCCATGAGGTGATGTAGCACGCCTGTGCAGATGATGTAGTCGAATTCGGCGTTCAAACCGTCGACGCTCTCGATCTCGGCCTGCAGCAGTTCGAGATTCACAAGACCGTGGCGTGCACGCAGGGCCTTGTGATTTTGAATGGCGCTTTCGGATGGGTCGATTCCGACAACGTGGTGCGTGGGGTTGGCATGCGCGATGATCGCGGCCTGATTGGTTCCGCACCCGGCAACGAGGATGGATAGAGGAGATGTTCGTGGCCGATTTGGCCAGAGCTTTCGCCAGATGCGATCCGGCTCGGAGAGATCAAATCCGCCCCGTGATCGGTAGTCGTTGAGGTCTTCCACGGGCTGGGGGTAAGCCCACCGGTCATACTGCGCGACCAATGGGTCAGGATGGTCCATCAGCATGTCATTTACTGGGGAGTGTTTTGATGGAGTCGCATCCGCTTGTGGATGTCAGACTCGGAACAGCCGCACAGGCATTCATAACGAATCCACGAAGCGTCTTGGTAAATGCGAAGAGATGAGGTGGACCCACCGCTGTGCAGAGGGCAAGCCGAGTGCGCTTCGTCGTGCTTGTGTGTCATGACCCAACTGGCGGCCTCGATAGGGCTGCTGGACTCGGGCAACGGACGACTCACGCGGCTTCCTTCAGGAGTGAGGCGTCGTGCCAAAGATCGCTCAACAGATTGACGATCTGTCCTGACAGGATCGTGAATCGTCCCTCTCTGAGCATGCGGATGGCGGCGGCATGGTTTCCCAGTTCCGCGACACGGGCTATACGCAGTGCATAGTCGTGCCATTCCTTGTGCAGAACGCGAAGCTGATCAATCAGATCGGGCCTGGCCGGATAGTGGACGAACTGCAACCAGACGCCAAGTTCGCAGCTTTCCGCGTTCGGACTCAGCGCGTGCTCGATGCGCAGGCTGCGGCGGATCGCATTCTGGAAGCGCAAACGCTCGCGAAGAAAGGCTTCATACACGGCGTAGAAATCCATCCCATGCGAGACGGGGTGCCCGGACGTGGGAATGATCAGTGTTTTTTCGTCATCTCGTGACGGGGTGGGCTCTGAAGGCGGTTTTTCGTGGCAGAAGCGCTGCAGCAGCGTTTTGATCCAATTCATCACGATGACCCCTTCAAAAGATAACGCCCGGCCCTGACCCCACTGGGGTCGTGTGGCCGTCGATGGCTGTGGCGACGCTGCGGCCGTAATAGAACGGCATGCCCCAATCGAAAATCCCGCCACCTTGCGAGTACCCGATTCCTGGCAGCGCTGCGAACGATGGGTTCGCGCTGCTCAGGCTCTGCGCGTTGTTCAGTGTGAATGACAGCAGTGAGGACGCTCCACCGGAGGCGGCTGTGATTCGCGCGGAAAGTGCAATGGGCGCTGCAGGGCAGTAGTACCCAGGAATTTGGCTGCATTGCGCAATGCTGTTGTCTTGAAAGAAGAGGACGTTTGACCCGGTATCGAAGAAGCTGGAGAGGTACTGGCCTGCATACGTCGCAGACAAATAGCCGGTTGAAGGCGAGACTGAGAAAAACGTCCCGTTCGACGGCGGGGCGTTATCGGCTTGCGTGCCGATGCCGAACGTCAACGTGCCGCTGACTGTGGATTGCCCGGTGGCGGCGATGGCATCCATGGAGATCAGCGTGCCATTGTTGTCGGCAGGAAATGCTGCAATTGGATTGGAAACCTGGGCGGTCTCCGGTATCGCGGTCTCGGTGCATGTGCTGTTCGCGCAGGCAAAGTACGTGGAGTTGGACTGGGTTTGCGCGCAGTAGATGCCGCAATCGCGCTGGAACACACTGATGCCCAGGATGCCGTTCGCTTTTCCGTAAGGCGAAACGGTCGAAGGGCACCCGGAGGGGGCGGCGCCAACGGCCGTGTCATTGACGATCTGGATCGGCGCTCCTGGAGCGACTTCGCCTGCAAGATGGATGTCGGCTGTGCGTAAGCCACCCCATGCGTTGCCGATCCCGAACTGCGCGCATTCCGCGACGGGCTCGCCGTTGGCTGTCTGTTGCGGCAGTGTGGACAGGATGGTGGCGTTGAGCGCAGAGGTCGCCAGTCTCAATCCGGTTGAACCGGTGTCCAGGAGCACATTCGGAACGGTCTGGCAATTCGTTGCGGAACCTGGTGCGCAGATGGTGACCGATACGGTCGGCATGTTGATCGAGCCGGAAGCCATGCTGACCGTGATGGGGATTTGATTGGCGACTGCAGCCACCGGCGCTGGGGCGGAGGCTGTCGTGGTGGGCGCTGGCGATGGGGCGGGTGATGTGGAGGTGGTTGTTGACGTGGTGGGCGCCTGCCCAGAGCCACCGCCGCCACAACCGGCGAGCAGGAACATCAGGATGGATGCAACGAAGAAAGTGGCGGCGCGCTTCATGAGTTGGGCGGTCGATGACAAAGGAGGGTGATGGTTTTAGGGGCAGTGCGATGGATCAGAATGCGAAGCCCTGTGGGGTCAGGCTCGGGATATAGGCGTCGCCGTGGAAATCGCGCAAGCGGCCATAAGATTCAATCACCAGATTGGCCTGGCGCACGACGCCGAGACCCAGGCTGGAGAGTTTCTTGTCCGGTTGATTTATCGCCGGGAATGCAGCGCCAAGAAGCGCCTGAAGATCGGGCTTTGCTGGGCCAGACCAGGACACCGCAAAAATGCGCCCATCTGGGGCTGCGTATTGCTTGACGGTGATGCCGTTGGCGATGGCCGTCAGAATGGTGACACCCGGATTGCGCGACATGGCCGCGATGTGGAGGTTCGCATTGGACTCGGCGGCCATACTGGAGCCAAGTCGCCCGCCAAGCTCCGCCTGCGCTGTGCCGAATACGCCGAACGTGGCCATGCAGGTAGCCGCCATGGCCACGTACCGCCGCGTTGCGGCCGTTCGGTGATTGAGATCAGTCATGTGCGACTCCTGTTTGGGGTGGTGATGCAGTTTCAGATGAGGAAAATGCCTTCTGCCCGGCGAGATGGCTCATCAGTGCTTGTGGCGCCGGCGCTGGCGTCGCAACGCAGTCGATAGGGAGTTCAATGACTTGCCGGCTGGGTTTGAACTCGCCTGACTGGATGTCGCCATGACCCAGCATCAGTCGAAGATGTCGGAGAACGCGGCCATCCGGGCCTGTGCGGACGTTGACTGCCTGATAAATCACGTCACCTTCGGCGTAGATCGATTGGGCCCAATCGATGGGGGCGCCGCCGCGCACGCAATGTTCAACATGAGCGAGCAGCCAGGTTTGATTGCGATGCTGTGTTGAGCGCGATGCGATCATGTTGATCTCCAGCCCTATGTGGTGAGGGCAAAGATGCCGAAGCACAGTAGGCACCACGCACCAATCAACACGCCTTCACGTAGCGTGCCTGCCGTGTAGAGGCGGGCGGTTGTTCTCTGGCCGAACGGCAGAAGCAGAGGAATTCCTGTTGGGGTGCCGAGGTCCATTGCGATGTGCAGAAGCGATCCGGCGATGAACCCCAGTCCGAGCGTGCGTGTGTATCCGCTCCAGATGATGGCCGTTAAGACTGCGCAAATCAGCCAGAGAACTGGCCAATGCGTTAATGTCCTGTGAGGAAGAAGTGACAGGCGCTTGTCGCCGAGCCAGACAACGCCTTCGAGCCAATCGGGCGCGGATGCTCCAACCAGCATGCCTGTGGCGGCGACAGCGCCGCTTAGCGGGTCCTGAGCGGATAGCGCGGGCCATGCAGCCATCGCGAGGGCTGCACTTGTGATGTGATGGCCTGCTTTGTTCATGGACGTTTTTCCCTGACGTGGCGCGACGTTCTGACGGACGATGGATGAACCAATATAGCATGATTGCGTTTCCGCAGAAACGTCATGCACACAAAAGAAACTCACCAGTATTTGCATACTGGTGAGCGATCAGGTTGAAGCGGCAGAATCAAGCCGCCATACGTTGCGGAATGCCGCAGTTCTTCAAGAAAATGCTGCGTAAGGCTTTCTCTATCGCCAAGGCGGATGCCTTGGCCTCCGTCGGATCGCTCACGCGGGCGACGTAGAACCCGTGCATTGCGAGAGACGCTTCATGCTTGTTGCCACGCCCGCCGAGGAAGATGGTGGCCATGTCCACGCCCGCGTTGCGGCACTCCTGAAACAAAGTGAGCGTCGCTTGGTGGTGCGTTGGTTCGCCATCGGTGATCACCATCGCGATCTTGCGCATCTCGCTTCGTGCGATCAGATCCGGTGCGAACCGCAACAACGCAGCATGCGTGGGTGTGTGCCCAGCGATGTGCTTTGGCTGACGGCGCCTGGTCGCTTCCCAGCGATCTGCGAACCGCTTGATGATGCCGATTTTGTCGCTGCGATTGTTGCCTTTCTGTTCCCCGCCGAAGCTGAAGATCGAGAAAGGCACTTCGTGCTTGGACAGGATGTTGGCAACGCCCCATGTCGCGGCGATGGTTTCATCCCAGATGGAGGACATGGACGAAGATGAGTCCATGAACAACGTCACTGCCGTGTCGAGTTCCTGCGAAACTTCCAAGGTCTCGAAGACGCGGCGACTTCCCGTTCGGATGCTGGGTAGGAGGCGCGTATCAATGACACGCCCACGATCCGCCACATCGCGCCACTGCTGGGTATAAGCCGACAGCAGCTCATCAAGCCGTCCCCCGGCACTGCGCTCGATCTCGCGAGCGAGTTGCGAAACAGAAGGGCGCAATGCCGTTGAAAACATGCCATCCAGGAGGTCGAGACCAGCGCTGGGGTGCGGCGATGATGTCGTTCGGGTTGCACCGTGCTTCTCGCCGAGGCGCAACGCATCGCCACGTTCCAGACTGGGTATGTCGTTTTCCTTGGCCTCCAGAACATCCTGTGCGTTCTTGCGATTCGCATCAGATGGCTGAGTGCTTTCAGATGAAGCGTCGTCGTGCAGGCTCTTTGTCTTCTCGCCAGTGCCTCCCGGCGTGGCGGCTTCATTGCCCGTGCTTGCCGGAGGTCGCGTGGTTGACGCCCCGGGTTTCCCGCCTTGCTTCGTGCCAGGCTTCGCCTCTGGTGGTGGGTTCGACCCGTCTCCAGATGCTGTGGCCCCTTGACCATCTTGAGGTTGAGATGGAGTGGACGAACCTTTGCCCGACTTCTTCTCTGTTGATTGGCTTTGCTTGGGCTGTTGTTGCTGCGCTGCCTGTTTGATGAGCTGATAGACAGTGAATGCTTGCTCCAGTGCATCGCCCGTGGAATTGACCTCTCGAATGCGGGGAATGAGTTGCAGAGCTTCGTCGATCAGGGCAGGCCCAAACCTGTGTGTCGCTTCGACTCTCCACGTCGTGGCATCACTGGCGAACTCGGGGAGTTGCCAATAGTGCAAGGCCAGGTGCTCGGCCAGATACCAGTTGCAGAACAACGTAGCCGGATGGGCAGTGGCTTTTCCTTGGGGCGCTGGGCCATAGAGACCCAGTTCGCGCATGGCGTGCATGCTGGCCAGGATGTCGGCCCACACGCCAGGATAGATGGTGACGAACTCGCGTTCACCCCACATATCCTCATGCGCGTTCCACAGTTGGCGCAGGAGCGCGACGTTGTGTCCAGCAGATTGCCATGCGTTGAGCTGCGCGGTAGCCAACGCAAAGTCGGTCTTGCGCAGGTGCATGGCTTCATGGCCAACCAGCCCGAACAGCAACGCGGCTTCCTTGTCAGAGCCAACGCGCTGATACCGCTGATCGATCACGATTTCCCTGCTGTCTGTCGCCGCGGTTCCCACGTTGGCGGCCCAGCGGATTTTGATATTGAAACGACGCCCGAGAAGCTGGGCGTACAAGCTCAGTGCCCGTGAATCACTTCTGTTCATGATGCTCTCCTAGGTGAAGCGTCAGACACGATGTCTGTGGTCGCTTATGCGCAGGAGATGTGGGCGACACAAAGGAAAACCGCCTTGCTGCTTTGGGCGGCAAGGCGGTTCGGGTCGTTGAAAATGATTGGAGGCGTCTTGTATATCCGCCGCCCCAATTCTTCAGTACATGGAACGCGCGTAATCCGCCCAAATGCGGTATGCGGCACTCATCAGGGAAGCGTCCGACATCGCGGCAAGCTCATCCTTGGAGTGGCTGCACTCCTCAAAGCGCGGCGTATCTTCTAGCAGAAAGGTGCGCTCATCCGCAGTCAGCGACGAGCGCCCACTACAGATGTAGTCGATTCGCTCATCGGTGAAGTGTTCAACTTTCATTGCTGCGCTCCAGTCTGATTTTCATCGTGCGCCAGTCTATTCAACTCACCTTCGGGGTCGTAGTTGCGCCAGATGCCACCGTCGGGTGGCAGGCTGTCGTTACCGTGAATCCCGATGAGCCAAATATCTACGGAATGATCTGCCGGTTGCATGACCTGCCCCCCGCAGTGATCACAAACTACTTTTGCGATGTCCGTCATGAAAGCGCTGAACTTCTCGGTGGAGTCTAACTCGCCCGCCGCGTCGGGGTTGCAGAGTAGAGTCGTCACGATCGTGGCCAGCTCGGTTGGGGTGATTTGTTTGCTCATTTCTGTCCTCGGAAGAAAGCCGCCGACGGATGCCGACAGTCGCTTACGAGGAGGAAATGGTTGCGTTGGGGATGAAGAAACCCGGCCAGCCCATGAAGGGATGGCCGGGTTGATCATGCTGACCGTTTCGGTCAGAGGTGTGGCTTCTGGCTCCAAGCGCCGGAAGCCAAGGCCGAGGCGGCCTTGGCTTCCGTGGGCCAGTATTCGATCGATTCGCGCGTGTAGGGAATTGTCATTCCCATGTCAGCGTCGAAGCGTTCGGTCCCGAGGTAATAGCCGGCAGCAGACCGCATGACGATGATGGGCAGGTTGTGGCCGGTTTCCGCGGCCAGTTTTCCGATAGGCATTGGATTCTCTCCTTTTAGTAAAGTCGTCGGCAGAATGCCAACAGTCGCTTCTTCGAGAGAGATGAGTGCGGCACATAAGAAAAGCCCGGCATGCCGGGCTGTGTTTCAGGTCATGCGCACGCTATTGCGCATGCTTAGGATGGGATTCACTGTGCGCGCTCCGACCGCGATGCGGGAAAGAGTGAAGCCGGTCAATAGACTCATTTTTCAAGTCCTCCTTCATTATCTTCTTGAGTGGCCACGGATTGTGGAATGATCGCAACGATCTGCAAAAGTAGCCACGGCACCGGTGTGCAAACGGGTTCACGAGATCACGCGCCCGAACGTCGCCTCAAGTCGATCCCGCACAGCTTCGTCGTCGAGGTGGTGATACATATTCGCCGTCGTTGCCGGGCTGGCGTGGCCGAGCAGCTTGCTGGCCTCTTGCAGTGGCATGCCGCGGTTCAGTGCGGTCGTCGCGCCCGAGTGGCGGAACCAGTGGGGTGAGAGACTGCGCAATGTGCGAATGGTCATGGATAGATCGCTCCCTGGGCGCTTCGCTTCTTCTGGATCAGATGCCTCCAGAGTGTCGGCGGCTTTGCGTGCGATGGATTTGACCGCCGTGTAGATCACGTCGACGCTCAGCGGAGTGGCTTCCGTGCAACCCTCGGCGTGTCCTCGTGGAATCGGCAGGACGGCAGGCAGCGGGTCATCGGGTGCAGGCAGGGCCGGAAGGCCCATCGCTTCGCGGTAACGGACGAGCGCGGCAATGATGAGCTGCGGCAGTGGAATCGTTCGTGGCTTGTTTCCTTTGCCCAGGGTCTGCAGTGTCCACTTGCCTTCCAAGTGTTCTTGACGGAAGTCCTTCATGCGCAGCCGGGCCAGCTCGTCGCGGCGCAGCCAGGCGACGAACAGCAGGATCAATATCCAGCGCGTTCGCTCAGCACGCAGGCGCGTCCGGCGAGCTGCGGCAGGCGATGATCTCGGCGCGTCGACCGCCAGCGCATCGCAGTCCCGTTGCGCCGCTTCGAGCATGGCGACCAGCGCCTTTTCAGGGAAGAGGCGTTTGACTTGGAGTTGGACAACGCCGCGCAGCTCGCGCTTGGCCAGGTTGTGAAAGGGGTTGTGTTTCAGGTAGGCCCTATGGGTTTTCGGGAAATTGTTCTTGTCCAGCAGCCAGCCGTAGAGCGACATCAGCCGTGCAATGCAGGTGCGCGCGGAGCGAAGCTGCAGAGGCTTTGTGAAGTAGGGCAGGGGGCGAGCCTCACACTTGCCGTTCGCTTTGCTCATGCGTCCGGCCTGGCGGCCCGATACCGGTTCGCCCTGCAACGCCCGCAGGTAGTCCATGGCGTCGGCCTCGGTGGCCATCGCGAGCAGCGTGGCGTTCGGTCCATGGCGGAATTCGAGGAAAGCCCGCCACCGCGCTGCCTCGAAGCTGTAGGTGTCGAAGGTGTTTGTCGAGGCGTGCACGCCGGCGAGGGAGTGCAGCCAATCGCCGAGGGCGCTGGCATCGTCATACGAAGCGGCAATGACTGTGCGCGTCTCAGTGGATGGCAGACCTCTAGGGGTGGAATCCTTGATCGCCGAGAGGGATTGCTTGCTTACCACTGATTCGTTCATTTCCACACAAGAAGGGCGTTGGGGGAGATCAGGGCGTTGCCGCGCTGCGTCGATGCCATCACCATGTCCTGACGCATGAAGCTGCGTCCACCACGGCAGACCTTCACCAATTCCGCGTCGACATCCCACACCTCGATCAAGGGGTGCATGTTGAGCGACAGGGCCTCGCGGTTGACCAAGTACGGCTCCCGGCCTTGGTCGATCAGCGCTCCAGCCACCTCGTTGTTGGCTTGGTAGTCGCCCAGCGTGGAGACGGGCAGCTTCCCGTAGTGCGGGGCTAGCAACGCCTTGTCGGCGTCCGTGGCCTTGAGCACGCCCAGCGCTGCGCCGATCCGGCGGGCGGCGTTCATCTTCGACAGGGCATTGCCCTCCATGTACGCCCGCGCTGCGCTGCGGGCTTGATCTGCTCTGCTCATGACGAATCCTTCATCCATCGTTGGGTCAGTGCGAGGCAAGCCTTGCACGTCACCTTGGGTTGATACGGCTTGCCTTCACCATCGTTGCAGCGCTCGACGATCTTGCTCGACCAGCGCTTACCGTTCGTGCCGCTGGCCGCTGGCGCAAAAAGTGAAAAACCCCCGAATTTTTGCGTTCCGTCTTTCTCCGCAAGTCGCGTCATTAGTGAAGTAATGACGATCATATCGACTTGCCTTGCTTCGTGCAAGTTAAAAAACCAATTAGATTACGTGTTCATGTTACGCTTGTGCATCACATGCATATCCTGTTCTGCCATGAACCACGATTCCGGGCCCGCGCCCTCTCGTTCCAATGTCGTGCGGCATCTCGCTCGATTCACCGTGCACCGTGCGGGCGAAATGCTCGTCGCAATTTGGATTGATTTGAAATGAGCGAACGCATGCGTGGAGATCATCGGCCGGAGCAGACGGAGGTCCTGTCCAAAGTGGCCGCGTGGGCACTCGAACATCGCGATGCCTATCCAGATCGGCAGCCATTCAATCGCGCGATCTGCGAGCGGCTTGCACAACAGGGCGTGGTGCCGAACGCGCATGTCGTATATCAGGTTGGTCGCCGAGGCTCGATGGGCGCGATCGCGTCCGACGTGCGTGCATGGTTGTCGGAGGCGTTGGCCAGGATCAGTGCGCCAGAGCCGGTCCGTGGACTGCCGGAATCAGCGCAAGTCGTTGCACACGATCTGTTGCGCGAGTTGCAGAGAACAGTCGAAATGGCGATCCGGCAGGAGCACGAATCGGTGTTATCCGTGCTGCGCGAGTCGTTGGGTCTGTGCCAGCAGGAGGTGGCCCGGTTGCGAAGCGCGGAGGCGTCTGTGATGGAGCAGCTTCAGGTGGCCAAACTAGAGGTTGTGCATCGGGATGAGGTGATCGCAAGCGCGAACGACAAAGCGTTGGAGATGCAAGCGCGCGTTGAGCAGGTTTCGCGTGAGCGCGATGCTCTCATTGTGCAAATGGAGCAGTTGCGGCTGGAGTCGGAGCTGCGTGACGCAAAGCTCCAGGAGTCGCATCAAACGGAGCTGCGTGGCATGGCCGAGGCGCATACGGCGACGATCGAAGCGCTTCGCGGGGCACATGCAGAAGAACTCAAGATGCTGCATGCCGCTCATGAGCAGGCACTTCATCAAGAGCGTGGCCGAATTGTGGGTATTCAGCGCACCTTTAGCCTGAGTCTCGATGAAGTGCGTAGCCAGGTGCGTATGGCGCAGGATCGCATCAAAGTGGTAGAGCGCGAACGCGATGCTGCGCTGTCCAAACTCGACAAAGTTCGGGGGGATGAGATGGGGTTGCGCATCGAGCTGGCTAGGCGGAAAGCGGTGCGCAAGACCGGTCCGAAGGATCGCAACTGAGAGGTCGAATTGCAGATACGTGGGGTTGCCAGGGAGTCGGGCCAGGTGGTGGGCGCGGGCCATTCTGTCCATCCCCGCAGATAACCCGTTCGACGCCTGCGACGACGTTGTGCTCAGTCGGTGTGCCCTTGATCTTTCATCAGCGATCCATTCGCGACGGTATCAAAAACACGACACATCGCATAAAAAAGTTGACGCCAGAGATGGGTAGGCGTAAGATTCATTCATCGGAGTCGCAATCGTTGCAAATAAAGACGAACGCGATTTTGAGCAGAGTGTGCTCCGAGCATCGTCGGGGCGGTCATCCAGACTCGATCCCGTCAAGCCGGGTGAGTGGCTGATTCGGAGGCGGCCTTACAGCCTCGTCGCAAAGTCGTCAGCGACCAAGATACTTCGCCAGTCTGCGGCATCTCTCCTTTACTCAGTCCAGGGGTGCAGACAGGACAAAGGCCGAGCGCACAGCGCCGCCTTTCTCAAGGGCCTGATGGTCGGGTGATTGAGAAAGGTGCTTCCCATGCTGAAACAACCAAAGGAAAAAAGATGAAATTCTTTACTATCGGCGCTGCACTCTCTACCTTGGTTTTTTTGCCGTCGTCGCATGCTGCGCAACCCGCTGCGGCAGGTCAAATCGCCGCCGTGGTCACCATATCGGATGCGCAGCACCGCGTTGTGGAGTCTTACAGTGAGTCAAATGTCATTGACGGCAAGCCGAGCGTCTTCGAGAACATGCGCGACACATCTTTTGTGCAAAGCGCTTCCAACACACCGGCGGGGGTCAAGCTGTCTCCGGGGGTGGTGCATACGGGGTGGGCGTCCAGCATCTCTTCAAAGACTTCAAAGGGTGGCGTTGTTTTGCGCATCTCCATCAGCCAATCGAGTCTGCAAGGCATGCGGTCCATCAAGGGTGAACATGGCTTAACGGTGCAATTGCCGTCTGTCGATACGAAGAGCACTACCGCCAGCATCTTTCTTCCCGATGGGAAGGGGTCCGTCACGGTGGTGCCGCTATGGCGTGGCCTGGCAGCGACGATCACCGCGAAACAACTGACTTCCTGATCAAGCACAAGAACATCCGGCAGCCGACGCCAACTCCTCAATGACCCTGCCCAGGGGTGTCGGTTGGGTGGAAGGGTGAGCACATCGCTCCCTTTCCAAAGGGCTCTCCTGGAGTCTTTTGGAAAAGACTGCCACTGCAGAAACTACACGAGGTGAATTTCATGTCGCACACTCAGAAGCTGACCGTTATCCAGTCCTGGCGTTATCAGGGTGGCAACACGACAGACAACTGCAATGTTCTGTGCCACCTCGCAGAGAGGCCGGGTTGGACGTTACGCCTCTACGCAAGCCCCATCGAAGGCACGATTGACGACGAAGACGGCAGCGGTCCGGGGACGAACTTTCCACTGCTTGCTGCGCTGGCTACCGAAGACCTTGTGCCGGGGCTGGCGCGTTTCGCTATCGTGTTTGACGGGCTTCTGCTGACTGCGGTGCGATCGCCCCGCGATTCGGAGATTCGAGCCGTCCTTGATGTTGCGATGAAGCAGCCGAATGGCAAAGTGCGTGTGGCGTTTGGTGATCATGCCCGCGCCCCTTTCACCGCATCCATGGATGCGGAGCTTGCGGCGAAGACCTTGGCTGCGATCCCGACAGAGCCACTGACGGTGCGCAACCGCCCACTCTTCTGGCGGATGCTCAGCTCGCTCACGGAGGCTGAGCATTTCGCACCTTCCCGTTGAATCTGGTGATCTGATCAGAATGAAGACTTACGAGTACAACGGATTTGCTGGATGCGTCGAGCAGCGACGCATGGGCATATCGTCAATCACGACACGCTCGCTTTGGCGCGATTCCATCTCGGTTCTCCAAGGTGGACTTGTCAGAGCCGTTCTTGGGTGGTTTTGCGTTATGCTGCGAAGCGTCCAGGCCGCACTTTGTATGCCCTCTGTTCCGGGGCGCAAAGATCAGTCGTTGCTTCTCTCTCTCTTTCCTGCTGAGGCGGTCTGGACACCCCCGATTCATGCAGGCATCAGCTCATGGGTGCGTCCATGAGTTGGCAGAAAGCACTTCTGCCGCGTTCGCCAAAGCTGCTCAGCTCGGAACGTACGGCACGCGAGAACTATCGCGTTCTCATCGAGACGGTGTTTCTCGAATTCAAGAAGTTGCCGCTGCAGAAGGAGCTTGCGGACTTCATTCGCCACCATAACGCATCACTGTTGCCGGGCATCAAGAAGGTTCCCCTCGGTTCGAGCGCTGCGGCTGCCGATGCGCGTGACGCATTCATTGCCGAACTGGCTGAAGATCGGCGTTCTTCGATTCCTGCGCATCTCTTGCGGCGTTTCGAGACGCTTGCGGTTGAGGTTGCCGGCCACGTCAAGAACAAAAGCACCCTCCCCGGCCGGTCGCACGGTGGCAAATCATGAGCGTGCCAGAATTTCGGTTCCCCGAACTTGAGATGAAGGCCGGACGCCTCAATGCACCCAAGGGCGAGTCGCTTGCGCCGCCAGTGTCCATTCGGGACATTGAGCGCGATGCGCGGGTCATTCAACTCAACAGCAAGTTGCAGCTCTATCGTGTTGGCCTCGCCGGTGCTGCGCTTGGCGTCCTGTTCGCACTGGGCGGCGTTGTGGCATGGCGATGGCTGGGACCGTCGCCAGTAGGTTGCCGAGCGGCGCACGCACAGGTTGACGCAGTTCAACGGGCGATTTCCCCTGTTGTGTCGTCACCTCAACGGCGTGCCCCGGCTGTCTCAGCTGTGCCGGTGCCTCCAGGCAGTGTGCCGTCGTGGCTCAATGCCGATGTCCCGGCCGCCTCACCACCAGCTTCGACGCCTGGTGTTGGCCTGCCTGGCAGTGTTTTTGCCACGCCCGTGCGTGTCGTGGCTCCTGCATCGATGCCACTGGTGCCAGACGATCACGGGACGCATGTGCATCTTCCTCCGCCCGTGGAACGGGGTCCGGCCGCACCCAAGCCAGACGCGCACAAGCCAGTGGATCACGCCCAATCTGCCACCGAGCATGTCAAGATGCCGGTGGAAGAAAGTCTGCATGCGAAGAAGGCCGCGGAGAAAGCGGAAGACAAGAGGCCACCAAAGGAGCGTGCCGCGACGAAGGATGCCGTCACTGAGTCGAAGTCGGCCGCGCAGGCTGCAATCCTCTACGTTGCGCCGAACCGGGCGGCGCCTGCGGCGGCTCCATCGCGCCCTGCCCAAGTTGATCCTTCCGCAGCTCGTGCTGTGGCGCCCGCGCAAGCCCCCGCTGTGTCACCCATGGACATCGCCGGTGTGCCGACCGAGGGCGTGATCCTCGTGGAATCCTCGACCCCCGATGGGCGTTTGGTGCGTCCCTATCGGGTTGGTCAGACCTTGCCCAGTGGTGAGGTTCTAGTGAGCGCCGATCCCAGCGACGGCCGCATTGTGACCAACAGACGCACCATCAATCTGAAGCACTGACCAAGTAGGAGTTGAACCATGAACACCCAAAGCAATGTCGTTTCACTGGAAGCTGCTGAGCATGCGGCGCAGCCCGCGCCGAGCCCGGCGCCGCGATTCGCGCTGACACAAACCGAGCAGGCTGCGGAATCCGCGAAGGCATCCGCTGCGGCGCAGATGACCAGCCAGCCAGCGGGCGTGGCAGTGGCGAAAGATGCGGACCTGTCCGGCGCTACGATGCAGTTGTTGAAAATCGATCAGGAAGAGGAGCGCATTCGCAGCTACCTGGCCGATGGCGAGGTCGTCGAAGGCAATCTGCGCCTGAAAAACGGCATTCGCATCGCCGGTACGGTGACCGGCCGCGTTGACTGCGAAAACGGCACCGTGGTGGTGGAGAAGACCGGCGTTGTGTCGGGCGGCATTTCCACGCCTTCTCGCATCATTGTGGACGGCATTGTGGGCGACCCTGAAAAGTCGGAGTGCATCAACCAGGACGCCCCCTCGATTCGCACGCCTGGCCTACTTGCGGTCCTGAACAACGGGAAAGTCTTCGGCTGCTACCAGTATGGCCGCATCGCAACCTACGACGATGCCACCCTGGAGGGGCTGGGCAAGAAGCTCAGGAGCTGAAGAGTTGCGGGGCCTGACCCCGCAGTTGCGTGGCTTAAATTCTGGCATGAATACATGGGAAAGAGAAAATCATGCAGCATTTCAATCTGTCCGGTGACTCGGAATCAGTCGCTCGGGAAGTTGTGAAACGGTGTTTCCCAGCAACCGACGCGCACAATCCGGGGGCGGATTACTACAAGAACCTGTCAACGCAGGCATGCCGAGTCTTGCTGGATGCCATGAATGTCAGCGGCTATTCTTTGACACAGCAGGAGCTGGCCGATCACTTGGCAAGTTACGACCGAATGATGGGACTTCTGGCTGCATTGCAGCCTGGTCAGGCTCGTGATGAGTTGCAACTGTTCATGGCTCAATTCCAAGGCTTGGGGGGAGAAAATAAATTTCGCGATCTCCTGGGCCCGATGAGCGTGCGTCTTTCCGCGCTAGGTTCCGATGTCAAGTGCGCGATGGTGCCGACACGCACTGGTGGACGTTTATGAATGATGCTTTCATGGAAGGCTCCGTATCGCCGATGCTGACATCGCCGCGATAGATGCCCTGCCCCAAGTTCCCCAATCGATCATTGATGCCATCGGCCATCGTCGCCTTTGGGCGGCTCCAGATTGGCAGGCTATATCCATGCGCTGCGCAAGCATGTGAACGACGAAAAAAGTGAGAAGCCATTCACATCGCTCGCAAGCATCTCCTGAACAAAGTGACACCGGCCGCCCGCTGGTGGCTTTCTACCTTTAGGAGAGAACATGCGAATCGGTTATTTCACCAACCTGCCCGAACAAGGCATCACCGCCGGCACGGCGCGAGTAGTCAGCGCGGGCAAGATGGAACGCGAGCTGGACCTTCTGCGCCTCACGATCCGGCCTGGCCAGCACTGCCAGGTGATCGAGCTACCGGACATCGGCGCCCATGTGGCGGCGATGCATCGGCGGCCGAACACAGCCGTTGGCGATCATCCGGCGGCAAAGCCATGGAGGGGAACAGTCCTCGCACATGACGATCCGGCTGCCTGGGAGGGCTCGATCGCCTTTTCGGCACGGCCAACCGTTTCGGCAATCCGGGCGCATCTCAAGCGGTGCTATTCCGAAGGGTTGCTGTGGGATGACGTGCCGGTGCTTTGGCATTTTTTCGATCGCTCTCGCGTGCATTGGGAACGGGCCGACAGTCTGCTGCCCTATGACGAGGCGATCTCGGATTGGATGATGCAGTCTGCGTACGCCAAGCGCATCGCAGCATGAAAAACCGGCCACTCCTTCGAGGGTGGCCGGTTTTTATCTTGTACGCCGCAAGACGCTGAATCTGATGGAAAGGCGCCGTTGCGTCTGATTCAAATCCGCCACCGGTTCCAGTTGCGTTCCACCAGAGCGTGAGGGCGCTGGGCCTCACGTGTTCCGAAGTTCCAAGTGACCATGCGACGTGGCGGAGATCGATCAGAACAGTCGGCGGGTTTGAACTGGAATCCTCAGAAAGACGCGCTGGGGAGCCTTACAGCGCTTCACTCTCTTCCTGCATAGGGCAGCGTGGAGCCGTGTCAAGGCTGGCCGAAGGCCACCCGCAGGGCTTGGCCTTGACGCGGCGGAGCGGTGTGACGCTCAAGGCATTGGGGTGCAAGGGCTTTGCCCGCCAGCACACCTCTGCCGCCAGAGGGCGACTCGCCCCCGCCCTGGGGCGGGCGGGGGGTGGGGCAGAGCTGCGGCCCATGGCTTGCTGGCGTTTTGAAATAGAAACGCCTTCGCGTTTAGACATTCGTTTCCCTGGTGCGCACGTCGCTGCAACTAGGCAAAAACCGTCCTTCAGCAAATGCAAGTCATTGAACTTCGGCCGTCGCGACATTGCAACGCGCATTACAACGGCAATTGCAATGACGGCGTGCCTTATTTAAGATGGAGCCATGTCGCAATCGAACTTCACCGAACGCCTTGTGGTGCTCATCACCGCAGAGCAAAAGCGCCAGTTGGGTAAACGCGCAGCCGCGCAGAAAACCAACGTCGGAGAGTACGTGCGCGGAATCCTTTTTTCGGAACAACCTGGGATTGGAGGGCTGGCCGAGCTGCGCAAGCAACTTGCCGACCTGAACACCCGCGTCGACCGGATCGAGGGGAAAAACCAAGCGGGCAAGGTCTGATTGCCCGAATCCTGGTGGTCACATCGACCATCGGCAACACAGGAGTTGATGATGAAGAACACCTTGACTTTCAAGACCGCTGGCCTGCTGGCCGCTTTGTCTCTCACGGCCTTGCTCGCCGCTTGCGGCGGCGGTGGGGGCGGTGGAAGCGGAGTCGCCACCACCGGCCAAACCGGCACCGTGACCCCGACCGCAGCCTCTGCCCTGCTCCAGATCAACGGGCAGAATACGACGAGCAACACGAATACGGTGACGAGCCTCGATCAGATTTTCGTCACGGCAACGGTCCCGGTGAAGTGGGCTTTCACAGCCACGCTGCCGAATGGGCAGCCTGATACGAGCATCCCGACATCTCCGGGGGGTACATTCCCGGCCATCAGCAGCTTGCCAGGAACGGAGCCGACCACAACGCAAGTGCTGCCAGCAAACGGTACATCGTTTAATCTTATAGCTCCGCCTGGGGATGTGGTGACGCTGACACTGACCGACGCCAGTTCTGGAACTGTCCTGAACAGCTACGAGTTCGATGTGGAAAGCGCGCTTGCTGGAAACTGGTCGAATATGTCCTACCAAGGGCCAATTCTTGCAAATGGCGCTGATAACGGTGTTTGCGCCATGACAATCAGCAGCGTTGGTGCAATTACGGGGACGTGCTCATCGTCCACCATCGCAAATGAAATATTCACTCTGACAGGGCAGGTTGGTTGGTCAAATCAGTTAACCCTCATGGGATCGAATGGATGGAATTTCGGCGCCGGAGCGACCGCGACGGTCACCAAGTTGACCGGCCCGATTTCTGGCGCGGCGACGGGCCTATGGACTGCTTCGCGTTGATTCAATGATGGCGATATGGATGCCCATTGAGAAGTGAGATACAGCGCCTTTTGGAGGTAAATCCGACAATAGTCGGATGCCGACATTTCTTTTGTTGATATGGCAACCGAGATCGAATGTCTTTTGGAAGTGCAATGACCGGGCCGCTGCCAGCAAATATCAAAGTCCAACAGGCGTTTGAAGAGTACCGACACCGTGTCTCCATCCACAAGAAGGGCTATGCGCAAGAACGCTATCGCATCGAGCAGGTCGGCCGCAGTTTTCTAGGTAATCTTGAGGTGCGTGCGGTTACGTCAGTTGACGTGGCCACTTATCGGGATCGGCGCCTTGGCGCAATTAACGTGAATACGGGCAAAACGATCTCTCCAGCAACGGTACGGTTGGAGATGTCCTTGCTCTCTTCATTCTTTGACATTGCTCGGATTGAGTGGGGCGTGGCCGCGGAAAATCCTGTGTCAAACGTACGCAAGCCAAAGACGCCACCAGGTAGAGAGCGCCGCCTAACATCTCGCGAGGAACATCAAATTTTGCGCTTTTGCCGCGGCTACAGTAACCCGGAACTGTATTCAATCGTCATTCTGGCACTCGAAACGGCGATGCGCCAAGGCGAGATTCTGAAACTGCGCTGGGAGCGCATCAACCTGAAATCGCAGATTGCGCATTTGCCAGAGACGAAGAACGGCACCAGGCGCGACGTGCCGCTCTCCATAAATGCGCGTGATGCGTTGACAAGGATGGGAGTCAAGGGGACTGGCCAAGTGTTTGGCTATACGAATCATGGGCTCAAGAGTACATGGCGTGTCATGTTGCTGAAGTTGGGCATTCAGGGGCTCCATTTCCACGATTTGCGCCATGAAGCAATCAGCCGATTGTTTGAGCTGGGCACGCTCGATATGATGGAGATCGCTGCCATCAGTGGGCATAAGAGCCTGTCCATGCTCAAGCGCTACACCCACTTGCGTGCTCAGCGGCTCGTGGCCAAACTCGACGGAGTGCGCAATAAAGGTCGCCAGCATGTTTTGGGACATCTGGTGCCCTACCCTGCAATCATTGAATCGTCGAAAGAGTCCGCCGAAACCTGTGTTCGGGTGCGCTTGTTGGATTTTGATAACCTCGTTGTGGCTGCGGCCACGAGTAGTGCCGCTATCGAGATGGCACAGGATCGCCTACTCCGACGAATCCTCCATCACATTCGACAAGCGCGCCCGCTGCCAGCCCCAGATCAGTACCTGACGTGCATAGATGAAGCCGAGGTTGTTTGGGTTGATCCACTAGCCAACTGCGGCGCTTAATCCTTTCCGGGTGTGAAAGTATCAAGCCGCACGCATGTAAATTGTTGATGCGTCTCCTGAATTGCCAATCCGGGGCGTGGCAAGCGGCAAGCGGCGGCCTGACAAGAACCTGGTACGCAGTTTGGAATACATGGAATACTGATTCTGGCTGGATATACAACAACACCGGTCATGTCGAATTTATTACGGCCTGGGGCGGGCAACAAAACTCAACCTGCGGCAATAATGATTGGCAATTAACTGGCTTGACTGGCGCAACTGGTACTGTTGTAACCGCTGGTGACAACAACCAAGCAGGCGCAAAATCGGGGTCAATTTATTTCTACGTCAACCCTGGTGATTCGTGGCGCGTCACGTCAAACCCATATAATTGCTGGGGAGGTCAATTCACTGCCACGGCGCTAGTATTAGATTGAGTTGCCAATCCGGGGCGTGGCAGTCTACGGCAAGTTCTAGCCCAATATCTGGAACCCTGTGCGGAATGTCTGATTATGCCGCTGGTTCAGGGTTTGAGCAGAATTCGACCAAGTGCCAAGGGTATGACCCATACTACAACGGATGTCCCGTAGGCTTTTATCGTGCGAACGTAGGCGCTGTTTCAACGCATTGGTATTATTCATGCGTTGCATACTGACAAGATCGACAGTTATCCTAGGCAATTGACCTCTAACGCTCCACCCTTGGTGTGATAGAACCGCCAGTAATATAGATAACCGGACTGAGAGACAATAGTTAAATAACCGTTTGCATTGTCGCTTCCTATGGCGCAGTAGTTGTGCCAACCAATGTCTGACGTTGAAGTAGGAAAATACTGCGTGGTCGCACTCATGGTGCCTACGCCTCGCCACGCCCCGGATTGGCAAGAAAGGATTTGTCCACTGCCATTCGCATTCGTGGCAATGGCTCCGTTGGGGCTGCAACCCCAGCCGGGCTTGGCTCCACCATAGGCTGTGCCCGGTGTGATGACGTTTGCCGCGTAGATGTTCTGCGCCACGACCTGCCCAGCACTATTCATATACGCATTCGGCTGCGCCCCTCCACCTGGCCCGGCCCCAATCGTTCCGGCTGCATAGACATCCCATGTCCGAACACCGCCACCCCAGCCCGAAGGAAGGTCGTTGGGGTTCATCCCATTGGTCGCAATGCGGCCGTTTGTTGCGAGAGTCACGGCGCCGCCGCCTGTCGTGATGTTGCCGCCCGCGTTGATGTTGGAGCTGGCATTGATGTTGCCCACTTCTGGGATGTCTGCCGGCGCCGATCCGTTGGCGTTCTGCACGTAAAACCCGCCCGTCGTGCGGACTGCAGCATTCGCCGTGTCGCCGTAATACACCTGATTCCCGATTTTTAGTGAGTTTCCTGGGGCCAGGGTCGCCGTATTCGCGCTGACATTATTCGCGCCGGTGATGTTGTGCGCCCCATTGGCATCTGTCATCTGCAGATCGCCGGTCATCGGTAGTGCACCACTGCGCGGCAGATAAGCCGCGAACTGGCTGGAGTTGTAGCTCCCCTGCGCCAGAAGGATCGCAGGGCTCGCCCCCACCGGATTCGGCGTGTTCCATTGCGCCTTCAGGCCGACAATCGTCCCTGGGTTCAGCAGGGTGCTATACCCAGCAGGAACACCGCTTTTCGTGGCGGCGTCGGCCGTCAGGATCATGCTCGGTTTGCCGTTTTCTGTGGGCGCCTTGTCCAGGTAGGTTTGCCAGATCAGATTGCAACTCGCCCCCGGGCAGGTTCCGGTCTGCTGTACCTGCACGCGCCAGGTGCCACCGGTATATCCCGTAGCGGAAAAACTAGGCGGTAAAAACTGCTTGGCCACCAGTTCAGGGATCGTCGGGGCCATCGGGTTGGCGAAGCCGGACACCGGTTGGTTGTTGATCAGCGCGGAGTAGTTCGTGGTCACATAGGCGCCAGCGGCGTTGTAAACCTGGTTCAGCCCGCTGGCCAGGTTCGACGCCGTGTTGTTCTCGTTCATGTAACTGATTGCCAGAGCCCCAGTTCCAGCCAGCACAGCAGCGACGCCGATGGCGATGATCATCTCGATCAGGGTGAATCCGCGCTGGTGGCGTGACGGTTTCACGCAAGGGTCTCGCGCAGCCTGTGCATTGTTGTGTGCTTGCATGGGTGTACTCCTGTCAACTCCAATGATGTTCAAATCCACGCTGTCAGACTCAGCGAGATGAGCGGATGCGTCTTTCGAGGTCCTTCACATTGATCGTGCGGGAAATTGCGTCGGATTGCAATACTTTTGCATCAGAAATAGCTTTTGCGAGGTCGGCGTTCATCCAATGCGTGTTGTCGATGCGCGACTGCACGCCCTCTTGGGCCTTGGTCAACTCGATCTGCAGGTCATCGAGCTTGTCCCTGGCGATCAGACTTTGCACCTCGGCGCCGTTGGTGATGACTTCATAGAACGCCTTGAAACCGACGCGCCGGCGGTTCTGATCAATGACAGGAACCAGAATCTGGCCGACCGCCCCGATGAGGTTGGTTGCGAGCGCATGACAGCGAGATTCCCTGGATTCACGCTCGCCTGAAGAAATTCGCAGCAGACGGGCAATACCTTCAAGTGGCGTGCGCGCGTGCAGATTCGCGATGACAAGATGGCCAGAGTCCATTGCAAAAAACGCGGCGTCCGCCGTCTCTCTGTCGCGAATCTCGGAGATGTAGATGATGCCAGGGGCTTGGCGCAGGGCATCTTCGATTCCGAGGGCCATGCTGCTCAGGCCGATCGACCCGACCTGGCGTTGTGAGAAGGTCGCCTTACGGTCCTGGTGCACGTACTCGATCGGGTCTTCAATGGTGAGGATGTGAGTCGCCCAGTTCTCTGCCATGCGGCCCAGAATTGCGGCGCAGGTTGTGCTCTTTCCCACGCCGGTCTGCCCGACGACCAGGATCAGCCCGCCGCGGGGCTGGGCCATGTTGACCAGCGCATCGGGCGCGTCCAGGTCTTCGAGGGTTGGAATCGTGACCGGGAAACGACGGATGACCGCTGCCATCTTGCCGTCCCCTTCGTAGTAGAAGTTCAAACGAAGACGGTCTGTGCCGCCGAAGCTGCGCCCTTCGTCCATGGCCCGCCTGCGCATGCGCTCTTCCCAGTTTTCGTCGAGTTCGGTCAACAAGTCCTTGAAATCTGATTTCGAGGGAATGAAGGCGTCAGAGCAGACTCTGGCGCCGGTGATTGGATCGATGAGGTTTTCCGCAACGACGAGCCCATCAGGAGAGCGGATTTTCAGGGGGCGATCCTCGTGCATGACAATATCGGTGAACGGAACGGCTGACAAGGTGAGGTTAAGAATATGCGCCGATAACGCCGATGCGCCGAGTGCTTGGTGTTCGGTGAGGAACATCCCCTCCATGGGTGACGTGGTGGTCATGCCATTCTCTCCTGATGGGTGTCGTTTGGGTGTTGTTATTTGGTGATGGTGTAGATCACGTCGTTGAGTGATGCGGCGCAGGCTGTGGGCACCTGGCTGGGCTGATAAGTGCCGCCATAGGGCATGACAGTCGTTGCGGTGCCATTGCCAACCGGACCGCCTGAGAGTTGGCTGGCCGACGGCGCCAAGGCCGCCATGATCTGGGTGCAGACGTTGGTCGGCACGCCGGAGATCGTGAAGGCGATGGAATCGTTGTTGCTGCTCAAAGTGGTCGCCGTGGCTGTGATTGCGTAGCCGTTGGAATCCTTGACAGTCTGCGACCCAACTGCTCCGCTCACGTTCGACGACGGGAAGCAGCCATTGCCTGCCAGCGTGGATGCATTCGCACCGGAGAAATCCGGCGAGTTGTTATAAGTCGTGCGGGCGCATTGAGCGGCCTGTGACAAAAGCTGGGCATCGTTCTGCCCCTTGGCGCCGTACACGACCTGGTAGCCGATGACGGCGCCGGCGATCACGACGGCACCGATCAACAGCGCGATCACGGTTTCTATGAGGGTCAAGCCACGCTGTTTTTTGGCTGCGGAAATGAGGGTGAAACGGTTCTTCATAGTCAACTCCTTGAGTGGTTAATGTTGCTGCGTCACCGCAGCGGTTGGGTTGTTGATCAACTGCATTTGCTGACGCAGGGGCTGCGTCATCAGACTGAATGTCGCCCAGGCCAGAACAATTCCGAGCAACACTTTTCCGGCGACGCCAATGCTGGCGACGTAGACCCGAATGGTTTTCATAGCCCGCTTGAAGGCTGTACCGGCGCGAGCGTTGATGGCGGCTTCCGAGTCGCCTCGCATGGAGATGAGTACGAGCGAATCAATCATCTCCACGTCGAGCAGCCCGACATCCAGCGCGAGGATTGGCCGCACGCGGTAGCGGGGAAGACGGTCCTGCATGAGCAGCACATAAGCGGCCAGCCACTTATTGCTGTTGGTGCGGATCGTGTCGAGGGCAAGTTCCATTTTGGGTGTCACCGAGAGCTGAGCGCCCAGTGCCCGCAGAAACAACGCCGCCTGGTAGGAGCGGTAAATCGCATAGGGCGCGAAATGCCGGTCAAGCCATTGACGGCCGGGGATGCGGCTCGTTGGCGTCCAGCGCGGCAGAGAAGCGATAAAGACCGCTGGCAGCGCGAGATACAGCACGTCGAGCACATAAGCGAAGTTCGACATGAAGTTGCTCAGCCCAACGAGCGCACGCTGATCCAGCGTCATGGTGGCTGGATTGAGCAGTGCGCTCCCCATTGAACCAACCATCATGGGCACGCCATAGCTGACAACGAGGATGGCGACGATCAGATAGCCGGTCGGCCCGATCAGGGCGCTGATCGCATCGGATTTGAGCTGATTTTCCGCGCGGACCGACTCGATCAGTTGCGCCATGCCTTCATCGAGAGAGCCGCGGCTTTCGTGGGCGCTCAGCAAAATGACATCGGTCGCCGGCACATAAGGCGCGAGCGCGTTGGCCACGGACATTCCCTTCGCCAGGCGATCGCCAATGCTGCGAATGGTCATGTGCACTGAATCGCCGCGGCCTTCGAGCTGTTCCGCCCGGTACTTGCAATAGTCTCGCATCTCCAGACCGGAGTCCAGATAGTCCTCGTAGAACGAGAGCCTGTTGGATTTGAATTTGGAAATCTGAACACGCTGACCCCACGCACGGAAGTCGGGCGTCTTGATGGCTGCGAGGGAAAGATTAGCCATTGACAACCACCTCTTCGTACGTCAGGATGCGCCCAATCGTTGTGTCCAGGGTATCCACGCCAATCACTCCCTGCCCGACGAAATACAAAGCCACCTCGAAGGCGATCTTGCCGTGAACCCCCGGCGCATCGAAGGCATCTTTGCGGCTGGCACGCCACAAGCGAAAAGCCTCCCCGAGTCGCCCTTGCGCGATCAGGATGCGCTGCTCATCGTCCGGCGCGTACATCTCCGCAATCACCTGCACGCCCTTGCGTCCGCTCCGGCAATGCGTGCATCCGGCGTGGTTGCGGATGTAGAGATTGGAGTCATCCAGCCCCATCCCGACCAGGCGATTGAACTTGATCTGCTCGATTTCGGATGTCCAGACCTTTCTGGCGGGAATGCGGCAGTGCGGGCAGAGCTTGGGGGCGAGCTTTTGAAAGACCGTCAGGCCCATCGTGTCTTCGCTGGATACCGCTTCATACGTCATGCCCATCAGCTTGGAGGTCAACCGTTCATACGCCCCCTTGCAACTTGCTGCGTGAAGGCTGGCGAAGACTTTGTGACCCGACATGCCAAGCTGCGCGAACATCTCGCATGTCGCGCCATCGCGGATTTCGCCGATCACGATGATGTCGCCGTCGCTGCGCATGCGCACACGCAGGCCGGCAACGAACGGGTTGTCATCACCCGTTCCGCCATGATCCGCGGAACGGGCGACCGCAAACTGAGACACGTTGGGCGGACGCCCTTCCGGCGGGTCTTCGAGGGTGGACGCATAGGCCGTGCCGCCGCGCACACCCGGATGCGAAGCGAGCAAGGTATTGAGCGCGGTGGTTTTTCCCGAGCCGGTCTCACCAACGAACAACACTGCGCCGCCAGGGCCGTGCCCGTATTCCCTCATGATCTCGACCTGCTCGGGCAGGTAGCCCAGCATGTCGATGTCACCATAATCGGCAATCTTGCCATCAAAGTTCAGGACGCGGATCACCACGTCGAAGCCGTAGCGTTCCGGTGCGGACTGGAACCGCAGCTCGACATTGCGCAACTCGGGGATGCGAATGAAGCTGGCCAGCGGGCGCAGGATGTTGAACTGCCCTTCCCCTTTGGCCAGCGACTTATTGTCCGATTTCGCATAAGCGGCAGCGATCAGCTCATGCATGTGCTTGGGCTCGATTTCATCGTTGATGACTTCGAGTTCGCCGTCGACGCGAAACAGAATCTGCGCTTTGGACTCCCCGCCGTCGTGTCGCATCCGAAAATGGATGTCCGAGGCGTTCAGCTCGATGGCGTGCTCCACGATTTCGTGGAACTGGCTGTCGTAGATCGTGGTTTCGCTGGTGTGCTTCCTGGCGACTGCCGCTTTGGCGGCAGCGCCTGCGCTGCGGGTGGATTCCTGGAGCTGCTGCAGCAGTTGCGCCGTCACGATGCACTCGACAACCTCGCCGTTTGCGTTCTTGAGGAACGAACGCAGTTGCGAGAGCATCACCACCCCACTGACATTGGCGAGGTAGGCCAGAACCGTCACGGCAGGATCACTCAGCGTCGTCAATGCGATCGCCTTGGCAGCCATCCAGTTCTCAAACCCGGCGTCAAGAACGATGTTTCCTGTGAAAGGCACGCAGTCGCCGAATCGTTCCTTGAAGTCCTCCAGGGAACTGATATTTACCTGGGTCGCCCGCGGGGCATCGGAGATGCGGATCAACCGCGGTGCAGGCGCCGTGGGTGCGACCGGCGGGGCTGAGCGCAACCCCGTGTGGGAAACGGATTCTGACGCCCTTGCGTTGGCCTCACGCACAGGCGCAGCATCAAACGATGGAGATTCGGGCTCGATCCGCGGCGCGACGGAAGGCTCCTGGACTTGTTGTGGCTCCGCACTCAACGCCGTTCCCCCGCCGCGAGGCCCGATCACCGCAGGAGCCGCATTGGGCGCTCCCGGCTGTCGCGGTTTTGCGAACGTCGTGCCCGCGTCTCCACCTTTTTTGAACCATGCCACGTTGAACCTCCTGCTTGATGCCGTCGATTGCCTGGAATGAATTCAGCGCATGCCGCCTGCGAAAGGCGCAGGGGGGACCATCGCACCCGGAATGCCTGAGCTGCCCAGCATGACTGGAGTATCGGGATCACGCACCGCGAAACCCAGCAGTACGTCTTTGGACTGATGGCCCTTCTTTGCCGCGGCTTGATGAAGCTGCACAGCGCGGGCCGCCACATCGATGCGAGTCAAGGTCCAATTGGAGTCACCGATCGACGGAGAGTGCTTCGAGACGGTATAGATGTAGCCGCCGAGTGCGATCTGTGCTTGCTCGTGACCTGGCGTTCCCATGATGGACACCAGGCGAGGCGCATCTTCGGAGGAGCTTTGCAGGGAACTGCCCGTCCCCCCGGCACGCGGCACCGGTGGGTAACTGACGGGCCCCAAAGGCGGTGCAAATTGCGACGCGGCCGACGCTGCGGGCGCGGGCGCGAGTTTCGCCAGCGCAGCCGCTTGCTGCGCCTGCCGGGCATAGGCAGCCATCTGTTCCAGTGTGGTGCGGTCGGAACCCATGGCAGTGGAGGCCACTGCGGCTGGCACCTGCGTCATGGGCGCGTTGGCAATCGCCGCGCCAGACGACAATGCCGTCATGGGCTTCGCTGGCATTGGATTGGGTTTGACCTGCGCGATCGCGGGGGCGCACAGCAGACTGGCCGCGCAGATCGTGATGAGCTTATTGCGCTTGGACATAAAGGGTTCCTCTCGCCTCGAAAGTGGGAATGGTGTCGGTCGATTTGGAGGCGTCGGTCCGGCTCAGTGACACGGAAATCGTGCTGATTGCCATGTTCGACGGAAGCGATGCCATGAGTTTGTGCAGCAGGTCTAGCGGACCGCGAATCATCCACGGGGCCTGATCAATCATCCCCGGCACCTTGGGGGTCGCGGGGGACCCGATCAGACTCGTTTGTCCAAGTTCGACGCTGAATTGCAGCGGAGAGATGACCTGAAAGAAACTGCCATCTTGCCGCAGAAAGTCCTGTGCCGCGGGATAACGGCCTGTGGCTGATAAGACAGGAAGTCCCTGTGTGGAAACAGGCGTTGTCGTCGCGATGGATTTGAGCGAAGCATCGAATTGCGGCGTTCCTTGACGCCACGCCTGAGCAAATTGCGCGTAAGTGGCCGCATCCGTTTCAGGTGTCCATGTCGCGAGACAGCGAGGACCCGAGACACGCGGCAACGCTGACGCCATGCTTCCAGCCCGGCCCATACCGTCGTTGCACACGATCTTGGAAAGTGTCCATCCTGCCATGTGTGTATCTTGGGAGAGCAACGCAGTCGCCATCGCTTGGCCAAGCGCATTGGCTGGGTACTTTGGCAGCGCCGCGAATGCCGATGTTTTGGCGCCAGCGTAGAGTTGCTGGGGTGTGACCTGAGCCGCAGCGGCCTGTTCGGCGGCGATCTGCTCCTGATGCTTGTGCCAGAGCATCAGACTCGCGCCGATCGCAGACACGGTGACGACGCCAACCACAACGGCACCCATGCCGATCTGTGCGGGAAGTGGCAAGACCTTGCACAGCTTCAGGTCATCGGCGCTGGGTTCGAGATCGAGCTGCACATAGTCACGCTTCTCGATCGAGAAATCGGGCTTGCCCAGCACATCCGCGTAATAGATGCGGGCAATGCCATTGGCCTCCACGAACAGTTGCAGCCGTTCGATGATCTCCTCTTCGGGCCCCACCACGTCGCTGCCAGGCTCTGGTTGCCCGCCAAGCACCCCGACGAATGCGAGTTTTCCGCCTTCGAGCGGCGCGAGAAAGGCGAACTTGCCGTTGTTGGTGCGCGCGACCAGGCTGGCCAGGCTCAGAAGTGGGCGCGTTTCTTTTTTCGGGAGCTTCGGAGCCGTCCCGAAACCATACAAGCGCTCCTGGGCGGGGGATTGTGGGATGTGCTCGACGTAGTGCCTGGCCTTGTGCAGTTTCGCCCGGGCGGCGATCTGCTGCGGGCGAAAACCTCCCGTCGTCGAGACTTCCCACTCCAGCCCGGCGGCGAGCAGGAAGGAACCGGCGTCGATGATTTGCATCGTCTCGCCTCCGCTCAGATCAGGCGGGCCGTAACCATGATGACCAGCATCTGGTTGCCATGCTGCGTGTCACGGCCACCGCCAAGCGCCTTGAAATTGGGATCGCCCACGCCGTTGTCTGTCGTGGAATTTCCCGCCTGCTGCAGTCCAGTGAGCATCAGCGTCTGTCCAGGCTTGAGCGCCACGCTCTGCTCGGCCGTCGAGAGCGTCACAGTAGGCGTTTGGATCATCGACCCGTTGGAGGACACCTGATTCAGACTCAGCAGCGATGAAAGCGTCATGTTCATCCCGAGGATGATCCGGCCGTCAGCCACTCGGGGCAGCACCATGGCGGTGAAACCTGTGGTGATCGAGCCTGGGGTGAGTGTCGTCGTTGGCGCGACACCGGAGGTGGTTGACGGGGTGGTGGACGAACTGGCGAGATAACCGGTTTGCAGCGCTTGCTGGATCGGAGCGGCCTGCCCATTGAGCGTCACGGCGGAACGGGAGATCACCAGCGAAGTGCGTCCGAGCGTGGACAACGCCTGGAGCACCGCGTTCGACCCATAAAAACCCTGTCCCGGCGTGGCGCCGCTGGGTGTCAGGACGTTCGCGCCAAAGCTGAATGGCGTGACACCGCTACTGACTGCCGGCGCGGGTGCGCCGGAAACCTTGAATCCATAGCGCTGGCCCAGGTTGTTGAAGACCACGGTCGGGTTGAAGCCGAAGTTGTCTTCCTGATTCAGATTGATCGAGTACACCTTCACGTCGATGGCGACCTGACGTTGCAGGCTCTGGCTCAGTTCGCGCACCCATGACGATACGCGGGCCATTTGTGGCGGTGTTCCGGTGACGATCAGCATGCCGTTGGAGGAATCGGCGACGACTTGCGCACCCGCCCCCGCCACGGACTGCGCCGTGGCTTGCAGCGACTTCCACACATCGACAGTCGTTTCGTTGCTGACAGTGATCTGACCAGTGCCGCTCGTGCTGATGGCGCCGCCCGATCCTCCGCTGGGCCCACTGCCGCCACCGCCGGACGATCCGGTCGATGAGGCGGAGCTGATCTGGCCCTTATTGTTCGTCGCCCAATTGAGCGCGGGGATCGAAAACGACTTGGTTTCCGTCGAAAAGAACAGAATGCTGCCGTCTTCCCGGACGCGGTGATAGACGCCAAGGCCACTATCGACTTGATCAAGCAGGCCAGACAAAGGGCCTGTGTAATTCACCGCCATTTTGGCGGTCGCCGGGGTTGCGGTCGAACCTCCGCCGCTCGCGCCACCTGGCACGCCCAGACCGGGCTGCCCGGGCGGGGTCCCGACGAGGGTCGGACCGCTGCCGTTCGCTGGCCCGGTGAGCGGCACGTAGACAGACGGGTCGACCTGCACGTTGATTCCAGTGAGCGTGGCAATTTGACTGGCGATCTGTTGCAAGCTCATCTTGTCTTGCGACATGAATGTCAAGTCACGGTTCAAAAAGGCGGGTCGGGCATGCTTCGGCTCCACCCGGGCGCCCATGAGCCAGGGCGTGTCGACCACTTTGACAACCGGCGCTGTCGGCGGGAGGGTGGCCTGCTCGGCTTGCGTCTTGGCCTCGATGACGTTGTGATTGATGGCCTGCATGGATTGGGTGGCACAGCCCCCCAAAGCCAGAATACCGGCGACGGCACTGGAGAGGGCCGCCTTGCGCGGCAGTCGAACGAGGATGGACTTATTCATGCGAACCTCCGGCGCTGACCACGAGAGTCTTGTTGGTTTGATAGAAGATGCCGCGGATGTCGGCCCCGTTATCGGCGAGTGCCTTGATGGCACTGCCTGCGGCGTCAACGAAATCGCCGGTGAAATCGGTGGCATGCGGGGCGGACCAGTCGTCATGCAGATTCCAGACAACAGACCAACCCGCTTTTTTGGCCCAATCCTTCAGGGCATCGGAGATCGCCTGACCATCATCGATTTCCCAGTGCTGAACCACAGGAGCGGGCTTGGCGACAATTGCCGGGCCTTGGGCCGGGCGCGGCTTGGCCTCTGCAGACGCTGCGGCATCCGGGCTGATCGTGATTCGCTGACCCGAGATCACTGCATGCAGGCCACGGGAGAGCAGGATGGTGCGCAACGCCTCGATTCGGGTCTGGCCTTTGAACCACCCAACCTTCTCTTCGTCGTTGACCGCCTCGATCTCCAGTTGCGATCCCGTCATGGATAAGGGCATGAGGCGCATGACTGCACCGGATAGCGTGACAGGGCCATCGGGCATGGCGGGTGCCGGGTGGTTCCAGGCCGGGTCTGTCGCGCCAACAACGGGATCGACAAGCGGAGAGATCGCCTTCACAGGTCCGGGAGCTGGCAAAACAGGAGTTGCCGCGATGGCTGCCTCGGAGTTGGCGGCAGGAGTCATCGCCGGTGTCTGGGCCGGCGTGGCGGCCATCGCGGCAAGCGGTGTGGTCACCGGTGCGGGCTGGTTCCGCAGTGTGACCAAAATCGTGTTCGTCGACCAGTCAGGACGCGCAATCAGTCCCACAGGGGAAAGCGCGTTTTGCAACACCTGCATCCAGTCGTCGCCGCCTGTCCAGTTCACGACCATCGAGGTCGGAACACGGGCATCGAGTTCGATCCGGTAGGGCTGCGGGATGATGGTCGCGAGCGCGGCTTCCACTGGAGCGGAGCCGCCCCGCTCGACCGCAAGCGTCGGGCCTGTCGTGGTAGCTGGCAGGGGCTGTACGCTGGCCCAGAGCTGCGCGGAGGTCTGCGCATGCGCCGCACCGCAGGCGACAAGGGCAGCAACGAGGACGACGGAGGATGTTTTCTTCATGTCAGTTCTTGCGTGGGTTATGCGGTGCGAACCGCGGTGACGATGATCTTGCGCCCATCCAGGCCCATGACGAAGCGGTATCCGTTGCCAGAGGCGTCAGCCAAAGCATCGGTGAACGCCATCAGGAAAATCGCTCGGTACTGTGCGGCGCCCACGATCGGCACGTCGACAGGTGCACGCCATTCGACTTGCATGCCGACGCGCTGCGCCCACTGGTTCAGTGCATGCGACAGCATGCGCTGTTGCGGGTCGATCTGCCAAGAGACCTCATCGCGCTGGCTGATCTGCACGCGCTCGACACGGGATGCCGACTGCGCGGACGCGAGCATGTTTTCCGGTTGAGGGGAAGCCGGCACGATGCCCGTTGACGGCTGTGGGTTTGTCATGGGCGCGATCCGTTGCACCTGGACAGTTGGCACCGGCAAGGATTGCGCCACGGCTTGCGGCTGAACGCCCTGCGCAGCCATGGAGACGCGCTGCACACGAGAGGCGGCAGATGCAGCGGGAGCCGCAGTCGCCGGCGTCGACGACTGTGCAGGGCCGATGTAGGCCACAATCGCGCGGTAGCCATTGGCGACGATCTCGATCCGATGCGGCATGCCCTGGATGACCAGATACGGCGGGCTGATGCCGAAGGGAATCGGCGTGCCGTTGACGATGATCGCTGGCATGATCTGTCTGGCGTCCATCTGCAGATAGGTCTTGCCATTCAGGCTGAAGACCTGAACGGGTCGCACTGCGTTGTCACCCGAAACCATCCAGTTCCAGTCCACACCCACATTCACGGAGGCTGCGGACGGCCTCCCGCTCACGACGTTTGCCGGAACCTGGGCCTCCAGGTGGGGAGTGATGGCGCAACTGCTCAAGGCTACGGCCACAGCGGGCAAGGCAAAGGCGATTTTTCGCATGGCGGTTCTCACTTCGTATTCGCGATCGGCGGCACTTCAATCGCACCGGTGGTGATGATGGACATGGGCTGACCCGCAGGGATCGTGATGTTCGGACTGATCGCGAACTGGCGCTTCAGCTCCTGATTGGCGGTGTTGACGATGATGGAAGCCCCATCAGTCATCGGTGATGTGCTTGCGGCACCGTTGCTGACCGTGGTCTGGGTCGGGGAGATTTTGTCCAGCCCGACCGCCTCGAAAGCCATCAGCAACGAGATGCCCATGCGCTTCCAGAAGTGCGTATGGAGATCGCCTTCCATCCCGGCACGGCCAAGCGCGTCACTGGCGCTCATATTGCCTAGAGGGACAATGCCGCCTGAAGGCGTCACCAGGGTATCGAACGCCATGAGGACGCGGTTCTGACCATCCTGCACGTTGGAGTCATACTGCCCTTCGAGCACGGAGCCGGCAGGAATGAGCAGATAACGGCCATACCGCGAGTCGTAGATGTTCTGAGTCACGCGAGCTGTCAATCGGCCAGGCAATTTCGTGTCGACAGCGTTGAGCAGCACCGCATTGATGACTGTTCCAGGTGCCATCCAGTACAGGCCGGTGGTGCGCTCCGCCATGATGGGTTTGGATGTCTTCACCGCACTGTTCTGGACCTGATAAAGCCACTGACCGCTGGCCGTATTGACGCCAGGCGCACTGGGGGGTGCAGCCGCTAAAGCCGATTGCGCCGCGGCCTGGTTCGCCTCGTATTGCGCAAGTTGTTTCTTTGCGGCGATATAGCGCGGGTCGTTGTGATAATCCTGGTCGCCTGCTGACGATTCGGCATCACTGGCCGAATTCACTGGGGGATTTGCGCCTTTCGCTCTCAGGTCAACGAGGGGCGACGTGACCAGTGGGCCGTTTTTCCCCTGTGGCTGTGAGGTGTAGACAATGAACGAAGGTGCCTCTTCCCCAGCAGGCTCGGCATGTCGCCCTTGCTGGGCGGCGGCGTGGGCGGCGTTGAACTTGGCCACGGTCAGCGCGTTGACCTGGTTAGGAATGCTGCCTCCGGCATAGGGAGGCGGAGGGGCATACTGGCTTGCGACCCCACTGGCCGCCCCCACTTGTTGGGCTGCGGCGAGAAGCTGGCCAGCATTGTCATTTGCCTGCTTCTGCTTTTCCCGGGCGATTTTCTGCTGGGCGTTGGAATAATCTTCCTGTGCCTCACGCTTCGGGTTCTGAAACTTTTCCTGGTATATCTGCTGTTCGGTCTGCTTCTTCGCTTCGGCCCGTTTCGCATCAACCTTGTTTTGGCCAAGATCGCCGCCGAGCCGGAAGAAGAGATAGGTTACGGTGATGCCGATGACAAAGAAAAACACTTTGCCCATCAGGCCGCGGCTGAGCTTCTTGGTCGGCTTTTTGCCGCCATTGCCGTCGCCGGGGGAATCGAGTGCGGTGGTTGCCATCTCAGTGCCTGGCGGTGATCGTGATGACGGACTTGCCCAGCTTCAGCTCGAATTGCGGCATGAGGCGGTTCACCAGCATCTGGGTGTTGTGGTTGTGAATCGTGTAGTTGACGATTTCCAATCCGTTGGCGCCTTTGGCGAACAGTGCGGGAAGCTCCTGGACGTTGTTGGCAAACTGAACCCATGTGAAACGGCCGTTATCCCAGACTGCTACAGGCTTGAAGGGCGCATCTCCAGAAATCGTGTAATCGAAATTGGGCTGCCCCGTGAACAGTGCGTTGTCTGGCTCGATCGACGCAGCTCCAGACGCTGGCGAAGCTGTTGCTGTGGCCGCCTGATACAACCCACCGCCAAAGGTGCTCGTGCCAAACCCCTGGGCCGCGTCGAATGCCCAGTTGACGCCCTGATACCAGGCGCCAGAGGACGGTTCGACGTTCATGTAGTAGATATGCTTTGTCGTCACCACGGTGGCCACGACGGTCACCGGCTGGGTGAGTTTGAGCATGGCCACATTGGCCTGTGCGTTGACCTGCAGCTCCACCGCCTTCGGGTTTGAGACGGCGAACTGCTGCACCGGCTCGTCCTTGGGAAATGCGATCGTGGTGAACATGCCCACCTTGATAGGCACAGGAAAGGTTTCGTGCTCATGCCATGTCAACGTGACAACCTGCGCGCCTGTGGCCTGCTGGGCGGTGATTCGGGCAAGCTGCGCCTGGACGTTCTGCACCAGTGGAGGCACCTGAACGAGTGCCGGACCGGATGCCGCAGGAACGACGATTTGCTGGGGAACCACGGATGGCGCCGCGTGTGGCGATGCGGTCGCCGACGCCTTTTCCGTTGCGCCACCCACAACATTCACGGGTGTGCCGAACGCACCGGCCGCTTGCGCACCACTGGAAAAGGCCGTGAGCACGGCCATCGCAATGAGTATGCGTTTCATCAGAACTGCCCCTTGTTCCCAAAGCGCCCATACCGGGCCATCCGACGCTGCAAACCGCAGCCCATGGGGTCGGCCCCCAACCCGCTTGCGATGAATGGAATGTCGTCGTCCATATCGTCCATGCCCCCGACTGCTGGGCCTGCGGCCTGCGGTGGCTGCGAAGTTCTGGACGCCGGCGCGGCCCCTGATGGTCCTGGCTGCTCTCCAGTGTCGCGTCCACCGAGAAGTTGCATGTCCTCGACCACGATTTCCGTTGACGTGCGATCGGCACCCTCCTTGTCTTTCCACTTGCGCGTTCTCAACCTCCCCTCGACATACACGGGCTGCCCCTTCTTCAGGTACTGGCCCGCAACTTCGGCGAGACGGTCGTAAAAGACGACGGTGTGCCAATCTGTTTCCTCCCGCTTTTCACCGGACGCCTTGTCTTTCCACTTGCGGGTGGTCGCGATCGAAATGGAGCACAGAGCGGAGCCGGAAGGCGAATAGCGCACCTCCGGGTCTCGCCCCAGATTGCCCATCAAAATGACTTTGTTCACGGACGCCATGTCATTCCTTTGTCGTGATCTTGAAATCGGTGATGTAGATGCCGATTGGATTGCGGATGATCTCTTGCTGATCTGTCGGGGTGAGCAAGACGAAATACAGCGTCACCAGCTTGTGCACGACCTTCACCTGACCTCCGTTTCGCGTGGTCAAGGTCACCTCGGCGACTGCGCCGTTCTTGGTGCCTGCAATTGGCGTCAGTGCTGTGATACTCGCGTCGCGCACGAGTGTCGGGTCTTTTGCCAAGCGGTCGAACGTCTGATCCTCATCGCGGAATTGCTTGTATTCGGTGATCGCATTCTGTCCACGAATGAATTCGCGAGCACGCGGGTCGTCTTGCTGCACCGTCAGGTACTGATTGATCGTGAAGAGGTCAGTCAGCCATCGCCGCAAAAAGAAGGCTTCGTTCGCCCAGCTCGGCGTGAATTGCGACATGACCTGCTGCTGGGGAACAGACACCTCACCGGTTGCATTGTCGACACGAACAACAAACGGGACCGATTTCTTCAGCGGCATCATCACGAAGATGGTGAGGGAAAGCACGATAACGCCGCCACCAACGGCGACGGCAATACTGCTCAATCGCTTGTTCAACTTGAGCAGAAGTTCACGTGTATTGAACTCGTCGTCTTTGGCTGGAATTGGCGGCTTCGGCATGTTTGACCTCATGTGCAAACAAATATACCATGAAAATAACAGTTTTACTCTGAAACGCAATCGTGCGTTTTGGTGATACGGAAAGCGATTTGAATCATGGATACGACACAAACAGTCGCGCAGAACAAGAGTCACGCCTTGCTACGCCGGGAGACGCTTGAAATCGTGGGTGGCTTTGGCCGGTTTCGCGGGCTTTTGGCAACGTCTCTTGGCGTCCTGACGCTGGGCGCCACGTTGGCATCCGTGCTGGCTCCGCACCCGGATTTCTCTCCCGGTACGGCCCTTGCATTTGGAGTCACGGTCTTTGGTCTTGGCGTTTTTTTGATCTCGAAGCTGTGATCATTGCGCCCGTGATCGTGACGGGGCGGGCCCATTGCCTTGAATGCGCCCTTCGCCCGAGATCATTGCGCATCAGGTTTTTCTCTTTTCTGGGACCTTCACCTTTCGCAGCGGCTGCGTCTTTGCCAGCGCCTGGGAAGGCGCGCTATGTACCGGCGCGGAAGATGGGGATGTTCCTTTGCCACTGCGCAGCGAAGAAACACCCTTTGAGGCCAGAATGCCGCCCCCGACAACGGCAGCGGCAACTGGGCCTGCAGCTACGGCGCCACTGAATGCAGCAAGTTTTGCGGTATCGCTGCGCATGGCACGAGCGGCACCGTCCTTCATGCGCTGGCCCAGGCTTTGCGAAGCAGCAGAACCACCAGCACTCTGGGATGATGTTGCACCTTGACTTGTCGCGGCCGCCTGGGAAGACAGCGCAGCTTGCGTCCCTCCGGCCTGCGGAGTGGACGCCCCACCGGCCGTTCCACCGCTCGCACCCGACCCAGACTGCGCACCCCCTGCGGTGGAGCCGCCAGACTGACCGGCTGCGGCGGACTGACCGCCCTCTCCGCCCGTTCCGCTGGTTTTGTTGTCCTTTCCGCTCTTGGCCTTTCCGGCACCGCGCATAGCCATCCCTGCGGCCATCCCAAGGAATCCGGCCCCTCCGCCGACAGACGGTCCACCAACGAGCGCTGAACCGATATGCTCAACCTTGAACATCATGTAGGCGAGGAAAAGAATCGCCGCCATCGAGGCCAGAATGCCGCCGATGAAAGCCCCAAACGTCGACAGGCTAAGTCCCGACATGGTGCCGAAGACTGTCGTGAAATTTTGCAGCGTCGCCGTGCCAATCAGTGCCATCAAAATGCCCACGGCAAACGAGACGCCCATGGTGATCATGAAACGCAACCAGTTCGTTGCCAGATTTGCCAGCGGCTCGAAGGGCAGCCATGCAATGAGCACCGGACCAAAGACGATACCAATTTGCAGCATGAGCAAGGGCCCGTATAGAGCGAACAACATCGCCACCCCAAGAATCAGCACGGGCACACCGAGGAATATCCACACGATCAGAGTCGCCATCGTCTCGCCCAGGTGAGAGATCGCATACCACATACTGTGCCCCTCTGACGACGTGCCGTTCGTGTCGGTTGAAGTCGTCCCACCAGGGCACACCCCACCAGGTGGCATCGGGTGAAGCCCCCCATTTACATCCAGACATTGCGCAGGGGCCGTCGAGCCGGTCGCGCCGCTGCTTGCCGTGGTTTGGGCGTTGTTACCTCCGATGGAAGGCAAGGCGGCGAACATGGAGGTAATGGTGTTGCTTACAGTGTCGAAAGCACTTCCTCCTACGGCAGAGCCTTTGAGCGTGGCAGGAATTTCACTCGTAAAGAAATTGACGAATGCACCATTCATGGGCCCATTCGACCAAGATGCCATGGCGGCCAGAGGAATCGACGTGACGATGGCAAGACGCAGCATTTTGGCGAGGAACTTCTGCGCGCCGCCGCCCACCCAAAACGCCAGAAGTTCGTTACCAACGGTCAAGACGAAGGCAAGGGACAGCAAGGTTTTGCCAAGGGGCACGAGTGCCCCACCGTACCCCTTCGCGGTATCGAACATCGGCTGCAACAAAGCCGATATATCCCCCCAAGCCATTGCCATGACGCACTACCCCTTGAGAAAACCTTGAATGAAAAAAAACAGTGCCGTCAGATACAGAGCGGCTGCGAGGATCGGACCGAAGATCATGTAAACAGGCCGCTCGATCGCCGTGGTGATCACCACGAACGCCGCGGTCAGACGCCAGCTCCGCAACCTCGGGCGGTAGTTTTCCCGCGCCTGTGCATCTAACCGCTGCCATGTCTGCACATGCCTGGTCAGCCGCCGCACGTCGCCATAGGGCAGATGCGCGCGAGCGATCACGAACTTCTGAAACGGCGCCATGTCAGTTGCCGACAGTGTTGCCCGCTGGCGGGCTGGACAGGACGGTGGTTGGATCAGGCAGTGTCTGCGACTGAATGGTTTGGCGCGTTTGCTGCTGAATCTGCTGATACTGCGCGAGACGTGCGAGATTGGCCTTGAACGCCGCGCTGTTGTCATTTTCGTTGTTGGCCTTCTCTTTCATGGCGATCATGTTCTGTTGTGTCATCTGCTGATTCAGGCTGGCCATCATCGAGGCGATTTGCAGATTGCTCGCCTGCAGTGCTTGCATGCCCTGCACCTGAGAACTGATTCCCGGAATCTGAGCCGCCATGCTCTGCAACTGCTGCGCCTGCTGCTGCAAAGTGGAGAGCTTGGACTGATCGGCAAGATAGGACTGCATGTAGACCCCGCCCATGCGCTGCGCGAGCTGCGCCCGGAACTGCAGGTATTGCAGCGGTGTCATGTTCATGTAGCCGGACTCCGACGTTGCTTGTCGCAGCAAATCCTGGACTTGCTGGTAGTCACCTATAACCTGGTTGACTTGGCCGTATAGCCCCACAAGCTGGTTGATCTGGTCCATCGGCAGACCGACCATCTGGGCGATAGTCTGCGGATTGAGCTGGGTCAATTGCGCCTTGAGGTTGACGACCGTCTGCAAGGTGTTCTTCACCGTGTTGGCCGTGTTCAATGCGTTGGAAATCAGCTCCACATGGTTCATGAGCTGAGTGACTTCCGTCGCTCCACCATTCCCCGCCACGGAGCCGGCGTGGACGTTGGCGCCCGCTTGTGTTGCAGCAACAAGCGAGACGGCCGCTGCGCGAATCAGGCGTTGGCGAGTGCGTCGAGATAGCGTTCTTTCCATGAGGGGTCCTCCGGGTCGTAGAGACGGTTAAAAATGGCCTGACTTTGGGCATCGCTACGCAGACAGCTCACGATGCTCTTGGGAAACTGCGCTTGCATGACACGAAAAAACCCGACTTGCGGCTGATACACGCAATACTCCATCTTGGGTATGGCGCTTGCGATGAGTTCGAGGTGGTTGTCGTTGACACCGAATGCCTGCTTGTAGATCGCGGCGAGCTTCGGCTGTGTGGCCTGATAGTTCGGCAGGAAGATGATGGTGGCCACGTTCTCGCGTACCGCCGCGCCGAGCGCAGGTTGGTTGATGAACGGTTCCGGGCTCTGCGCCGTCATCACGAGGAAGGCGCGTTTCTTGGCCAGGGTCATCAGGTAGTCGCGGGCTTTGGCCGCAAAGATCGGGTCATCGAGCAGAAACCCTGCTTCCTCGAAATAGATCATGGTCGGGCCCAGCTCATGCTCCTGACGGCCAGTCATGAACTGCTCAATACGATAGAAGGCATACTCCGCGAAGGCGTTCACCACGTCGGTCAGCCCTGCGCTGATGAGCCCACCGACTTCTGTCGTGGTGATCTGCGTCAGGCTGAAGTTGTCGTCGTAGTTGTCGAAATAGCTACCCCAGGGTCCGCCCTCGCACCACGGGATGAGCCGCATTTGCAAATGCGGTGGAAGCTGCGACAACAGGCTCGACAAGCGGGCTCCGGGGATGGTGGCCACACCGGACACGGCCTTGGCCACGTCATCGATGTCCTTGTCCGTCAGGCGCTCACCCCGCACCGACATGAGCCGGTCGAGCCAGCCCACCAGCCAGGCCCGCCCCGCTTCCTCTTTCGCGACGACGACCGGGTTCATTTGCAGGTCGCTGCTACCCGGGTTGAGGTTGAGGTGCGTGCCGTCGAGCATCAGCGTGGCAGGCTTGCACGACAGGTCCTTGTCCATGTTGAAGATGCGCGCGTTCGGGTATTTCAGGAACTGCGCCTCCAGGAACATCTGGAGCATGGTTTTGCCGTTACGCGAGGGCCCGATCAGCAAGGTGTGACCGAGCTGGCCGACGTGGTAATTGAAATACTGGACGGTGTTGTAGCGTGTCTTGAACGTGGCATTCGGCGGCAGCGGCTCGGGCATGCCTTCCGAGAAGAACGGGTGATAGGGATCGCCTGATTCCAGGGTCACCAGTGGCGCGATGTCGGTGACGTTGCTCGCCTCAACGAAGTGCCAACGCACAGGATCGCGCAGTTGGCCCGGAATGCCCACGCAGAACCCGGACAGCGACCCTTCGCGTTCGCGCAGGAACACCAGGCCGGACTGCTCCAGCGTACGAGAGACCAACTCCATGTTGATCTCCAGTTGCGCAGGCGAGTCGGCATAGACCATGACCGTGGCAGCAAGCGATCCGAAAAACGCGCGACGGCGCCGAACTTCCTGCTTCATGGCCTGGGCGGCAACGCCGACCTCAGTCGTTGGCGTGTCGTCGCCGTCGATCTCGCCGCCGGATGCTATGGCCGAGCGAATGAGCTTGCGCAGCTCCATCGAGCGCATCTCATCGAAAGTCCGCGCCCCGGCCAGGAAGGATTCCGCCTCCTTTGCAGTGGCAACCTTCCAGCACGTCGCGATGGACAACCGCAGCGGCAAGGCGAGCAGTCCGTTGAGGCTTTGCAGCGCATTCGCGGGCGGTGCGCTCTTGAGGGTATAGATGCCCACGTATTGGCGTTTTACGCCATCGAGCACCAGATAATTCGTGTACTGGTTGTCGATGAAGGTGTCGCTGAGGTAGGTATCCAGATATTCGTGCGGATTGACGGCCACCTCCGACAAGCCGTTGGCGGATGCAGTCGACTTCAGATAACCCTGAAGCTGACTGCCACGCAGACGATCCAGGCGAATGCTCTGCGCACTTTGCTCGAATGGCGCACAGACCGTTTGCTCGAAGCGACGAATAACCTGATCAAGTTCGTCGCGCGTCCGAAATCCGAACCGGGCGCCCTGCCCGCCAAAGCGTGTGCGCAAGGCGTTGAACACGGCCTTGACGGGTTTTTGCCCTGCATCCATGTTCTCACGCGCCATTTCACCGATGGATAGCGCAGCGCCGGCCGTACTCATCGAGATGGCCACGGACTGGCGGTTCGAGAACTGCGCGCCCGCCTCAAACTCGGCGGCCCACTCGTTATCGATGAACTGGGCGACCTGATTGTCGAAAGCGCCGGCGGCATACTCGTTCACCGGCTCACGGTCGACGCGAGTCCACAACGCAATGGGATAGTCTCCCATCCGGCGCAAGATGGCGTCAAAGCGTGCCGCAGCCTCATCCAGAGCGAAACTATCGCCAGACTCGATGTCTACGCCGTAGAGCGCCCAGGCGGCCAGCACGCTGGAATCCTTGTTGACCACCACGGCGCCCGCATCGTCACCGAGGAACATCCAAGGCAACAACTCGGCCATGGAGTGCAGCTTGTCGGAATTATCGAGTCGGGACATGGGGATCAGAAGATGTCGCCGCGCCCAAACCCCTGCGGGCGCGGAGCGCGATCGTTGCGAAGGGCCACATAAGCCGGGGAGTAAGCAGACCGTTGCGCCCGGTGCCGACGGTAAATGCGCAGAAACTCCGGGTCGCGTTTTCCGGGACCCCGGAGGAAAAAGAGGATGAGTGTCGGGGCGATCAATAATCCCGGCAGCCGGTACATTGCAGCGGCCGCGCCGAAGAACACCACCGCGATGACAACAATGCGCCACTCCACCCCTGCGATGGTGCGCGGGAAGTTGATGTGCGTGCAGTCGTAGGAGGTGCGCATCACGATGCCCTGGGCGACTCACGTCGGTTCTGCCATTTCATGGCGGTCTGTTTTTTCATGGATCGAATCCTCAACCGCACACGCCGGGCAGACCAACCAGAGCCGGCAGAGTGAAGAGGTTGATCAGAGCAGCCAGGGCCAGCCCCGTGCGCAGCATCCAGACGATGACACCTTCCTTGGATTCATTCATCCACCACAGAAAAAGCATCACAGCCAGGGTGATGAGGAACACGAGGGAGAGAATTTGCGAGTTCGATCCCACGAAGGGGGAAATCATGTTGCAGATACCAGAAACCATTTTTCCTGCAATGCCAGTGGAACCATTCATGGGTTACTCCTTGGAAGTGGAAGAGGGGTAAGGGAGAGAAGAAGCGTGAGACGATTTCCACGGCATGCGGTTGAAAATCAGCCGTGACTGGTAATCGCCCTGGTCAGTCACGCCGTCCAGGGCCAGAACCTGCTCGGGCGCACGCTTGCCGCCTCCGCGGGACTGAAAAATCACGTAGTCGATCGCCGAGGCGATCTCCGCGCGCATATCGCGCAACGGCAAGTTTTGTGCCGTCGGTGACATGCGGATCAGAGATTCGAGACGGCGCAACCCCAGGAAGGCCGAATCAGCGTGCAGCGTGCACAGCGATCCACTGTGGCCCGTGTTCATGGCATCCAGGAAGTCATACGCTTCAGGCCCGCGGATTTCGCCCACGATGATCCGGTCGGGCCTGGCGCGAAGACACAGCCGGATGAGATCGCGGATGGTGATGTTGGCCGTCGGCATGGCTTCCAACTGGACGATGTTGATCTGCTCCAGAACGATTTCGTTGGTGTCCTCGCAAGTGATCACACGCTCGGTATTCGGAATCTCCAGCAGGCATGACGACAGCAGTGTCGTCTTGCCGCTGCTCGTGCCGCCCACGAGCAAGATGTTCTTGTGCGCCCTGATTGCCCAGCGCATGAAATCGGCCAGTCCCTGGCCGCCTTTCGATGCACCCTCTTCCATGCGATGCTTGTCATCGGGCGCATCGGCACCATCGGGTGCTTCGGTCATGATGTCGAAGGCGCCCGACTCGACGTACTCTTCGAGACGGAATCTGCGCTTGGCATGCTTGCGGATGACCAGCATCGGGCCATGAATGGCCACTGGCGGTAGCGCGGCTGCCACGCGCAACCCGGGCAGGCGGGCATCCATGATGTAGCCCATGTTTTTTTCGTTGAGCGAGATGATGGCGCGGATGGCCGCCTCGATCGCTGCATCGCTCAGCACAGCATCGACGCGCATGATCTCACCGCGGGTTTCGACAAAGATGTCCTCGCCCGAATTCACCATGACTTCGTTGACGCTTTCGTCCTCCAGCAGAGGCACGATGGGAAACAACCGATCGCGCAGCACGCGCTCGGCTTCCACCATCGCGACGCGCGCCTTGGCCATCAGCGCGCCTCCGCCACTTGCAGCCCTGAAACAGGACCGCGTACAGACGCCTGGGCTGCTTGTTCGCGGGAAATACGCTGCAGCATCGCCACAACCTTTCCCGCGTAGATGGCCCGCTTGTCGTTGGACGCGGCGTTGTAGGCGCCAAGCCCCTTCCAGTTGTAGCCCAAGCGAGTCAGCCCCTGCGACAGAATCCACGCTCCCACATTGAGATTCAGGCAGGGATCGGAGAGAAGCCGCGATTCGGTGATGCCATACTTGGCCAATGTCGGCAGCCAGCCGGAATTGATCTGCATGAGCCCGATGTCATAACTACCGTCGGGGTTGCGTGCGCCGATCGCTTGATAGTTCATGCCGCTCTCGACCCTGGCGATGGCATACAGCAGATTCACATTGACGTGATACCGCTCCGCCGCCTGTCCCCAGCACGCCCACCCTTGTGCCTTCGCAGGGGCGCTCCAGGTGAGAAGCAGGAGCAAGAACAGCCCGGAGATCATGTTCAGTGGGATGCCGAGCCGGCCTGCTCGGGATGCGAGATAGCCTTGCCGCTGCTCTTGAGCGCGGGTTGCGCGGCCTGTTCCTGCGCGGCCTGTTCCTGCTGCAATTTGCGGTACTCGTCCGCATACAGCAGATTCCACGTGACGCGCCGGCAGTTGGAAAAATAGTCGTCGAACTTGGTTTGCAAGGCCGGCACGTAACTCGGCGCAAACACTTTCGCGCCAGCCACCAGCGCCTTCTCCGGCCAGAGGGTGAACGGCGTGCAGATGCGATCCATCTTGGTCAGTGGATCGGATGCGGACAGGGTGTAGACCGCATAGATGACGGCGCCGAGGGCGAACAGGCCCGCAAAGGGCTTCGTGGAATTGAGCTGCATGGTGATGTGAGAGAGAAGCCACGGGATATGCTGCGAAACCGCGATACGTGACACAAGATGTCGGAAAGCGTAGCAGAAAAACGAGTGAATCAGGATTTTTGCGTTTCATGAGAAAAAGCGCGTTATCCTTTGACGCACGCATATCCCGTGTCGAAAGCGACGGCACCCCATCGGGCGCGGCTTTGACACAGGAGAGATTGATGGAAAAGAACACCTATATCTACGGAACGACGACCGAACGTGCTGCGCTGTTCACGGCGATCGGCGATGCGCAAAAGAGTTTTGCGAGCGGCGAGGCCGATACGCAAGCCGCGGCGCTTTCTGCCGCGGACTTGGCCGTGGTCCATATCGCGGAACAAGGCGCACTGACCACGATCATTGCGCATGAGAGCGGTGGGCACATCGAGACGCGCTACATCTACCGCGAGGGAGATACCGCACAATCGGCCAAGACCTTCGTGCTGGATGCGATGCTCGGCTCCGCGCCGCAAGCCACCAGGTCCGCACCGCAGACAGACGCCGCGCCGAAGAGCGAGAAGCCAGCGGCCGAATCGGCCAACGCACCGACGATGCGCCAAGCAAGCCCCGAGCCGTCACCGGCAACCCCGCGCGAAATGCCGACCAAGGCATTGATCACCGACCCGGCGACCCCGGAGGTACAAGAAGGCAGGCTCAAGATTCAGGGTGCGACCCTCAGTCAGCTCGCCGTGATCGAAAAGTTTGCCCCCTCGAAATACGCCGGCGCCGCGCTTGCCGCCCTCCAGGCGGAAATCGCAGCCACTCGCGTTCTTCTGCAGCAAAAAGCTGCTTGACCCATGCCGCCCGTACTTCCAAGGTCCGGGCGGCTTTTCTCATTGTGGATGCCCGGATGAATCTTGATCAACTGAAGGAACGTGCCGAGGTCTGGCGATCTTGGAGTCGTGACAGCCTCATGCCAGCGCTTTACCAGTCCGAGTTTGGCGGTCCGCTCGACACGCTCGCACTGGCCGCGCTCAGCGCGGGTGCGCTGTCCACCGTGCCACTGCCAATGACCGTGGGCGTCGGCCCGATGCTCACCGCCGGGTTGAGCGCAACCGGCGCCGCGCTGATGGCGGCCCGTGTGCGGCGCGAGATCGAGAACCCGTCCTACCTGAAATCCGCCCTGGGCATTCGTTCGGCCTTGTCCCCGGCTGGGCTGACCGATCCGGGGCTTCTGATGGGCTACACAACCGACACCGGACTGCCCGTGCGCGTGCCGCTCGATAGTCTCATGCGCCACTTCCTGACAGGCGGGATGACCGGTGTGGGCAAGACAGTCTCCGCGATCACGTTCATGATCCAGCAGGTTGCCATGGGCGGCGGCGTGCTGTGGGTCGACGGCAAGCTCGACCCGGACAACATTCTGATGCTGTATCACATCTCCAAATGGCTTGGTCGGGAGAGCGACTTCCGCGTGGTCAATCCCGCCGACCCCAGGAGCAGCAACACCTACAACTTCCTGCTCGATGGCGACGCGGACGAAGTGGCTTCGCGCATCTTGTCTACTGTGCCCAGTACCGAAGGCAACGCCGGCGCCGACTACTACAAGCAGGCCGCCAATCAGGGCCTGACTTCCGTGATCGGCGCGATCAAGGCCAGCGGTCATGCGTACAACTCGCTCGACTTGTCGATTCTTCTGACCAGTTCAAAGGCGCTGCTCGATCTGGAAAAAAAATGCCTGAACATCGCACCGAACCACAAGGCGACACACCTGTTCAGGCTGTTCCTGGAGCAGTTCAAGGTCAAAACCGACAAGGGTATGGCCATCGACATCAAGAAACTGAAGGACGTATTCGGTGGCGTGGCCGGACGACTGTTCGTGTTCGGCACGGGTGCGATGGGCGATGTGACGGCCTCCTACAACCCAGACGTGCGTCTGGGCCGCGACATCGCAGCCAATCGCATCATTTATGTCGCCCTGCCCACGATGGCCAAGCAGATCGCAGCACAGAACTTCGGCAAGGTCACCCTCGGAGACCTGCGCTCAGCCGTTGCCGAAGTGCAGGCACTGCCCAAGCATGAGCGCCCGTGGCCGCCCTTCCTGGTATGGATGGATGAGATTGCGAGCTATGGAAGCGCCCAGGCGCTGGAGACGCAATTTCAGCAAGCGCGCTCCGCGCACATCTACCTGGGGGCCGGATACCAGGAGAACACGTCCATCGAGGCCATCGGTCCGTCCTTCCTCGGGACTATGGTCGGCAACACGTTCAGCAAACTCTTCTTCAAGCCAAGCAACCGCGAGACAGCAGACTGCTGGGCTGATCTCATTGGCAAACACAAAGTAGCTGCAAAGCAGTTCAACCGGTCTTTCAGCGGGGGCACGTCGGCCCAACGTCTGCGCGTCAGCCCGGACGCGACGGCCAGCAACAGTGCCAGCATCTCCGTGATGGAGAAGATGGATGAGGAATACCGGGTGAGCGCCGAGCAGTTGATGAAACTGGACTTCGGTCAAGCCGTGATGCTTTACGGCGCGCACAAGGTTTATGACTTGCGCGTACCCAAGATCGATTTCTCGCCGAACCTTCGATCGGAACTCGGACCCCTCAAGGTCATCCGTCCGGCGTCTGCCTCCCGAAAGAGCAGTGGCGGCCTGACCCCATTGGACTACTTCGAGCGCAAGGATTTTCTGAGCGAATCCGGCTTGACCGAGGGCGATACCGCGGTCAATATGGCATCCCAGAGCTGGGGCACTGGCGGTGGAGCCCGCCCTGGCCGAAGCCGATAACTTACTGATCCACCCCCTCACCATCATGCGCAAATTTCGACCTGGCGCTAGCGCCACAAGCCCGGAGCACGACGATGACAGACCACATGAACCTCTACCTGCTGATCGCGATCCCGATCCTGATCGTCGCCTTGATGATCGAGAGCTTGCGCAAGCCCTTGCTGGTTGCGATTGGCTCTTTTGTCAAGCTGATTCTGACCAAGGGGGGGGAGGGATTCTTGAGCGTGCTGGTGTGGGCGGTGAAGACAATCCCGGCGGCCCATTGGATCGTACTGAAGAATCTTTTTACGCCGCGCTCGGCTTTGCTGCCGACGTTGCGCAAAACCGAATCCTCCGACGGCGGGTAGGCGCCAAGAAAGACAAGGACATCAAGGGATTCAAGCCCGAAGAATTCTTCGATACTGAAGAAGAGGTGTTTGCCTGCACAGTCACCAAGTCCATGGTCGATGCTTGCATGCGCGGGGATGAAGACGGCGCGCAGTGGGTTTTCGGCAAAGAGCCCCTGGACGCCGAGGACATCCCGCCACGGGAGATCATCCTGGAACTCTTCCATGCCCGCGAGTTTGTATTTCAACTTCGCGTCCAGTACGAGCTGCTGCGCAAAGGGACGAAGCTCACCCTGGGCTTTATGACCTCTCCCCTGCCCCAGCTCCTGAAGTTCCAGCTTCTTGGCTCATTGCGTCGCGTCAACCTGCTTGTAGACCCCGATCTGGTGTTCATCATCGCGAGCACCATCTGGGAGAACCCAGGGATCAATGACGCGGAACTGATCCAGACCTACCAGACCCGATGCAAACTCGCGGGTCTGCGACCTGACTTCGACCTGCCGCCCCGTGTACTTGCCTTCCTCGAACTCGACTACATCATCAGTCGTGCGGATACGGGCAGCACAGGGTGGTATCTCACCGGTCGGAACCCTATTCGCATGCGCCAAGACGCCCAGGAGGAGACCGGCCGCATGAACACCGGCGCAGATCAACGGAGCTGGTCGGCGCAGTTCTGAAGTTTCCTTCGTTCCCCTGCGCACAGGGGAACAACATCCACAGGGGCCTGCGGCTCGCCGCAGTTCTTTTCTCACCCCTGCGCACAGGGGAACAACGGCATCGCCGTGGAGCGCTTGGCACTCGCACTCTTCTCACCCCTGCGCACAGGGGAACAACTCGGTTGCAGTGGGCTATGCCGCTACAGCCAACTTCTCACTCCTGCGCACAGGGGAACAACGGAGGTGATTCAGTCTACGCCAGGGCCACCGCCATTCTCACCCCTGCGCACAGGGGAACAACTTTCGGCGCAGCATGGTTGACCTCCAAACTGCTTTCTCACCCCTGCGCACAGGGGAACAACGAAGCAGGGCGCCACGGCGGCCGCGAAACCTACTTCTCACCCCTGCGCACAGGGGAACAACCCCCAGCATTTCCAGGCGGTTGCCGATCGATTCTTCTCACCCCTGCGCACAGGGGAACAACTCAGCCGCCGGGTGGAGAAGCAGGCCCACATGCCTTCTCACCCCTGCGCACAGGGGAACAACTGGACGGCGCGGCCTGCTGCTTGCGCCTATCTCTTCTCACCCCTGCGCACAGGGGAACAAACAAAACGATACTTCGTGGCCTTGGCTGACAGACCATCACGTAACTGAAAAACGCATGCAAATTCCTGATTTGCCATCTATTTTAGGCCGTCTTATAGTGAATTGCAGTCGCTGCAACTCTTCTCAGTCCTACGCACAGGGGAACAACGCATGACCTTTGACCGCATCACGATCGAGCCTGGCAAGCGCAGTGGGCAGCCCTGCATTCGCGGCCTGCGCATCACCGTGTACGACGTGCTGGCGCAATTCGCGTCCGGGGCGACCGAGCAAGACGTTCTCCAGGACTTCCCCGAGCTGCAGCACGAGGACATCCTGGCTTGTTTGGCCTATGCCTCTCACCCCTGCGCACAGGGAACAACGGTCATCGGCAAACCCCAGACGCAAAAAACCCGCCAGAGTGTGCATCGTTGAGAGGCATGGCGGGTGTGTTGCTACGCATTGTAGGGAGGTTGAACGCGCCAGTCAAGCCGCGTGATGGGCAGGCGTGGAACGGGCGTTGCAGGTACGTCATGCTGTCACCTCGCCCAGCAGTCGCACGATGTCCTTCTCACCCCTGCGCACAGGGGAACAACTTCTGCACGCGCACTTTTCCCATAGCAACAGCCTTCTCACCCCTGCGCACAGGGGAACAACGTTTTCTGCCTCGGCGCGTTCCGTGCTCTCCTATTTCTCACCCCTGCGCACAGGGGAACAACCGCAAACACAAGCCGCTCGGCGTAGTGATGTTCTTCTCACCCCTGCGCACAGGGGAACAACTCGGGCGCGGGCCGGCGACGTTTCTGTCTACTCTTCTCACCCCTGCGCACAGGGGAACAACGACATCCACCACCTCGACATTGCCCACATGATCTTCTCACCCCTGCGCACAGAGGAACAACCAGCATCACGCGCATCTGGCCTTCACCACCTACTTCTCACCCCTGCGCACAGGGGAACAACCTTTGATGAGGGCAATAGGCCGCGCACCCAGCCTTCTCACCCCTGCGCACAGGGGAACGACGCCGACCCCGCCAGCGCGGCCTCTGCCTCAGTCTTCTCACCCCTGCGCACAGGGGAACGACCCGGGCGACCACCCGCAAGCCACCTACCTTAACCTTCTCACCCCTGCGCACAGGGGAACGACGCAATCTCGCCTGCGGTCAGACGGCCACCGCGAGCTTCTCACCCCTGCGCACAGGGGAACGACTTGGGCGATCCCGTCGTGTGCGCTCGCACTCCCTTCTCACCCCTGCGCACAGGGGAACGACTCAGGCAGCGGGCTACCTGCAAATCTCAGGCCCTTCTCACCCCTGCGCACAGGGGAACGACTGCGCCCGGGCGCAGCTTCGCTGTGATCTCCCCTTCTCACCCCTGCGCACAGGGGAACGACGGCAGCGCGGCGGGCAAAACCAGGAGCGCGAGCTTCTCACCCCTGCGCACAGGGGAACGACTTGTGACCAGTCGTAATTGACGATGAGTATCCTTTCTCACCCCTGCGCACAGGGGAACGACGCGAACGGTCACCAGAAGCCCCGCCTCCTTGGCCTTCTCACCCCTGCGCACAGGGGAACGACGAATGACGCTGACGCAGATTCCGAGCCGCTTGCTTCTCACCCCTGCGCACAGGGGAACGACGGCAAGCGCCGGGATGGCCATGAGTGCCGCGACTTCTCACCCCTGCGCACAGGGGAACGACGACGATTTCTGCAGCTTCGATCGCCGCGCGCTCTTCTCACCCCTGCGCACAGGGGAACGACGGAGACTCCTGCTTCTTCTAGCAAGCCCCTGATCTTCTCACCCCTGCGCACAGGGGAACGACTACCCCGCCACCTCGCTGAAGGCAGCTCGTGAACTTCTCACCCCTGCGCACAGGGGAACGACTTTCGACCCCGAGCATTACATCAATCTGAAGAATTCTCACCCCTGCGCACAGGGGAACGACTGGGGTCGCGCGAGTCAACGACGACGCTATTTCTTCTCACCCCTGCGCACAGGGGAACGACTCGTCGAATTTTCCAGGACTCTTCAACGCCAACTTCTCACCCCTGCGCACAGGGGAACGACGCCGCCCTGGCCGCCCCCGCAAGGCCGCTTCATTCTCACCCCTGCGCACAGGGGAACGACGATCAGAGTGTGCCCGTGGGCACGCTCTACCTCTTCTCACCCCTGCGCACAGGGGAACGACATCGAGATGGCCACGGACTGGCGGTTCGAGAACTTCTCACCCCTGCGCACAGGGGAACGACGGACGGCCCCGGAAGGCCATCGCCGCTTGACCACTTGATTCCTGCAGACCAGCCCCCCGAGCTGCGGTAGCAGCGGGGCATGCACCCCACGCAGCCGCCGGTAGGTGGCGTGTCAAGCGTGGCTTGCGTACACTTTTTTATACGATACAAAAAAGTGTACGCAGAACGGCGTGTAAATCTTCACTTCTCACCCCTGCGCACAGGGGAACGACGATATGCGCGCGGAGATCGCCTCGGCGATCGACTTCTCACCCCTGCGCACAGGGGAACGACCACATCCTCATCGACGGCCCACCCCGCGTCACCTTCTCACCCCTGCGCACAGGGGAACGACAACTTCATCTGCACGTTTTGTGCACATATGATCTTCTCACCCCTGCGCACAGGGGAACGACGCCCTGCGCGCCGCGCTGCGAAGTTGCTTCCCTTTCTCACCCCTGCGCACAGGGGAACGACGCGCGCACCTGCTGCGCGCGGCGGCGGGTGATGCTTCTCACCCCTGCGCACAGGGGAACGACGCCGCGCCGCTCGCGCGCGCGCTCTCTCTGACCTTCTCACCCCTGCGCACAGGGGAACGACCAGGGCCGCGGCGCCAAGGCGCGCGCTGGGTCTTTCTCACCCCTGCGCACAGGGGAACGACGCACAAGTCGCGGCAAGCCTTCAGGGCAGTGCCTTCTCACCCCTGCGCACAGGGGAACGACCAGACCAGGCGCCCCCGAAGCTGCGCTGCCCCCTTCTCACCCCTGCGCACAGGGGAACGACGAGGTCGCGGATCTCGATGCGCCGGGCATAGATTTCTCACCCCTGCGCACAGGGGAACGACTGGTCAAGCCGGTGGGCAGCTTGCCTGTCCACCTTCTCACCCCTGCGCACAGGGGAACGACCAGGGCCGACCCGGCAGGGAGGGCGCTGGGTATTTCTCACCCCTGCGCACAGGGGAACGACAACCCCAGCCCCGGCGCGAAGCCGGGGCATTTCTTCTCACCCCTGCGCACAGGGGAACGACGGCACGGCATTGCTTACAAGCCCGGCGACCTTCTTCTCACCCCTGCGCACAGGGGAACGACCTGCGAGAAAAGCCCATCAAGCGCCATGCACGCCTTCTCACCCCTGCGCACAGGGGAACGAC
>Ga0315298_1001003_pt1 | contig 53628 bp, 44 predicted proteins | sample WHS_1_MG_FD_203077 | JGI IMG/M metagenome (GOLD analysis project Ga0315298, IMG submission 203077) | Extremophilic microbial mat communities from Washburn Hot Springs, YNP, Wyoming, USA - WHS_1_MG | ecosystem: Environmental > Aquatic > Thermal springs > Hot (42-90C) | place: USA: Wyoming... | reverse complement strand
GCAATTTCTGAAGCGTCCAACCGTGTATCGAATTGTAAGGAAGCTTTATAGTTGGTGAATCGTTTCGAGTTCGTACAGCTATTTTTAAAAAGGCTGCTACGAAGTTTGGCAATTTTTATATATGTAAGACCGAAGTCCAGTTAGGACATGAACCCGTCGGAGGAACAGAAACTCAGGGTTATCGCTTACTACAGCGAGGCCGCTGATGTCTACGACAAAGAGTATGACGTGCCGTACTTCAAACAGCTATATGACAAAATCACCTGGCGTTACATAGAACCGTATCTTCCAGAGGCCGGTTTCGTGTTGGATGCAGGTGGAGGTACTGGCAAGTGGACTATTCCAATTGCCGAGAAGGGCCTGTCGGTAGTTCTCTACGACATATCGAAGGAGATGTTAAACGTAGCGATGCGCAAGATAAAAGAGAAGCAACTCGAAAACCTTGTCACGTTAAAAGAGGGTGATATATGTGAAATAGATTTCCCTGACAACCACTTCGATTTCGTCCTCGCCGAGGGCGATCCAATATCGTATTGCAGCGATCCAGATAAGGCCGTCAGAGAGCTGTCTAGGGTCCTGAAACCAGGTCATTTCCTAGCTGCTGGAGTAGACAGCCTATTCAGCGTGACGCGATCTATGCTGGTCCGTAAGGGCATCGCAGAGGCGCTCAAGGTGCTACAGGAGAAGAGGTTCTTTGCCGAAACATGGGGCTTCCATTGCTGGGCCTTTTCGCCAGAAGACCTGAGAAACCTTTTCGACAGGAATGGTCTGGATGTCGTGAAGACAGTGGGTAAGACTGTGGTGTTCATTTCCAGACCTGAAACCGATGCCCTCCTTCAGGATGAGGAAAAGGCAAAGCTGCTCTTGGACTTAGAACTGATGCTCTGCGAGGAACCTAGCATTGTCGGCTATGGAGGGCACCTGCACGTTGTTGCTAAGAAAAGGAAGTAAGCGCGCGCTACCGAAACCCTATCTTTCAACTAACGCTGAGACTATTTCCTCAGAAGAGGTGCTTATCAAGCAACGACAAGTTGACTTAGTATTGGCCTAAAAATACCAGTTTACGGTGTCAGGGAGCTCTTTCGATGTCCACGTTGCAGCTTAAACCTGAACGCAGACTACAACGCGCGCACGATTCGCTATGGGGTAGAACAACCAGCATGTGCTTGAGAATATTCTGATGTCTTCACGAAGTTAGACCTAGTTCTCTTCGCTCTTCAATTATAAACTCGGCGACCTCCACGACAGGGGCAACCCATATTTCGTCCCGATGCGTGTCTAGAAATCTAAGAAAGCCCGTTAGGTCATGATCGGAGGTGGGCAGGTGTCCCTCGTTAATGCCGTGAATCGTGAACACAGCCCATCTGCCCTCAGAAACGGCTCTGATGGTCAAGCCTATCATTTCCTCGTAGCTCATCCGGTCAGCGGACCACGACCAGAGCTCATGTAAGTCGCAAGCCAATGGGGAGTTCGCGTAACCCCTTTCTCCACCTGCCCTAGCCGCGAGAAAGATTTCAGCTATTACGGGCACGTAGCTTATCTTGTTTAGACCTCTGCCGACGCTAGTCTGGTAACAGGGGTACGCAAAAGTCCGACTGGCGTTAGGTATGATCTGCCTGATCCTGCTGTGCGCCTCGACGACATCTGAGCGTATATCTTGCAAGGTCATGTTTTCCAATCCCCTGCCTTCGGGGTCGCCTAGGAAATTACATGAACAAGGATGTGCGGTACTATGGTTGCCTATCTCGTGACCGCGGTCGGCGATCTCCTTCCAAGGTTTGAGTCTCTCTCTGTAATTGTCTCTGGGATTTATATAAAAGGTCCCCCTAAAACCGAATCTCTCGATCAAAGGTATGCCCAAACTCAGCTGTGATTGCATGCCGTCATCAAAGGTCAGCGAAACGGCCCCCTTAAATCCACCTGGCCAACGGAATTTTCTCATACCCCAGTACGTTTTCGTCCCTGCACATAAAACTATTCCGGGTTGTTATTTCGAGATGCGCCCGCACAAAAATTTTTAATACCTGATTGCATAGTATTAAAAGATGTTTGTGTACAGATGGACATGCGCATACTGTATCTTGTCCTTAATTCTGGTCGCATCAGTCTTGCATTGTGATGCGAGGTCAAAAAATTTCAGCAGCCAAGAGTGGCCAGTTTGCTATCCTCAGCTAGAAGACGGTGATTTGCCAGTAGAGATGCACAGGGGTATAAACATCGGAAACGCTTTGGAAGCTCCGAACGAAGGCGACTGGGGAGTCTACATTAAAGACGAATACTTCAGGATAATAAGGGAAGCCGGTTTCGACACTGTCAGAATTCCGATAAGGTGGTCAAATCACGCAGGGAGTTCCCCGCCCTATAAGATCGAGGACAGCTTTTTCAGGAGGGTAGACTGGGTCATCAACAGGTCCTTAGAGCAAGGTCTCGTCACCATAATAAACATCCATCACTATGATGAAATTATGCAAAACCCAGCAGGTCAGAAGGATCGCTTCATATCGATCTGGGAGCAGATATCTGAACGCTACAAGAGCTATCCCGAAAAGCTTTGCTTTGAGTTGCTCAACGAGCCTAACGGGGCACTGACAAGCAGCACATGGAACGAGCTCGTCGAGGAGGCGGTAGAGGTCATAAGGAGGTCAAATCCAACGAGAGCGATAATCGTCGGGCCGACTGACTGGAACAGCGTTTACAAGCTTGGGGAGCTTATGATCCCTGTCAACGACAGAAACATAGTGGTTACTTTTCACCTCTATACCCCCTTTGAGTTCACCCACCAAGGTGCGGAGTGGGTGGAGCCTTCACCTCCCGTGGGAAGAAGGTGGACTGGCACCGAACTTGAAAAAGGGCAGATCGCAAATGAGTTGGACATCGCGATCCGGTGGGCTAGAGAGCACAAAAATGCTTCTCTGCTATTGGGTGAATTCGGCGCATATAGCAAAGCCGACATGGCATCGAGGGTGAGGTGGACTCACTTCGTTGCTAGGGAGGCGGAGAGAAGGAACATAGCTTGGTGCTACTGGGAGTTCTGCTCAGGATTCGGTGCCTACGACCCCGTCAAAAACGAGTGGAGGAAAGACCTTTTGAATGCGTTGATTCCGCCTCCGGGAGAGCACTACGTCTCAGTGGATACGGAATACGGCAGCGTCTCGGGCTCCGGTTGGTACAAAGAGGGGTCGTACGCTATCATAAATATGGGAGAAACGAACCTGGGCTTTCTAGTTCAGGATGTTTTTGACCACTTCGAGGGTCTTGGGCCTAGAGATAGGGTTGTAGACGCAAGAACGGTTGAGGTCTTCGTCGACGGCCCGAAAATGATAAGGGCGGTGTGGAGGAAGGACTACACTAGGGTGTTATTGCTCACCGCGGGATTGTGTCTCGTGGTAGGTGTAGTATCCGCCCTCCATAAAAGACGAAGGTCGTCTCGGTGACTCTCGAATTTATGTGGAGTTGTTCCTTTCAAGGGTTAAGTATTAAAGGCTTAGTTCGTTTGGACCGACGATGCTTTGAAGGCGATGAAAACCCTCGAGCCTATGTTGAGCTGCATCTCGCCGAAAGACCGCTTGGTTATCTGCACGATGAAGTCCCTGCCCGACCTGACCTTCAGCTTCACCACAGGCCCCATGTCAACTACTTGCACTATGCTTCCCTCGAAGTTGTTCCTGGCGCTTGAAGTAAGCGGACGGGTTGACAAGATTATGTCTTCGGGAGGGATGTGGAAGGTAACATGTCCCACCCTCTCAAAGGCAGCCTCTACACATAAACCGTCTCCGATGTCTATGAGCGAGGTGCCCTCCGCGGTTATCCTCGAAACGCCGTAGAAGACATTTTCAAGCCTGGCGAAGCCCTGGACAGCCTTCGTCGGCCTCCCGAAAACCTCTCGGAATGTGCCGACCCCCTCCACCCTGCCCTCGTTTAGCACGGCCACTCGGCGCGCCAAACTCTCGGCCTGAGAAATATTGTGGGTTGTCATTATCACAGTGGTCCCCATCTCCCTGTTGATCCTTGAGAGTGCCTCCTCCACTACGGAAACGCTCCTTGGGTCGAGGTTCGCTGTAGGCTCGTCGAGGAGCAACAGCTCCGGCTCCACCACTAAAGCCTGAGCCAGGGCGACCCTCTGAGCCTCGCCTCCTGAGAGCGCCAACGCGTCCTTTTGCTCGAAGCCCTGCAGCTTTACCAGCTCCAGTACCGCCTTGACCCTTCGCTCGATGTCGACTCTGCTCTCGCCCCTAACCCTCAAACCGTACGCCACGTTGTCGAAAACGCTCGTGTTGAATAGAACCGTCTGCTGGAAGACCATGCCTATCCTCCTACGCACAGCCGTCCTGTCCTTTGAAGAGTAGTCTATCGATATCCCGTCGATTGAAACTGTCCCGCTGGTGGGCTCCTCCAATAAATCGAGTATCCTAAGGAGGGTGGTCTTGCCCGCGCCGTTCGGCCCTACGACCGCAAATATTTCCCCACTTTGAACTTCAAGGTTCACATCCTTCAGGACCTGCCTCCCGGAGTATTCCTTTGAGAGACTTTGTACCACTACGACGGGCATCTACCTTTTTGCCCCTTTCATCTGTACGAGGGTCAATATGAGGTTTATCACAAAAGATATGGAAAGGAGGATTATACCCAACGACAGAGCTAGATCGAAGTTGCCGAGCTCCGTTTCAACCACTATGGCCGTCGTCAGGGTTCGCGTCGTCCACCTGATATTGCCGCCTGTGATCATTATGCCGCCGACCTCTGATATCGCAGCCCCGAAGGCTACGATGACCGAGGTCAAAACACCAGCCCTGGCCTCCCTCAGCACCGCCCAAGCTGCTTGGAGCTCCGTAGCGCCGAGCGAGAGGGCCCTCTCCCTTACCGCCTTCTCGACATCTCCAACAGCAGACATCGTGACGCCAATTATGATCGGGACTACCATTATGAGCTGGGTTATCATCATCGCAGTGGGCGTGTACAACAGACCAAAATGGCCGAGGGGACCTGATGCGGTGAGCAAGAGGTAGACCGCCAGCCCCACGACAACCGGCGGCAAGCCCATGAACGTATTTACTACGCTCTTCAGCATGATGTCGACGAGGTGCATCACTGCGCTCTTTCCCTTAAAGCGCCGGAGCCCTAAGAAGGCCCCGGTCGGCACGCCAATTGAAGCTCCCATCAGCACGGCCGTTCCCGAAACCCTCAGGGACATAAGCGTGACGTTCAGGACCTCCTCCCAAAACGCGTCTGTAGTCATATCGCATTCTATCGCTGAATTGTGTTTATAATCTATACCGTGAGTAGTGTTGAGTGTCACTGGGCCAGCGCGCCGCTCCGGCCCCCTCTTATTCTGGGCGTTATAAAAACACGTTTTAGTTTAAGGATTAACATGCACTTGGTCACGCATAACCCTGTTACGCCAGGTCTCAAGAGTTACCGTGACCAACTTCAATACCAGCCTAGTCTTCTCATAACGTCCAAGAGGTCGTCACCTTGGACCAATACAGTCCTGGAGTCTAGACGTTCCACCCCCGGAGTACTGGATTGCATGTCCGCGTAGTTCGGATGCGAATACTCGACCCTCACGGCGATGGGCGGATCCACCTTGAAGGGCATGAAGTCTCCTGCTCTCTTTGCAGCATTCCTCGCAGCCTCACGGATAAGCTTCCTGCTCCTGGCCGCGACAAGCATATGGCGAAGTTCCTGCTCAGCCCCTCCTTCACCACCACACCCTCAATGCTGCCCAGCAACGATCTGGCTTCCTCCACAGCCATCTTACATCCAGTAACCAAGGCTACGGGCACCTCGAAGCATCCGAGCATCGCAGCGTCTATCCCTATCTCGCCAACCCGGCGGTCATTTATGTACGCGTTGACTATGACCCTGGTGGACATGGTGTGGTCCAAAACCGCACCCCTAGTTCCAGCCATAGCATGGTAGCCTATCATGAACGCCAAGTTGAAGGACCTGTCTATTCCGGCGATCCTAAAGGGCCTAGGCCCGCCCGTGATATATCTAGCTCCTTCATGTAGTTCCTCGGGAACGAGGTTGAAACCCTCACGGGCCCCATGCAAGTCGTTCACAAGAATCTCCGAAGCACCTCCTTCCAAAGCCCCCTCGATGGCAGCATTCACATCTCTGGTTAGAAGCAGGCGTGCCTCCTCATACTCGCTGGTTCCAGGCTCCGTCTGCTGTTCTCGGACGACGTAGCTGGCGCCCTCCATATCGGTCAGAATGTAAACCTTCACTTTCAACACCAGCCTTAAAGGAGCCGTTTAAGCCTTAAGTTTTTCGGGCCTTCAGCTTTCAGGGGTCGAGTGGCTGACTCTCAAAGTTTTAAATCCATAGGATAATTGAGCGGCTTGAGATGGATTCATTTAAGCAGAACGAGCGGCTGGGCAGGGGTGTTAACATACTGGGCTACGACCCGGTTTGGAAAAATAAGTCCATGGCGAGGATGAAGGATGAGCATTTCAGGCTAATAAGGGGCGTCGGGTTCAACAGTGTGCGTATCGCGCTCCATCCGCTTCGAGACGGTGCTATGGGCATTGGGGAAATCTCAAAGGGGTGGTTGGAAATTTTGGATTGGGCTGTGGAACAGTCTCTTAGAAACGGGCTTATGACCATACTGGACTTCCACGAGTTCGTAGCCATGGGTAGAGACCCATTGGGCAATAAAGATAATTTTCTCGCATTCTGGAAGCGGATTGGAGAACGTTACAGCAATCATCCGAATGAAGTGATCTTCGAGCTTTTAAACGAGCCCAACGGAGAGCTTACACCCGAGCTTTGGAACAAGCTTTACATGGAGGCTTTTAACATCGTACGCAAGACGAATCCTGAGAGGACTATTATAGTAGGACCAGCATACTGGAACAGCGTCGACCATCTGGATGAGCTTAAGCTTCCGGAGGAAGATGAGAACATAATCGTAACAGTGCACTACTACCGCCCCATGGAGTTTACTCACCAAGGTGCTAAATGGGTTGATCTCGAGGATAAGGTTGGGGTTGAGTGGAGGGGTACCGCGGAGGAGAGGCGGCCCATTGTAAAGGACTTCGATAAGGCTCAGGCATGGTCGAAGAAGCACGGGAGACCAATTTTCCTCGGCGAGTTTGGTGTTTATGATAAGGCGGACATGGATTCACGTGTAAGATATCTTAGCTTCATCGCTAGGCTGGCTGAGAAGATGGGTTGGAGCTGGGCCTACTGGCAGTTCGACAGCGACTTCATACTTTACGACATACCCAAGAGCAGGTGGGTTGAACCAGTTTTAAACGCCCTCATACCTCCTGATGAGAAGGCCGGGTAGTTTAAACTCCTACTCGGGTTCAAAGCGCGCTCTCTTTCATTGTTGTTATCTCTTCTGGTCGTATCTCGGTTTCGCACAGAAGTGTTTCATCAGGCGGTCAAGCGCGCTTAATTATGATGGAAAATTAGACAAAAAAGAAAAGGATGAACACTCGTAAAAAAATAAATCGTTGTTTTCTCTGAACTTAGTTGCATGCTGTCAGTCCTCTGGCATCTTAGTCTTTCTTTCAATGGCTACTTTAGCTAGCGCCTCTCCGAGCTCCTTTAACTCAGATAGGTCTTTTTCAAAAGGTGACCCTCTATCTCTGAGTCCCCAAACCACGCCTTTAGCCGCCTTCTCCATTCTGAAAGCTGGGAAAAATCCTCTCTATGCTCAGCAAGGCTGCGTCGCTTGAACTTCCTCCACATGTGAAGGCCGCTGCAGGTTTGCCGCTAATCTTATCCCTTACGCTCCATGCTCTGTCGAAGAAATCTTTCATTAATCCGGCCATGTAGCCGAAATAGTTGGGTGAGCCAAAAGCCACAGCATCGCACGATATGAGGTCGTCAACGGTGGCATAGTCCACGCGTCTTAACTCGGCGGTGACGCCCCCAACCTTGCCAACACCCTCGGCGACAGCCCTAGCCAAGGCCTCGACGTTCCCTCCTCTGGAATAATACAGTATCAGGACTTTGACCATTTTTCTCCTCTCGCTAACTCTTCAGGACACAAATTATAAAACGTTTGCACTAGGGGTCACCTCAGGACCGGTGATAGATCCTCATGGGATTCAAGGAACCAACAGATAAAGATTAAAAACCTATTAAGTCTGTCGTTTTCCATGGAGGGCTTCGAGTTTCAGTGTCCGACCAAGATAATCTTCGGCAGAGGTGTCGAGGGCCGAGTTGGTGAAGAGGTGAAAAGGCACAGCAACAAGGTTCTGTTCCACTACGGTGGCGGAAGCATAAGGAGAATAGGGCTCTACGACAAGGTGGTTGAATCGCTTGAGAGAGCTGGCGTTGAGTTCATCGAGCTTCCGGGGGTTAAGCCGAACCCGCGTCTTAGTCTCGTCAAGGAGGGTATAGAGCTTTGCAGGAACAAGGGCATCGATTTCATCCTCGCGGTCGGAGGCGGAAGCGTCATCGACTCTGCTAAGGCCATTAGCGTTGGTGTTCCTTATAAAGGTGATGTGTGGGACTTCTACACCCACGAGACCGAACCCGAAGAGGCATTACCTCTGGGCGTTGTTCTAACGATCCCCGGCGCTGGGAGCGAGGCGAGCAGCAGTTCGGTCATCACAAACGAGGCCGATTGGCGCAAGCTTTCAATAACCAGCGAGCTTATACGCCCCAGCTTTGCGATAATGAACCCTGAGGTAACCTTCACAGTGTCGCCATACTACACCGCTTGCGGCGCGGCGGACATAATGGCCCATGTCATGGAGCGGTATTTCACGAAGGTGCGTCAGGCGGACCTGACGGACAGGCTTTGCGAAGCGACTTTGAAAACCGTAATCGAGAATGTACATATAGCTTTAAGGGAGCCGGAGAATTACGACGCCCGCGCCGAGGTGATGTGGGCCAGCACAATTGCGCACAACGACCTGCTCGGCACAGGCAGGATAGGTGACTGGGCTACGCATACCATAGAGCACGAGCTCAGCGGCCTCTACGATGTGACACACGGTGCGGGACTGGCGGCTATCTTCCCGAGCTGGATGAGGTACGTGTATAAACATCGCTTAGAAATCTTCGCGCAGTTTGCCACTCGGGTTTGGAATGTCGACCCTGATTTCGAGAACCCCGAAGGGGTGGCGCTTGAAGGCATAGAGAGGCTGAAAGGCTTCTTTAGACAAATAGGTCTTCCAACGACCCTAATGGAACTGGGCGTACCTGACGACAGGCTTGAGGAGATGGCGCTTAGGTGCACCGATTCGGGTACTTCGAAAATAGGGAATTTCGTGAAACTGGACAAGACTGACGTCCTAAACATTCTTAGGAACGCCAAGGAGTAAACTGTACCGAAAAAGGCCTGTTACAGCCGGTTAGCCCTTCGGGCATCTTTCTTTGGTGAGCGCGCTATGCGGGCAGCTACGCTTGGCAATGTTAACTTTTATTTCTGAACAGTTATGTCTATGACCTCCATGAGAAGTCACGAGGTCGAGATCGTGAACGCAACTTCAAACAGCGTATTCGAAAGATTCTTTTACAATGGAAATTCGACAAGAAAGCCTACGGTTTTAAGCGCGCGCCTCATAAGAACTCAAGGTGGGATATAGACATGCGTACAAAAAGGCAATCTTGTCACTAAGCTTAAGACAAGACTTGTCTCATGTACCTTAATGCCGCTTTGACGTGTCTGTCGACCACATCCATACCGGCATGTTGATGACCTTCAAGTACTGGAGAACATTCCTCGGAGGACAGAAAGCCTTTGTATCCTATCTTGCTCAACTCTCCAATGAAAGCCCTGTAGTTCACTAGTGGTTTGCCTGGTAGGTAAGCAGCTGGTCTCTGTACTATTTCACCTGAGGGTAATTCATCGAAGTGCAGCGAGCTGTAATGAGATAGCACTATCAAATCCCTGCATCTCTCGACAGCCTCTTTGATGTATTCGTCATCTTGTCTATCGAACAGCGGCACATCGAGGCACAGTTTCACGTTGTCCTCTCCGACCTCGTTCACCATCTGTAAAGCATCTTCGTACCCGTAATTTATCACCGGCGGATGGTTCTGAAGGGCGAGAGTGATGCCATATTCCTCAGCCCATCTAGAAGCTTCCCTTATGCCCTCCACACACCAACTCCACTGTTGCAGTACCGTAGGACTTGGAACGTACACAACCTCCTCAGGGTACCAGCCTATGCCTTCCACCCTCATAGTCCCGCGCCAAGCTGCGAAAACCTTCACTATGGGGGCACCCAGATCGTTTGCAAGCTCTATACACTCCTTAACCATTATGAGGTTGTTCTCTCTGTGTTCTATGATGGGGTTGGCGAAGTTGGACATAGTTTCAACTGCTGCTATAGTTATGCCTAGAGAACCCGCTAGTTCCGTTATCTCCTTTCTCGCAGATCTGCCTAGATCTATCGGGAGGGCCACGGGTCTCTTGGTCTCTATCGTGATGCCATCGAACCCTAGTTCTTTCGCCTTCTTAATCTGTTCCTTAAGAGACAGAGCTTCTCCCCTGTACCAAAGACCGCAGTACGTGACCGTGAATAGAGCCAGCTTCAATTCAGTCACCCTCGTTATGTGGTTTATTTCAGCGGAGAGCTTCTATTTAAAATTTTCTAGAAGAGTGAAATCTCTTTATTTGTTTATCTATAATATACAAATCAGAAAGCGCGTTATAAACTAGTAGGCTCGTATTTTATTTGCCTCCCTTTTCCAACCTTTCTCACCAAACCAAATCCCTCAAGCTTAGATAACGTTCTTCTCACACTTCTCTCGGACAGCTTTAGAAACAGCTCGCAATCCTTTCTTTCAACAACTTTCCTAGCTCTTATGAAATCTAGGAGCCTCCTCTCGTTCTCATTCAGGCTTATTTCTAAAGTTTTTAGAGATTTTATCCAAACTTTAAAGAAGCCCTTTCCCTGCGAGAACTCAGGATCCGGAAGGCCAGCCTCTCTCAAAAGCCTTATCATTCTGAGCGTGCCGGAACCCCACTCTTCAAAGTAACCCATGTAGTAGAAGGCCCTTGATATCAGGGGATTTCTGGGGATTGAAGGATGCTCCCTGCTCAAGTCTTCGATCTCGAGAGGGGGCGGAAGCTCTCCGGGATTCTCAACGATTATCCCGAATTCCCCGACTTTCACGGATGTGGGCGAAGTCAAGAAATAATCCCTGTGAAGCACAGCGTTTACCAACGCCTCCCTTATAGATTCGAGAGGATACTCCCAGCTTTCGATCCTCTCCAGCCCTTTTATTACGTATCCTTTTTTGATATGTTTCTTAATGAAGTCCATGGCTTCCTCGATCTGGACTTGTAAAGGCCCCTCGATTAGGGCCTCGTCCACTGTTTTCTCACCTTCAAGATAACCTACTTTGATCACCGCCTGCGGAAAGTACGACGAACAATCTCGTGAGAAAAGCATCAGAGCTCCGTTCCTCATCCTTCTCCCTTCAAGCAGGTTTAGCTTTCTAAGAACGGCTTGTGAGTTTACCGTTTCTACTCTCATCCTTCTCCTTTCCTTAGCTTTATTTAAAAAGTCCTCGATAAGTTCCTCGCTTATCTTGCATTCCCCCTCAAAGACCAAGAAGTCGAAAGTTGCCTTAAGTGAAATCAGCTCTAAAATCCCATCTCTATCGAGCCTCCTAGTTGCGGTTCCTTTTCTAACATAGCAGGCTCCCTTGTAGAAATAGGGCTTATTGAAACCCTCACGCACATCCACCTTGATTAACAACTTGTTCTCATGAGGGATGATTTGAAATTCAGGATAAACCTTAGGTTCAATAAGCTGGTTCACAAGATTTTCCAAGCCCTCAATATCCCCTTTCTTCATATCCACTCCGACTACACTGCCGTCGTCGTCCACCCCAATTAATATCGTTCCGCCGCGGGAATTTGAGAACGCTGCTATTGTCTTCAGTATCTCATCTTTCTCAGCTAGACTCTTTTTGAACTCCAGTTTCTCGTTCTCAATAGCAACATCAATTCCGGACATATCCGGTCAATGTCCTTATTTTTTACACCAATGCTTATAAATATTCCGGACATATCCGGTCAATGTCATATTACGCATTTAGCATGTCCAAAATTAAAGTTCCTCACGCCCTCTATCAATTTTTGGCGTACGTTAACCTTTTTGCCAAGAGGGAACCGCATCCCTAGTCCAACCTCCCCAGAACTCTTTGAGGTGCTTGTAAAAGTAAAAGGGGTTCATGCCAGAGGTTACGAGCTAAACCTTTAATATAATGGATGCACCATTGACCACGAGGTCAGAACAACATGATGTCTAAAACACCGATAAACCTCGACAAAGTAGGGAAACAAGAACTTAACAAGGAGATATTGCGGGTGGGCATGATCGCCGAGCTAGATGCAGTAAACCTATATGAGCAGATGGCAGCCATCACAACCGAGGAAAGGATCAGAGAAGTTCTTCTCGACATAGCGAAGGAAGAGAAGACGCACGTAGGTGAATTCCTCACCCTGCTGCTGAAGGAAGACGAAGAACAACAAAGAGAATTGGAAAAAGGGAAGAAGGAAGTGGAGGCGCTTAAGTAAGAACATTTCTCTCCCGCATCTTGCAATCTACATGCTGGCTTTTTTATAGCTCTCAGCACTCAGGGGAGTCGAAAATTGAAGCGTACACTGAGGCCTAAGAACAGCTGGACGTGAAAAGTGATACTTAGCGCGCGCTAAAGTGGTACTTCGCGAAGGCTCGCTGACAGCACCATTCTACCGCAGGTCAAGTTTTTATAAAAAATAGGTGCCCAGAGGCCTAGGGCGCGTGCTCCAAATTGTTATGTTTTTTATAAAGGTTAGTGTCAATTTTTAAAACACTAACCTCTTGCAAACTCGTCTCTTAAACATTTTTGTGAAATCCTGCAATTTCAATAACTATGAAGGTGGCGCGCTAGCCAAGCAAACACGATTCTAAGGATTCAAAAAGTCTCGAACCACTTCCTTTGCTTTCCGCACCTTTTGCAACTTTGCGCGAACTCCTTCACGTTCGAGCCGCCGATGTACGTGCTCCTTGGCTTGCTCCAGTCGTGAATCCCGATCTTGCACAGTAATCTTCCCCACATGGAAAGTGACATCTTAACTGCGCACCGAACAACCCGTTGCATTTAAGTTTTAATAAATCAAATGCGGCGTAACATGTTTGCGCGAATTACCTGGAGAGCGCTAAAGTACGTAAGTGCGCTCACAGAGGTTGTGGTTTGGCTACCCGTAAGTGAGCTTATCATCTTAATTAACGAATCAAGGGAGTGAGGGGCATCTGATGGCGTTGCTATCTACGGTTGATTAGCATCGCCAATCGAAATCCCTGTCTATGGGGAAAATTGGCCTCCTGACTTCTTTGTAATCTAACTGCTCTATCAGCAAGTTTGTAAATCCAGGAGTTAAGGCTATCATCGCTTGAGCCGCTATCCTCTTGAGCTCTGCCGTCAAAAGTCCAAGCTTGACTACCACTACCTTCTTACTCGATAGATCTATTCCGAAGGCCGTGAATTCTTCTGGGGATGTGAAAGCGGTCCTTTTGGTTGTTATTATCACATCGACCCCACCGATCCTGAAAACAGCGCCGTTTTCTGTTATCTTCATGACGCGACCCCTGATCTCTAGTGGGTATCCGTTGATTTTATCGAGCTTTCCTCCTATTCTAAGCCTTAGGCTGGCGCCCACGCCGGCCTTTCGACAGACCTCAACAGCCTCCTCGTCCACCATACCACCCATGACCGCATCATCAACCTCGGATGAGACAAGTTCCTCAAGCATGATCGGGACATCACCTGCTCCGCCTGCCGTTACGTTGTCGCCAGAATCAGATATGAAGCAAGGCCTCTTAGTCTCGGACAACGATTTGGCTTGTCTGACAGCCTCCTGTGGCACCTTGGCCTCAACCTCCATTTGGAACTCGAATCGCTTGCACCAATAAGCCATCGCCATCTCGTGTGCCTTTTTGTAAGCTTCATCCAGTTTTCTCTCTTCCTCAGATACGGTTACAACAGAAGCGCCAGCATACTGGACGTCTGCCCAGGCCATCCCTACGAGCAAGGAGGAGTCTAAAATCCCTGGAGTTGAGTCTATGTTGCTCAAAGTTCTGTAAAGGCTCGCGGCTGGTTCCGTGTCGGTGACTACGTACTCTCCTGGAAATAGAATCGGAGGTTTCACTATGGCGGTTTTGGGCCTCTTACCTCTTTTTACGGATTCCACCAAGAGCTCCGCCGCCTTCCTGCGTGTGTTCGCGACATCAACGTGTGGAGTCGTTCTGTAGGCCGTCAATATATCCGCATATTTAACGATCTCGGCGGGCAGGTTCCCGTGGAGATCCAAACTCGCCGATATGATTACCTCCTCGCCAAGGACTTCTCTAATGGTCCTAACCATGTCGAGTTCAGCGCTTCCGACACCTTTGACCACCATGGCACCGTGAAGTAGAAGACAGACACCATCAACCCCAACTGCACCCTTTACCTCCTCGACAAACTCGTTCTTCAGGATTGAGTATGCATCTCCGTCTACTAAGCCAGAGGGTAGGGTTACAGCGTAAAGCGTTGGCACAACATCAACACCGATCGAAAGAAGCGATATCGCAGGCTCTTCGTTCGAGAGTTCTCTTCCCCTTATAACTTTGAAGGATTCTATTGACGTGGGCATCGGATTAAACGTGTTGGTCTCATGTGCTATTCCGCCTACGAGAATGCGCACCGCATATCCCGGCGTCTGATAAACAACGGAGCCTTAAAAATGCTCACTTAAATCTACTGGTATTCCCGATCCCGACAAACACCACTATAATCGAGCAGAGAATTCTGCCTATGTTATTTCCAAGATGGCCGGCGTCTTCTTGAGCGAGCTGATTGCATAGGTCGGCGTATATTCCGGAGAGGTTGTCTTATCCGGGTAGCACTCGTTCCACTTGAGGAGCACAGTTCCCATGTCGACTCTGCTATCGCCGAGATGCCCCTTTAGATACGGTTGCCCACCATGACGGCCTCTTAGGGCCTAGCTTCAACCTCACCTTAAACGCGCATCGACATAAGTCATCCTCGAACAGGAGGAAAATGCTTAAATATCTTTGGCCGGTCCAAAGTTATCTTAAAATCTAAGAGAACGGATGTACGTGAAATGAACGCGAAGCTCCGCGACGCATTTCTAGGATCTCTGAAGAGCCTCGATAGGCGGTTCAAGGTTGTGCTTGCAGCCGTAGGAGCTTTCAACTGGGCCAACAACCTCCCGCTGAACTACAGCCAAATTTACGCGGTAGCCCTCGGGGCAAGCCCGATGGAGCTAAGTTCACTGAACAGCGTGGGCGGCGTTGTCTCCGCCCTCATCTCAGCTCCTGCTGGATGGCTGATCGATAGGCACGGCGTGAAGAAGATGTTTACTATAGGTTTGGCGCTCTCGGCGGTGGTTTCGGCCATATATGGTTGCGCGTCGAGCTGGCTGGTGTTAATACCTGCCGTGATATTAACGCAGATAAGTTTCAAGTTCATAATGCCCTTAGCAGACCTGATCTTCGTGGGCACCAGCAGACCTGAGACCAGGGCTCAGGCTATGGGCCTGTCGCGTATGATCTGGGCTATGTCCTCCCTAGTGGCTCCAATGATGGCCGCGTTCATCGTTACGTATTACGGGGGTATAAACGTCCAGGGCATACGTCCACTCTACTTCATCCAGCTCCTGTCAATCACGTTGGTGATCGCGTTCGTCATCCTCCGGTTGGAGGAATTGCGCGCCAGACTTGCTAGTGACGATTACGATCGCGGCGCAAGCGATAAGGGCTTCATCGAGGGCTTCAGAGATCTGCTCAGGGGTGAAAGGTGGCTTAAGGAGTGGGTAATCCTGATGGGCCTGTGGCGCTTCGCAACCAGCATCTCCATGCCTTTCATCATGCTCTGGATGGTCTACGCTAAAGGTGCAGATCCTTATGTCTTAGGGGCGGTGAGCACCGTGGGGTTCTTGACGTCGATTATCCTACAGGTCCCTGTGGGCGTGATGGCAGACAGGATTGGGCGCAAGAAGGCCTTTCTCTTGATACGCCCGCTCACCTACATCGGCACGATCCTGTTGGTCATCGCACCCAACCCCCAGCTCCTGGTGCCGGTAGGTGCCCTAGGGGCGTTGGGTCTCATGGGTGGCATCAGCGATGTCAGCTTCATACCCTTCATCACGATGTTCTGGGAGGTCGTGCCAGCGGAGAAGAGGGGTCGGTGGTTTGGCCTAACAGGCATATTTGACATCCTCACAGTTCCAGCCTTCATGCTGGGAGGGTTCCTGTGGCAAGCTGGATTGGAGGTGCTAGTCCTCCTCCTGCCCTTGTTTGTAGAGGTCTTTACGATAATACCCATCTTGATAGTGGTTCCAGATACTTTGGGCCTATCTAACGACACAGTAGCTACTTCGACGTACACAGCCTAGGGTCTTTATTGTACCCAACAAGTAAAACTCCTCATAATGGACCCCGTTCCTCGTATTTATGAGCGAACTAAAGACACAGAGTGTCTCGAGTACACATTTAATCTTTTTATTATTTTGGTAAAAGTTCCAAATCATACCCTCATTCTACACTTCAATAGATATGTTATGTTTGTGAAGAAACTCATTAATCTGCTTGCGTTTTACTTCCCAGTGAAAAGCCCAGCCTCTCGGAACATAAGTTGTCTTCAATGCGCCCATAGCATTGGCCAGTATTGCTGTTTTGTGTATATCCCATTCATTAAGTAGACCGTATATGAAACCAGCATTATATGCATCACCTGCACCAGAAGAGTCTTCAACCTTGACTTTAAAAGCAGGTGCTTTGAACATCTCTTGTTCTGTAGCTATGAAACTACCTTGATTTCCGAGTTTGATTGCAACGACTTTCGATCCAAGCCTTAGAAGTTCCTTTGCAATATCTGCAAGCTTCTTCTTGCCACTTATAATTTTGGCTTCATTTAAGTTAAACAAGCACACATCTGTATAGGAAATTGTTTCACGTATTACCTTAACTCGATTTATCGCCCATCCTTCAGGATCCCAAACGACATCAAAAGTCACCAGTAACCCCGCCTCTTTTGCAATCTTAAGTACTTCTATAGCAGGTTTACCTAGAAAGAGTGTAAGTTTATTGTAGCCTCCAAGATGTAATAACTTAGGCGGGGATTGTCTGCAAAGCTCGATAAATGATTTTACATCTTCAAATGTCAATACACCATTTGCACCTAGGTAAGTAATAGCTGTCCACATACCAGACTTATGTAAAACTACTCCGGAAAAAGAGGTACCTACATTTTCAGTTTTTGTAATATATGATGTGTCAATACCAGACTGCCGCCACCTTCTTAAAGCGAATTGAGCAAAAAAGTCGTTTCCAATTTTTGTAAGCAGAGCGGTCTTTAAGCCGAGCCTAGAAGCAGCTCCAGCGCATAGTGCTGCTGAACCAGCTGCATCAAAAATTGCATCGTAAACATAGTATTCTCTACCGAATTCTAGCTGAGACGAGCTAATGTGGTGACATGTTACCGCAACTTGTCCATCGCCAATTACTATGAGGTCATAAAGGCCAGCTTTTGATTTTGTCATAGACAGACATTACATCAATGGGTCGCTAATAAAAATGATTCGATATCAAGTTAACTTATATAAAAGCAAGCATAAAGCCTAAATATTTATAAAGCACCCTTTTAAAATATCTCTCCTTATGAAGCTAGACAGAATTATCGATTTGTCGCACGAGTTATATCCTGGCGATGAAACAAGTGAACTTTACCTTAAAACTTATTTTATAGATGAAATTTTTCCTAAGTATAAATTAAGTGAAAATCAATGGTACATAATTCAAAAAGTTTCATTCATGAGTCATATAGGTACTCACATAGAATCACCTTTACACTTCATGAAGGACGGGCAAGATGTGTCAAAAATACCATTAGAGCAACTGGTGGGCGAGGCCGTGATAATCGATATGACTCACAAAAGACCCAACGAAGAAATAAGTGTTAACGACCTCTTAAAATTTGAAGGTAAAATAAAGCCTGGAGACATTGTTTTTCTTCATACTGGTAGTAACAGATATATTGATCTTTTAAAAACCGAATATCAACATCCATACTTGTCTACTGAGGCAACAGAGTGGTTAGTTGGAAAAGGGATAAGTTGTTTGGGCATAGATTCCTCTGGAATAGAAAATAAGGCCACCTCTAGTTATAGGCAACCAAATCATCAAATTCTTTTCTCAAATGGAGTGCCATTAGTTGAACAGTTAACGAATTTGGAGAAGCTGAAAAAAGATAGGGTCCTCGTGTTTATACTTCCATTGAAAATAAACGGTTTAGATGCTTGTCCGGTGAGAGTTATCGCAGTCGAAGAGGACTAGCTTCTTGTATACCGAAAAACTTTTAAGAAGTGAAAAATTTCAACAATGAACGATACGTATTTGTCACTAATGGATGAAGGCGTGCCGGAGAAGGAGAAATTAGTTAATATTTACAGAAAAATGTTGGAGATCAGAAATTTCGAAGATAAACTATTTCATCTCTTTCTTAAAGGCGGAATGCCGGGAACCATACATCAATACACTGGGCAGGAGGCTGTGGCTACTGGTGTATGTTCAAATTTACGTAAAGACGACCTTGTGTTAAGCACACATCGAGGCCACGGTCATTACATCGCGAAAGGGGGGTCTTTAAACAAGGCCATGGCAGAGTTATTTGGTAAAAGGGAGGGACTATGTAAGGGTTTCGGAGGCTCCATGCATTTAACTGACGTGGAGATCGGTTTTCTCGGTTGTAACCCTATCGTTGGAGCTAACATCCCCATAGCTGCAGGCGTTGGATTGGCAATCAAGTTGAAGAAAACCGATCAAGTTGTAGCTTGTTTTTTTGGAGATGGTGCTACAAATACTGGAGCATTTCATGAAGGAATCAATCTTGCAGCAATCTGGAAGCTTCCAGTAATATTTGTGTGTGAAAACAATTTTTATGCGGTTTCTACACACATATCCAAGGTGATGCTCGTAAAGGACGTTGCCAGTCGAGCTTGCGCTTATGGCATACCTGGTGTCGTAGTAGATGGAAACGATGTGATCGAGGTGTATAGGGTTACATGTGAAGCTGTCAAACGGGCAAGGGGAGGTGGCGGACCAACATTTATAGAGTGCAAAACCTATAGGTATAGGGGTCATTCTAGGTTGGAACCAGCTAAATACAGACCACAAAGAGAGCTCGAAGAGTGGTTAAAGAGGGATCCGATCTCGCGTTTGAAGAAAAGACTAATTGAATCTGGAGCGTTAACAAGAGAAGAGGCCGACACCATCGAAAAGGAGGTGCTCAATGAAATAGAAGATGCCGTTAAGTTTGCCATTTCAAGTCCGTTAACCGATCCTGCTAACGTAATGCAAAATGTATATGCCTAGGTGAGTGTTAAGATTTGAGAACGCTAACCATAGCTCAAGCACTCCGTGAAGCTTTGCGCGAAGAGATGTTGAGAGACGAGACTGTTTTTATAATGGGTGAAGATGTGGGTATATTCGGCGGACCCTTTGGCGTCACAGAAGGTCTTATCGAAGAATTCGGGGAAGAAAGGGTTCGAGATACGCCGATCTCAGAAACGGGTTTCGTCGGTGCCGCGATTGGCGCAGCTTTACTTGGAATGAGGCCAGTAGTCGAAGTACCGTTCTCTGATATCCTAACTTGTTGCATGGATCAAATAGTAAACCAAGCAGCAAAAATGAGGTTTGTTTCAGGCGGACAGTTAAAAGTGCCAATAGTGCTCAGAGCACCAGTTGGAGCATCTGGGCGTGGAGCGCAGCATGCCCAAAGTCCCTACGCTTGGTTTGTTCATTGTCCCGGATTAAAAGTTGTTGGACCATCAACTCCATATGATGCTAAAGGATTGCTGAAGGCTGCGATTAGGGACGACAATCCAGTAATATTCTTTGAGCATAAGCTCCTCTACGGAAGCCGATCTGTGGGATCAGCGGAAGACAAGCTGGAAAAAGAGCCAACAGTAGCCCTTGCTCCGAGAGGTTATGTTCCAGAGGAAGAATACATCATCCCTCTTGGAAAAGCAGATATTAAGAAAAAGGGACAAGACGTTACAATAATCGCGAGTTTGTTGATGCTTCACAAAGCGCTGAGGGCCTCTGAAGTTCTTTGTGATCGAGGAATCGATGCCGAGGTCATAGATATACGTAGCTTTGTACCACTTGATAAAGAGACGATTTTAAATTCCGTCAAAAAAACTGGAAAGGTTGTCATAGTTGATGAAGGTCACAAGACGTGTGGTTTTGGAGCCGAAGTCGCTGCTTTGATTGTCGAGGAGGCAATCGATTATTTGGATGCACCGATTAAACGGGTTGCTGCCTTAGATACTCCTATACCATTTGCTCCGACGCTAGAGAGTTTTGTAATACCGGACGAGAAAAAAATAATCAAAGCGGTAAAAGAAGTCGTTAGTAAAACTAGCTGAGACCTTTATTGTGTCCAAAGTATGCGATCTGCCGAGCTGCGCGCGCTAGTTATGCTCTACACTTAGCAATTGGCAAGCATAGCGTGAGCGCACGCTTATCAGAACTTCATGAGATGGCTACAATTATTTCGTCTTTGTTCGTGCCAACAAGTATTTCTTGGCAGTAAATGGCTCAATTGCGGTCCTAATGGTTCTGTATCCATCAATTTTTATGATGATGTTAACTTTTCTAGTCGCCTTGGAGGTGATCAGGAGCATTGCACGTTTTTCGGTCTTCAGCACCTTTGTCTTAATAAGGGGCCTCATGTGCTCAGGTATGTTTGTTTCAATAACAGGTTTCAAGTCAGTCAACCACTGCTTGAAAATGCTTCTCAGCTCTTTCAATCTACCAGTCTGATAGGTCCAGCCGAATGGAAACGTGGTAACGATCAGACCATTGTATCCATCTGGCGTGAATATAGCTGGCTGCCCGCCATAGAACTTATAACCAACTGAGTTTACAGAAGATTCTTCTAACAGGGCCCTCTTATGGAATGCCCAGCCTACAAATTCATTTTTTGGATTTACAAGCTCCCACCCTACAAGGAAGTATATCGGTGATTCGATTTCCTTGGGCTCGAGTCCAAGCCATTCAAGCTCGGCTTTACATGATTCAAGGTTACTTAGGTTGGGCTCAAGGATCACTTTCCCGCCCTTTTCGAGATACCCTTTGATCTCTTGTATTTCGCTATTTTCCAAGCTTAGGATACCCGGTATTATTACTAGTTTATGATTGTCGTCTTTTCGGAAGTGATCCGTAATGAATTCTACTTCATAACCCAAGTCATTGAGAAGCGCATGATAGCCAATGCTAGAGTTTCTAGTTTGACTTACATCAAAGCTCGTCGCCACAGCGGTCCTTGGGAAATATATGGCCACTTCGGCTTTGGGCAGCACGCCATTTACCAGCAAATCTTTCACACTCCTTAGTTCTTTGATGATGTTACGTATCTCTCTTCTGCGTTCTGTTTCATAATTGCATGGTTCAACAATGTGGTGAACCCAAGGCTCAATGCGATTCATAAGAGGCTCCCAACGGTAAAATATTATGCCCTTTACTCCGTGGCCCAAGGCATTAAATGTCTCTACGCGTATGTCATCACCTGAATAGAAAGGATCTCCATTATTCGGTCCTGCCTGCCATTCCATTATCCAAGGGCTCTTACCACTCACCGACTTCAGAAGATCAATATCATGCCAAGCAAAGGATGTCAGACCTCTGTGCTGTCCAAAGGATGTGTAGAGGCTCATTGTAACCATGTCCAATTCGCGGCCGTACCACCAATCAACACCATTTTCATACATGCCACATCCAACAAAGTTGAAAGTTACAGGTTTTTCTGGATCATACTTCTTAATAATATTAATACCAGTCTGAAGGAAATTTCTCAGGTTCCAGATCGTAAACTCCCCCCAAATATGCCATTGTTTTCGTTTAGGCTCGTCAGGTTTTCTCGGCGGTTCAACAGAGTCAAAGTCTTTGAAATTTGTATCACACTCCTTGTTAAAGCTCGAGATGTTGTTATAGGTATCAACGAGCCACTTTCTGTATTCTCTAATTGTATTGGGACAGTAGCAACGCTGTATTCCAGGTTCATTGTGTACATCCCAAATTATGACTGACTCATGGTTCTTGAACCTATTAACGCAATCTTCTATGAGTTTATTCCTTAGGTTGAGGTACTCTGGGTGGTTGATGCAAGCTCTTTGCCACCTGTAATCATGTACGCCCTCAGGAAAAAAACTGCCATCTGCTCTTACGAATCTCGAATCTGGGTATTTCATCAGAAATTCGTCGTTAACATAGAATGTGGCAAACCCGAATATCACCTTTAACTTTTCAGCTTTAGCTATATTTAGTAACTTTTCCACATCATCTAGATTGCTGTCAAAGCCTATTCTTATTCGGACGACATTAAAACCAGTCTTTCTGATTTCCTTCAAATCCCTTTTCCAGTCTTCAGGGCCTCTCGGAAGCCATTCAGGACGGTTACACATGCCTCCAAATGGATATTCATAATGTACGCCGATTGGGAATTGTTTAATTATCATATTTCCTTCATTTACATTTTTCTCCATAGTTTATTGTTTTAAGATTATGTTTATAAAGCTTGTGGGTAGTTTAGATTGTGAGTTGCGGCAAAAGCTATTTAAATCGAACTTAAAACTTATAAGCATTCGCAATCGGGTATCGACTATGAACGAAGAATCTTTTGCTAATTTGAAACTTTATGTATCTGGTAAAATTATGGAAAAATTTTTAGAAGCTACAAAGAGCGGGATTGTTTGTCGCATTGGAATCGAATCGGTTATTTTCAAAACACCTTTAATGGCGAATCCGAGCAAAATCGAGCAAAGAAGACTTGAAGATCTGGACGGGTTGTTCCGTGACAAAGAGGCTTATGGAAAAGCAGAGAAGCAAAAATTGATCTACTCGATCTATTATTTTGATTTTGCATTTAACGGCTTGAGCTGTGCTGTTACTGAAATGCTCCCAGGAAAGATAGGAGAAGAATACTACTTCACTAAAGGCCATTTCCATAAGCCCCCAGAAGCGTCAGAAACATATATTGTGCTACACGGAAACGGTATAGTCATTTTGCAACATGAAGACAATGAAAAACCTATACTTATCGCTCCATTCTCAAGAGGGATGGTGGTCTTCACACCTCCATACTATGGTCATAGAGTTGTGAATATTGGAAGCGGCAAGCTATATTGGATAAGCATTTTCAACACCGGAGTCGAATTGAACTACGAAAAAATCTTGAAAGAGGGGTTCAAAGTATCTGTAGTCGAAAAAGACGGAAAAGCTACCTTCATAGAGAACATTAATTAACCTCTGAGTGACTGCTATTGATATATCTCACGAAAACAAGCCAAATAGTGCACGCATTCGTATTGTATCCATTAATTTTTATCCTCTTATTATCTTTTTTAAATATGTCAACTATTACAGCTGAGGTAAGTGAAGGAACAAAAACGCCCAATGGCTCAGGCATGCCTGAGAGGCTTGGGCTTAAAATACTAATAATCTCTGGTTTCAGAGAGGGAGACGCACGCTACGGGGTCCTTTACTTAACCGATCCTTATGAAGGTTTTTTCCAAAAGATAATGAAGACCGATGGTTTTGATACTGTCATCTTCATAATAAACGAAGCCAGCACAGCAGGCGTCATAGCATGGAATTCAAGCGTGAAAGGGTGGGTCAAAGGCAATGGTGATCTAGAAAATGACTTAAGAGCCGCTGAGATTACTGATTTTGAACCGTGGGTGGAGCTCCTTGTTGGAGGAATTGCTAACAGAGAGATTGCAAATGAGCACCCCGACTGGAGACAGAAGGATCAAAACGGAAGATTCATCGAATACATGGGTGAGCAGATGTGTATGAACAGCCCCTATTGGAACCAGTATCTGCTACCTCTGTATGGTGAACTATTTCAAAAGTTTGGAAAAAAAATAAAGGCATTAGTGCTTTGGGAGGGCCCTTTCGATGAACGTAATTGTATGTGTGAATATTGCAAAAAAACTTTTAGTGAAATTGTGGGCACTGAAAATTGGACTAGCAAGGACATCTTAGAACCTTCAGGAAGATTTTTCTGGAAGTGGATTGAATTTAAGAAGAGAATGCACCTCGAAAGGTGGAAGGATATTAGAAATCTGGTTAAGGAGGTAGGATGGAACGGTTTAATAATTGGAGGTGGATGGGCTGCTTATGAATGGGAAGAAAAGATGTGGGACAAAACCTTCTATATAAGAAACACTTTTTGGGCACCAGAATTCGATGCTTTTAAAGAAGGAATAGTTGACGCAATTATGCCTGAGCTCCTTATTCATTCAACATATGGACCGCACGAGTATCGTAGAGAGGACGCTCATTATGTTTACAGGTCTTTAACATATGAACGAAGTTTATTTGGAGATAAGATAATCCCAAACGTAGAACTCTATTGGGAGAGAGCGATGACTCCTGATGAGCTTTTCCGCTGGTTGCTGGAGGTTTGGAGTGCAGGTTTTAGTACCTACAGCGTAGTAAACGGAGAGAAACTTTACATAGAGGAATACGACCCTTTACAGGTAGTTTACAGACCCATGTGGCGGGTTATCTTTAGGGAGTTTAACAAGTTACCCTACTTCGGCCTTCCTGCTCCCAACTTTTATTTTATTGTTAGTGGAGACTTAGAGCAGAAAGCTCTAAAAATGGATATCTGGGATTGGTACGTTACAGAATTAAATAAGCTCTTTAAAACTGTAGATAGAGTGGTAACAGGAGGGTCTTTCGTTAACGAGAAGATCATGAACACTTCAAGTAAAGAATTGTATGGAGTATTCGACGAAGAAACACCTTGGATAATGATTGTCCCTAAGGGATTCCCTGAACCCTATATCCCTGACGAAGTGATCCCTAGTAACGTACTTAAAATATACGTTGAGCCAAGAGAAGATCTTGAAAAGTACGCGGAAGAAATAATAGGCTACATCAATGCGAAGATAAAACACAAAGTTGTGAATAAAAGTCCTCTAGTTTACGTAAATTGGAATTCTAGAGAAGATGGAAAAAGCTACATCTCGATTATAAACCATGGAGCTGTACCGGGCGAGGTCCAGATAAAGATACCGTGGAATGGTGCAAGACCGATTATAAACAGCTCTTTAATCGATAAATCTTTTAGTTACCGTGTTGCAAATGGATGGCTTTCTATCAGACTTGAACCTTACGCAGCAGTGGTTTTCAGTGAAGCTGAGGGGGCTTCTTCCATTCCTGTTGGCGATCTTCAAGTGGTGTTAAAGGACAGAAGAGGAGAACCTATTAGGAATGCCAGAGTGTGTGTTCTTGATGTGAATGTAAAAGACACAACCGATCTCAACGGTACCTCCAAGGTCTTAGGTTTGCGGGCAGGAGATCATAAGATAGAAATATCTTACGGTGAGCTCACCAATATTATATCGTTAAAGATTTCTCCCTCGGTTCTAAACTCTTATGAAGTTACGTTAGAACCAAGTTCATTAAATATCGAACATGTTCATCAATTTTTATTCATAGTCATTGTAACTTTAACCGTAGTTGTAGTCATTGCGAAACTAATTCGGAAAAGAGAACTCAGTAACAGAAAGTCCCAAAAAACAAACGGCCGAAACATAAAAATTCAGTTAACTTGATAATTTTGAAAACAATGAAAAATAAAAAAATAAGTTTGAAGTGCTTCATGCAGTTAAGCTAAGTAGAAAAAGCGCTGATTATGCTAACACAAGTAAAGGTCATATAACATATTTTTCTTTATAAACTCATATATGCTTCAAACTGCTGTTATTTACCGAAAGTTAACACAACTTGGATCACTTCTTCAGGATGTTGGTCAATTAATTCAAAGGCTTTAGCTGCCTCTTGAAATGGTATTTGATGAGATACGAGATCCTTAAGCTTTATCTTATTTTTCCGAATCATACCGAGAGCAGTTTTCCTTAATCTTTCATGATCCCACCAATATCTTAACTGTGGATTTACACCACCTATCTGAGAGCCGATAATAGAAATCCTGTTATGGTGGAACTCTTCACCTAAGAAAAGGTCTTTTCCTGCTGATGGGTAGAATCCTGCAGCTACGACTCTAGAGGAATATGCACAAGATCTTATTGCTTCGTGTAACGCTTTATACGAGCCAGACACCTCAATAGCAACGTCTGCGCCTCTTCCATCGGTTAATTCTCGAATCGATTGAGCTAAATCTTCAGTTTTTTGGGGGTTAAGTGTTACATCGGCCCCAAGCCTTTTTGAAAGTTCCAATCTTTTGTCAATTAGATCAACTGCTATGACAGGGTCCGCTCCACTTAACTTTGCAAGTTGCATTACAATCAAACCGAGAACTCCTTGGCCAAAAACAACAACAGTTTCTCCAACTCTAATTGATGCGTCAAGGATTATGTTAAGTGCTGTGGGAGCGATACCCATAAATATACCCTTTATAGGTTCCACATCTTCAGGAAAGATGTTTGCTTTCGCGCTATCAGCACTGAGAATCGCTGTACTTCTGTGCCCATATCCCAACGCCACGATATCACCTTCCTTTACACCTCTAACCTCACTTCCGATTTCCTCAATTACTCCTACCTCTTCATATCCGTAGGATATGGGAAACTTCCAACTGGCATTACCAGTCTTAAAAAGATGTAGCTTTGGATCCCACACCTTGTTATAAAATGGTGCTAAACCTCTATACACATTCATCTCAGTACCATGACTGATGCCAGAAAAAAGGGTCCTAACTCTGACCTCTGTTGGTCCTATACTTTTCTCATCATATTCTCTAAAACCAATTCTCTTCGGGCCTGTAAAAATTAGCTCTACTCCCATGTAGTTGTTCACCATTCAATTATTTTGCAATTTATTATTTTTAAATTATTATTTAAACCTTTCTCTTATCGGGTTTTTGGCGCAAAAGCAGGATTTTGATTGTTTTGCTGAGTTGAGTTAATTTCAAGCGTTAAAATGTAGAACAATCTGACATTGGGCTTATCTTATACATGTTAAGGGTGCGGGTTTTTATCAGAATATGGACACTGTTAAACGTTTGTTCAAGATTTTCGCTCAGAAACAACAACAGAAAACTGTGCAGATTTAACAATAAAAACAAATTTCCGCCAAAAACAGCTCAACACAACTCTATCTGGGAAAATAAAGCAAGATACAAACTCTGCGCCAAAATCTCTTATCATAACTAGGCGCATTAAGAATAAGGATTCTAAATGTGCAAATTTCGCTTGAACCACTTACTATTTTCCATCCGCTATTGATCCTATATAAAGCTTGAATTATTAAAGCAAAAATATTATATATATATGAAAGAATAAAAACATTAAGTAGGTGAAAATAATATGAGTGAAAGTGAGAAAGAGCGCGCACCAGAAGCAAAACCTTTGCCAGAAATAAAAGTTTCAGCAAAAACTTGGATTTTCTTAATAGCTTTTTCAGTAATTCTGAACATCTTAGTTAGCTTGTTCACACACTTCCTTCCATACCCTTGGGGTGGTGGAGGAATAAGTATCGGACCAGGTGGTGGTTGGTTAATGGCGATGCCACTTCCATACGTGGCCTCGTTCATAATGTTGTTTCTAATCACTTATGGTATATTAAAAATCGATAAAACGATGATGGCTCTTATATATCTGACCGTACTTATATCAACTTTCTATTCGTGCTTCATGGGGTACTACGTTATCCCAAGTTTCATGATTCAGATAAGGATATCTACTGCAAGCATACATGGTTATGCATTACCCTCCTTCTGGTTTCCATCTGAAAGTGCAGTCAGAGGTGCTTTTTATCGCGGAAGCCTTTCGAATCTCTTTTCAACCTATGCTGGCGAGTGGATGACAACAATAATGACTCATTATTGGTATTTTATAGCCACGATAATAATGTCACTCGGGCTAGCGTTAATATTCCGCCGTCTCTGGGTAGATATTGAAGTTTTACCTTTCCCTCATGCCCAAGGTTGGATAACAGCTGAGATCGCTCTCCAAAAAGAAAAATCAAAAATGAAGCGAGCTTTCTTGATCGGCGCGGTCTTAGGCTTATTGTTTATGATACCCTACATGATCTTCACAGCAACTCCGGCATTCCCTGATCCCTACGGTTGGATAAAAAATCCACTCTTTACAGCATGGGCGACGGGTAACTTTGAAATAACTTCGGCTTTTCCAGCCATAGCTTCATCGATTGCATCCCCAATATCTATAATGACAGACCCTCTGCGTTACGCCTTCTGGTTTATAGTGCCATTGGATGTTTTGATTTCTTACACCGTCGCACGTATAGGCTTATGGATAATATTACCTCAAATACTAAGCTACTTTGGATTTTACAGTGGTATTTTTGCAACAGGCATGTGGGGTAAATGGGGACAAATCGCGCTAGGTCCGCCACTCTACCTAAGTACTGTCAACGCCGGCTTAGTTTTGGGTATAGTAGTTTTCATGGTGTTAGTTAATTGGCGATATTTCAAAGATACTTTATCGTCAGCATTCGGTGGTAAAAAGTTTGCTGGTGAGGTGTCATATGGCTTAGCTTATATATTATTTATAGTTGGAAGCATAGGGCTAATCGCACTGTATGTGGCGTCCAATGTTCCTCCGGGAATTGCCGTATTCGGTTATCTTGTCGTGCTCTTTCAAGTGGTAGCCATGATAAGACTGCGTGCTTATTCAGCAAACATAGAATTCCTAAGAGGGGCTCCATACATGAAATTATATCCTGGACTTGAAACAATAGAACCAGCACCTCAAACACCGCCCGGAACGTTATTCATGGTTACACACACCTTCAGATGGGGTACGGGGATCGATGTCTATGGTCCCTACTATGTATCATTCGGAGGATTCTTAGATGGATTCAAAATAGCCAGTTTGGCAGGTATCGATGCAAGGACTACATTTAAATTGTTAGCCGTATTATCCCTAATCAGTGTAATAGTAGTAATCCCAATTACATTTATAATTTGGCATGCTTTCGGAATAATGGAGCTTCCAATAGGCAAAGAATGGGACTACTTCTGGGATGGAGATGCTGGGGCATATAATCCACGACCGAGTGTTGCCTCACTTCCTGGAGCTGCGGGTATAATCATCGCTGCTGCGTTAGTTTTTCTTAGAACAAGGTACGTTTGGTGGCCATTAGAACCGATAGGCTTTTCTTTGGGTTTGGCAGACTTTGCTCCTTGGCATGCAGGTACATTTACCCCAACGATTTGTTGGGCCATAAAATATGTTGTGATAAAAGCTGGTGGAAGAAAAACTTATGAGGAAGTTGGTGTCCCCGTAGCATTCGGTTTGATTGCAGGCGAAGTGCTAGGTATCCTAATATGTGGCATAATTGGAACTGTGCGGTTTCTATTATTTGGAGCGGCGTAATTCGATCCCTAAATACATAGTAAAAATTTATTTTTTATCAAACAATTAGTTATATGTAGTTTCGATCACCTGCTTTATCTTTATACAATGCTTTTATCTTATCTCCAAACTTTTGAAACAGTTATCTATGTACGGTGATAATAGATTTTGACTTTAATTTTAATGAGAGCACGCTTTAAAAGGCTAAAACGCCTTAAAATAGGTTAGCGCGCGCTACGTTTATATATGGAGAGAAAGCATTTAACATCGACTATGCCAGAGGTTCAATTGATTCAGGCCTTAGAGGGTCTTGGCAATTATATGTCAAGCGTTGAGGAGATAACCGAACGGATCTACGACCTTCAAAAGCTCATATCCAGCAGAGAGATTTCCCCGGAGGCAGCGAGCTCGATACGCGAAGAGTATCTGTCTAGGTTGCTTGAGTATGCAGAGAAATTCTTCAGAAACCTAAGCGTTATAGAAAGGGAGAGGGCGAGGATCAGGCTCGAGTTGGAGAGGTTGAGGGGCAATCCCGTGGCGAGCGCTAGCGCAGCTGATGCCCTGAAGGAGGACCTCTCCAGGATCGACAGGATCTACAGGTCAATAAACTTCGAGGTCGGGCTCATAGCGACTAAGTACTCCCTAGTCCTTTCCTCTAAGGCCCTGAGCGAAAGGAAGATAACAGAAGAAGAATACGAGCGGCAGAAGGAGGTCTGCAGGAGGTTCTTGGACGTGCTTGCCGAGAGGTGGTCCATGCAGAAGGCGGAGTTCAACAAGAAGCTCTCCGAGCTCGGCTCGGATCTGAAGAAAGTCGACGAGGATTTGAAGGAGAAATGGGTCAGGTACAGCGTGGGTGAATACGAGGAAGCTTTCTACCAGTCGACCAAAGAACCGCTTGAGAGGAGGGCAAAGGCGCTAGAAGAAAGGATATCCAGGATAAAGCGTTACGTTGACGGCATAGACTCGTTGTTGTTCGAGTGCTACCTCCTCTATTCTAGGTCAAAGTCTGAGCCCTCGGACTTGGAGGAGATGATCCAGCTCACCGAAGTACCTAGGTTGCACGAGGTGGTCGGTATAACGCTAGAGGCTGCAGGGGTGAGCGTCGAAGAGGCTTACAGGAAGCTGATCGAATACTACGCATCGACCTATGAGGTGGAGGTAAATAGGGCAAGAGTGATGTTGGAGAGCGAGCTTGCGAAGATGACGGGTGGAGGTCGTTCAAGGGATAGGGCCATAATCGACCTCTACAGGTCGCTCACTCGGGAGAGGTAGGGATAACGGGATGTCGAGGGGCTCGTGCTCTTTGGCCCTTCTCGCAATCGCGGCGCTCTGGATGGCCACTTCGGCATCTCAGCTGACCCTTGGCTTCGGCGTCTCTGCCACGAGCTGGGAGTCCTCGATCACGTTCAACGTCAGCAACCCTCACCCATATGCATTCAACTCAACGCCGGTCGTTCTGTCCTTGGACTTTTCAAGGGGCGAGGCCGTCAACAACAGCGTAGGGGTTAGAGACAGCTCGGGCAGATGGCTGCCCTCCCAGCTGTCGGATGTGGAGTTCTACCAAGACAGCGATTACATAAAATCTTGTAATGTTGTTTTCTTGGCAAATTTGACAGCCCGTTCGAACAGCTCATTCACAGTGACCTACTCGTCGCACCCGGTGCACTATAACCTGAGCTTGGGCCAGTCCTCCCTGAGGGTAAGGTCTAGCGGTCCTAGTTCCGATATAATCATCGAGAACGAGTACTACAACATATCAATAGGCGCGGGTTCGACGATCGGGTTGATAGGAGCCACACACGCCGGCTCAAAGGATGGGTTAACATGGATGAACAACAGCCTCCTAGGTCCGGCCTTCCTAACGGGTGGCGTGTTGAGCGTGCCGAAGGACCTATCCCGTCTGCGCGTCGCGGTCAAGAACGCAGGCCCTGTCGCCGCGGAGGTCGAGCTATCTGGCCAGGTTGCCTCCATGAGGGTCGACCTGAGGCTGAGATTTTACGCCAAGAACCCAACCATACACGCTGAAGTTGAGGTGGAGAACCTGGGGTCAAAGGTTACTTGGTTCTACGCTTTATACGCGCTTCTCAACGCAACTAGAATGGCGGGCCTGATTACATGTGAGGGAAGAAGAATGCGCATCGAGGAGCTCAGCGACATCGTAGCATTGCCACCCCAGAACTGGACAGCCCTCGAGTTCGAGGATGGTTCTGCACTGGCTTATTCCATAAGCCCTCTGAATAGTACTCTGGGCGAGGTGGTAAGCCTCACCGATGGTTACGTGCTTTTCGCTACCGTCGGCAACAGCACTGACGTGGGCGAGCCGGGCTCGAAGACCAAGTACGATGTAGCGCTAACCTTCCTGAGGTCCTTCAACAGGAGGGCGCTGGACGCCACATACTCCATCCTCTCGGTGCCGTTGAACGTAACAATTCAAAGACGTGAGTTCTTAGCCGCCTTGGAGGCACCATCGGATGGTTTGGTGCTCGAGAAGCTCAGGATCGCTGCAAGCCTGAGTGCCTTGGGCGACATCCAATCCATTAACCTAAGCATCTCGCTTAGCCCCGAAAGCGCTAGGATAGTGGCGGGCGAGACGCCTGTCGGCCCGTTCTCGCTCGCGAGAGGTCAGGAGCTGAGGTACGAGTGGAGAGCCCAGTTCTTCGCCGCGGGCGACTACTATGTAACGTTGACTTGCAAGGCCAAGGGCTCTGTTGTGGTCAGGGAGACAAAGATAAGGATCTCGTCACCCACAATTTTACCCAAGAACAAGTTCAAGCTTCATGTGCTAGACAGCGAGCGCAGGGCGAGCGTGGGGCTCGTAAACATATCCCTCTACACGCCCGATGGCACGGAGCTGGTCGCGTCCGCCGTGACCAACGGAACGGGCTATTCTGAGCTGCAACTCGACCCCGGGAGGTACAGGGTTCAGGTCTACAAGAACGGAAGGTTGATTGCCAGCGAGACGCTAGCCCTGTCGTCGTCAACGCTCGTTTACAACATAACCGCATGGGCTTACACGATAAGGGTTAGGGTGCGACCGACTTGGAGCAAACCCCTCGTGGCCGTCTTCATGAACACCACCAAAGGTTTACAGCTCATATCTTACAATAACACGGACGAGGAGGGTACCGCTGAGCTCGGAGGTGTGTTTAACGGAAGTTACATCCTAAAGGCATACATGTGGCACGCGGAGGCAAGAAGTGTAAAAATAAGCGTCGAAAGAAGCGGTCAAGAGTTCTATGTTGATCTGCCCATTTCGGTAGTTAGGGTGACGGCGGTTTCGGAATCAAATGTGCCTTTGGAAAACGCCACTGTGAGCCTCTACGACAGCAACCAAGGCCTTCTGGAGGATGTTAAAACCGACGCATCAGGAACCGCGACCTTCCTCAGCGTGCCCACGGGAAATTACACATTCGTCGTAAAGTGGCTTGGGATCAGGGTATTTTCCGGTTGGCTGGACGTGGACAAGGGGCTCGTAGAATACAGGGCTGTGGCTAGGGTATTGGAGTTAAGGGTTAAGTTCACTGACCCTCTGGGCACCCCCCTGTCCGGCGGAACTGTGGAGCTGGAGCGCGAGGGGTCCGCACAGGGCCTTCTGAGGTTGTCAGTTAGCAATGATGGGATCTTATCAACTATGTTGCCCGTCGGTAACTACACGCTCAGGTTCCGCGGGGGGCTCTTCTCAAAGGACGTGAAGGTGAGCCTGTTCAACCCCTTGGACATGGTGGTGTTTTGTGACCTGTCGGCATCAATACCTGTGGCGTTGGCGGTGACCGGCGCGTGTTGGGCTGGCACGGTCTTCATGTGGCAGGCGAAGACGAGGAGGGTGTCGCTTGAGGAGATGAAGCTCAAGGACATGATCGAAAAGCTTGACGCCCTTTATCAGCAAGGTGAGGTGGATGAGGCCATGTACAGCCGCATCCGCGAGGAGTATACGACAAGGCTGAGGAGGGTGAGGGGGTGATCCACTCTTGAGGAGAACGCTGTTGGCGTTTGTCTTCTTGGGCGTGGCCATCGTCTTCACGATACCGCCAACATCAAAGGCGCAACAGGAACGCGTGGAGAACATAGCTAACTACTCGCTCCGCGTAAGGTTCTACGACATACTCACAAAAGCACCACTGCCTAACGTGCCATTCAGCCTCAACGTAAACTGGACGACGTACAGCGGCGTATCAAACGGCACGGGTCTTTTCGAGTTCATCTGGAGGGGACAGAACATAAGCGATGTGGGTGCGAACGCTCTACTATATGATATATCCGTACGCGGCAATTACTCCGTCATAAAGGTCAACGAGGTATTTCTCGAGACGGGATCGCTTGCTACAACTACCACCTACTACAACGCTCGGTACGTCAAGAACCAAACCAGTTACAGCAACCTTCAGGTGCCCCTGAGGGTAGATGTTGAAAAGGGGTCGGTCAGGATGGAGTTGAGCGTCTGGCTGAGGAGGGGCAAACTGGTTAACGTCTCAACCTTGGTGCCGAGTCCGGCGACAGGCGGTATAGGCGTTTTCGCGTGGCCCAAGGTCGTGCCCTACATCAGGTTTGGGATGCCAGCGGAGGGCTTTGAGGGCAGCCAGTTTGAGGATCTTTACTTCGTCCCATTATACTACGAAACAGAGGTCAGGTTCCCCGCGGTCTTCGGGACCAAGAGCATAAGAGCAACCTTCGCCGAAAACGACACGCTACTTAACCTCTCACACTACGTGATATCCGACATGGCCAACTCGATAATGAACAACATAAACGAGAGGCTGATGTGGTACGATTCCAACGGGCTGGTCGTGGAGGGTCAGAGAAGGGAGTTCGGCAACCTGATGCTGATATTCCACTCCTGTTTGGAGGCCTTCGCGAAAAGGGACTACCGCAATGGCAGGTCTATTTTCGAAAGCGCCTACCAGAAGGCACGCGATCTCTCGCGTTACATCGACGACCTTGACCTTTACACAAACCTAACCGCCGTTCTGATCTTTTCCTACAGCTTCCTTTTGGCGAAGTTCTCGGTGACGCTGCTCCTGCCTGAGGATGAGCTCAAGAGGTTCTTGGCAACAATCCTGATCTTCTTCATATCGTCCTTCTTCTTTGCCTTCACGCAGCCCTTCGTCCGCATATCCTCTCTGAACTTCCTCTCCGTCCTGACCATGGGCTTTGCAAAGGTTTCCACAGCGCCCCTCTCAATAGCGATCGCGTCGACTTTCGTATACGGAAGCATCTTCTTCTTCATGCTGCTCGGAGTATCTCTGCTCCGGCCCTTCCCCCTGTTCAAGATGGCGGTTGACATCGCGGTCAGAAACATGAGGAGCAGGAGGTTAAACGCAATACTGGTCGTGGTGACCATATCCGTCATAACGGGGACCATCGTATCCTACGTCAACGTTACCTCGAGCAGGGGCGTTGTGGTTGTCGGTAGCAAGCCATCGCCAGGCTGGAGGGCGATTGTGATAGAGGAGCCCGACAGAATGTCGACGATAGATGCCTACATGATCGACTGGTTAAAAGATCAGAGGTGGTGCAAGCAACTCGTTTACACTAAGGACGCGCCACCCATGGAGGAGTTCTACAGCTTGGGTTTCAGCTTGGTCGGTGAGGGTTATACCGTGCCGAGCGTTTCCGTAAAGGGAGTGGACTTCAGCTTCTTGGAGGCAAGGTATAACTTCAGCAGGATAGTATCGGGCTCGCTTCCCGGACCGAACGAGAGGGCGATACTCATTCCCTCGACCCTGCAGGACATCGAGGTGGGAGACATCGTCAGGTTGCAGCTGCAGAGGTTCTCCACGCTAATGGGCGGACCCCCAAGCTTTACTTTACTCGGGTTTTTCAAGGTCAAGGGCGTCTACGATTACTCTCAGGCCCAGAAGATGCTGAGGCCAGATGGCACCCCGCTCTTTGGGGCTGATAAAGGGCTGGTCCTGATACCGAACAACATCTTCAGCTGGGACTTCGCCAAGGTAAGGGAGGTGTTCGTGTTCGCGACGGAAGGTGCTGACGTACAGCGGACTTCCGAGTGGTTAGCATCCCTAACCGGCAAGCCGGTAACTGCCAGCGAAGGAGGCATAGCCACAACCTATGAGGAGATAACGGCCTTCGTCCTCACCGGCAGTTGGACGCACGCGATCCTGATGGCAATAGCCTGTCTCATTATATATAACACGATGGCCGCGATGGTCATGCAGAGGAGGAGGGATTTCTCCACCATGGCCACGCTCGGAGGGAACCCGAGCACTTTGATCGCGGTGTTCTCCATAGAGCTCCTGATATACGGGGCGATATCCGTCATAGCTGGCGTCTTCGGAAGCTACGCTATAAACTTCGCATCGCAACTCTTGGCGAACACCCTTTTAGGAAGGGGCACTTTCATACCGTCTTCGCAATGGTCCTTCGCCTCCATGCTGGTCGCGATGTTCGCCGGTCTTCTAATGACGTTCCTCGGGGGGTTCATCCCGATGATCAATCTGCAGAAGCTCGCGCTCATGGGAAGGATAGTGAAGAAGACGGTGCCGACACAGTCAAAGGACATCGGGACATCCGTCCTGGAGTATGAGCTACCCCTCAGGGTGCCATACTCCGATAGTGAGCTGCTCTACAACTACCTGAACGAGTTTCTCGGGATGGTGGTTGAGGGCGAGGGCAGCTCAGAGGTCTATCAGGACGGCACGTTCGTGTTCAGATTCACCCTCCGGAGCGCCTCGGACGTTGGCATGGAGTGCACGATCAGGTCAAGAAGGGAAGCGGACGTGTTGTACCTAAGCCTGAGATATCCCAAGGTCATAGAACACCTGCCCCAGTTCCAAAGCATGTTGTACAAGATAGAGAAGAAGCTGATAGAGTACCCCTCGTGGAGGGAAACAAGAACCAAGTTGGAGATAATAAGGCTCCCGGTTTCAGCGGTCAGGCGCAAAACCCTAGAGGAGCTGATCTCCGAGGCCACGAGGCTGCAGGCAAGGCTCGAGGAGATATCCAGTAGGCTGCAGAAGCTCGAGGAGATGAGGACGAAGATCTCCGCCACCGTCTTTGCGGAATTCAAGAAGAAGTACTCGGACGAGTACAACGAGATCATAAGGCAACTTAGGCCCGTTGCTGTGGAGCTGGAGCCATTCAGGAGTGAGCTGAGGGACACCGTCAGAAACCTCACGACCCAAATCGAGAGGATATCGGCGTCTTACAACCTCGGCGAAATTAGGGAGGAGGAGTACAGAGAGAGGGTCGAGCCGCTCAACAGGCGGCTGGACGAGGTGAAGAAGGACCACGACCTCATAGAGGAAATCTTCAGACAGCTCAGCAGGAGGGCCGTCGCGCTCTAGGGAACAAGAGCTAAATCCGAGGTTATTAGAAATTACGGCGTTGGTGACCGTAAGGGAATTCGATGGTCCCAGAGAACGGATATACGTCTCAGCGGACGATTTAGTGATCACGATATCGTTTGACGACCTAAGCGGCAAGCGAACGTTGCCAAACGAATGGGTATACTCGTTAAAGAGACATGATCTGGAGGATGTGAAGCAAGAGGGTGATACTCTGGTCCTCTGCACAAAGGATGGACAACACGTGAAATTAACGCTGTTCAACGCAGATGTAGCATTCGAGGAGATAAAGAAGTGGATAGGTTTGGAAGCGCGCAGGTAGTCCTGACCGATTGCAAGTTCATCGGCCGAAATCGCCGACTCCGGACTGAGTTGTGTTGGCTGATTGGTTGATAAAGGAACCCGTCATTGAAGCTTGAGGTGGTCTAAGTCCCTGATTTTCCTGACGGCCCTTACCATGGTCCTCCAGCTGGCATCAGGATCCTCACAGGAGAGCTCAGATCCCTCCTCCGCTCTGAAGCTCCATGTAGCTACTGCGTCGGCCCCGAGTTCCGCTGCCTTGAGCACGCTTCTGTAAACGTCTAACTCACGGCCCCTCTGTACCTTTATGAGCTCGACCCATATCTGCGTCTTCACTCCAGCCCTTTTGGAAACTTCCAATGCCCTCTCGACCCATTCGACAAACCACCCGAACGACCTGCCTCCCCAGATCCAGTAAGGGTCGGTCGAGAAGACGTCCAGACTTTTGAGGTTCAGTAGCGGCTCCCACGAGTATATCCCGTGCATGCCCGTGTGCTCTGGCATTAGGCAGAGTATGTTCGTAAGGCCGCCATCCAGTCTCGCGACCTCGGATGTGAGCTCGTCCAGAAAACCGAACACGGATCTCTGTCTGAATTCTCTAACCTCGTCTGTCAGTTCCTCAGGCATGTCACGGCCGTGCTCAGCGCTAAACGTCTCCCTGCAAGCTGAGCATCTGCACGTCCAAACATCGGGCCATCCCTTGGGCGCAAATAGCGATGGCTCGTCCCAGAAGACGCCATCGGGCTTTAAGCGAACTACGACATCCTTAGCCCTCTCCTTGAGCCAGCTACGATAACCGACGTTGTTCGGGCAGCCCCTGATCGGGTAGGGCGCGCCCTTGTTGTCCACCTCGCACCAGCCGGGGTTGTTCGGCACGGTTATGCTGAAGTGTCCCGGGACAAAGAAGCCGAAACCGTGCAAGTCCACGAATACGCGTAAGCCGAGGTCGTGAGCAATACTAACCGCATGTCTTTTCACATCAGCGAAATTTGGCCACTCGTACTCGTTGACGCAGAGCGTCACCGAAGTAAATCCCGCTTCTGCGATCTCCTTCAAGTCGGCCTCGATGTGCCTTGGGTACGGACACCCGTAATACGCCACGCTGACGTCCCAGATCAAACCTGGACACCAGCAAACCAAGGCGATCTAATACATTTAAAATTTTCTACAAAAATTAGCGCGCGCTAGCACCGTAATGAGGCGAGACCTGTCGTATCAATAGGCTTGTAATCGTGGGTACTCGGGCCCGAGGATCATGTTGTCTTTGGTGAGGTGAACACCATGCGTCTTACCGTTAGTAAAAGCTTATGTGTCCCGTAGTCGGGACCTGCATGTAACTCAGGTGATCGGATGGCAGCAGATGAGCGTGATGAAAGGTTAGCCTGGTGGCACGAGGCAAAGTTCGGCATGTTCATCCACTGGGGCCTTTACGCCATACCTTCTAGGGGCGAGTGGGTTATGTATCTAGAACGCATACCCAGAGGGGAGTACGCCAAGCTGGCTGAGAGGTTCAGGCCCGAGAGGTTCGACGCTGACGAATGGGTTGGGGTAGCGAAGAGCGCTGGCATGAAGTACATGGTCCTGACCACGAGGCACCACGACGGCTTCAGCCTTTTCGACAGCGAGGTGTCGGACTTCACTTCTGTGAGGACGGCTGCCGGGAGAGACCTCGTTGCCGAGTACGTAGGTGCATGTCGAAGGGCGGGCATGAGGGTAGGTTTCTATTACTCTTTGCTTGATTGGAGGTGGGATGCATACTGGAAGGGTCCAAAGAAGGACCCTGAGGGATGGGCAAAGTTCCTCAGCTACGTCCACAGACAGGTCGAGGAGCTGTGCACAAAATACGGCAAAATAGATGTCCTGTGGTATGATGGCGCATGGCCCTACGCCGCTGAGGATTGGCGGTCTGAGGAGCTTAACGCCATGGTGAGGAGGCTCCAGCCCAACGTGCTGGTGAACAACCGTTCCTTGGTGCCCGGAGACTTCGAAACCCCGGAGCAACACATCCCGTGGTGGGGCCCTCCCAACAAACCATGGGAAGCCTGCATGACGATGAACGACAGCTGGGGCTACTTCGAGGCGGACAGGAACTGGAAATCGCCGAGGCAGCTCATACAGACTCTGGTGTCATGTGTAAGCTTGGGTGGTAACCTGCTGCTCAACGTAGGACCCAGGGAAGACGGCAGCTTCCCGCCAGAGGCTCTCGAGCGGTTGGAGGACCTTGGGAGGTGGATGCGGGCCAACGGCGAATCCATATACGGTGCTGGGCGGTGCCCGTTCACTACCACGGTCGGAAACTTGACCTCCAAGGGCAACATCGCGTACGTTCACGCCTTTCGCTGGCCTCGCGATGGAATATGCGTAGCGGGCGTCGGGAACCATGTCAGCTCAGCCTACATACTGTCAACCCGTGAGGAGCTGAAGGTTTTTCAGGAGGGCGATAGGGTTTTCCTGAGAGGCCTGCCTAGGTTGTCTCCAGATCCCTACGACACCGTCATAGCAATGGAGCTAGACGGCATCCCAAAGGAGGCACCATTTCGCATCCGCTAAACGCAGGGCTGCACCTTAGCCGGAGCGTTTTTTTTACATAAGTTTTGTTAGCTGATGATGTTCTACTCGATGATCCTCTTAAAGCTGATCGAGGCCATGAAAAACATCGCCGCGTCGAAGAGCGCTATCGCAGCCAGGTCGGTTGCGATGTTGGCGAGGTTACCGCTGACAGTGAGAGCCCTAACAGCGTCGACCACGTAGCTCATCGGGTTGAATAGGGCGAGCTCCCTCAGGACATGGGGCATTATCTCCACAGGGTATAACGCATTGCTCGAGAAGAACAGCGGGAAGGTTACAGCCTGGCCTATGCCCATGAACCGCTCCCTGGTCTTCATGAAGGAAGCTATCAGTATGGATATCGCGGCGAAACCTCCGGACGCGAAGAATATCACCAGTAGCGCCGATGTGAAATAAAGGGCGTTCGGCAGGAACCTGACCCCTATGAGAATTGCTATGGGGACTATGATCAGGGCTTGGAAGATGGCCCTGATACCTGACGCCATCGACCTGCCTATGACGGTAGCATACCTGGAGGCGGGGGTCACGAGGAGCTTCTTCAGGATCCCCGAATCCCTCTCCCAGACGATCGTAAGACCGTAGAATATCGAGACGAAGGTCGTCGATTGTATCAAAACACCTGGGGTGATGTAATCTGTGTAAGGCACGCCGCCGGTTGGCACAGCTCTAACAGCGCCCATGATCGGGCCGAAGACCACTATCCAGAGCACCGGTTGGACAGCTCTCGTGTAAAGCTCGGTTCTCTCGTGTTTCAGCCTTCTGAGCTCGAGTTCCATCATCACGGACAGGGTCCTCATGGTACCGAACAAACCTACCCCCTCCTTATCATCCTCCTCATCTGTCTGACCTCGCTAACCCTTCCACCTGTCTCCAGCCTGGTACCCGCGTATTTCAGAAAGACATCATCCAAGGTTGGCTTGTTCATAGACACTCTCTTGACAGGAATTCCTCCGGACCTTAAAACCTCCATGACCTCCGGCAGAGCCGTTTCAGCATCCTCAACCACGATGTACAGCTCCGTCCCGTTGAGAACGACATCGCCAACGGCGCTAAGACTCTTGAGCTCGCTTGAGGCTTTATCGTTCATGCCGTCGCCCAGCGTGAGCTGTATGACGCCCCCTCCGACGGAGCGCTTGAGTTCATCGGCCTTGCCTAATTTGACAACCCTGCCCTCGTTGATTATTGCTATCTCGTCTGAGTAAAGGTCAGCTTCGTCCATGTAGTGAGTGTTGAAGAACACGGTCACCCCGTGCTCCTTTCTGAAGGACGCGAGCACTTCCCAAACAACTCTTCTGGCAGACGGGTCAAGACCGATCGTGGGTTCATCCAGAAACAAGACCTTGGGCTTTATCAACATGGCGCACGCCATCTCAAGTCTCCTGATCATCCCCCCGGAGTAGGTCTTAACCAAGTTGTTTGCTACCCCTCGGAGCCCCATCTTCTCCAAGGCGTCATCGATAATCCTCTTTCTATCAGTTGAGGGTATGCCATAGATTTTCGCGTATACGAGGAGGTTTTCGTAGCCACTTAAGTCGGTCCAGACACTCATCTCCTGAGGGACATAGCCAACCAGCCTCCTAACCTCAGCACCCTCGTGCACGACATCCAGCCCGAAAACGTAAGCCTCGCCGGAAGTCGGCTTAAGCTGCGTTGTCAATATCCTCATGAGCGTGGTTTTCCCAGCGCCGTTTGGGCCGAGCAGTGCGAAAGCCTTCCCCACCTCAACCTTAAGGTCCACACCGTCAAGCGCTCTGACCTTGCCATCGTAAACCTTAGTCACTCCCCTAACATCGACAGCGGTCGACATGCCCACCGCAAAATCATAGATAGGGCCCATTAAATAAATTGGCTACTGGCGTACGCGACATGATGAGAGGGCATTTTTTGAAGCTGTTCAAGTTTAACTATGGATAGATAAGGCTCAAAAATGGACATCTAACGCAACCACAAGATCCATACTAAAGCGAGCACGATCCCGGCAACTGTCAGAAACGTCAACCTTTTCCACGGATCCTTTATCATCCACGCGATCGTGCGGATAATGCTCCCTATTATCCAGAATTCAGCCACTTTAACAATAAACTTAAGGATCGCTCTCGTTGTCCTGTCCATTGAAACTTAAACGGCAGGGAACCGCTTTTATGTTTTATGCACGACAAACCGAAAGCTGTTAGCGCGCGATGATTTGAATGTGGCGATGTGATGTTCGTGATCAATATAGCTGGTCACACACGCGAAGTATAAAAGTAATCGAGGTAATTCTCAAGGCAAGTCAAGCTTTTGAATAGTCTTGGTCGCCCCTGCTTATCCAGCAATGCCTCAACGGACATCGATTCTATAGTTTGGTTCGAAGGCAAACTGCGACCCCGGTAGCAACCTTAGGGCTCCAAAGTTAACTTTTTATCCTCAAGATATCGCAAGGGCTCGCGAGCCATTCCCATTGGCGGAAAAAAACCCGATAACATCGATCTCCCTCGAATCGCTCAAGGCGACCATGGGGTTCTCCCAAACAGTTTCAATGTTCAAGAGGCTAATCCAGTATCACAGGCGATATCTATTGTTCGCGGTCACGACGGTCTTGCTCTCCTTGCTGAGGGCATACCTCTTCACGCTCGAACCCATGTATACCTCTGCGATAGTGGACAAGGTCATCGTGGGCGGAGAGTACAGCCTCCTGTTTGACTACCTTTTATTGATACTTGCTGCGGGCGTCGGCTTCGGCATTGTAAACCTAGTGATAGCGCTCATAAACGGCCTGATGTCCCAACTCATAATCCGAGATATTAGGTCTGAGTACTACTCGTCCCTCCTTTCAAAGTCCTACAGCTTCTACGACTCCGTTTCTGTAGGAGACCTTATATCGAGGGCCACAATGGACCTCCAACCAGTCGACGCCTTCTTGAGGTCATGGCTAGGGACCGTTTCCAATGCCGTCTTTTCAGTGGTTGTTATCCTCATGGTGATGTACTCAGTAGACCCGGTGATGATGCTGATATCGCTCATCCCCATGCCGTTCATCTTCTACTTCACTACGGTACTATGGGTCAGGACCATGAGGCTTTTCAGGATGATGCAGCTGATCCTAGGTAAGCTGAGCGCATACATACAGCAGAACATCCTCGGGATGAAGACCATCAGGATATTTCAAAGGGAGAGGGATGTGGTGGAGGGCTTCAAGGGAGTGGAGCAGATTTTCGTGGACACGGCCATAACGGCTGGGAGGCTCCAGTCGATATACATGCCCCTCGGTCCGGCCTTGCTCACACTTGGCATAGCTGCAGTTTACGTCTACTCTGGATACTCTGTTACCACCTTGGGCTCTTCCCTGACGATAGGCGGCATAATACTGTTCGCAAGGTACATGATAAGGCTCACGTTCCCCCTGCGGGACCTGAGCATGTTACTCGGTACCTGGCTGAATGCTTCGGCAGGGCTGGAGCGTGTCTTTGAGGTCATTGACGCACCAAGGGCCGTGGTCGATCTGCCAGGCGCGAGGGAAGTTGAGATAAAGGAGGGCAGGGTCGAGTTCAGGAACGTCACCTTCGGCTATGCCAAGGAGAGGCCGGTGCTGAGAAATGTCAGCTTCACCGTCATGCCAGGAGAGAAGATCGCTATCCTCGGGGCAACGGGCTCGGGCAAGAGCTCCTTGGTCTACCTGATCCCCCGGTTCTACGATGTTGACTCCGGCAGCGTGCTCATAGACGGTGTGGATGTGAGAGAATTTAAGATATCGTCCCTGAGGAGGCAGATTGGCATCGTTTCACAGGACGTTTTCCTCTTCTCAGGGACAATAAGGGACAACATCGCCTTTGGAAGGCCAGACGCTACAATGGAGGAGGTGGTCAGGGCCGCTAAGCTGGCGCAGATCCACGACTTCATAGCGTCGCTCCCCGAGGGCTACAACACGCCCGTAGGGGAGAGGGGGGTGACGCTCTCTGGCGGTCAGAGGCAGCGGATAACTATAGCGAGGGCCCTCCTGCACAACCCTAAGATACTGATAATGGACGACTCCCTTTCCTTTGTGGACGCGAAGACCGAAAAGGAAATCCAATCCGCAATAGAGGAGGCGATGAAGGGCAAGACTACATTCATAATAGCGCAGAGGCTCTCAACGATAAAGAACGCGGACAGGATACTGGTCTTGGACGATGGAGAAGTTGTCGAGTTCGGGACACACGAGGAGCTCTGGGAAAAGAGGGGCACTTACAGGAGGATATACGAGACTCAGTTCCTCAGCAAGATGCCCTTGGAGGAGGTCGCCGGGGTCCTCGAAAACGGAGGTGGTGCATGATGGCCAGCCAGTACGGTGCGTTCTCCTCGAGGCAGGAGGAGGCGAGGAAGAGGGCCGTCCCTGACAGGGTTCTGATCAGGAGGCTGTATGAATACGCAAAGCCATTCAGGAAGAACCTGTTAGTCGCAACGGTAGCCATAGTCCTGAGCTCCCTAACGGGTTTGGCCTCTCCGTACATGCACAAGGTAGCGATCGACCAGATAATACAGCCGCGAGACCTCACCGGGTTCGTGTGGTGGGTGCCGCTCTTCGCCTTGGTCGTCTTGAGCAACTACTTCCTCCAGTACGTGCAGATATTCCAGATGAGGATAGTAGGCGAGAACACGGTGGCCAAGATGAGGGACGAGATCATGGAAAGGTTACAGGTTATCTCGCTGAGGTACTTCTCGGAGGGGGAGGCCGGCAGGATACTTTCAAGGCCTATAAACGACGCCAACACGATCAGGATATTCCTCAGGATGGGCTTCACAAGCATACTCGTGGACACGTCGTCCATATTGGGCGCTCTCTTCATAATGTTCACCCTCGACCTCGAGCTGGCGGCCCTCGCTATCTTAATCCTCCCGATAGCCGCAGTAGTGGTCTGGTTCATGGGCAGGTTCTCGAGGTCAGCGTACAGGAAGACCTTGAACACCTTGGCGGGGCTTACGGCCAGGATGCAAGAGGATCTCGCCGGCATGAAGGTAATCCAGGCGTTCGTGAGGGAGGAGGGGTCAAGGGTTGCGTTCGAGGAGAAGCAGACGGAGAACCTCAAGGCTAACGCCAAGGCCATTGCCATCTCTTCTTTTTACCAACCAGTGGTGATCCTGATCCGGCTTATAGGAACGCTGATCATCCTTTGGTACGGCACGCTCTTCGTCAAGAGCGGGGAAATAACGATAGGCACTCTGGTGGCCTTCACGGAGTACCAGTTCTCCTACTTCATGCCTTTGGTCGACCTAATCGCCATCTATGACCAATATCAGTCCGCGATGGCCGCTGTCGAAAGGCTCTTCGACCTGATCGACACCAAGGTCGAAATTGTGGAGGCCCCACCTGAGCGGAGGGTTGAGCTCAGATGATAGAGGAGTTAAGGTTCGAAGACGTGACCTTCGGATACGACCCTAGTTTTCCCGTGTTGAAGGACATCAGCTTCTCAATAGGGCGCGATGAGAAACTGGCCATAGTTGGGCCAACCGGAGCTGGCAAATCCACCCTTATAAATCTCCTGGTAAGGTTCTACGACCCGGATAAGGGCCGCATACTCATAAACGGCTACGACATAAGGGACATCTCGCTTTCCTCTCTCAGGAGGCGCGTGAGCATAGTACTCCAGGACTCCTTCCTCTTCCCAGTGACCGTCAAGGAGAACATAAGGTTTGGTAAGCCTGAGGCCACGGACGGGGAAGTCGTGGAGGCAGCCAAGTCGGTCGGCGCCCACAGATTCATCATGAAGCTACCTGGTGACTACAGTTACGTAATACAAGAAGGTTCGTCGAACATATCCATAGGCCAGAGGCAGCTCATAAGCTTCGCCAGGACGTTGCTCGTAAACCCCGAGATTTTGATCTTGGACGAGGCGACCTCCTCCATTGACCCATATACGGAGCTATTGATCCAGAGGGCGCTGAGGAACCTCTTGCGGAACAGGATGGCCATAATAATAGCCCACAGGCTCTCGACGATCAGGCTGTGCGACAGGATACTGGTTATAGACCGCGGCTCGATAGTCGAGGAGGGAACTCACGATGAGCTCATGAAGAAGGGTGGCCTGTACAGCTCGTTCTACAGGTTGCAGTTCGAGGAGGAAACCGGGCGCACCGACTGAACCTATGTTTCATCTCATGACACCAAGGGGCCCAAAGCTCCAGATCTCCACGGAGGTGGATGTGCTTAACTGCGCGTAGTTAAACCTCGGCCGCTCCCTCCGTCCCTTGGGCGGCCTTCAAAGACTCCACCCTGAGCTCCTCGGCCAACTTCGACGCCAGTATAACGGCCCTGTCGAAGAGGTCCATTATCCGCATGAACTTCTTCTCGTAGCCCATGCCTCTGGTCATCAGCTTCTCCAGGACGCAAACGAACGTTAGCTCCTCGGGGTCGTTGAAATAGCGTGTCACTTGGAACTGAAGGGGCCCTGTCGCTTGAAGCGGCACGGCCGAGACCTCGATAGTGAAGCCATCTGGTTTCACATCAGACAACAGGGATAGGAAGCTACCGTCCGCGCTCAGAAAGTCGGCCAGCCTGCTGCTCAAACGTAGGTCTTGCAGGATAGCCTTGAGCCTGCTCAAGCCTGGTGAGGTCACGAGACGAGGCACCTTTCTGAAAACTCCGCCCCATTCGAGTGAGCTCGCCATGCCGTACATTTCTCTGTATACGCCCTTCCAAACCTCGTCCATCGACCCCCTCGGTACTAGGTTGAAGTACGCTACGTAGAGCTTGCTGCTCTCAAGCGACATGGACACGCCCCTGCTGGACACTATGAGGTTCTTTACGGGCCTGTCCCAGCTGAGCTCAATGGCCCAGCCAGCAGGAATTTTGACCGCGCTCTTCACGTGGCCCTTAAGTATTACCTGCTCGATGGGTTCCGAGTCCAGCAGATCCATGTGACATAGCTTAGGGACCGGGATATAAACACAAGGCCGTTATTCTTTTTATACAGCTGGTTCTCGAGTTCGATAATGGATGGCGGTAGAGTGGGTCACGGAGCCCTTCGGTGACGAGGAAAGCCTAGCGAGCCTCGCTCCCTACGTGAGGGGCTGGTTCGAGTCCACGTTCTCCCAGCTGACCCCGCCGCAGCGCTTCTCTTTTAAGCTCATCGGGGAGGGAAACAACATAGTTATAGCCTCACCTACGGGCTCCGGCAAAACCCTAGCGGCGTTCATGGCGATTCTCAGCGAGCTCTTCAAGATGGGGGAGCGTGGTGAGCTAAAGGACTCGATATACTGCGTGTACGTGTCACCTCTGAAAGCGCTAGACAACGATGTGAGGAAGAACCTCCTAGCCCCCCTCATGGGTATAAGGGAGGTGGCGGCTAGGGATGGGCTGGAACTGCCGGAGATAAGGGTAGCCCTTAGGACCGGTGATGTGACGCAGAGCGAGAAGCAGAGGCAGCTTGCCAGTCCACCCCATATTCTGATAACGACCCCCGAGAGCCTGGCGGTCCTCCTGAACGCGCCCAAGTTCTCGAACTCGCTCAGGTCTGTAAGGTGGGTCGTCGTTGACGAGATACACGAGCTGGTAAGCAGCAAGAGGGGAGTACACCTCTCCCTCAGCCTGGAGAGGTTGGCGGACCTGGTTGGCAAGGAGTTCGTAAGGATAGGCCTGGGCGCAACGCTACACCCGCTCGAGGAAGCCGCCAAATTCCTCGTGGGCCACAGGGAGGACGGCGAGCTAAGGGACTGCAAGCTCGTCGACGTTACCTGGTACAAGCCTCTGGAGGTAAAGGTCGTATGTCCCGTCAAAGACCTAGTCCACGCTTCCGCCGACGAGTTGAACGAGGGCATGTACGAGATGCTGGACCGGCTCATCTCCAGACACGTAACCACGCTCGTGTTCACAAACACAAGGAGCGGAACCGAGAGGGTAACCTACCACCTTAAGAGGAAGTGGAAGGAGAAGTACAACGACGAGACGATAGGTGCGCATCACGGCTCTCTATCTAGGGAGGTCAGACTGGACGTGGAGAACAGGTTGAAGAGCGGCAGGCTCAAGGCGGTGATCAGCTCGACCTCGCTGGAGCTCGGCATAGACGTGGGTTTCATAGACCTAGTAGTGCAGATAGGCTCGCCCAAGAGCGTCACCAGGGCGGTCCAGAGGATAGGTAGGAGCGGCCACAGGTTCGAGGACACATCGCGTGGAGTTGTCATCGCCCTGGACAGGGACGACCTGGTCGAGGTCGCGGTCATGCTCAAGTGCGCGCTCGAGAAGAGGCTGGACAGGGTGCAGGTGGTCAAGGAGAGCCTCGACATCCTGGCGCAACACGTGGTCGGCATGGCCCTCCAGAAGAAGTGGGATTTCTACGAGGCGTTGAGGCTTATAAGGCGCTCCTACCCGTATAGGCAGCTCAAGGAGGAGGATTTCAGGTCCGTCCTCAGGTACCTGGCTGGCCACCACGTGGGTCTCGAGGACAGAAGGGTCTACGGCAAGATATGGTACGACGAAGAGGACGGCGTATTCGGAAGGCGCGGCAAGTACACGCGAGTGATATACTACCTGAACATAGGGGCCATACCGGACGAGACCAAGGTTGATGTCTACAGGCTTCCTGACAAGGTTCACGTGGGAGAGATAGAGGAGGGCTTCTTGGAAAGGCTCAGGCCGGGCGACATATTCGTGTTGGGAGGCAAGCTCTTCGTCTTCAAGCACGCGAGGGGCATGAGGTGTTTCGTCGAGTCGGCCCCCAAGGGCGCTGTACCTACGATACCCTCATGGTTCTCGGAGATGCTGCCCCTGAGCTTCGACCTCGCGCTTGAGGTTCAGCGCTTCAGGGGAGAGGTTGCACGCATGATCTCGTCGGGAGAAGAGAAGCGCAAGGTGGTATCGTGGATCGCGAGCAACTACCCGGTCGACAGGAGGGCAGCAAGCATGATATGTGAGTACATAAGGGAACAACATCTGTTCACGGGTGGCAGGGTCCCAGGTTTCAAGGAGCTGCTCGTCGAGAGGACGCGTTACTCAGGAAGGGAATACCTCGTCTTTCACTGCCTCTTCGGGCGGAGGGTGAATGACGCGCTCGCAAGGGCCTTCGGCATCGCCGCCTCCGACGCGCTTGGCAGCAGCGTGGGCTTGGTCGTCAACGATAACGGCTTCTCGCTGGTGCTTCCACAGGGCAAGGAGGTCGACGTTACGAGCCTCGTTAAAACCGTGGTGGGCTATGACCTAGAGGGCGTGCTGAGGTCCAACATTAGGAGGACGGAGCTCATGAGGAGGAGGTTCAGACACGTCGCGGCGAGAAGCTTCTTGGTGCTGAGGAACTATAAGGGCTACAAGATAAGCGTCAACAAGCAGCACATGAACGCCCAGACCCTCTTGAGGGTTTGCGAGGAGATCAGCGATGACTTCCCGGCCATATCCGAGACCTACAGGGAGATATTAATGGACGTGATGGACCTCGAGGGGGCGGAGAAGGTCCTTGCCTGGCTGAGGGAGGGCGAGCTGAAGCTCGACACGATAAGGACCAGTTCTCCTTCACCTTTCTCCCACAACCTGATACTGACTGGAGATGCGGACGTCATCCTCATGAAGGACAGAAGGAGGCGCCTGATAGAGCTCCACGAGGCCGTTATGAGGAAGATAAGGTCAGGCGGGTTGGTATGATGGAGCTCCTGAGGGGGGTCTTTGGTATCGAACCGTTCCCGGCGGTCCTGCTGAAGGACGTGAGGACGGTGGTCATCGCGGATATGCACATAGGGTTCGAGTCAGCGATGGCAAACATGGGGCTCTTCGTTCCAAAGGTCCAGCTCTCGCAAGAGCTTGAGGCGTTAAGGCAGGTGGGCAAGCTCACCTCAGCCGAGAGGTTGCTGATAGCTGGCGACGTGAAACACGAATTTGGGGAGTTCAACACCACCGGATTTCGCGAGCTCCTCAATGCCCTCGAGAGCATGAGGAGGCTCTTCAGCAAGCTGGTTGTGGTCAGGGGCAACCACGACACCTACCTACCAAAGTTCACGGGAAAGGTCGACATCGAGTTGCTCGAGGAATTCGCTGAGGGGAGGTATCTCGTGGCACATGGCGATGTCGAAGTATCAAGTCCGAGGACTGAGGGGGAGGTCGTGATAATAGGGCACGAACATCCTGTGGTTGTCCTTTATGACGAGGTGGGAGGCAAGGAGAGAATACCTTGCTTCCTAGTCGGCAGGCTGTACGATGGTAGGGACATCATCGTTCTGCCAGCCTTCTCCACGTTGGTCAGCGGCAGCGAGGTCAACGTGATACCCAAGGAGGAGCTGCTCTCGCCAGTCCTCAGGGAGAGCGCGGACGTGGACGAGATGGACGTGATCGGGGTGACGGAGTTCGGGTACATGCGCCTACCAAAGCTCGGCGTTCTGAGGGCCTCCGCGAGGGCGTAGTGGTGTCCCATGAGTTAATTTAATAATCCTCCGTGTATCTAGATCCGTATGCCCTGTAGGGTCGCTTACATAGATCCCAGATCTCTCGCATCGGGGGCTCCGACAAACCATCCTTTCTTCAATCCGGATAGGCTCCTCATTGCCCACTCCCTCTTCGAGTCCGCTGGGTTGCTTGACGGATCGTTGGTTTTCGAACCCCCCCTCTCGGAGGAGAAAGACCTTCTGCGCTTTCACGACGACGCCTACGTAGACTTTGTTAAGAGTGCCAACAAGCTTGGCCTCACATACCTTGACAACGGCGATACGCCGGTCTTCGAGAGCGTCTACGAGAACAGCTCCAGGAGGGTCGGTGGTGCCCTCAAGCTGGTCTCGATAGTGCTAGAGGGCGATGTGGACCATGGCTTCCACATGGGCGGAGGCCTGCACCACGCGCATCCGGACCGCGCATCGGGTTTCTGCGTCTTCAACGATGTGGGCGTCTGCATATCTAAGCTCAAGGACATGGGGTTGAAGAGGCTGGCGTACGTCGACATCGACGCGCACCATGGCGATGGTGTGCACTATGGGTTCTACGAGGACCCAGGGATTTTGAACATAGACTTTCACGAGGACGGCAGATACCTATTTCCTGGAAGCGGCCACACAGACGAGATCGGGGATGGAGCGGCGAGGGGCTTCAAGGTTAACGTCCCCCTGCTACCTGACTCCTCTGACAGATCTTTCCTCTACGCCTTCAACGAGCTGGTCCCACCTCTCATAAGGGCCTTTGAGCCGGAGTTCATACTCTTCCAATGTGGAGGGGATTCCCATAAGGGAGATCCTCTTACCGGCCTCAGCCTGACGACGAGGAGCTACCACGCCGCGTCCAAAATGCTGCATGAGCTCGCGCACGAGTTATCAGAGGGCAGGATCGTCGCCTTCGGCGGAGGTGGCTACAACATCCCGAACGTGGCGAGATGTTGGGCCGTAGTGTTCTCGAACCTCTTGGGGTTGGAGCCGAAAAACGCGTTGCCCGCAGAGTGGGTGGAGGAGGTGAAGTTCAGGCTCAACGTCGACCCCGGGCATCACCTCCTGGACCCCGAAGTTGGAGTCGCTGAGAACTCCTCAGCCTACGAACGCGCGAAGGCGGTCGTAAGCGAGATAAAGGGGATGGTTTTTCCAATACTTGGCATCAGGCATGATTGAGTTCGAGGTCAAAGCCAAAGCCACGGAGGAGGCGCTCAGGAGGATAGAGGGTACCTTCCACAAGAGGTATGAAGTCTTGCAGGTCGACATCTACTTTAGACATCCATGTAGGGACTTCGCAGCGACAGACGAGGCATTGAGAGTCAGGTTTGAGGATCCGGACATGGGCGGCACTGGGATGACCTACAAGGGACCTAAAATCGACAGCGTGTCGAAGACGAGGGAGGAGGTCGAGGTGGGGCTCAAGCGGGACGACGTCGAAAAGGTTTCGAAGATACTCGAGAGGCTAGGGTTCGAGAAGCTGGCGGTCGTGAGGAAGCTGAGGAGGGCGTACGATGCTGGCGAAATCACGCTTTTCGTGGATTCTGTCGAGGGCCTTGGCAATTTTGTGGAGGCGGAGTCAAATGTATCGTACGTTGCCGATGTGCCGTCGGTGGTCTCGGGCCTCGTAAGCTTCTTGAGAGGCCTGGGCCTGGATAGCCTCGAGAGGAGGTCTTACTTGGAGCTGCTGCTTTCGAGACAAGAGCGCTGATTTTTGATCTCAGTCTTTACTCCCAGGGGAAAACCACGCAACCGCTTACCGCCAGCGCGTAGTGGTCAGGTCTCCTGCCCGTCTCCTTGGCAACCAAGGAGCAGGTCACAACCCCTGATGCCCCCTTTTCATAAAGATATCCTCGGGCCCTCTCCAGCGTCTCGCCCGTCGAGGAGAAGTCGTCGACCAGAAGTACGCGTTTCCCCACGATGTCACCGGTGTTGTCGTGCTCTATGATCGGCGACGCCTCAACTTGCCTCGGGGGTTTATCGTCCGAGTACTTCCTGACGCTCATCACCCTTACGTCCCTCACGCCGATGAGCCTCGATATCACGCCGGCAACCACAAGCCCCCCGCTCCCAACCGCAACGACGACCTCGGGGCGCTCGGCGACCACCTTGTCTGCTAACAGCTTAATCGAGGACTTAACAGAGCACCAGTCGAGGCTTACGATCTCCATTCTTATCCAAGACACGTGCCCCTGGATGGCCTAAAAAGGTTGAGCTCTCCTTAATTTGCATGCACCATAATAACTTAAGTCGAGCTCCAGTATTCTGTTGGCTGAGATGGAGGTCAGGACGAGGATAATCAAGGTGGACCCGCTCAGGCCAGATCCCGCGATGATTGTCGAGGCAGCCAAGGTTATAAGGTTGGGCGGGCTCGTTGCCTTCCCGACCGAGACCGTGTACGGCCTCGGAGCGGACGCATTTTACGCACCAGCGGTCTCAAGGATATTCGAGGTCAAGGGACGACCCTTGGACAATCCCGTCATCGTCCACATATCGTCCAGAGGACAGGTCGAGCTCGTGACGCGCGAGGTGCCGCCGAAGGCCGAGGAGCTCATGGACAACTTCTGGCCCGGACCTCTGACGATAATAATGAAAAGGGCGGTGTCCCTGCCCGAGGTTACAGTCGCGGGCCTAGACACGGTGGCCGTCAGGATGCCGGACCACAACGTTGCGATGGCCTTGATATCGGAGGCGCGCACGCCCATCGCAGCCCCCAGCGCAAACCTCTCAGGCCTCCCCAGCCCCACAAGGGCGGACCACGTCATAAGGGATCTGTACGGGAAGGTCGAGGCGATCATAGATGGCGGCAACACGCCCATAGGGGTCGAGTCAACGGTCTTGGACATGACGACCACGCCGCCTGTCATACTGCGGCCTGGAAAGATAACGCCTGACGACCTCCGCAACATCTTGGGCAAGGTGGAGGTGCATCCCGGTGTGCTGGACGAGCTAAAGTTCGAGGAGATCGTAGCCAGGTCCCCCGGAATGAAGCACAGGCACTATGCGCCCAGGGCTCAGCTGATCCTAGTCGAGGGTGAACTTGAGCGCATCAGGGCCGTGGTGCAAAGGACTGCAGACGAGCTCATGGGAGAGGGAAAGAAAGTCGGCATACTCTCGACGGACAATTACAACTACAGGGCGCACTGCGTGGTCGACCTCGGGCCGAGGAGCGATGCGAAGGTGATAGCGAGCAACCTGTTCTCCTCGTTGAGGGATGTGGACCAGCAGGGCGTGGACGTTATAATCTCCGAGGGGTTCGAACCAAAGGGTTTATGCTTGGCTATAGAGAACAGGCTCAGAAAGGCCTCCGGAGGTAATGTGATCAGGGCCTAAGTGTTGATATCGCATCCTCTTCGAGATCCCGTGGCATGTGCTCAAAATCATTCACATATCCTGAAGAAATTAGCGTGGAAAAAACATTGTGATCTTTCTTCTATCGATTGGGAAAATTTGAAAATAAACTATTTGGTTCATCTGTGCATCGAAACCCAAATTCCTCATTTTTAGAGTTTTTAAATGCAATTTTTTCCATATGATAATGCTTTGCTTGCAAAAAGTTTAAAAACTCATCTGCCACAATATATTTGATGTCAAGCCTACCGAGATCGTTTCAGGAAAATATAAATTACGCTATAATACTTTGGGCTTTAAGAGAGAAACCAGCCCACGGCTATGAGTTGAGGAAGAGGATACGCGACCTCGTTGGGGTTAGCATAGGCTTCGGCTCGCTATATCCGATGCTCTACAAGATGGAGAAGGCCAAGCTGATAAAGAGCGAGAAGAAGCGCATAGGGAGGC
>Ga0315298_1000999_pt1 | contig 53760 bp, 58 predicted proteins | sample WHS_1_MG_FD_203077 | JGI IMG/M metagenome (GOLD analysis project Ga0315298, IMG submission 203077) | Extremophilic microbial mat communities from Washburn Hot Springs, YNP, Wyoming, USA - WHS_1_MG | ecosystem: Environmental > Aquatic > Thermal springs > Hot (42-90C) | place: USA: Wyoming... | reverse complement strand
GCCTGCTGGTTCCTTATAGAAGGAATCGGAAACACCGCCGTCAGCAGTCTTAAGAGGTTACGGCCCGCTATAAGCGTCGTTGGAAGATCGAACGCACCTTCGCCTGGCTGGGCAACTTCAGAAGACTGGTAGTTCGCTATGAACGCTTGGCCTTGGTTTATCTGGCTTTCTTTCATCTGGCTTGTATCATCATCGCCTTAAGGCAGTTTTGAAATGAGTTCTAGGAGCCACAACGCACTGATAAATACCAAGGCAAAGGGCATTTCCGAGAGGGTTAGTCCACAGAAATAAAGAAAGGTCGGGGAAGTTATACTTAGTGAACATGCGGCCAGAACAACTCCTTTGGGGAAGTAATAAAATCTGACAAGGTAAAGATAAGCCAACGCTATGGCGGTGGCACTTATAACGAGGGTCAAATATTGCATGGCCGCAAGGTTATCGGGAAATCTGGGCCAGAGTTTCCAGATGAGCGCTAAGAGGCCGGGGTAAAGGATGGGATATTTGGTTTGAACCGGGGAATCCGGAAGGTTAATGAGACGGTATCCCTGTCCTTCGGCCAGAGCTTTGGCAGTACTGACATAGATGGCATCATCATGGTAGACACCACAAACTCCCACCACCATTGGCAATAGCCGAGCACCAATAGACAGAGGAACAGCCCTAGGGAAGTAATATAATCTTTTCGGTTCAAAGAACCCCAGGACATGGATCTGATCTCGTTGTCTTTTTATAGGTTTCGCAATCCCCGATGGGCCGGGATGTAATCCAAAAGTTGAAAATTGGTGCGCACCGAGGCAATGTTTTCCCCCGTCTGAATGATCTGGTTCTCCCGGATGGGCCCCAGGCGGTCGCCGGCCAGGGCCAGATGCCTGACCCGGTGCGGATCCACCCCCATTAAGCGGGCGCAGGTGGCATCCACCGCAGTAAGATTGCGGCCCAGAACCAGCACCCCCACTTCTTTGGGAGTGCCCATGATGGGCCCGTCGCCCTCCATGCCCACGATGCCGTCCACGATGGCCAGATGGGGCCTGACGGTCGCGTTGATATCAATGATACAGTGGTCAATACCCGCCACATGCAGCACGTTTTTGGGCCAGCCGTAAAAACTGCCGGGCATCAGGCCGAACAGGTTTTTCATGGACAAAGTCACCCCGGCCCAATGGTGGGTCTTGAGTTTGGCCAGCGAAACTATAATGTCCGCCTCTTTCAGGGTGACGGGGAGGGTCAAGGTCTTGAGAGGCGAAAACCGCCCGGCGTTGGGCACCTGATAGCCCATATCGTAATTAAGATCTATGAAAGGAATGCGGTCTTCCTGAAGAACTTCCGCCAAGCCTGACTCTTCCAGCACCAGGAGGGTATCCCGGATATGGCCCGGACCCTCGGCCACCAAGACCCGGCCGGCCCCCAGCTTGAGGAAGGCCTCGGCCGCGCCCCTGACCACTAGGGGATGGGTGTTGATATGCGGGGCCCCCAGGCTGGTTTCCACCAGATTCGGCTTGAGCAGGACGGTTTTCCCTTTGACTTCGCCGGGGGTGATCCCCAGCTCTTTCAAGCCCCTGACCAGTATGCCGGCCAGATCCGCCTCATAGGTCAGCGCCCGGGCAATCAAGACCCTCTCCTTCCAGGCCAGCTCCCGGAGTTTCTTCCCAACCGCCAAGCCGGAGAGGCCCAGGGCCAAGCCGCCCAGGCAGGTGCTAATAAACTGGCGACGGGTGAAATTCACTGCTTTTTTATTGCCTCCCCGGAAAAACCAGGCACCTAAGATAAATCCTGAAAAATCCCCAGGAGGCCGCCATGGGCCCGATAAGAAAGCAACAGCAGGGCCAAAGAGGCGGTATCATAGCCCCCATAGCGCCTCTCCCGGGACAGACACGCGGCCAGGTACGAGGCCGCATGTTCCGGACGCTCCTTCCAAGCCCCCAACCCCATGAGGCTCCAGGCCAAGGATCTGGGGGTCTTCAGAGTGGCGAACCTGGTTTTGAGATATTGCAAACTCTGTTCCACATGCTGGCGGGATACGCTGCCGGCCAGGGCATTGAGAGCCAGGCCGGTGCTTTCCGGCATGGGTCGGAGCTCCTGTCCGAATACCGTAGTGTTGCCATAATTCCAGCCCCCTTGGGGCAACTGGCGGTCCAAAAGCATTTCTTTGGCCTCTTTCACCCGGGCATGGCCAGAGAGGCCTGCCGCTCTGAGGGCCAGGACCGCCAAGGCGGTGGGCTCCGTCCAAGAATGGGTGTCCTCGGTCCAGGGCCAGCCTTTTAAAGCAGGATCGTGTCCCGCCGGCTGTCCGGGTTGGCGGGGCCAGTGGCGGCCAGTGGTATGGAGCAGGAACTGCACGGCCCGAGTCTGGGCTTCCCGGTGAGCGGGCGAGGACTGCCAGGCCAGGACCGCCAAGGGGGTAGGCCAGAAGACCCCGGGGTGCCCTGGCAGGCAGACCCGGCCGTCGGATTGCTGCTCCCGCATCAGGCGGTCACGGGAAGGCTTCAGGGCCGAATCCTGAAAACCCCGGGCCTTGAGGGCCAAAATGGCCCAAGCAGTGGCCGCCGGACAAAAGCCCCCCTGAGCTGGGCCGGCAAATCCTCCCCCCGGAAGGCCTCTGGCAAGCAGGGCCTCAAAGCCCTTGGCTATAAGATCGTCCGCCATAAGCTAAAGGGATTCTACGATATGATTGCTCCAAATTCCAATGCAAAAGGCATGCAATTTTCCTTCTATACCCGACTATTTTATTGAAATTTAAAGGATCTTCCTTTAAAAGTGGTGTCCATACCTTGAGGGCCTCCCAAACGATGGGAACAGCGGACGATTAAAGTATGCTCCGACGGTGGAAAGAACTCCATCAAGAGATCCGTTTTGACCTTCCGGTCATTTTGTTTTTGGGGCTAATGGTGGGCATTCTGGCCCTGCGCGCCAATCCGCTGCTCTATGACTTGGATGTGGGCTGGCTTGTCCGTACGGGCGAATACCTTCTGGACCACCGGTCTCTGCCGCCGGGAGATTTATATTCTTTTAGCAATCCGGGCAAACCGTGGATTTTGTACCAATGGGCCTTCGAGGTATATCTGGGAGGGTTGCACCATCTGGCGAAATTGGGCGGAGTAGTCTGGGGCACCGCTATTCTCATCGCCCTGACTTATGCCCTGCTTCTGCACCACCTGGTGCGGATCGGGTTATCTCCTGGCTGGGCCACGGCCTTGGGATTCCTGGCTGCCTTGGCCAACATGTTCCATTGGCTCAGCCGCCCGCTGACCGCCACCCTGTTATGCTACACCTTGCAGTTATGCCTACTGGAAGCTTATCGCCTACGGCCAAGGAATCAACTTTTGCTCCTGCCGGTGATATTTTTGCTGTGGGCCAACACTCATCTGGGATTCGTATTCGGCTTGCTGGTGCTGGCCCTTTATGGCGTTGGGGGGTCGCTCTGGCCCGGAGCCTTCCGTGGTCCCGGCGCCCCGCGGGATTACCGGATACTCTTTATCGCGCTCCTTTGTTTCGGAGCGACCCTCCTAAATCCCTATGGGCCGAAGCTCTTCAGCTATTTGGGGCAACTGGCCTTTTCGACCACTATGAACGCCCACATTCAGGAATTGCAAAGCCCCGATTTCCATGCCCCCTGGTTTGTTTTTTTCCTTCTCCAACTGATACTGTTGCTGTGGCTCAGCGGTCCCAAATATCCCGGGAGACCTGTCTTATTGGTTCTTGTCACGGTTACCCTCTGTATGGGGCTGTACTCCGCCCGCCATTTGACTCTGTTTGCGGTTCCGACCGCCATGCATTTGGGCTATTCCATCGTGGCCCGGGAAAAACCTCCCGTTTGCGAACCCGGCGGGATCTCCAAGGCCGGCTGGCTGGTGGCCGGCGCCGTGGCGGTTCTTTCCTTGTTCTGGGTTGTGGCCATTGAACGCTGGCATCCAGGTTTTTATCAATTTGATTCCCGGCGGGTCCCGCAAGGCGCGGTGCGTTATCTGGCCGCTCAGGTCGAGGGCGGAAAGCCCTTGAAAATTTTCAACTTGCGGGATTTTTGGGGAAGCTACCTGATCTATGCCCTTTTTCCGCAGATCCGGGTTTACCTGGACACCCGGTTTGATATGTACGGAGACGAATTCTTCAAAGAGGCGATAAACACCCAGCAAAAGGCGCTCCTTGACTTCAGGGTGGTTTTGCCCTTAAACGTTGACTATCTGCTGGTGGACAAGAAAAGCCTGGAAAGACGGCAAGTTGACCAACAGAAGCCCAAGGGCCCCTTTCTTTTGGTTTATGAGGACGACCAGGCCCTCCTCTATCGGGTTGACCGTAACTCACCTTAGATATTTGCCATTTCTTTTCCGTCCTCTTCAAATATCGGGATGGGCGTTGATTTATTCATCTGAAAGCCGTATTTAAGTAACATGAACCGGTCTGTCCCGCCTTCTCCCCCCTCTCACCCTCTCCGGCAGATTCTGGCCTCCCCTCAAACCGGCTGGCGGATCTACCGGTATGCCATTCTGACCCTTTTTATCGCCGCCGGGCTTTATAACTTCGCGTTGAGCCTGAAGTCCTTGTCGCCGGAGTTTGTGTACCGGAAAGACATCATCCAGGAATATCTCATGACCAGGGCCGTGTTAGCCGGGGTTGATCCATATCTTCCCTGCCCTGAACTGGCAAAGCTGTTTATTGGCCCTTTGCCCAACAACATTGTATTACATCCCAACCCCCATCCCCCTCCGATGGCCCTATTGTGCCTGCCACTGGGCTGGCTGACTTACCCCCAAGCGGCGGTGGTTTGGTTCTTGCTGGAAATTTTTTGTCTCCTTGCCGCTTGTTACTGGTTGGTTCGCTGGTTCAGCAACTCCCCAAAACGCTCCCGCTTGTGGCTGACCGGAATATTCGCCTTGGTCCTTTTAGCCTGGGGGCCTTTTATGGCGGATTTAGCTAATGGACAGATAATGATCCCTCTCCTGTTTCTTCTAGTCGGTTCCTGGCAGGCTATCAGCCGGGGGCAAAACTTCCGGGGGGGCATCCTTCTGGGTAGCGCGGTGGCTCTTAAGCTCATTGCCTGGCCATTGGGCGTTTTCTTGGCGCTAAAGCGAAATTGGGCCGCGGCGCTTTCCGCCCTGTTGGTACTCGGACTGGCCAACTTCTTCGCCGGAATGCTCATGGGTTTTGACAAGTTAGCAAAATATTATTTGGAAATAGGGCCCATGGTCTCTCAGTTTCATCGTTCTCACGGGGGGAATTTTTCCGGGTGGTCCATCGGGGCGCGACTTTTTTCCCGAACCGGTTCAGAGATACTTGTTTTTATAGAAGCTCCGCCGTTGGTTTACTCACCTGAAATGGCACAGCTTTTTTCTTTTTTGTTGCCGAGCGCCTTGCTGGTGCTGGGTATGTATCTGGCCTGGCGCCGACGGGATTTCAATCTGGCCTGGGGGATGCTGATCTGTGTGAGCATCCTGATCAGCCCGGTGGCCTGGGCTCATTACCTGACCCTGGCAGTGCTCCCCGCCGTGGTGGTGGGGCGTTATCTGTCCGCCCGGGAGTGGCCGGTCTTTGAGACCCACGCCGCCCTGGTCGTGGGGCTGGCCCTGTTTGTCTCGGTTTTTTGCCTTTCGCCGGAGCTGTACCGGATTTTGCAAGGTCTGCCCGCTGATCTCGAGGCTTCGAATATCCGGGTCCCCTTTTGGCTGGGCTTGGCCTCCTTCAGCCCGGCCCTGGCCCTGGGAGGCCTGCTCTGGCTGTTGGGGCGGCTGGACCGGCACGGCGCTTCGGGTAGTTTTTCCAATGGCTAACCGACGGCTGGTCGTTTATCTGTTTGCTTTTATCGCCTTTTTTTCCCTGGGCATCTATCTCGACAAAATCGCCCGGTCCTGGGGCGGCGCTTTTCTGGGCCGGGTCCCGGGCTATGCCCGCTGCGACCGGCCGGGGGAGCCGGTGGGAGGGGACTTCACCCTGTTTTACAGCGCCTCGGCCTTGGCCCGGTCCGGACCCCCCGAAGCCGTCTATGATTTTCCCCGCCTGCGGGAAACCGAACAGCGGCTGTTCGGCCCGTCCGTGGCCCTGCCTTGGCCTTATCCCCCCGTTTTTCTCCTGCTGGTGCTGCCACTGGCCCTGCTTCCTTATCTAAGCTCCTTGGCGCTGTGGCTTTTGACCACCTTGGCCGCCTATTTACTGGTGGTGCGCCGCACCCTGCCCCATCCCTTGACCCTGTGGCTTACCCTGGCCTTTCCCGGCACCTTTGTGAATTTCCTCTGCGGCCAGAACGGCTTTCTGTCCGCCGCCCTGGTGGGGGGCGGACTGCTGCGGTTGGAGCGTTGTCCCCGCGCGGCCGGAGTCCTGTTGGGGCTGATGAGCTACAAGCCCCATCTGGCGGTGCTGCTTCCGGTGGCCCTGCTGGCCGGACGGCGCTGGCAGACCCTGCGGTGGGCGGCCCTGACCGCCCTGGGGTTGGCTGCTTTGAGTGCCGCGGTCTTCGGCTTCGGGGTCTGGCAGTCCTTTTTCCGCCACATTTTCTTTTCGGTGCAGATGCTGCAGGAAAGCGGCGCCCCTTGGTCCAAAATGCCCTCCTTTTACGCCGCGGTCCAGCAACTGGGGGGAAGCTTTTTGCTGTCCGCCTTGGCCCAGGGCCTGGCCATGGCGGCCGGGCTGGCGGCGGTGGTCTGGCTCTGGGGGCGCGCCCCGGGCTCGCCCCCGGCCAATGCGGCCCTGGTTTTGGGGGCCCTGATGTTTCCGCCCCATGTCTTCAATTATGACCTGGCCCTGCTGGCCCTGCCCCTGGCCTGGCTGGCGCGGGACGGTTCGGCCCGGGGCTTCCTGCCTTGGGAACCGGCGCTGTTGATCCTGGCCTGGGGCATGCCGCTCCTATATGTGCCCCTGGAGGGCGACCTTCTGCACATCCCCTTGGGCCCGGGGCTGCTGGCCCTGCTGCTTGGGGCCAGCGTGTGGCGTTATTTTGCGGCAGGCCGCCTGACCCCTGGGGCGGCATCCGACGGTGGGCCTGGTTTTTAAAGGGGATGGCTTGCGCGCAAAGACCACCGGGGGAATGGCGATGCAAAGGTTGACGCGGGAACGGGTCCTCCTTTATTCGGTCTGCTTGTTTATCGTTGTCGTCTGGTCCTTTTATGCCCTAGCCCTGATCACGCTTTGGAGGCCGGCGCTGGTGGGGGAGTCGGAAAAAACCGTCCACGGCGAGCCGGTGGGGGGCGATTTTGTTCACTATTACGCCGCCGCGCACCTGGCCCGGGCCGGCCAGGCGACCAAGGTCTACGATTCCGCGTCCCTGCAGGCGGAAATCCAGCGCCGGACAGGAAGCAAAATCGTTTATCGCTGGCCATATCCCCCCTCTTATATCCTCCTGCTCCTGCCGTTGGCGTGGCTGCCGTATTTTCCGGCCCTCCTGGTCTGGCTCGGCCTCACCCTTCTGGGCTACCTGCTGGTCCTGCACCGCCTGGCCCCCCATCCCCTGACCGTCTGGCTGGCCCTGGCCTTTCCCGGAATTTATCTGAACTTCCATTTTGGCCAGAACGGCTGTCTTTCCGGACTTCTGGTGGGGGGAGGCCTGGCCCTGCTGGACCGGCGGCCCGGACTGGCCGGCCTGGTGCTGGGGCTCATGAGCTACAAGCCGCACCTGGCCGTCCTTATTCCCGTGGCGCTGGCGGCGGGGGGCCACAGGCGGGCCCTGGCGGGCGCCGTCCTTTCCGCCGCGGCGCTGGCCGCCGCCTCCCTGATGGTGCTGGGACCCCGCCCCTGGCTGGCCTTTCTCCACAGCCTCCCAGGCACCGTGCAAGGATTGGACCGCCTGCCCCTGGAAAAAATGATCTCCCTCTATGCCAAAATCAGGCTTTGGGGGGGCAGTCCTTTCCTGGGCGGGCTCCTCCAGGCGGCCTTGATGGTCTTGGTGGCCGGGGCCGTGGTCTGGGTCTGGCGTCGCCGGACCCCGGCCCCGGAGCGCCACGCCGCCCTGGTGCTGGGACTGCTCCTGTTCCCGCCGCACGCCTTTTGCTATGATCTGGCCCTGCTGGCCCTGCCGTTGGCTTGGCTGGGCCGGGAATTCCGCCAGAAAGCCCGGCCTTATGAAGCAGTCCTGGCCTGCATCGCCTTCCTGATGCCGTTCAGTTTCTTTCCCGGGTGGCAGGAAATCTGGCATCTGCCGGTAGCCGTGACGGTTTTGGCGGCTTTGGGGGCGGCCGTCCTGCGCCGCCTGAAAAAAACCGCGCCGGGGGTTAAAGGGGGGTAGGTTTTTCGGTCAAACATCTGAACAAAAAGGGCGATTTTGTTCAGAACTTGAAACAAAAAAAATGCCCCAAAATAAAAAATTAAGGAATATCAGGCACATAAAAAATGGCACGAAACGTGCTATCACAATTAGTAGCGATGGCGGCGCCAAGGGCGCCGGTCCAAAAAATTTTACCCTCGGAGGTAGTACCATGATCAGGCAGTTTTTGCGGGAAGAAGAGGCCCTGACCACGGTGGAATACGGCATCATGCTGGCCGCTCTCACCGTGCTGGTGGTCGCGGCGATCTTTGCCTTGTTCAGTAATGTGGGACACGTCTTTTCCAACTGGTCTCAATGGACTGGCTGGAATGCATCACCTAGTACATCACCTAGTACAGGAAGCTAAGATTCGTTTACCAAACGAGGCCCTTTACTTAGTGGCGCGGGGATTGGAAACCTGTCCAACCCCGCGCGCCCCCTGCCCCTTAGAAGACCAAGCCTTGGGGGCGGGCGGCAGAACCTGAGGAGAGGATGTTAATTTCTGCCAAGCCGGCGAGGCTGGAGGCCCGGCATCAGCAAAGGCCTTGGGTGAATCCGGAAAAAAGATGGGCGTCTTTGCGCGGCTGAGCCGGTTTCGGAGACGGGACACCGGGGTCATCACCCTGGAGATGGCCCTGGTGGTCCCCCTGTTTGTCATCTTTGTCCTGGGGGTCATTGAATTCGGCCACCTCTGGTATGTGAAGCATAACCTGACCATCGCCAGCCGGGAGGGGGCGCGCTACGGCACCCAGCACCCCTGGCCCAAACCGACGGGCTGGACCCCGGCGACCCTCAATCCTTCCATCAGGGAAGTGGTGGAGGGCTATCTGGGCAGCGATTTCGTCGCCTATTACGGGGTGCAGGTGATTCCCCAGGGTTCCGGTTGCAGCACCGGCAATACCGGCGAGGATGTGACGGTGGTGGTGACGGCGAATCAGAATCTCAGCTTTGCCCTGGGTTACCTGGTGCCCGGTTTAAAAAATTTGACCGTGGGGGCGGCGACCACCATGAGAATCGAATAATAAGCCAAGCCGATGGAAAGGCATTTAGAACCGTTGGATAATTTTTACTATTCAGTTTCTTTATAATATGCTATATTCAACCATGAGACTCGCGTGGGCCAAATCCGGGGGGGAAGCCAGGGACAAGGGCACGGTGACCGTGGAATTCGCCCTGGTCTTTTGGCTGTTTATCGTATTTCTGGCCGGCATCATCGAATTCGGCCATCTCTGGTATGTCAAACACCTGGTCACCCGGGCCAGCCGGGAAGGGGCGAGATGGGCTGTAGTGTATCGGATTAACAATAACGGCAATCGCTTTATTCCCCCCGAAACAGACATCAAACAGTATCTTCAAGACAGGATTTTAGGCCAGGGATTCATGAACCATTATGATGTGGATGTAAAAAGGTTCTTAAGTCCTCAGGGGGATGATTTATCCGTTAGCGTCGTTGCCCGGCAAAATGTCACCTTTATTCTTGATGATTTACTTAAGCTATTTAATAATAACTTTCAAGGAATATCCCAAGTGGGGGCAACAACCACCATGAAACTGGAGTGAGGTGTAATCATGAAATTACCTCCTGGCATCAAGTATTTCATTCTGGCGGGCATTGTCGGTTTGGTGGCCACCTTTCTGATTCACCGCTACATCACCGCCAAGACGGCGATTCCGGTGCGGCCCATGGACCAGGTGGTGGTGGCGGAGGTGGACATCGCCCCGGGCACGGCCCTGGAGGCCCGGATGCTCAAGACCGCGGCCTGGCCCCGGGACATCGTGCCGCCCAAGGCATTGCGCAGCCCCAAGGACGTGGAGGGGCGGGTGGTGCAGGTGCCCATCGCCCGGGGGGAGCCCATCCTGCTGACCAAGCTGGCCCCGGAGGGCACCGCCGCGGGGCTGGGAGGCCTGCTGGACCCCAACAAGCTGGCGGTGACGGTGCGGGTGGATGACGTCTCCGGGGTGGCCGGGTTCATCAACCCCGGGGACCGGGTGGACCTGCTGGTGGAGATGCCGGCCCCGGAGGGCAAGGGCGAGCACTTCTCCAAAATCCTTTTGCAGAACCTGAAGGTCCTGAGCAAGGGCCAGATCTGGGACCAGACCGCGGAGAAAAAGCCCCAGGTGGTGAACACCGTGACCTTGGAGGTGACCCCGGAGGAGGCGGAGATTGTCAACCTGGCCACCAACCAGGGGAAGATCCGCCTGGCCCTGCGGAACCAGCTGAATCAGGGTCAGTTTTTCACCCGCGGGGTGTCCTCCTCTCAGCTGGTTTACCGAAAGGCACCCCCGGCCTCGGAACAAAAGGCGCCGGCTCAATCGGAAGCCAGTATCGAGATCATTAAAGGCATGCAGCGCACCGCGGCCCAGCTGTAACGGCGGCCACCGGGCTGTTTCGGCCAGCCCCCCCGGGGGCAGGGTCAGGAGCCGTCCCGGGGTGGCGGCGCCAAGGGCGCGTGTCCGGATAGCTTGACAGGCAAACAGGGCGACTTAACTTAATTAAGGCCAAAAAAAACCACGAAACTGAAAAAAGACATTATGAACCAACCTGAACGTCTCCGGGTGTCCATTCTCCACGGGGCAGGACGGGAAAACCCCGAAATCGGGGAAGTTCTCCAAAACCTGCCCTATCTTAAGCTGTTTAAGCAGGCGGTGGACCCGGAGACTTTCCTTTCCCAGCATGCGAATAAGGCCCCGGACCTTGTTTTGGTGGATCTGGACGGCCTGACCCAGGTGCCGGAGTGGCTGGGGGAGCTCATCAACCGGCTACCCGCCTCGGAAATCGCGGTGTGCTCCAAATGCCGGGATCCGGATTTTTTGATCCGCATCATGAAGCTCCGGGTGGGATCCTTCCTGCCGCTGCCCTTGCAGCGCCAGGACCTGGAAGAGGCGGTGGCCCGGGCCAGGGCGGCCCTCCAGGAAAGGCCGAGCGAACCCTCCCAGATTATTGCGGTGACGGGCAGCAAAGGAGGGGTGGGAACCACCTCCTTGGCCACCAACCTGGCCTTGGCCCTGAATGAAACAACCCCCGGCGAAGTGGTCCTGGCGGATCTGGCCCGACCTTTCCCCCAAGTAGGCCAGTTTCTGGACTTAAAGGCGCAGCACACCTTACGGGACTTGATCCAAAGCGCTGACAGTCTGGATGCCATTTTCCTGCGTAAGGTGGTGCAGCAGCACAAGTCCCAGCTCGGCGTCATCCTGAGCAGTGCGGAATTGGAAACAGGCTTTCCGGGGGTGATTGACCCGGAGGCCTTGAGCAAAACCTTGGTCGCCCTGCGGACGGCGTATACCTGGATAGTGGTGGACGCCGGGTGCTGGCTGGATTATCTGTTCGTCAAGCTGGTTCAGGAGGCCGACCATATCCTTCTGCTCACAGAACTCAGCGTCCCGGACCTGCAGAATCTTAAAAAAATAAGGGCTCTGTTCCAACGTTGGGAGCTGGATGACTATAAAATTAAGGTGGTGGTCAACCGTTACGAAAAGGACTATACGCTGGGTCTGGGCGACCTGGAAAGCATCTTAGGACGGCCGGTTTTTTATACCCTGCCCAGCGATTATCACTCCTTGATTGAGGCCATCAACCAGGGAGTGCCTTTGGCGGAGGTGGCGCCCAGATCAAAACTGTGGCGGAAAATCAAAGGTCTGGCGGCGGAGCTGGTGGCCCAAAGCCGGCCGAAGACTGGCGAAGACAAGCCGGGTATACTGAGAAGGTTTTTCCTGAAAGGGTGAAAACATGGGCTGGCTACCAGGAGATAAAAGAGAAAAAGAGGGGGTCAAGGCAGACGGGGGACCGCGCTTTCCGGTAGAACCGGGTGCTCCGAGTTCCGATGCAAACCGGGAAAAACATCTGCACGCCATCAAGAAGCGTCTGCATCGCACTTTGGTGGAGCGCCTGGACATCGCGCAACTGGAGACCATGGACGACCAGTTGGTAGCCGCGGAAATCCGGCGGGCGGTGGGTCACCTGCTGACAGAAGATCCTTTTCCCTTGACCATGGAAGAAAGGGCCCGGCTGGCCCAGGAGCTGGAGTTTGAGATTCTGGGACTGGGCCCCCTGGAGCCCCTGGTGCGGGATAACACCATCTCTGACATTCTGGTCAACCGGTATGACGAAGTGTATATCGAACGGTTCGGCCTCCTGGAGCTCACGGACGTCCGCTTCCGGGACAACGCCCACCTGATGAAGATCATCAACAAGATCGTGAGCAATATCGGCCGGCGCATTGACGAATCCTCACCCATGGTGGATGCCCGGCTGCCGGACGGCTCCCGGGTCAATGCCATTATCCCGCCGCTGGCGTTGGACGGCCCAATCCTCTCCATCCGGCGGTTTCATGTGATGCGCCCCACCATGGAGGAGGTAATTTCCAGGGGTACTCTGACGCCGGAAATGGCCCTGGTGATGGAGGCCATTGTCAAGTCCAAACTCAACATCCTGATCTCCGGCGGCACCGGCTCCGGCAAAACCACCATGTTGAATATTCTCTCCACCTTCTTAGGCCCGGAAGAGCGAATCGTGACGGTGGAAGACGCGGCGGAACTGCAATTGCAGAAGCGCAACGTCTGCCGTCTGGAGACCCGGCCGCCCAACATCGAAGGTAAGGGCGAGGTCACGCAACGGGACCTGGTGCGCAACGCCCTGCGGATGCGCCCGGACCGGATCATTGTGGGGGAGGTGCGGGGGCCGGAAGTCATGGATATGTTCCAGGCCATGAACACCGGCCACGAAGGCTCCATGACCACCATTCACGCCAACAGTCCCCGGGATGCCCTGCTACGGTTGGAGACCATGGTGAACCTGGCCGGTTATCAGATTCCCCAAAGGGCCCTGCGCCACCTCATCAGCTCTTCTTTGGACGTCATTATCCATTTGGCCCGCCATACGGATGGTGTCCGGCGGGTGGTGTCCCTCTCGGAAATCACCGGCATGGAAAGCGATGTCATCAGCCTTCAGGATATTTTCATCTTCGACCGGCACGGCGTGGCGGAGGATGGCAAGGTATTGGGCCAATATGTCGCCACCGGGGTCAGGCCGCGGTTTGCGGACCGGTGCCGGCTGTTCGGTCACCCCATCCCGGACGAGATCTTTTTGCCCGGCAAAGAAAGCCGTTTTAGAAAGACGTTTGTGGCAAGGTAAGGGGCAGGTATGGCTGAGTTTTCCCTCCGGGATCTATGGTATGCTCTGGGCTTGTCGGGCATTTTTGTAGGGCTGCTGCTGTTTTTTTCGGCTTTGTATGCCACCCTTTTCCGGCCCATGCGCCAGCGGCGGCAAGTGGTAAAACGGCTGACGGCCTCAAGCGAAGAGCTGCAGCGGCGGGTGCAGATTATCAAGGACCGCCTGGAGGACCGGCCATACCCTCTCCTGCTGCGGGTTTTTATCGGCCCCCCGCGCTTGAACCGGTTGCAGCGCGCCCTGCTGCAGTCCGACATCTTCATCCCGGCGGCGCGCTTTGTGACTATCTGGATTCTGTTGGCGGCGGCGGGCTTTCTCTTCGGATATCTGTTTTTGAGAAGCGCTCTCCTGGGCTTGCTCATTGCCGCCTGTTTGGCAGTTTTGCCCCATTTCTACCTGAAGCGGAAAAAAACCCAGAAAAGTCTGGCGGTGGAGCGCCAGATGCCAGACGCCATGGAACTGCTGGCCCGGTCGCTGCGTGCCGGTCACACTCTGCCTTCGGCGGTGGAGCTGCTAGGGGAGGAGATTGACCATCCTCTGGGCACCGAAATGCGCATCGTTTATGAACAGCAAAGGTTCGGGATGAGCATCCCCGAAGCCCTGAGCCACATCCTGGACCGGGTGGACAGCCAGGATATGCGCTATTTTGTTACCGCGGTATTGATTCAATACGAAAGCGGCGGCAACCTGGTGGAGGTTTTGGAGAAAATCGGCCACATCATCCGGGCCCGCCTGAACTTCAAGGCTAAGATCCGGGCCCTCACGGCCGAAGGGCGGTGGTCGGCCATCGTCTTGTCCATCCTGCCGGTGGTCCTGTTTCTGGCTCTCATGGCCATCAGAAGGGAATATGAAGCCGCCTTGCTCACCACCTCCACCGGGCGCATTCTGCTATTCTTCGGAGTGGTGATGACTGCCTTGGGGGCCTTTTTGATGAAAAGGTTCATTGACGCCGTGGAAGTTTGACGGTTCAGGGAAGGGTTTTTGGCATGCTTCTGCTTATTTATGCCCTGGCATTCCTCACGGTATTCTTGCTTACCTTTACGGTGGCGTCCCTGTGGACCCGACGGGCTCGGGTCAAGGCCCGGTTTGCCGGAAACCCGGAAGAAGAAGTGGTGTCCCCCTTCCTGCGCCCCAAGCCCGCGGCCAGCCCGGTAAAAGAAAAGATGCTCGACTGGCTCTCCGCCTCCGGGCAGTGGGCCTTGAAAGACCCCAAGGGCCTGTCGGAAATCCAGGAGCGGCTGATTCACGCCGGTTATCGCCATCCCCAGGCTCTGGCCGTCTTCTTCGGCGTGCGGGCCGTGGCCGCCTTTCTCCTGCCCATCCCTTACATTCTGTTTTATCTCATCATCAAAGGAAAGATGGGCTTCCTCCATGTGGGTTTTGCCTTTTTCCTGTCTTTCCTGGGGTTCTTTCTGCCCAGCTACCTCCTGGCCATCAAGGCCAGGCAGCGGCAGAACCGGCTGGACAAGGCCCTGCCCGACATCCTGGACCTGTTTGTCATCTGCATGGAGGCGGGGCTGGCCCTCAACGCCGCCTTGAACAAGGTGGCCGAGGAAATCAAAGGCGTCTATCCCGATTTTTACACCGAACTGCAGATCACCGCGGCGGAGTTGCGCACCGGCATTCCCTGGGACGACGCCTTTGACAACCTGGGGCGGCGCACCGGGGTTCAGAGCATCCGCTCCATGGTGGGGCTGATGATCCAGTCCGACAAGCTGGGGGCCAGCATCGGCCAGGCCCTGCGCAACCACGGGGACTTCACCCGGACCCAGCGGACCCTGCGGGCCGAAGAAAACGCCGCCAAGCTGCCCCTTAAGCTCATTTTCCCTTTGATCTTCTGCATTTTCCCGGCCATGCTCATCGTGAGCGTGGGCCCGGCGGTGATTCATATTTCCCAGAAACTTTTGCCTGTCTTCAAGATGGTGAGATAACCAAAAGCGTGGAAAAAAAGCGGCACTATTGGCCCAGGACGAAGTTGCCCTGAGCAGACCGTGTGCTCCAGGGGCAGGGGCGGGAGCCCTGGAAGGGAGGCTTTAACATGCAAAGAAAAAAGCTGTGGCTAATGCTCCGGGAGGAAGACGGCAACATTCTGATCCTCACCGCCTTGCTCATTGCCGTGTTTGTGGGAATGCTGGCCTTTGTCCTGGACCTGGGGCATGTCCACTCCGTCCGGTATGAGCTGCAGAATGGGGCGGATGCCTGCGCCTTGCGGGGGGCCCGGGCCTTTTTCCCGGACAATGGACCCTTTGACAACAGTGCTTTCAGTGCCCCTCGGTCCGTCAGCCAGGCTTGGACCACAATAGGTAAAAATCCCACTGATGCCGCCCCCCTTAAGGATCTCAGCGATGTTATCGTGGGCTTGTGGGACTACCAAAAGCAAGCCTTTGAGTATGCCTACCCGGAGGAATCGGCGGGCTCATTCACTTGGCCTCCCCCTATGCAATATTGGGGCAGGTATATCGGGCCGGCCGTCAGTCTGACCACCAAGCGGGAGCAGGCGGAACAAAACTACGGCCCGGTGGGCATGACGCTGGCTCAGATATTCGGGGTGACCGCTGTCCCGATGGGCAGCCTGGCCACCGCCGCCTTAAGCGGGGTGGGCAGTGTAGGCCCGGGGGAAGTTGATTTGCCTATGTATATATCCAAAGACTTTTTCACTCAGCCTGACCTGGATCTTTGGAACTCACGGATAAATTTGTATCCTGAGCAACCTATAGAAAACGCCGGCTGGTTCACCCCTCCAGATGTTAAAAACACCACCCCACCCGAATTGGCCAAATATATACTAGGACCTGAACTTGGCGGCAAACCATTTCCTTCCATGCAGGTTTCAGATGGGGCGTTTGACAGTAAAGATCCGCCTCCATATGATTATGTCTATACCCAAAACGGCGTGGATGCAAACCTCTTTAAGGAAACCCAATCCTGCACGCCGCCCAAGAATCACGTAGGCATGCTGTATTGGAGGTGGTGGTACCAAACTCAGTGCCTCGGACAGCCGTGGATTATTCAGTTGCCGGTGCTTGCCACCTCGCATCAATCCAGCGATCCCCAGCCCATTGTCGGGTTTTCTGAGTGGGAAGTGGTGGCGGTGGAAGAAATGCCAGCAAAGAGAATTGTGATCAAGCCACGCAGCGGCGTGAGCCCCACCGGCGGCGGCGGCGGGGCCTTTTTCGGCCTGCTGTCCCTGGAGCCTAAGCTGGTGCGCTAAGACGACAAACAACCGGCATCGACGGAAGGGAAAAAAGACATAAAGCAGCCACGGCCCTGGGAGCAAAGGGCCGTGGCAGTCGGCAAAAGAAAGGGAGCGCATTTCGGTATAAATATTGCATGTAGAATAGTTGACCTGTTTATCAAAGCTTGAGGCCGGTCCTTGCCGGCCGGGAGGGGCCCCGTGGACACCCTCTCCTTTGACACCGTTTATGCCCAATTGAAATTCGGTTTTGATTTGGCCTCCGCTTACTTAACTCGGCCGGTGGTCCTCCTGGGGCTGATCGCGGGCCTGTTAGTCCTCTGGCGGCTGCTGCTGCCCCCACGGTAAAGGCGGTTTTCATTTTCAGTTAATAGACTTTTTAGATCTCTGCCAATTCAGAAATTCCTAATTCCCCATCTCCCTTCCCCGATCTGGAAAAAGAGCTTGGCTGCCCCCATCCTTGGGCTTTATAATCCTATTGCCCTCTCAACGGAAAACGGAAAACTGAAAACGCCGGTATTCATGAAGGTCACGGAACTGAGTCTGCCGGGGGTGCTGCTCCTTGAGCCCCGGGTCTTTGCCGACCGGCGGGGCTTTTTCCTGGAGATTTACCAGCAGGCCCGCTATGGGGCCGAAGGGGTGGCCGGGCCCTTTGTCCAGGACAACCTGTCCTTTTCCCGGCGGGGGGTTGTGCGGGGCCTGCATTACCAGCTGCGGCGGCCCCAGGGCAAGCTGGTGATGGCGGTGCAGGGGGAGGTCTTTGATGTGGTGCTGGACATCCGCCGGGGCTCCCCCTGGTTCGGGAAGTGGCTGAGCACCGGGCTTGACGGCGAAAGCGGCCGGCAGCTCTACATCCCGCCGGGCTACGCCCACGGGTTCTGCGTGGTCAGCGAGGCAGCCACCTTTCTCTACAAGGTGACGGATTACTATGAGCCGGGCGACGAATACGGCATCCGGTGGGACGACCCGGACCTCGGGATTCCCTGGCCCGTAACGGCGCCGGTGCTGTCGGACCGGGACCGAACCTGGCCGGCGTTGCGGGAGGTTTCCCCGGAGCATCTGCCGGAGTTTGCCGGGACCTGATTTCGCCCCGGCTTCTCTTTCCAAGCTCAAGCTGGGAAAAGAATAAACCGGTTTTTTATCCTGGCGGAGGCGTTTGCGCTTTCCCGCCTTACCGCATTGGAGTGTTCATAACGGCATGAAAATCCTGATCACCGGGGCCGGCGGCCTGCTGGGGCGGGAATGCGCCGCGGTGCTGGCCCGGCGCCACAAAGTCATTGCGTTGACCTCCCGGGAGTTGGACATCACCGACCCGGACCGGGTGGCGGAGGCGGTGGCGGCCCTGGCCCCGGACGCGGTCCTGAACGGTGCGGCCTTTACTGACGTGGACGCCTGCGAAAGCCAGCGGGAGCGGGCCTTCCGGGTCAACGCCCTGGGGCCCGGACATCTGGCCCGGGCCCTGGCCCGGCACCGCGGCCGGCTGGTGCATATCTCCACCGACTATGTCTTTGACGGGGCCAAAGCGCCGCCCGAAGCATATGTGGAGGAAGACCCGCCCAATCCCCTGTCCTGGTACGCCCGCACCAAGCTGGCAGGCGAGCAGGCGGTGCAGGAGGCCCTGGAGGATTATGCCATCGTGCGTACTGCCTGGCTGTATGGCCTTCAGGGCAAAGGTTTTCTCCAACTGCTTTTGGACCTGACGCTGAGGCGGAAGCTTCCGGAAATCCGGGTGGTGCAGGACCAGTTCGGCACCCCCACCTGGGCCCACCGCCTGGCAGAGCAGCTGGAGCGGGTGCTGGAAGCAGAAGAGGCCCGTGGCATCTTTCACGCCACCGCCGAAGACTGGTGCAGCCGCTATGACTGGGCCGTGTTTTTCCTGAAGCAGATGGGGCTGAACTGCCGGGTGGTGCCCTGCGCCAGTGTCGAGTTTCCCACGCCGGCGGTGCGGCCCCGAAGCACCATTTTGGAGAACCGCCGCCTCAAAGAGTTAGGGCTTAATATCATGCGGCCCTGGCAGGAGGACCTGCAAGAATTTGTGGCGCAATGCCGGGATGAATTGGTGCCCCGCTTTTTCTGAGATTCTTCACGGCGGGGGGACACGCCGCTTTCCCGCCCTGCCAGGGCAGGAATTCCGCGGGAAGTTAATCAGTGGTCCTGCCTGAATAGCCGTTTTTCCAAGCGCAAGCCAAAAACTGCATTATTGGCTTGACATCGGGGAAATAACCTGTAGACTTAAGCCAGCTTAGCATGTCAGACTGAAGGCCGGGGTGCTATCCCGGAGAAATCGGCAGGGGATGCTAATCCCCGCCGATTTTTTTTGGCCTGGCCGCGAGCGGCCCTGCTTTTTGGGCAGGATATCGTTGCTACTTTTTAAGGAGAAGCATCAGTAATGAAGGAAACTGGCAAAGTAAAATGGTTTAATGACTCCAAGGGCTTCGGCTTCATCTCCCGGGAAAATGGTCCGGATGTGTTTGTGCATCACAGTGCCATCCAGGGGGAAGGCTTCCGCTCGCTGGCGGAAAACCAGGAAGTGGAATTTGAGGTGGTCCAGGGTCCCAAGGGGGCTCAGGCCCAGAACGTGGTAAAACTTTAGGCCGGAAAGCCTTAAGGGTCGGAACTCCGACGGTCTGGAAATTTTCAGGACATTCGGAGTTCTGACATTCAACGCGGCACGGAGGAAGATTTGGCACGGAATCGTTACGGCTGGGAAAAGCGCGCCAAAGAATTGGCGCGGAAAGAGAAGAATGCCGAAAAGATGAGGCGTCGTCAGGGCAGCAAGAACCCGGCACCGCCCTCTGAAGGCCTGACAGAGAGAGCGGAAAAGGAAAAATAAATTTAATAATAACTGTCCGGAAATATTCCGGCATCAAGGAAAAAGGTGCATCATGAGCATGAGATTGTATGTGGGGAATCTGCCCCATGAAATGACGGATACCGAGTTACAGACCCTGTTTTCCGAGGCTGGCCATGTGGCTTCGGCCCGGATCATCACCGACCGGCAGACGGGCCAACCCCGGGGTTTCGGTTTTGTGGAAATGGAAACCAAGGCGGAAGGCCAGAAGGCCATTTCCATGCTGAATGGCCGGAGCATAGACGGGCGCCAGCTGGCAGTCAACGAAGCCCGGCCCCAAGGGCGGGGCTCTTTCGGCAGCCGGGGCCGCGGCTACCGGTAATCGGGGAGCCCCCTCCGCGGGCGGCCTCCGGGCCGCCTTTTTTATTCCTCCGGCGGTTGTGCGCCGGGGTTTCCGCCTTTCTCGGTCTTCCTTGACAACCCGCCCTATTTTCTGCCAAGGTAAAAAGAAAACCCGCCCCCGGCCATCTCCGGCGCGGTGGCTGCTCCCTGGGGCTTATTGAGTTAAAATATAAGCTATGTCTGGGCACAAAAAGAAAACCAGCAAGGTTCCCCCTCTCCGCCTGCTGGCTTGGGAGACCACCAGGCGCTGCAATCTCAACTGCCGGCATTGCCGGGCGGCGGCCGAGGCAGGGCCATACCCCGGGGAGCTGACCACCGATGAGGGGATCAAGCTCCTGAATGACGTGGCCTCCTTGGGCCAGGTGGTGTTTATCCTGACCGGGGGCGAGCCCCTGTTGCGGGAGGACATCTTTGCGCTGGCGGCTCACGGCCACCGCGTCGGCCACCGGATGGTCATGGCGGTGAATGGCACCCTGGTGACCCCGGAAATCGCCCGGCGTCTCAAGGAAGTGGGAATCCAGCGGGTGAGCATCTCTTTGGACGGAGCCACCGCGGAGAGCCATGATAGCCTAAGAGGAGTGTCCGGGGCCTACGACGGAGCCCGGCGCGGCATTATGGCCCTGAAGGAAGCGGGCCTGTCCTTTCAAATCAACACCACCGTCACCCGGGCCAACCTGGCGGAGTTGCCGGCCATTTATGACCTAGCCATAAGATTCGGGGCCGCGGCCCACCACGTCTTTATTCTGGTGCCGACGGGACGGGGCGCACAGATGGCAGGTCAGCTGCTGTCCCCGGCGGAATACGAGGAAACGCTGCGCTGGATGCTGGCCCGGCAAAAGGAAGGACGGCTGCATCTGAAGCCCACCTGCGCGCCTCAGTTCTATCGCCTATGGCAGGAAGACGCCCGCGTCCGGGGCGAAAAGGTCACCGTTCAGACGCACGGCATGGAGGCCATGACCAAGGGATGTTTAGGCGGCCAGGGCTTTGCCTTTGTTTCTTATCAGGGAGAGGTACAGGCCTGCGGCTACCTGGATCTGGTGGCCGGGAATGTCCGCAAGCTACCTTTGCCGGAAATCTGGGCCGACTCGGAATTATTTCAGCAATTGCGGGCGGTGGATGACTACCACGGCAAATGTCACACCTGCCAGTACCGCAGAGTTTGCGGCGGCTGCCGGGCCCGGGCCTATGTCCTGACCGGGGACGTCCTGGCCGAAGACCCTATTTGTCCATATGAGCCGACGGCTCCCAAAGATTAATGTCAAAAGTCGGCGGACCGGGGAGACGCCTCCGGCATATTAACCGAAGCGGAAAAGCTCATGCCATCCCCCCTAAAATCACCGAAAACCGAAGACCGAAAAGCGAAAACCGACTTGGATGAATTGGACCGGGCCATCCTGAACGAAATCCAATCCCATTTTCCCATTGTGTCCCGCCCTTATGAAGAGATGGGAAAAAAGGTAGGGGTTTCGGAAGCGGAAGTCATCCGGCGGGTGCAGGCCATGTACGATGCCGGCATTATTCGGCGCATCGGGGCCAACTTCACGTCCCGCCGGCTGGGCTATACCAGCACCCTGTGCGTGGCCGAGGTGGCTCCGGAAAAATTGGCCGATTTTGCCGCCGTGGTCAACCGCTATCCCGGCGTCACCCACAATTATCTGCGCCGACACCGGTACAATGTCTGGTTCACCCTCATCGCCGAGTCGGAGGATCGTCTGCAGGAAATAATCGAGGAGATCTCGCAGGTTACCGGAGTGCCGGTTTTGAGTTTGCCGGCCAGAGAGATTTTTAAAATCAGAGTGGACTTCCCGGTATGAGGCCCCGCTCCTTAGGTTTCTGTCTCTTCCGCGGTCTTTCCTTTCTTTTCCAGAGGCACGCACAGAACCGGGCATGGCAGCAGACGTACCACCTTCTCAGCCGTGGAGCCGAAGAACACTTCCTCGATACCTGCCCGGCCGGCCTTGCCATAGCCGCCGATGGCCACCAGATCCACGGCCAGATCCCGGGCCAGGACCGAAATTTCCTGAAACGGCACCCCCACGGCCACCATTGTTTCCACCTCTAGACCGGCGGCGTTCCAGCGCTCCAAAAACTCTTTCAGTTGCCCTTCTGCCCGGAGCCGCAACTTGGGAATAAGCGTCTCCCGATCCGCGGCAAGAAAATCGGCCAGATGCGTGATCATCCGGTCGCTGACCACATGGACCAGGATAATCTTGGCTTGGTAGGTTTGGGCCAATTGTTGGGCCGCCCGGAAGGCAGCCCCGGAACAATCGGAAAAATCCGTGGCCACCAGGATTGACTGCGGGTTCATGAAAGCACACCGGCTTGAGGTCTTTGCCGAATCTAGATCATCTCACTTCAAGGCTGCCTTGATTTCTTTGAAAACGGCCTCGGCATCTTCAAAAGCCCCGATGTTCACCCAATGCACCTTGCCGTCGTTATCCATAATGAGGTGCACAGGAGTGCCAGGAAGCTTCAAGGCATTGAAGACCTGCCCCTCCAGGTCCGGGATCAACGGAAAGGGCACTTGGAACTGGGCCTTCCAGAATCTCAGCTTGAATTCATTGTCCTGAAAACCCGAACCGATGAATTTCACTTTATCTTTCAACTGAGGGTCCTGGGAAACCAGGCCATAAAGCTTGTTCATCTGCGGCGCCTCGGCAAAGCAATGAGGGCAGGTGGTACTGAAGACGTCCACCAGGACATACTTGGCCTTGACGTCTTTCAAGGTGAAGGGGGCCATTTTGGACAACCCCAAATATTGCATATCGGTTTCATTTACCGGCTGGCTGAATTTCAAATTGCCTATTTTGTCGCCAACCTTGGGCTGGGCCCAGACACTGCCTGCAGCCAGCACCCATATGAAGCCGAAACACCACAAGAAAACCGGAATCTTTCTTTTAGCCATGATAACCTTTCTTTTTCCTGAGGATTTGCTTCAGCATGATAAACCAAGGTCAGCCAAAGGGCAAAATAAAATTGGAAATACCCACGCCATCCGGCATCAATGCGCGGCATAACTTTTTAAGCTGCATTTCCTTGTTAGTCTTCCGGAAAAAATCTTTTTTCGTGCCAGGTCACCGGCACCCGCACCAAGGGGCCTTGGCGGTGCTGGTAAATGAGGTAGCCCTGCTCGGCCCCGAACTCAAAAAGACGCCGGGTCAGGAGGACGTCCTGGCGACAGTAAGCTTCCAGTTCCTCCCAGCGGCCGGTGCGGTAGAGCTCCAGGGCCAGCAGGCCGTCGCCGGTTTTCCTGATGCCCAGAGTCTTTTCCGAAAGATGCGCCAGGGACAGGCGGAAACCCAGAATTCCAGCAAGTTCTTCCAGGATATCCAGGGTGGGCAGCCCGGTGAGAGAAGTCGGGGCATAAGGCTGCAACACCCGGTAATCAAAGCGCTTGATATTGAAGCCGACGATGAGATCCAATTCCCGCAGGCGGCGGCACAACCGCTCCAGGTCAGCTTCGCGGTACACTGTCAGCCGCTCCGGGCAGGTTTCGGCGAGCACGGCCAGGGAGACCTTCATTTGGTGGCATTGGTGCCAGCCGCCCACCTCATCGGCGGAATAGCAGGTTTCGAGGTCCAGAAACCCCAGCCGCCGCCGGTTGAGCCAGGGAACGGGACAAGCAGTGACGGGCGGAGAGGGCAGGGGAGGTGGGTCTGAAAGAACCGGCGCCACGGCCTCCGCCCGGCCGGGTTCGGCCCCCAGGAGCAGGTTGGCGATATGCCAGGCGGCGCTTTTGTCCAGAGGCTTGTTGCCTGAGCCGCACTTGGGGGAATGGATGCAGGACGGGCAGCCGTCTTCGCAGGGGCAGTCAGCGATCAGTTCCAGGGTGCACTGCAGCAGGTCTTCCAGAATCTCATAGGCCCGGGCCGCCAGACCGACGCCACCGGGATAGCCGTCGTAGATGAAGACGGCCGCCTTACCTACCTGGGGGTGGGCCGGATGGGCGATGCCGCCGATATCGTAACGGTCGGCCAGGGCAAAGAAAGGAAACATGCTGATCAGGGCGTGCTCCAGGGCGTGGATGCCTCCCATAAAATGCAACCCGGCCTGGTATACGTCATGTTTGACAGCATCGGGGATTTCCAGCCACACGCCCACGGTCTCAAAAATCTGAGGCGGCAGGTCCAGAGGGACAACCCCCAGCAGTTCCTGACCCGGCAGGCGGCGCTTTTCGTAAGAAAGAAGGCGTTCCGTGACCTTAAGACGACCTGTGTGGGCCATAAAATTGGCGACCCGGCGACTCTCCCGCACTTCCAGAATTTCCGTATCCTTGTCCGTCTGGATGCGGGTGAAATAGTTGGGTTCCACCGGCTTGACCCAGACGTTGCGGCGTTCCAGGTCCAGACGCTCCACCCCGTAGGTGTCAGCCTTATGCAAGTACACCGCCCCCGGGTGGCATTCCCTTAAGGCGCGGTGGCCGTCAATGTGGCCCAGCGGGCGCTTTTTGCCCGCCTGAAAAATGGCGAAGCTTTCGCCCACGCCCCGGATGTTCACCTCCTTTTGGGGAAAACGGGATCGGGCCAGAAAGGTGTGGCCGGCCACACTCTGCAGGAGCTTGCCCTGACGCGCCAAGTCGGCAAGCTGGGGGCCGTGGAGTTTAAGGTCAAAGAAAGTCTCCCGCTCCAAATCCAGGGGCAGTTCCTGGGCGGCGCAGGGCAGGTGGGCGCTGACGATCACCGGATTGTCCGGATCCACCACCGCGGCTTCCAGGGGCCGTCCAAAAAACTGGCCAGGGTGCTTCATGAAATACTGGTCCAGGGCATCGGGCTGGGCCACCAGCACAATGAGGCAGTCCCGGCCCTGACGTCCCACCCGGCCGATGCGTTGGCGCGCCGTCACCAGAGTGCCGGGATACCCCACCAGCAGGCAGACGTCCAAGCCGCCGATGTCAATGCCCATTTCCAGGGCGCTGGTGGAGATGACGCCCCGCATCTTGCCGGAGGCCAGGCGGGCTTCGATCTCCCGGCGTTCCTCAGGCAAAAACCCGGCCCGATAGGAGCTGATATAACGGCGGCATTCCGGAACCAGGCGCTGGGACCAGAGGTGGATGAGCTCCGTGAGCTTGCGGCTCTGGGTGAAGCAGATGGTGGCCAGGTTCTGGCGGACGGCCTGCGCGAAGATCTGGGACGCCGGGACCGCTGCCCCGGCGGGCGGGTTCAAGAAAAGGAAATGCTGTCCGGAGCGGGGCGCGCCGCTTTCCGTGATAATTTCCACCTCCAGGCCGGTGAGCTGGCGGATGAAATTTTCGGGCTCGGCAATGGTGGCCGAGGATATCAAAAACTGGGGCGCCGCGCCATAATGCGCGCATATTCGCCGCAGACGCCGGAGCACCTGGGCCATGTGGCTGCCCAGAATGCCGCGATAGGTATGGACCTCGTCAATCACCACATAGCGCAGGCGGCTAAAGAATCCGGACCAGCCGTTATGATACGGCAGTAATCCCAGATGCAGCATGTCCGGGTTGGTGATGAGGACGTGGGGCGGCCGGGCCTTCAGGGCCTGACGCTGGGCCGCCGGGGTGTCGCCGTCATAGATGGCCGCAAGGAGAAAAGGGGAGGGCAGGGCCGTATCCAGTTCTCGTAAGGCCTTGAGCTGGTCCTGCTCCAGGGCCTTCAGGGGGAACAGGTAAAGGGCGTGACCGTCCCGGTTTTTCAGGAAATCGGCCAAAACCGGCAGGTTATAGACGAGGGTCTTGCCGCTGGCGGTAGGAGTGGCCACCAGGACGTGCTTGCCCGCCCGGATGGCCGCCAGGGACCGGCCTTGGTGGCTATAAAGACGTTCGATGCCCAGGCGCCCGAGGGCCTTGACTATTTCGTCCGGCAGGCCCGTCTCATCTGCCCAGTACTCCGGCGCCTTGGCCTCTTCGTAATGATAATAGGAAACAATGTCCTGGTATTCAGCAGAGTTTCGGAGAGCTTCGACAAATTGTTGTAGCATCATTGGATTTAATTGCCGGTTTCGGATTTCGGTTGTTTGCCTTAACCCTGGTAGTCTCTTAGCAAGCCCCGGCTTCCGGAAAGCACTTTGTGCTTCTATAATTTCCACTTCTGTCAGGGCTCACCAAAAACCAAAACCCGTATTACTTTGTTCCCACATCCAGATGCTGCCAGTCGGTATGATAGCCGAAGTAAGTCCATTCCTGGGGCAGACGCAGCCCCAGCCATTTGGCGGCCCGGAAGACCCAGGCCGGCAGGTGCCGGGCATCCAGGCGGTGCATGGCGTCCCGCTTGTATTGGCGCAGAGACCGGCTGATAGGGTTAGGGGAGCCGTCGGTGACGCCGGTGAAGTTGAAATCGTTGAGATCCAGGGCCAATCCCAGGCGGTGGTTGGAGGCGGCGCTGTGGCGGCCGTGGTAGAGTTCGGCCAGATTGGCGAAGGCGCAAGGCACCACCACGGCATTGAGGGAATCGCCGTGGTCGTCGGGAAAGCTCAGGCAGTCCGCGACCACCGGCGGGGAATAGGCGCTGGCCGCATAGGTGTCTTCGCCGCCTCGGACCACCATCAGGGGAAGCCGCCGGTCCGGCTCATACCAGCCTTCCCGGAAGATGTATTCCAGGAGCAGGGCCGCCAGGGGGGCGAATTTGCTGTTGACCTCAAACTGGATGTATTCGGGGCGATAGCCGGCCTTGTGGTTGATGTCCGCCAGCCGGGGGGCGAACCAGACAAAGCCGGAGGGCCGGGGCAGGGTATGGGCCACGGTCTGCCATTTCTTCTCCAGGCCCGCATAAATCACCACCCGGGTGGCGGTGGCCGGCACCCACACCGGGGTGTTCAGGACGACCCCCACCCGGTCGCCGTCCGGCCACTTCTGGCGGCGGAGGAATTCCCAGGAAGGCTCCCGACCCCGGGAATTGAGGAGGACCAGGGATTGGTGGCGCAATTCCACCGGCCGCCCCAAACCGAGCAACTGTTTGGCCCGGGCGCTCTTTTGAAGCATATCCCGGTCCCGATCCTGGGGCGAAAGGCCCGGCTCATAACTCAAGGCAATCTGTGGCAGAATCCGGGCGAGGCGCGGCGCCGAGTGAGGTTCTGTTAAGATCGGGCGGGGTGGGTTGCCATAGGAACGAAAATCCGCCGCCCCCAGGGATACCGGAAAGCAAACAGAGAAGAGGATGAGGAGGAAAAGCCGCCGCCCGAGAGGTGAGCCTGCCATGGCCTAGATTTTAGCAAACCCGCCGCGGGAGTCAATGATGAAGACTCCTGGCCATGGTCACCGGCCCGAAGGCGCAGGCAAAGCGCGGCTTGCAGAAGCGACCCTCTGAGAGGCACGTAGAGAGGCGATCGCGGCGCGGGCAAGGGTTTTCCCCATGCCTTGAAAGACTTCAAACCGCCTTCCCGGAACACATCTCCAAAGACGCGGCTTAGGGGGCGGCAAATGCATAAGGCGGGGTGCGCTACGATTTTACTAAATCCGGCCCTGGGATTTCAAGTGACCCGGCCGTCTACTGAGATTTTTCAAAGGAAGACTTGATTATTGAAAAATAATAATGAAAGCGAAGCTCACCATTTTCATTATCATTTGGCAATAAATTCTATTCAAGTCAAAATGCCTCTAAAAACAGACACTTAAGGTAGAAGCTTTCCGGAAGGGCCAACAGTCCGGGGTGATCCCGGGCTGCGCCCCGGCGTTCCAGCAAGCGGGCCGGACGGCCGGCCGCAGCCGCGGCTCGCCGGACAATTTCCAGGAATTCCTCTTCTCTTAAATTATAAGAACAGGAACAGGTGATAAGGAAACCGCCCGGTTTCAAAAGCTGCAAGGCCAGCCGGTTGAGTTCGGTATATCCCCGGATGGCGCCGGGCCGGTCCTGACGGCTCTTGGCGAAGGCCGGCGGGTCCAGCACAATAGTGTCAAAACGCTGCTCCCCAGAGACGGTTTTCTTCAAAAATGAGAAAACATTTTCCCGAACCAGAGTAACGTTGGTAACCGCGTTGAGCCGGGCATTTTCTTCGGCCATGGCCAAGGCCGCCGCCGAGCTCTCCACCAGGGTGACGTGTTGGGCCCGCCGGGCCATGTGCAGGGCAAAGCCTCCCTGGTAAGCAAAGGCATCCAGAACTTCTCCCCGGGCCAGAAGTGAGGCGGCCAAACGATTTTCCCGTTGGTCCAGAAACAGCCCGGTTTTCTGGCCGTGGCGGATATCTACCCAAAAACGCACCGGACCTTCCTGCACCTCAATCCGTTCGGGCAACTCCCCGTAAACGGTTCTGACCTCCAGGGCAAGGCCTTCCAGGAGGCGCACTTCGGCATCGTGGCGCAGAGTGACGGAAGCGGGGGATAGACGGCTTACGAAAAGTTCTAACAGCTCTGGCAGGCGCCGCTCCATCCCGGGATGCAGGGCCTGGACGGCCAGATGGCCGTTATAGTGATCCACCACCAGCCCCGGAAACCCGTCGGCCTCCCCAAAAATCAGGCGGTAGGCGTTGGTGTCTTGCACGACCAGGCGGCGGAATTCCAAGGCCCCGGCCAAACGCTTCTCCCAGAACTCTGCATCCACCGGCTCTTCCCCAGTGGTGACAAATCTCAAGGCAATCCGGGAGGTAGCGCTGTAAAAGGCCTGGCCCAGTAAAGCGCCCCGGGGATCAGCGACGGCCACCAGTTCACCGGAGGGCACGGCAGGCGTTTCGGCCAGATCATCCCGGTAAATCCAGGGATGGCCGCTTAACCGCCAGCGTCTGCCTTTGCCGGTGAGTTGCACGACGGGCAAGGTCTCCATGGCCTGTTTAATCCGTCCCGTTTTCCTTAAGATATTGCTGCCAAGCCTGACGTTCCTGATATTCTTTAAATTGCTTCCGGATAAAGCGGACAGCAAATTCCGGATGCCCCAGATAGCCACGGATGGAGGCAAACAGTTCGGTGGCGATTTTTTGCACCAAGGCAGGCACTTCGCCTTCGGCGATAAAATTGCGGACCTCCTGCTTGATGAACATCACCGGAGAACCCAAGGCCGACGCCACTTCGCTCCGCCGGTCCTGCAATTCGGGAGGAATGTTCTCCGGGGTAAGGGGGATGGGAACACGGGCCTCCACCACCACCTGCCAGCGGTCGCCCGCCGTGTGCCGGGATAGGTCCCAGAATTCCACGGTCAGACCATTGGGCAAGGAGTGCCGCCCCAGACATTTTTCGGATCTCATAGATTCCACAGTCCTTCCAGAATAGCTTATAATAAGTATGGTATAAATTACGGTTTCTTCAAACCCCTAACTTTCCAATCCTTGACCGAAGGAGACTTCGTGAAGCGTTCCGCCATAATCATTTTTGCTACCGTTTTCCTGCTGGCCGCCGTTGTAAGCGGCGGCCTTTACTGGCGTTGGCTCCATTCTCCCCGCTATGCCCTGCAAAAAATGGTTTGGGCCATCCAAACCAAAAACATGGACAAGCTTTTCAACTACTTGGATTTACAGGAGATTATCAGCAATCTGGTGGAGGCCTCCGGCGCCGATCTGGCGCAGGAGGGCTCTGACATGACGGAATGGGACCGGTTGGGCCAGCGCCTGGGCCAGAAAATGGCCAAATTTCTGTTGCCCAAATTGGTGGAAAAATTCCACCAGGAAATAAAAAGCGGGATTGAACAATTCCTTCTCAACTTAAGCAACTCCCAGGTTTTGGCCTTGGCTGCGGCCGTCAGCGCGGCCGACATCGACATCCGGGGAGAAGTGGCGGAAGTCAAACTTCTGGACCCCCAGAGCGGGAAACCGTTCCGCTTTCGAATGAAGCGCGATCCGGTTACCCGGGAATGGCGCATTGTTGCCATAAGGTATGAAGATCTCAAAAGACTGCTAAAACAAGAATTTCTATAACGTCTGATAATATATATTATGTAAACTAAATGCGAGTGGAAGAAAAATGCCCCAAATGCGGCCATATCACCTGGCGCTACAAGAATCCGGTGCCCGCGGTGGACCTCATCATTGAGCATCCCCAAGGCCTGGTGCTCATCGAGCGCGCCAACGAGCCTTTGGGCTGGGCCTTGCCCGGAGGCTTTGTGGAATATGGGGAAAGTCTGGAAGAGGCCGCAATCAGGGAGGCCGCGGAAGAAACCGGTCTTCAGGTCAAATTGCTGGGTCAGTTTCACACCTATTCGGACCCGGATCGGGACCCCCGGCAGCATACCATAACCACGGTGTATGTCGCCGAGGCTTCGGGCCAGCCGCGGGCTGCCAGCGATGCGGCCCGGCTGAAGATTTTTCCCCCCGAGGCCTTGCCTGACAAGCTGGCCTTTGATCATGCCCGCATCCTGGCAGATTACCTGAAGGTGCGGCCCCAGTGGCTGGCCAAGGTTTCCCAAGCCCGGAAAAGCTGATCCGGAAACCCTGAGAGGTTGGGATTTTTGGAGGTCTTATTGACTTTTATTACGAACCGGAAATGGACAAGCATTTCGCTTACCTGATTTATTTCCTTTTCTCCCTGAAGGCCGGGGTGTTGGCCTGGCCCTATTTTTGGTGGCACCTGAAGCGCCGAGGCCAAGGGGAAAGTTTTTTCCCCCGGCTGGGTCTACGGCTGCCCGCAGGCGAGCTGCCGGCCGGGAGCCCCCGCCTCTGGATTCACGGGGTATCGGTGGGAGAGGTCATGTCGGCTCTGCCCTTGGTGGAGGAATTAAAGAAACTCCTCCCCCGGGCAGCCTTCCTCATCACCACCGGCACCGAAACCGGTCAGGCCCTGGCCCACCGCCAGTTCGCCCCGCACGGGGCCTACGTCTGCTACTTTCCCCTGGATATCCCCTGGGCTGTGCACCGCTACCTGGATCACCTGCGACCCGATGTCTTCATTGCCCTGGAGTCGGAACTATGGCCCAACTTTCTCCTCAGCGCCCGCCGCCGCGGCGTCCGCCTGGCGCTTCTCAATGCCCGGCTGTCGGAGAAGTCCTTTGCCAGATTCTCTCTCTTTAAAGGGTATGTGGTTGAATTATTTAATCTTTTTGAAGTGATTGCGGCAGGCTCGCCTCAGGACTACGCACGTCTTTGCGCCCTCGGCCTCTCCGAAGACCAGGTGGTTATGGCAGGGAACCTGAAAATTGACCGTCTTCTGGGCCTGCGCACTAAGGCAGTTAGTTCTACCCTCCTTTCAACGGCCCCCCGAACTGCGCGAGGGGAGAACAGCGCCACCGAGGCTTTGTCTGCCTCAATGCCTGGGGACCTGAGGGAGGCCCTAAACTTAGAAGGCCAGCCCGTTTTCCTGGCGGCCTCCACCCACCCGGGAGAAGACGAAGCAGTTATAGAAGCCTTTGAGCAACTTTTAGGCCCCTACCCTTCCCTGGTCCTGCTTCTGGCGCCCCGGCACCCGCAACGGGCCGCAGAGGTGGGCCGTCTCCTCCGCCAACGGGGCCTGGCCTTCCAGTTGTGGCATCGCCTTAAGGCGGGTCAGGAGACCCGCACCCAGCCGGTGGTGGTGGTGGATACCATCGGCGACCTCCTGGGTCTTTACGGCGTGGCGGATGTGGCCTTTGTGGGGGGCTCGCTCGTTCCCCACGGCGGCCAGAACCTGCTGGAGCCCGCCGCCTGGGGCGTGGCGCCTTTATATGGTCCGCATGTGGGCAACTTTCTTTGGGCCAAAGACATCCTGGACGCGGCCCGGGCCGGGATCACGGTCCATGATGCCCTCACTATGGCCGTCGCGGTCAGAAATCTCTTGGACCACCCCGACCTGCGCCGGGAGATGGGCGCCCGGGCCTTGGCTGCCCTCGCTCCCCACCAGGGCGCGGCGGCCCGACAGGCCCGCCTGATTGTCAAGATGCTCTGCGGCGGGCCAACGGGAGCGTGATTCGCAGGCAGCTTCCTTAAAACAGCATCAGGGCCACCCCCCGGGTAAGGAGGCCCAAGGCCAGGGCCAGGGCCAGGGAGCCGAACACCGCCAAGGCGGTGGTTTTCCAGCCCGTCTCCCGGCCCAGGGCCGCGATGGTGGCGGCGCAGGGGATGTAAAAAAGGATAAAGACCGTGAAAGTAAGGAGCTGCCCAGGGGTGAGCACGGCCTGAAGGTCGGTGGTGCCCAAGGCAGTACTCAGCATCACCAGGGTCAGTTCTTTGCGCATAATGCCGAAAATCAGGGTGACCCCCACGGCCGCCGGCAGCCCCAACAGGCCGGTCAAAGGTCGGAAGGCGGCATTGACGCTGGCCTCCAAGCCGTAATACTTGAGGAGAGAAAGGGCGATGCTTCCCACCGTGAGGATGGGCCAAGCCACCACTATAAAATGTTTGAGGTTGAGCCAGGTTTTCCGCCAGACGTTGCTCCAGGTGGGCCAGCGATACTCGGGAATCTCCATCACCAGCCCCGGCGACACTTCCTTCAGCACCAGGGTGGACAAACGTCCCAGCACCGCAATGACCAGCAGATTGAACAGGTATATCCCCAGGGCCCAGCAGGGGCCGAGGGCGTAGGCCACCAACGCAAAGATGATCACGGAGCGGGCGGAACAGGGGACGAGGATTGCGAGCAGGGCCACCATCAGACGATCCCGAGGCGACTCCAGGATGCGGGTGGCCATGACCGCGGGCACACTGCAGCCGTAGCCCAGGATGAAAGGAATGATGGATTTGCCATGCAGCCCCAGCCGGTGCATGAAATTGTCCATAAGGAAGGCCACCCGGGGCAGATAGCCGCTGTCCTCCAACAAAGCCAGACCCAGATGAAAGGGTAGGAGGTAGGGCAGAACAATGGCCACGGCGCCGAAGATGCCCATCAACAGGCCTTCGCCCAGGGTGAAATAAGCCAAACTGTCGGACCCCAGCCAACCCTGGGCCAGCTTCTGCAGGCGATCCAGATATGCAAGCAAAAGGGCTTCGGGATATTGACCGGCGCGGAACACGGCCTGGAAAAAGAGACCCAACACCAGGACTAAAATGAGGTAGCCCCAGATTTTATGGGTGGTAACCCGGTCCAGACGGTCGCGAAAGGAGAGCTTGGCGGCCGGGAAAACTTTGGCCACCTGCTCAAAGAGGTGTCGTGCCAGGGCATGACGTTCGGAAGAAATGACCACGTCAGACGGGCGGCCGCGCATTTGGGAAAGGATGTTCTGGTGATTTTTAATGATGGGAATGAGATCGGGGTGCCGCCGCCTCACCTCCTCCAAAAGATAAGGGTCGTCCTCCAGGAGCTTGATGATGAAGAAGCGCCAGGGAAGCCGCAATTCCTCGGCTAACATTGGGTCAAGGTGGTCGCTTAGTTCGGCGATTTCCTCCTCAATATCCCGGCTGAAGACCACCTGGGCCGGTCGCACCTGGATCCGCCCGGCTTCCACCGCGGTTTCCAGCAGTTCGGTGAGGCCCTTGCCCTGAGAGGCTATGGTGGTCACCACCGGCACCCCCAGAAGGTGGGAAAGTTTGGTGGGTTGCAGGACGACGCCTTTCCGGGCGGCTTCGTCCATCATGTTCAAGGCCACCACCATGGGGCGTTCAAGACTCATAAGCTCCAGGGTCAGCTCCAGACTTCGGGAGAGCAGGGAGGCGTCAATGACGTTGACAATGACATCGGCTCCGCCCTTCAGCAGATAATTCCGGGATTCAAGCTCAGCCCGGTCGCTGGAAGTGAGGGAATAGACGCCGGGCAGGTCCACGCAGGTGAGCTCCTCCCCTGCCAGGACCACGCGGCTTACGTGATATTTGACCGTGGTTCCGGGAAAGTTGGAAATTACGGCCTTATAGCCGCTGAAGTAATTGAATATGGTACTTTTGCCGCAGTTGGGCTGGCCAATGAAGGCAATTATCATGAAGGCTCTCTTTTATCGTCGGACTTGGGGACTGAGTATATAATCAACGCAACTGAGATGCAATAACAATTTCCCGAAATATATAATTTCTTGACTCTTTGATAAACTGGTTTATATTAAATTTTTTAATTCAGTCGCCAGGAGCGGCCTAGGGTTTGAAATGGCGATGAAGGAATCAACCTGGGAAATTCATATCTCCAGTGTTACTGAAGAAGGCCTGGACCTTTACCCTGAGTTGGGGGAAGAGTGGTTCCGGGCTTGGCAGCAAGAGGATCCCGGCTTGGACTTTGCCGGGCCGGGGGCGATATCGGGGAAGGTCCACCTGGAAAAGCATGGCCGGGAGATTTTGCTCCGGGGCCACTTGGAAGGGACTCTGACCTTGAGCTGCAGCCGCTGCTTAGAGCCCTTTAAACTGCCGGTGGCCACGGATTTCCACCTGCTGCTGGAGCCCGGCCCGGAGCCAGCGGTCCCGGAAGAGGAACTGACCGCGGAGGACTTGGATCTGGACTTCTATCAGGATGAGGTCGTGGACCTGGAGCGCTACTTCCGGGAGCAGATTCTTCTGATGATCCCGCTGAAACCTCTGTGCTCCGAGACCTGTAAGGGCATCTGCCCCCGGTGCGGGGCCGACCTCAACCGCGAGCCCTGTCACTGCGTAGCGGAAAAGCCCGAATCGCCTTTGGCTGCAGAATTGGCCAAATTGAAAAAATAAGGAGAGCACCGTGGCCTTACCGAAACGCCGACATTCCATTTCCCGCCGGAACAAGCGGCGGTCCCATTATAAGCTGACCCCGCCGAATCTGTCCGTTTGTCCCAAATGCAACGAACCCCGCCTGCCGCACCATGCCTGTCCTTCCTGCGGCTTTTACAAAGGGCGGCTGGTGGCGCCCAAAGCGGCGGAGTAAGGCAAAAACAGATTTTCAGGGGAGGAACAGAAAGGGGCTTAAAGGCCAGGACCTTCAGGCCCTTCAACGTTGGCGGTTTTGTCCCTCCGAACCGGGTTTCCCCTTTATTAGCATAAGGTAGGATAAGGATGGACTACCTGTTGACCGAAGAGCAGCGGATGCTCCAGGATCTGGCCCGCCAGATCAGCGAAGAGCGCATCAAGCCGGTGCGGGCGAAGTTGGACGAAGAAGAGGAATTTCCCTGGGAAATAATGGCTGATCTGGCCCAAGCGGATCTGTGCGGCACCATCATCCCGGAGGAATACGGCGGTCTGGGGCTGGGGTCCCTGGAAAACTGCCTAGTGCTGGAGCAGTTGGCCAGGGGCTGCGCGGGAGTGGCCACCACCTATGCCGCCAGTTTCCTGGGGGCCTACCCTCTGCTTCTGTTCGGCTCCGCGGAACAGAAGCGGAAATATCTGCCAGTTCTGGCCAAGGGCGAAGCCTTGGCGGCGTTTGCCCTTACCGAGGCCCAGGCCGGAAGCGACGCCGGGGGGATCCAGGCCACCGCGGTGCGGGACGGTGACTTCTACGTGCTGAACGGCACCAAGCAGTGGATCACCAATGCGGGCGAAGCCGAAATCTATACGGTGATTGCCCTCACCGACCGGGCCAAGGGTGCCCGAGGGGCCAGCGCCTTTGTGGTGGAAAAGTCCGACCCAGGCATCAGTTTCGGCAAAAAAGAAAAAAAAATGGGCATCCGGGCCTCCGTCACCCGGGAGATCGTCCTGGAGGACTGCCGCATCCCCAAAGACCGGCTCATCGGCAAAGAAGGCCTGGGCTTTGTCATCACCATGCGGACCCTGGACCTGGCCCGACCCGGGGCCGGCGCCCTGGCCGTGGGTCTGGCCCAAGCGGCTCTGGACGAAGCCGCCAGCTTTGCCAAAGAGCGCCATCAGTTTGGCCAGCCCATCATTGCCTTTCAGGCGGTGCAGCATCTGCTGGCGGACATGGCCACCCGTCTGGAGGCCGCCCGGGCCCTGGTGTATGCGGTGGCCCGCTACATTGATTCCGGGGCCAAGGACTTCACCAAGGAAGCGGCCATGGCCAAGCTTTTTCCCACCGACATGGCCATGCAGGTCACGGTGGACGCGGTCCAGGTCATGGGCGGCCACGGTTACATGCGGGAATACCCGGTGGAAAAGATGATGCGGGACGCCAAGATCCTCCAGATTTACGAAGGCACTAACCAGATCATGCGGAACATCATCGGGTTGGCCCTGAATAAAGAATATTCCAAAAAGAAATAAGCCCTTGGAGTCAGAGACCGCTGGTCAATTCCTTTGCTAATCAGGCCCCTGAGCCTTAAGGCTATGCTCAAAATCGTCGTCTGCATCAAGCAGGTTCCCGAAACCCAGGACGTGCGCCTGGACCCGGAGACCTTCACCATCCGGCGGGAAGGGGTCAAGTCCATCATCAACCCCTTTGACCTGTATGCGGTGGAGGAGGGCCTGCGGATAAAAGAGGCCCGCGGCGGCACGGTGACCCTGCTGACCATGGGGCCGCCCCAGGCCGAAGAGGCCCTGCGGGAGGCCCTGGGCTACGGGGCGGACGGCGCCGTGCTTTTGTCGGCTAAGGCTTTTGCGGGGGCGGACACCTGGGCCACGGCCCTGACCTTGGCCAAAGCCATCGAGAAGCTGGGGGGAGCAGACCTGATCTTCACCGGCAAGCAGGCCATCGACGGCGACACCGCCCAAGTGGGGCCCATGCTGGCCACCATCCTGGGACTTCCTTATATCGCCTGGGCCCGAAAGATCACTTTTACCGGAGAGCGCGCCCTCGTAGTGGAGCGCCTTCTGGACCATGGTTATGATGCGGTATCTGCCCCCCTGCCTGCCGTCATTTCCGTGGTCAAGGAAATCAACGAACCCCGGGTGCCCTCCTTCAAGGCCAAGCTCAAGGCCAAAAAAGCGGCCATTCCGGTGTGGGGTCCGGCCGAGGTGGGGGTCAGCCCGGAGGAAGTGGGCCTGGCCGGCTCCTTCACCCAGGTGGTGCGGGTCTTTCCGCCGCCGCCCCGGGGCAAGTCCGAGGTATGGGAAGGGCAGCCGGCGGACTTGGCCGCCCGGGTGTGGGCCAAGCTCAAAGAATTGGGAAGCAGGTAGTTTTTCCAGGGGGGCCAAAGGGTCGGCAACCCCCAGTCCTTCCCTTTACTTCCTAACGTCTCGGGGGGGCTTGGGGGCCGAGGGCAAGGGCCCCTTGCCTTTGGCGATCTTTCCGAAACTTTATACTTATGAGCATCATTTTTTTCCAGGAAAAATGCACCCTTTGCGGCCAGTGCGTAGGAGCTTGTCCTTTCGGCATCCTGCGCTTGGAAGAGAATGCCCTGATTATCGACAATGGCTGCACCCTGTGCGGGGCCTGTGTGGAGATATGTGAGTCCGGGGCCCTGGCAATTCCGGCCGCGGTAGGCCCCGCGCCCCGGCCGGGAGTGCCGCCGGACGGGGTGTGGGTTTTTGCCGAGCAACGGCAGGGCAAGCTGGCCCCGGTGGCCTTGGAGCTTTTGGGCGAGGCCCGGCGTCTGGCGGAAACCTTGCAAGCGAAGGTGGCCGCGGTGCTTTTGGGGCATAAGGTGGAGCACCTGTGCCCTACCCTGCTGGCCGCCGGCGCAGACAAGGTTTACCTAGTGGAATCGCCCGTACTGGCCGATTTCTGCGAAGGCCCCTACTCCGCGGCGCTGGCGGAAATCGCCCAACGTTTTCAGCCGGAGATCATCCTGGCGGGCGCCACCTACTTGGGCCGGGCCTTTATCCCCCAGGTGGCCGCGGCCCTGAGGACCGGCCTCACCGCAGACTGCACCGCATTCGCCATTGACCCGGAAAAGCGCCTCCTCCTGCAAACCCGCCCGGCGTTCGGGGGAAATATCATGGCCACCATTATTACCCCGAAGACCTTTCCCCAGATGGCTACGGCCCGGCCCGGGGTCTTCAAGCGTCTGACCGAAGGTTATTCCCAAAATGGTCAGGTGGTCCGGGTGGAGTGGGCGCCCGGCGCCGCCGCCTCCAGGAGCCGCTTTGTCAAAACCGTGGAGGAAATCCGGGAGCGTCTGCCTTTGTCCGAAGCCGAGGTAATTGTGGCCGGGGGCCGGGGCCTGAAGGAGGCCAAAAACTTCCGGATGCTGGAGGAACTGGCGGACCTGCTGGGCGGGGCCGTGGGGGCGACCCGGGCCGCAGTGGACGCGGGCTGGATCCCTTATGCCCATCAGATCGGCCAGACGGGTAAGACCGTGTCCCCCAAGCTTTACATTGCCGTGGGCATTTCCGGAGCCTCACAGCATGTGGTGGGCATGCAGGCCAGCGACTTTATTGTGGCCATCAACAAGGATCCGGCCGCCCCTATCTTCCAGGTGGCCAATATCGGCCTGGTGGGTGACCTCTTCGAGATCGTCCCGGCCCTGATCCTGGAAATCAGAAAGGACCGGAGCTGACCGGATAAAAATGAAAAGGCCAGGGCCACCGGCCCGCCCCCGCCGGCTTGGCCGGGGCAGAGGTGTTCAAAAATGCGAGTTTTTTAAAATAAAAAGGTAAAAAGGAAAACTGTGTTAAAGGCACTTTCTTTTTTAAGAAAATCGTTTTATGCTTATTTTTTGAAAGACCGGCCAACGCTGGCCTTGCGTGGAAAAGTTGCTTATTTTGCTGAATAAAATTTGCTACCATGTCTGAGTCAAAGCGTGTTGCCCTGGTTACGGGGGCAGCCCGGGGGATCGGCCAGGTGATCGCCGCCACCCTGGCCGCGCCAGGCCTGACCATTTACATCAATGATGTGGCCCATTGGGAGGAAGCCGCCCGGACCAAAAAAGCGGTGGAGGACAAAGGGGGCACCGCCCGCCTCCTTGAGTTCGACGTAACGGATGCCCGCCAGGTGGACCGGGCCGTGGAGCAGATTGTGAAAGAGAGTGGCCGTCTTGACATCCTGGTGAACAACGCCGGTATCACCCGGGACAATATCATTGTCCGCCTGAAGGAAGAAGACTGGGATTTGGTACTGGCGGTCAATCTCAAAGGCGCCTACAATTGCATCCGGGCGGCGGCCAAGCCCATGATCAAGCAGCGGAGCGGTCGCATTATCAATATCAGCTCCGTGGTGGGCGTGATGGGCAACCCCGGCCAAGCCAACTACGTGGCTTCCAAGGCGGGCCTGATCGGCCTCACCAAAACAGTGGCCCGGGAACTGGCCTCCCGCAATATCACGGTGAACGCCGTGGCTCCGGGCTTCATCACCACCGAAATGACCGAGGCCTTGCCGGAAAAAACCAAGGAACAGATGTTGGCGCAGATCCCCTTGAACCGCTTCGGCACCCCACAGGAGGTGGCTTACGCGGTGGCCTTTTTGGCCTCGGAACAGGCAGCTTACATCACCGGCCAGGTAATCCACGTAAACGGCGGCATGCTGATGGTTTAATTTGAGGAGGTTTATTGCCCATGGCTTCCATTGAAGAAAAGGTGGTGAAGATTGTCGTGGATAAGTTGGGAGTGGACCGCTCCGAAGTGACTCCCGATGCGGTGTTTGTGGACGATTTGGGAGCCGATTCCCTGGACTTGGTGGAATTGATCATGGCCATGGAGGAGGAATTCGGCCTGGAGATCGCCGACGAAGAAGCGGAAAAGATGAGGACCGTGCAAGATGTCATTAACTTCATCCAAGCCCGGGCCGCCGCCTGAGGCGGAGGTCATCGCCATCGCCTGTGACCACGCCGGCTACCAGCTTAAGGCCGAAATCCTGAAATTCCTCAAAAAAATGCGGGTGCGGGTGGAGGACCTGGGCTGTGACAATTCCGAAGAGTCAGTGCATTATCCGGTATATGGCAAGAAGGTTGTGGATGCGGTTCTGACTCGGCCGGAAGTCCGGGGCATTCTGATTTGCGGCACCGGGCTGGGGATGAGCGTTATGGCCAATCGCTTTCCGGGGATACGCGCCACCCTGTGCAACGACGTCTATACCGCCGCCATGAGCCGCAGGCACAATAACGCCAATTTGTTGGTCTTGGGTGGGCGGGTTACCGGCCCCGATTTGGCCAAGGAGATCGTCCGGGTCTGGCTTACCACCCCTTTTGAGGGCGGCCGCCATCAGGAGCGCCTGGAGCTTCTGGAAAAGCTGGCCGCCGAAGCAAAATCCGCCCCTGGAATCCAAGATGCCGCGCCAAGATCCTAAGTCCTGTCCGTTGATGGCCGAACTGGCTGAGACGGATCCGGAAATTTATCTGGCCATTGAGCAGGAGCGCCAGCGCCAGTTGAGCAAGCTGGAACTCATTGCCTCGGAGAACTTTGTCAGCAATGCGGTGCTGGCCGCCCAAGGCTCCATTCTGACCCACAAATATGCGGAAGGTTATCCGGGGCATCGCTATTACGCCGGCTGTGAATACGTCGACGTGGCGGAAAGTCTGGCCATCGAACGGGCCAAGGAGCTGTTCGGGGCCGAGTATGTCAACGTTCAGCCCCATTCCGGCACGCAGGCCAACATGGCCGTGTATTTTGCCTTGCTTAAGCCCGGGGACACCATCCTGGGCATGGACTTGGCCCACGGCGGCCACCTGAGCCATGGATCCCCGGTAAACTTTTCCGGTCGCCTTTACCGGGCAGTGACTTATGGGGTGGACCGGGAAACCGAGCAGGTGAATTTTTCGGCCCTGGCCGAGTTGGCCCGGCGGGAGCGTCCCAAACTCATTATCGCCGGAGCCAGCGCCTACCCCCGGATCCTGGATTTTGACAAATTTGCCGAAATCGCCCAGGAAGTGGGAGCCTACCTGATGGTGGACATGGCCCATATCGCCGGTTTGGTGGCCGCCGGTCTGCACCCCAATCCGGTGCCGGTGGCGGATGCGGTTACTTCCACCACCCATAAGACTCTGCGCGGCCCCCGGGGCGGCCTTATCCTGGCCCGGAGCGAATTCCACAAACTTCTGGACACCCAGATTTTCCCGGGTATTCAGGGCGGCCCGTTGATGCACATCATCGCTGCTAAAGCAGTGGCTTTCAAAGAAGCCCTGGCCCCCCGCTTCCGGCAATATCAGGAACAGACCATCAACAACAGCCGCACCTTGGCAGAGGAATTCCGGCGCCGGGGCTACCGTCTGGTGGCCGGCGGCACCGACACTCACCTTATCCTGATCGATGTCACGCCCAAGGGGCTCACCGGAAAAGAAGCGGAAGAAGCCCTGGATTTGGCCGGCATCACCGTGAATAAAAATACTATTCCTTTTGACCCCCAACCGCCCAAGATCGCCAGCGGCATTCGCCTGGGCACTCCGGCGGTGACCACCCGGGGCATGAAGGAGCCTGAGATGAGGCTCATTGCCGAGTTCGTTGATCAGGTTCTGTCCGCCCCGGAGGATGAGGACAATTTGATCAAAGTCGAAGCCCAAGTAAGGGAATTTTGCCACAGCTTTCCGCTGTTTTCCGAAGAGTGGAAATGAAAAGGCCGTTTCCGGTTTTCGGTTTCCGGTTCTCCGCCAAAGGTCAAAAAATCTTTCTCCCTTCCGGCGAGCCCACCTGCCAGGCTGCCCGCTTGACCGCCTTAAACCCGACCGGTTCCGGTGAGGTCCCGATTATCTGAGCCAAACCTGAAAACCTGACCTATGCGCTGTCCTTATTGTCACAGCACCCACAACAAAGTTATTGATTCCCGCCCCAGCCGGGAGGCCAATGCCATTCGCCGCCGCCGGGAGTGCCTGAACTGCCATCGGCGCTTTACCACCTACGAACAGGTGGAGGAAACCATGCCCCTGATTGTCAAGAAGGACGGGCGGCGGGAGCCTTACCAGCGCAGCAAGATTTCCGAAGGGATCAAGAAGGCCTGTGAGAAGCGCCCGGTCTCCATTGACCTTATCGAAGATTTTCTGGACGATTTGGAAAGGGAGATGCTGGAAAGCGGCCAGCGGGAAATCCCTTCGTCCTGGATCGGCGAAAAGGTCATGGCCAAGCTCCGGGAGTGGGACGAGGTGGCCTACGTGCGCTTCGCTTCGGTATATCGCCACTTCACCGATGCTACCGATTTCATGCGGGAAATCCGCGACCTGCTGGAGTCCCGCAAAAGCGTCAAGGGCGAGGGCTGAGGCCGGAGTCCAACTAAGCCGTTGCAGCACGGATTAGGGGAGATCATGAAAACCATCCAAATAACCTGGCAGCGGTTGGTGGATGAGCAAGGGCAGACCTGCTCCCGATGCGATGCCACCGAACAGGAATTGCACAAGGCCTTGCGCTTTCTGGTAAAGTCCCTGGCGCCGGTGGGAATCGCCTTTTCCCTGGAAACCAAGTCCCTGGATGCCCAGGAATTCGCCCGGGACCCATTGCAGTCCAACCGCCTGTGGATCGCCGGCCGCCCTTTGGAAAAGTGGCTGGAAGGTGAGGCCGGGGCCAGCCTCTGTGGCGGGCCCTGCGGGGAGGCGCCGTGCCGCACCCTTGAGGTCGAAGGCAAGGTATACGAAACCATCCCGGCGGAGCTGATCATCAAGGCGGCCTTAAGGGCAGTGCAGCAAGAAGTGACCAAACTATCGGCCAGGCAGCCGGGACGATGACTCCGCCGGTTCCATTTCCTTGGCCCTCTTAAAAGCATGGATTTCAGCAAAGCAGATGTCCGTTATATGCAGATGGCCCTCAGGCTGGCGGCCCGGGGTGCCGGTTGGGTCTCCCCCAACCCCATGGTGGGGGCAGTGGTGGTTCGGGAAGGCCGGGTGGTGGGTCGCGGCTGGCATCGGCACTATGGCGGGGCGCATGCCGAGGTGGAGGCCCTGCGCCGGGCAAGGACCCAAGCCCGGGGGGCCACCCTGTATGTAACTCTGGAGCCGTGCAACCATCATGGCCTCACGCCGCCCTGCACCGAAGCCGTTCTCAAGGCCGAAATTGAACGGGTGATCATCGCCACCCTGGATCCCAACCCCCGGGTGACGGGCGGCGGGGCCGCCCGCCTGAAAGAAGCCGGGGTCCGCGTGGATATCGGCCTCCTGGAGGTTGAGGCCCGGCGGCTCAATGAGGCTTGGTTCAAGTGGGTGGAAACCGGCCTTCCCTTTGTCATTGCCAAGGCCGCCTGTTCCTTGGACGGGCGGGTGGCTATGCCCACGGGTGAAAGCCGGTGGCTCACCGGCGAAGCCTCCCGGGCCTTCGGGCACCGGCTGCGCCATGCCTGTGACGCCATCCTGGTGGGCATCGGCACCGTGCTGGCCGACAACCCCCAGCTCACGACCAGGTTAGCCGGCAGGCGAGGCAGGGAGGGCGAGGGACCGCGGGCCAAAGACCCCATCCGCATTGTCCTGGACTCCCACCTGCGCCTTCCCCTTAACGCCTGTCTTTTGCATCTGGACTCCCTGGCCCCCACTTGGATCGCCACCACCGAGGGGGCACCGAAGGATAAAATCTCGGCCTTGGAAGATCTGGGCGCAGAGGTGTTGCTCCTGCCGGAGGAAAACGGCCGGGTTGCCCTGAAGCCGCTGCTTAGGCTTTTAGGGGAGCGCAAGGTGCAGAGTTTGCTGGTGGAAGGCGGCCCCCAGGTCTTGGGCTCTTTTTTCGATCAGCAGCTGGTGGACAAATTTTATTTTTTCTTTGCCCCCAAAATCCTGGGCAGTAAGGATGCTTACCCGGCCGTGGCCGGAAAAGGGGCAGCCTATCTGAAAGATGCACCAACGGGGAAAAATCTGACCATTCGCCGCCTGGGGCCGGACTTCCTGATTTCCGGATATTTATAGACCCTGGAAATTTCCCCGGTCTCTCTACTCAGCCAGGTCCGATGTGCCCCCCATAAGTCTGACAGATCACCTTTTTCAACCCTGCCCTTTCCAGCAACCGTTTGATGCCCAGCATCTCCGCAGTGCTGGGGCGTACCAGATCCAGGCGCCTGAACTCCGGGCGGTAATCCAGGACAGTAACCTGAACTTCCGGCTGCCAGGCGGCCAGCTTGGCCCCGAGGGCTGCGAGTTCATCGGATGAGATCAAAGCGGCATTGTAGGGCAGGCCGATGCCCACGAAGACCCTTCTCCAGAGACCGGTAAGGAGATAGGCCGCGGCCTCCCAGGCTTGAGTCCACAGCCGGGCCGCCACTTCTGGGTCCCTGATGCCGGTGATTTTCTGAAAGGTGGACAATTCCAGCCCCTTCAGGTCACAGCCGATGTCCGTCAGCCCGGCTTGCACCAGTTCCTCCAAATAAGCGGGCGTCAGATAGACGCTGTTGGTATCCACATGGAAGCGGGCCTGGGGGTCCGGGTTCAGCTCCTTCAGGTGACGGATAAATTCCAGCAGCCAGGGGCGGTTTAAGGAGCATTCGCCGCCGCTGATGGCCAACCGGTTCACGCCGTAACGCCGCCGGGCCCGGGTGAGGAACAAGGCGGCCAACTCCGCGGTCAGGGGTTCGCCCCGGGAGCGGAAGGTGGTCTCCCAGTTCTGGCAGGTAGGACAACGCAGGATGCAGCCGGCGGCAAAGCAGGCCACCTCCACCCAGCCGCCCCGGGCGGCTTTGGCCTCCCAGGGAGTGCCTACCCCGCCCACCATGTGCCCGGAGAACCCGAAGACCAAACGTTGGGGCTCGCGACGGGACAGTTTGGCCGGGTCCGCCTCCACCACCATGCCGGCTTTCACCGGGGTAATGCAGCTTGGCTTTAGTTCGCCGTCCACCTGCACCGCGCAAGTCCAGCAGCCGCCGGTGCGGCAGGGCGCGGTGATTTGGCCTTCGCCCGGAAAGGTTCCGATGGTGTAACCCCTCAGCTCCAGAGCCTGAAGAAGGGTGATGCGTTCTGGCACCTGGACAGGCTGACCGTCCAGGATCAATTCCACTTCGGCCCGCGGCTCCCTGCTTTCCACCAATTGCCGGGCTTCAAAGGGGCAAGCCGCCACACAGGCCCCGCAGCCGGTGCAGTTTTCTTCCCCGGGGCAGTCGATGGCGGTGTGGCAGTAATCGCAGCCCGTGCAGCGGGAAAGATCCCGCCACACCGTGTGAAGCTTAAAAGGGCTCATCTCGGACCCAGGCTCTAAAATCCAGTCTTAGCTCATATTTTAAAGATTTTTCCACGGGCCTGAAATGAGATTATCAGAAGAGGCGCCGGGGCTTTACCGGGAGGTTGTCTTATTTTGCCAAATTTAGAACATAAGCGATGGGCCCATCTTTCTTGTCATATTCGGAGGCCCGTTCAAAGCCAAGCTGTTCATAGAGGTGACGGGCCGCAGCCATAAAGGGGCCGGTGTAAAGGTAAATGGCCGGAACCCGGAATTCCCGGGCCCGGCGCAGGCATTCCAGCACCAGGCGGCGGCCCAAGCCCTGCCCCCGGCTTTGAGGTTTAACCGCCAAAATGCGCATGGTCGCGGCGCCCTGGGGCCAGTTGCCCAAAGCAGCTTGGGCGGCGTCGGGATAAAATTTTACCACTCCGTGAAGGACCCCGTGCGCGTCCGCCGCGACCAGCAAGATACCGGCCGGAGCCCGGATGACCTTCTTGATGTTGGCCATCCACGCTCGCCAGACATTTTCCGGAAAAAGCGGCTGAAATTCCCGATAGGCGTCTTTCACCAAGGCCTCCACCGCCGCCAGTTCCTCCGGTCTGGCCTCCCGGATGAGAATCTTTTCGGCTTGGGCACCGTCGGTTTTAGCTTCAAAGCGGCGGGGATTTTTTCGCATTTTGAGCTGACGGCTCAGTTCACCTGGGGCGCAGCGGGGTCTTCAAAGCGGCGATGAAGTCACCGATTTCCCTGACGGTTTCCGGGCCGGAAAACTGCGCCACCCGCTGGACAATCGCGCTGCCCACCACCACGCCGTCCACATAAGGGGCCAGCCAGGCCACCTGCTCCGGGGTGGAGATGCCGAAGCCTACGGCCACCGGACACCGCACTAGGCGCCGCACCTGGGCCAGCTCCTGGACCAGTTCGGGCGGAAGCGTCGTGCGGGCTCCAGTGATGCCCGTCAGGGAAACGTAATAAAGGAAACCTTTGGTAAGCCGGCCCAGCTTTTGGAGACGCTCCGGGCCGCTGGTGGGCGCGGCTAAGTATATCGGCGCCAAACCGGCTTTCAGTGCTGCAACCCGCCAAGGGCCCGCTTCCTCCAGGGGCAGATCAGGGATGATAAACCCGCACACTCCCTGCCGGGCCGCTTCCTGGGCGGTGCGCTCCAGGCCGTATTGGAGGATGGGGTTGTAATAGCCCATCAGAATCAGAGGGATATCAGTGTCGGCACGCAGTCGGCCCGCCAGCCGGAGCACGTCTTCCAGATGCACCGCATGTTTCAGGGCTCGGTTGCTGGCGGCCTGTATGGTGGGACCATCAGCCAGGGGATCGGAAAAAGGTATGCCCAATTCCAGCATATCCGCGCCCCGGGTGGCGATTTCCACAGCTATCTGCCGGCTGGTCTCCAAATCCGGGTCCCCGGCGGTGATAAAGGGAATGAGCGCCTTTTCGCCCCGAGCTCGGAGCCGCCGGAAGACCTTGTCAATACGGGTCAAGGTTCACCTCCACAATGGTCTGGGGGGAAGCGGGGGCCTAAAGCCCCCGGCCCTGCTCTCTGAAACTCGCCTTACGAACCCTCCAGAATCTCCGCCACGGTTTCCACGTCTTTGTCCCCTCGGCCGGAGAGGTTTACGATGATAATGTCTTCGGCCGAGTATTCCTGGACGATTTTGGACAAATAAGCGATGGCATGGGCGCTTTCCAGGGCCGGCAAGATCCCTTCGGTCCGGGCCAGGAGCTTAAAGCCTTCCAGGGCCTCGTCGTCCGTCACCGCCACGTATTCCGCCCGGCCGGAGTCTTTGAAGAAGGCGTGCTCGGGTCCGACGCCGGGATAATCCAACCCCGGGGCCAAGGAATGGGCTTCGCAAATGTTGCCCCAATTGTCCTGCAGCAGATAGCTCATGGCACCGTGCAGCACCCCCACGGTGCCGGCCACCAGAGTGGCAGAATGGCAGCCGCTGGGCAGGCCGTGGCCGGCGGCCTCCACCCCGATGAAGCGCACCGGGTCTTTCAAAAACGGGTAAAACAGACCCATGGCATTGCTGCCGCCCCCCACGCAGGCTACCAGGCAATCAGGCAACCGGCCGGTTTCCCGCCGGAGCTGGGCCTTGGCCTCCCGGCCGATCACCGCCTGAAATTCCCGGACGATCATGGGATAGGGATGAGGGCCGGCCACCGACCCGATGACATAATGAGTGTGGCGGACATGGGTGACCCAATCCCGGATGGCTTCGTTCATGGCGTCTTTCAGGGTACAACTGCCGGATTCCACCGGAATCACCCGGGCACCCAAAAGCTTCATGCGCATGACATTCAGACGCTGGCGGCGGATGTCTTCGCTGCCCATAAAGATGTCGCACTCCAGACCCAAAAGGGCCGCCACGGTGGCGGTGGCCACCCCGTGCTGGCCGGCCCCGGTTTCGGCGATAAGGCGCCGCTTGCCCATGCGCTTGGCCAAAAGCCCTTGGCCCATGGTGTTGTTGATTTTATGGGCGCCGGTATGGGCCAGGTCTTCCCGCTTGAGATAAATCCTGGGGCCGCCCAGGGTCTCCGTGAGGTGCCGGGCCAAATACAGGGGGGTGGGCCGGCCCACATACTTTTTTAGATACCAGGACAACTCCTGGTGAAATTCCGGATCCCGGCTGATCCGACGATATGCCTCCTGCAATTCCAAGAGTGCCGGCATCAGGGTTTCCGGCACAAACCGGCCGCCATACTTGCCGAAATGTCCACGCCTGTCGGGTAACATTAGACCTCCCTGCCTTAGAAGGGAAAAAGGCGGAATAGGACTCGGGATGCCCTTCCGCTTTTTCTTATCTCCCTGTCTCCATGCGCTTTACCGCCTCAATAAATGCCCGCAGTTTCGCGGGATCCTTTCTGCCAGGGGCAGCTTCCACCCCGCTGGCCACATCCACGGCCGCCGGTTGGGCGATGCGGATGGCTTCGGCCACATTGTCGGAAGTAAGGCCGCCGGCCAAGACCAGGGGGCCGTAGTTTTTCATCTTTCTGGCTAGCTTCCAATCAAAGGATTCGCCGGTTCCGCCCGGGGTCCCGGGTTTATAGGCATCCAGTAGAAAGGCCTGGGCCGCCCCTTTAAATTCGCTTATTTGGGGAAAAACCTCCTCGCCTTTTACCCGAAAGCCTTTGATGACCCGCCGTCCCAGAGAGCGGCAGTATTCCGGGGATTCGCGGCCGTGCAGCTGAAGCCAATCTAGCCCGGCTAGCGCCGCAATTTTCTGCACGGTGGCCGCCTCTTCGTCCACGAACACCCCTACGGTGGCCACAAAAGGCGGCAGTCGGCCGATGATGCCCCGGGCCTGCTCCGGCGTCACATACCGGGGGCTTTTCTTATAGAAAATAAATCCCAGGGCATGGGCGCCCAATTCCGTTGCCAGCAGAGCATCACTAACTTCGGTTATGCCGCAGATTTTAATGCGCACCATCAGTTTTCCTGGATCACTTCTTAGAAGTTCCCAGATCAGAAGGTCAAGACTTTATCAGCCTCGGAAATCAGTCCATATAAATCGTCCATCCAGCCGATGGGGCAGGTGCTCGATCCCTCCAGACCGTGGGATTTCAGGCACACCCCTCAAACGTAAAAATCGCCGGCAAACCGGTTGATTTCCCCCATCACATCAAACTGCTCGGTGCTGCTTCGTTCGAAACACACTCCTCTTCCAAGCATAAAAACGCTCACCTCATCCCCCCGCTGGAGGGCCTTGTTGGCCAAGCGCATGGCATTGTAAACAGTCTCGCCGTCATCAGTGGAGATGATAATCAAAATTTTCATGAATGCTCCCCCTTGGTCTTATGGATCATTTTGATCATGGCCCAAAAACTCCCGCAACTTCGCCCCGGGGTCGGCCGCGGTCACCAGGGTCTCACCGATAAGGAAGGCCCGGATGCCGGCAGCTTCCAGATGTGCCAGGTCTGCCCGGGTATTGAGGCCGCTGGCGGCTACTAAGGTTATCCCAGGCGGGGCCAGGGGAGCTAACTCCAGGGCTCTGTCCATGTGCATCTCGAAGGTGTTCAGGTCCCGGTGGTTGATGCCAATAAGCTGTGCTCCGGCGGCCAGGGCCTGCTTCATCTCCATCGTGGTATGCACCTCCACCAAGGCCTCTAAACCCAAAGAGCGGGCAAGGAGAAGCAACGCGGTGAGCTGACCCGGGTTCAACAGTTTCACGATAAGCAACAGGGCATCCGCACCCAAAGCGGCGGTTTCATATACCTGGATGGGCTCCAGGATAAAATCCTTCCGCAGAATGGGAATACTGATTTCTGGCCGCATTTGGCGAATAAAATCAGGGTTCCCTTTGAAATAATGCCGCTCAGTAAGAACCGAAACGGCGGCGGCCCCGTTTTTTTCATAAATCCGGGCCAGCTCAACCGGATCCAGCGCTGGGGCAAGCTCCCCTTTAGAGGGCGAAGCCCGCTTTACTTCCGCAATGATGGCGGTCCCGGGAGCGGCATCCAGGGCGCCTTTCAGGCTCAAGGGCTTCGGCCGGGTGGCGATGGCCCCTTTGAGGGTCTCGATCACCTCGGGCTTAAAAAGATCTAGGGATTCCGTCAACTTGCGGGCGACGATGTCTTCCAGAAAATTCATGTGCTTTCCTAATTGCAAGGAGGCTGGGATACGGTGGCCCAGGAAAAAGCTGGGTCTGTGACCTTCAGCCCCTTTCCTCAAAGCTTTTACTTTTTTTAATCAAGGCCTCCAGCTTCTCCAGGGCCCGGCCGGAGCGGATGGTCTCCCGGGCCAGGGCGATACCCTCGGGGAAGTCGGCACATCGGCCCGCCGCAATAAAAGCCGCGGCGGCATTCAGAGCCACCATGTCCTCCTTGGGGCCACCCTCCCCTGCCAAGACCTTCCGGACAATTCGGGCGTTTTCAAAGACATCGCCGCCCTTGATGTCTTCCAAACGCGCCCGTTTCAGGCCGAAATCCTCGGGCGCGATGGTGTAGGTGCGCACCCGACCGTCCTTGAGTTCGCTCACCCGAGTAGGACCGACGATGCTGATTTCGTCAAAGGAGCCATCGCCAAAGACTACAAAGGCGCTCCTTGCGCCCAGGTTTCCCAGCACCTGGGCCAGAGGCTCGGTCAGTTCCGGGGCATAAACCCCCAGGACCTGGACATTGGCGCCGGCGGGGTTGGTCAAGGGCCCCAAAATGTTGAAGATGGTGCGGATGCCGATCTCCCGGCGGGGTCCGATGGCAAACCGCATGGCCCCGTGGAGCTGGGGGGCGAACAGAAAGCCGATGCCCACCTCATTGATGCATTGGGCCACCTGTTCCGGGGTAAGGGACAAGTTGATGCCCAGGGCTTCGATGACATCGGCGCTGCCGCAACGGCTGGACACCGCCCGGTTGCCGTGCTTGGCCACCCGAAGGCCGGCCCCGGCCACCACAAAGGCGGTGGTGGTGCTGACATTAAAGGTCTGGGTGGCGTCGCCGCCGGTGCCGCAGGTGTCCACGATGGTTTCCCAGTCCACGTTGATTTCGTCGCGGTCCAGATCCACAAGGTTGTCGCCGATGGGGATGCGGGTGGCCTTGGCCCGCATGACCTTGGCCGCCGCGGTGATCTCCGTCACCGTCTCCCCTTTCATCCTGAGGGCCGTGATGAAGGCCCCGATCTGAGCCTCGGTGGCCTGACCCTCCATGATGGCAGTCATAGCCGCCACCATCTCCGCTTCGGTTAAATCCCGCCGGGTGACTACCTTGTAAATGGCTTCCTTGAGCATCGCTGACTCCGAATTTTGTTTATATTATCATGTCTTATCTATTTTGCCACGGAAACCGATTTTGCCGCGGTTGAGGTTATCAAGGGGGCAAGGTTTTGTTATGGGGCAACGGCAAAATTTTCATAAATAAACATTATCAGCCCCACGGCAACCCAGAGGCCTCCTGCCAGCCCGCCGAATGACTTGAAAAGCCGGAGGCCCTGCGGCGGGTAAAGGAACATCAAAAGGACTGCTTTCAAGACATAGGCCAAACAAAAAAGAGGAAGAAAAACGGCCAGGGAAAACTGCTGGATGAAATCCCTCTCAAAAAGGAAAAAATTAAAGTCCACCGACCCCCTTCCGGCCGCAAAGCGATCAAAGACCGCCAGCAGAAAGATCAGCAGGTACATGCCCAGCACCAGGACCAGCGGAAGGAGCAAATGACTCCAGAGATCGATTTCCGGAAAGATGAGGTAGTCGAAAGCCGTGGAGAACACCGTTACCAGGAAAATAATGCCAAAAAACTGCCGTCTTTGTACAGATGGCCTGAAATAGTAGATGAAATAGGTTAGCTGTTCTTTCATTATCAGGGCGGTGCTTTTCTTTAGCACCCGATCCGCTATGAGCAAGGCTGAACCGACAAGTAAAAAAATTACCGACATGCGATCATGCGGACCCGCGGCGCTGGGATTGCCGGGTCATCTCGATTTTGAAAAATTTCCAAGTTCAAAGACCTTAGCCCGCCAACTTGCGGCTCCCCCTACTTTCCGGGCGGGAGGTTAGAGCCGCAAAATTTGCATTTCACTGTCTGTCGCCTCTTTCGGGTAGGGACTATTTGGTCTTTATCGCAGACCGGACAATACCTGAGGAACCACATATTTGGCGGCAAGAATTACTGCGCCCACGATTACTACCCCTTCTAGGAAGAGGAAGAGAAACTTGCGGCCCACCTCATTTCCCCCTACCCCGGCCAGGAAGGGAATGAAAAGCATCATGGGCACAATGATGATATCCTGGAAAATAAGGATTCCCAAGGAAGTGTTGCCGTGAGGCGTTTCCACCTCCGCCAGGCTTTGCAGGACTTTCAACACTATGGCGGTGCTGCTTAAGGCCATGAGAAAGCCGACGAACACCGCTTCCCCCACCCCCAGGCCCGCGATCTCCCAAGCCAGGTAAAAGAAGAGCAGGCTGGTAAGCCCCACCTGTAACGGCCCCCCGAGCAGCACTGAGCGGCGCAGCTGCAAAAGATTGGCAAAGGAAAATTCGATGCCGATGGTAAAGAGTAGGAGGATGACCCCGATCTCCGCTAAGACCTCCACTTCGGGTAATGCCTTGATGAGCCCCAATGCCTGGGGGCCGGCCAGCACTCCGGTCAAGATGAAGCCCACCAATGGCGGAATGCTGAGGCGATGGCAGAGGAAGATAACCAACACTGCCAACATATAGACAATGAGGAGGTCAAAAATAATTTGCATAGGTTAAAGCGGCGGGGAAGCGATATCTTTGCGGCGAATCTCCTGGGCTGCGGCGGCACCTGCCTTCAGGGCTTTAAGATTCAAATCCGCCGTGTTAGACGGCACTCTGGCCAGAACCGCCGCCTCCAGGCTCTTCAAAGAAACGATGCCGGTGAGTACGGCCAAGGCCCCCAAGGCCACAATGTTGGCCAGAATGGGCTTTCCCAATTTTTCCCGGGCGATTTGCGTAAAGGGGAGAGCCACGGCCCGGCTGGTGGGCAGTTCTTTCACCAAGCCCCCGTCCACAATGATAGTGCCGCCGGGCTTGACATCAAAGACGTACAAATCGCAGGCCTGCTGATTCATGCACAAAAGCACATCCGGCTTGATGGCCTGGGGGTAGTCGATTTCCGCGTCACTGATCACCACTTCGCTCTTGGAGGCCCCACCCCGGGCCTCAGGGCCGTAGCTCTGGGTCTGGGCCACGAATTTTCCTTCATGCAGGCCCGCCGCCTCCGCCAGGATCACCCCGGCCAGGATGAGGCCCTGGCCGCCGGAGCCGGCCAGCCTTACTTCCACCCGCTCTGCCATAATTGCCTCTCTTAGTAATTACAAGCAGTACCTGACTGATGGCAAGTAGGCGCGGTTACCCGCGATCAGCCAGGGCGGCCCGGGCCGCTTCCCGGATCCGGCGCAATTCCTGGGTATAGATGGGCAGGTCCCGGTCGGCCAGCACGCCGATAGTGATTTTGCCTTCCAGCTCCTCCGGGGTCATGGTCCGGGCCTTCTCAATCCTGACGGCCACTTTCTTTTGCCACCGCATCATTTCCACCGGACCGCCCATTTGGTTGGCCCGGCCATACAGGGTATGGCAGTGGCTGATAACCTCCACCACCGCAAACCCCCTTTTCCGGATGGCCTGTTCGATGAGCTGATCCAGATGGCTGGCATGATATACGGTGCTGCGCCCCACCCAGGCGGCCCCGGCCGTCACCGCCAGTTCCGCGATGGAAAAGGGATGCTCGATATGGCCGTACACGGAAGTGGCAGAAATGGCCCCATAGGGCGTAGTGGGCGAATATTGGCCGCCGGTCATGCCATAAGTGTTGTTGTTGATAATGATGGCCGTAAGGTTCAGGTTGCGCCGGGCGGCATGAATGAAGTGGTTGCCGCCGATAGCGGTGGCGTCGCCGTCCCCCATCACCACAATGACCTGAAGCCGCGGGTTGGCCAGCTTCACCCCGGTGGCAAAGGTCAGGGCCCGGCCATGGGTGGTGTGCAGGGTATTGAAGTCCACATACACACTCATGCGTCCGGAGCAGCCGATGCCCGAAACCAGGACAATTTCGTCCTTGGTGAACCCGGTGCGGTCAATGGCCCGGATGAGCGCCCCCAGGACGATGCCGTTGCCGCAACCCGGGCACCAGACATGGGGGAACTTCTTTTCGTGACGCAGATATTTGTGAATCAATTTGGTGACTTCCGCCATGGTCGTCCTTTCCCGTGATCAGCAGCGGAAACCGGCCGGTTCCCCCGGAATCAGCCTTAAGGCTCGGGCCCGATTCCAAGACGGGCCGTTCCCGGGAAGTTTGTTGTACTTAGCGGGTCTTTATCTTACTGCTTCTTTTCCCAGGTGTACTCCGGATCGGGAATAAAACACACATAAAGGTGTTCTCCCTCTCCCAATGAGATATAGCGGAACAGCCAGCCCCCCGGCACCTTGGCCCGCGCCGCGGCGGTATTCAGATTAAACGGGGCCGAGCCTCTTTCCTCCAGCCGTTCCCAATCCAGGCGATTCATAGCATCCTCCTCAGTTTGGAAATTTTTAAAAGTATTATTAGACAAAATCAGGCCTTATCCGTCTTATGGGCGGTTCCAAAGGCTAGGCCCCGTCCGCTATTATGAAATATTAACCTTCTAATCTAACCAACGCCTTTTTAAACCCGGTGCTATTTTAAACATAGCTTAAAATACTTATTTCTGTATTAATAGTTCTGCAAATAATAATACTCCTGGGAAGATTTAATTCTTATATGATCCTCCGCCTTTTAGATTTCTGACACTAAATGGGAAGGACCATGCATAAGCATCACATTTAATTTTGGAAGAAGCATAACGAAGAATTTCCCTAATTTTGATATCGATTATTGCCTTTGCTCTGAATAATATGGTATAATTTGCCTAAATAATTAGCTAAACGGAGCAAGGCGATGCAACAAAAGCCACTCAGCCTGATGCAATTTCAGAAAAAGTTTGGCACTGA
>Ga0315298_1000997_pt1 | contig 53880 bp, 53 predicted proteins | sample WHS_1_MG_FD_203077 | JGI IMG/M metagenome (GOLD analysis project Ga0315298, IMG submission 203077) | Extremophilic microbial mat communities from Washburn Hot Springs, YNP, Wyoming, USA - WHS_1_MG | ecosystem: Environmental > Aquatic > Thermal springs > Hot (42-90C) | place: USA: Wyoming... | reverse complement strand
GCGATGAACGCCATCCGCGCCTATGCCTCGCCGGACGCCAACATCATCTTCGGCACGGTCAACGACCCGAGCATGGGCGACTCGCTGCGCGTGACGGTGCTGGCCACCGGCCTGAGCGGCAAGGCGCAAAAGGCTGCGCCGGAGCTGACGGTCATCCGCACCGGCACCGACAACGTGCCGCTGGCCGCAGCGGGTTACGCCGCAGCCGCCGCCGATCCGCACCAGATCCCGGCGATCTGGCGCAGTGGCCGCGGCGCGCCGTCGGCGCACGTCAGCGCGCTGATGCAAAGCGGCATGGACGAGATGGAAATTCCCGCCTTTTTGCGCAAGCAGGCCGACTGAGCGGTGCCCGGCGCCCGGCCGCCGGCCCGTTCAGCGCCCGGAGTGACCCGGCTTCGCGCGCAGCGCCCGCGCGGCATCTGCCCCTGCGGCGACAGATCACCTCCCTGTCGCCCGCCGGGCGCAGCTGCCTGCGGGCGCCGGCGGTCGGCACGCGCCTGCAGCGGGCGCGTGTTTTTTCTAGAATGCATTGATCCATGTAATCGAAACCATCTGGTCGATAAAAATCATGCTGGCGCAGCGCACCATCCAATCCGTCAACCGTGCCGTGGGGGTGGGGCTGCACAGCAGCGAACGGGTGGAACTCACGCTGCGGCCGGCGCCGCCGGATACCGGCATCGTCTTCACCCGCACCGATCTGCCCGAGCCGGTGGACATCCGCCTCAGCCCCGAGGCGGTGGTCGATACCCGCATGGCGACCACGCTGGGCCGAGGCGACGTGAAAATCCATACTGTCGAGCACCTGCTATCGGCATGTTCGGGGCTTGGCATCGACAACCTGTACATCGACGTCACCGCCGAGGAAATTCCCATCCTCGACGGTTCGGCGTCGAGCTTCGTCTACCTGCTGCAGTCCGCCGGCATCGCGCTGCAGAACGCGCCCAAACGCTTCATCCGCGTGCGCAAGCCAGTGGAAGTGCGCCTGGGGCAGGGGCGTGACCTGAAGTGGGCGCGGCTGGAGCCTTACGACGGTTTCAAGCTGAGTTTCGACATCGATTTCGACCACCCCGCAGTCGATCAGACGGCGCAGTCCACGGTGTTCGAACTGGGGCGCGACTCCTACGTCAGGGACATCGCGCGTGCGCGCACCTTCGGCTTCGTGCGCGACGTGGAAATGCTGCGCAGCAACGGTCTGGCGCTGGGCGGCAGCATGGAAAACGCCATCGTCATGGACGAATACCGCGTGCTCAACCAGGAAGGGCTGCGCTTCGACGACGAGTTCGTCAAACACAAAACCCTCGACGCCATCGGCGATCTGTACGTGGCCGGCAAACCGCTGATCGGCGCCTACAGCGCGTTCCGCAGCGGCCACGCGGTGAACAACCTGCTGCTGCGCGAGCTGTTCGCCGACCAGAGCGCGTACGACATCGTCAGCTTTGCCGACGCCCAGCAGGCGCCTGCAGGCTTTCGCGCCATTCCGACCTTTGCCTTCTGAGCGGCGTGGCCGTGCCGCAGCAGGGTTCAGCGCTGCCGCGCCAGCAGCGCGCGCAGCCTGGCGGCCACGGGCTGCGGACAGGGCGTGGCCGCCACGGCCGGCGGCACGGGGGGCGCCACCACGGCGTGCGGCTGCACGCGGATGCGGATGTCGCGCAGCGCGAAGCCATGCTGTTGCAGATGCTGCAGCAACAGCGGCTTGAACTGGCTGAGCTTGGCCGCCACCGCGCTGGAGCTGGCCGTCAGGCTCCACACGCCGTCGTGCCAGCGCCCGGGCTGTACCCCGGTGCGCAGCGGCGCGGGCAGCAGCGCGCTGCAGGCATCCCACATCTGCCGCGACAGCAGCGCGGCGTCGCGCAGCGTGGCAATCGGCTGGGTGATCTGCGCCCAGGCCGCCAGCGGTCCGGCGCCGCGTTGCAGCCGCGGCGGTGTGGCGTGTGACGGAGGATGGGGCATGGCGGATGCAGGCGAAGGCTGACGGCCCGCATTGTGCCACCGTGCCCGGCGGCGAACCGGCCGCATACAATGAAATGTTCTGAACGTCTTTGCGGTTTGCGCTGCAGCAGGCGTTCGCCTCAGACACTTGACACAGCGGGCCGTGGGTCCGCACTCCCATGCCAGTCAAATTCCTCACCTCCTTGTTCGGCAGCCGCAATGAACGCCTGTTGCGCCAGTACCGGCGCATCGTCGAGCGGATCAACGCGCTGGAGCCGCAATTCGAAACACTCAGCGACGAGGAACTGCGCGGCAAGACTGCCGAATTCCGCCAGCAGATCGCCAACGGCCGCAGCCTCGACGACCTGTTGCCCGAAGCCTTCGCCGTGGTGCGCGAAGGCGGCAAGCGCGCGCTGAAGATGCGCCATTTCGACGTGCAGCTCATCGGCGGCATCGCGCTGCACCAGGGCAAGATCGCCGAAATGCGCACCGGCGAGGGCAAGACGCTGGTGGGTACGCTGCCGGTGTACCTCAACGCGCTGTCGGGCAAGGGCGTGCACGTGGTCACGGTCAACGACTACCTGGCGCGGCGCGACGCCGAGTGGATGAGCCGGCTGTACAACTTTCTCGGCCTGACGGTGGGCATCAACCTGCCGAACATGACCAAGGCGGAAAAACAGGCCGCCTACGCCGCCGACGTCACCTACGGCACCAACAACGAATACGGCTTCGACTACCTGCGCGACAACATGGTGTACGAGCCGGGCGAGCGGGTGCAGCGCGGCCTGAACTACGCGCTGATCGACGAGGTGGACTCCATTCTCATCGACGAGGCGCGCACCCCGCTGATCATCTCCGGCCAGGCCGACGACAACACCGAGCTGTACCGCAGGATGAACGCCATCGTGCCACGGCTGGAGCGGCAGATCGGCGAGGAAGACCCGGTCACCGGCAAGGGCGTGGAAAAACCCGGTGACTTCACCGTGGACGAAAAAGCGCACCAGGTGTTTCTCACCGAGCGCGGGCACGAAAAGGCCGAGGCCATCCTTGCCGAAATGGGGCTGATTCCGCCGGGCACGACGCTGTACGACCCGGCCAACATCCTGCTGATGCACCATGTGTACGCCGCGCTGCGTGCGCATCACCTCTACCACCGCGACCAGCACTACGTGGTGCAGAACGGTGAGGTCATCATCGTCGACGAATTCACCGGCCGCATCATGGCCGGGCGGCGCTGGAGCGACGGCCTGCACCAGGCGGTCGAGGCCAAGGAGGGAGTGGAGATCCAGAGCGAAAACCAGACGCTGGCGTCGATCACCTTCCAGAATTACTTCCGCATGTACGCCAAACTCGGCGGCATGACCGGCACGGCCGATACCGAGGCGTTCGAGTTCCAGGACATCTACAAACTCGAAACCGTGGTCATCCCGACCAACAAGCCCATCCGCCGCAAGGATCTGCAGGACAAGGTCTACAAGACCGCGCAGGAGCGCGACAAGGCGGTGGTCGAGGACATCCGCGACTGTCACCAGCGCGGCCAGCCGGTGCTCGTGGGCACGACGTCGATCGAAAACAGCGAAAAACTCTCCCGCCTGCTGCACGCGCAAAAGCTGCCGCACCAGGTGCTCAACGCCAAGCAGCACGCGCGCGAGGCGGAAATCGTCGCCCAAGCCGGGCGGCCGGGGATGATCACCATCGCCACCAACATGGCCGGCCGCGGCACCGACATCGTGCTCGGCGGCAATGTGGACAAACAGTGCGAAATCATCGAGGCCGATCCGAACCTGTCGGACGAGGAAAAGGCGGCCAGGGTGAAAAAGCTGCGCGACGAATGGCAGTCGCTGCACGACCAGGTGATCGCCGCCGGCGGGCTGCACATCATCGGCACCGAGCGGCACGAAAGCCGCCGCATCGACAACCAGCTGCGTGGCCGTTCCGGCCGCCAGGGCGACCCCGGGTCGACGCGCTTTTATCTGTCGCTCGACGACCCGCTGATGCGCATTTTCGCCGGCGAGCGCGTCAAGGCGATCATGGAACGGTTGAGAATGCCCGAGGGCGAGGCGATCGAGGCCGGCATGGTCACGCGCTCGATCGAGTCGGCGCAGCGCAAGGTCGAGGCGCGCAACTTCGACATCCGCAAGCAACTGCTCGAATACGACGACGTCGCCAACGAGCAGCGCAAAATCATTTACGCCGAGCGCAACGAACTGCTCGACGCCGCTGACGTCAGCGAGCGCATCACCGCGCTGCGTCAGGGTGCGTTCACCGACCTGGTGCGCACCTACGTGCCCGAGCAGAGCATGGAGGAGCAGTGGGACATACCGGCGCTGGAAAAAGTGCTGCGCGACGAGTGGCAGATCGACCTGTCGCTCAAACAGTGGCTGGAGTCCGACGACAACATGACCGACGAGGACGTGCTCGAACGCGTGCTGCAGGCCGCCGATGCCGCCTACGAGGCCAAGGTGGCGCTGGTCGGGCGGGAGAATTTCGCCCAGTTCGAGCGCGTCGTGCTGCTGCAGACGCTGGATCAGCAGTGGCGCGAGCATCTGTCCGCGCTGGACCATCTGCGCCAGGGCATCCATCTGCGCGGCTATGCGCAGAAGCAGCCCAAGCAGGAATACAAACGCGAGGCCTTCGAGCTGTTCGGCATGATGCTCGACACCGTCAAGACCGAAGTCACCCGCGTGCTCATGACGGTGCAGGTACAAAGTCCCGAGCAGGCCGAACGGGCCGCCGAGACCATGGAGCAGCAGGCGCAGCGCCTGCACATCAACCTGCAGCACGCCGAAGCCGCCCCGGGAATCTCCACCCTGGACACCGCCGATGCCGCGCTGGCAGCGATGGCCGTGGCCAGCGGCGGCGGCGCCGCTGCGGGCGCAGGCGCCTATCCCAAAGTCGGCCGCAACGATCCCTGCCCCTGCGGCAGCGGCAAAAAATACAAGCACTGCCACGGCAAGCTGACCTAGCCTGCCTGCGCCGCGGCGACTGCGCGGCGGCAGTTGGATTGAACCCTCGAACCCAGGAGTGTTGTCATGGCCGTGAATCTGCCAAGCCCCGACCCGGCGTCGCTGCACGCGGTGCAGGGGGTACTGCTCGGTGTGGCCGAGGCGGGCATTCGCAAACCCGGGCGCAAAGACCTCACCGTGATCCAGATCGCCCCTGGCGCCAGCGCCGCGGGAGTGTTCACGCAAAACCGCTTTTGCGCCGCGCCGGTGCAGGTCTGCCGGCAGCATTTGCAGCGCACCGGCGGGGCGGACATCCGCGCGCTGGTGGTCAACACCGGCTGCGCCAACGCCGGCACCGGGGCGCAGGGGCTGGCTGATGCGCAGCAGACCTGCATCGAACTCGCCGGGCTGCTCGGTGTCGATCCCGCACAGGTGCTGCCGTTTTCCACCGGGGTGATCCTCGAACCGCTGCCCATGCCGCGGCTGCTCGCCGGCCTGCCTGCGGCCATCGGCGCGGCGCGCAGCGACGGCTGGGCGCTGGCGGCGCAGGCCATCATGACCACCGACACCGTGCCCAAGGCGGCGAGCCTGCAGGTGGACATCGACGGCGTGCGCATCACCCTCACCGGCATGAGCAAAGGCGCGGGGATGATCCGCCCGAACATGGCCACCATGCTCGGTTTCATCGCCACCGATGCGGCGGTGGCGCCGGCGGTGCTGCAGCACCTCACCCAGGCCGCGGCCGACGCCTCGTTCAACAGCATCACCGTCGACGGCGACACCTCGACCAACGACTCGCTGGTCGTCGTCGCCACCGGCAAGGCGGCGCTGCCGGCGATCACCGACGCGGCCAGCCCCGCGGCGCAGGCGCTGCAGGCGGCGCTGACGCAACTCGCGCAGCAACTGGCGCAGGCCATCGTGCGCGACGGCGAGGGCGCGACCAAGTTCATCACCCTCACCGTCGAGGGCGCGCGCAGCCGGGACGAGGCGCGGCAGGTGGCCTACGCCGTGGCGCATTCGCCCCTGGTGAAGACGGCGTTTTTCGCCAGCGACCCCAACCTCGGCCGCATTCTCGCCGCCGTCGGTTACGCCGGGGTGGACGACCTGGACGTGGGCGGTGTCGATCTGTACCTGGACGACGTGCACGTGGCTACGCGCGGCGGCCGCCACCCGGCGTACCGCGAGGAAGACGGACAGCGGGTGATGCGCCAGGCCGAAATCACCGTGCGTATCGTCCTCGGCCGGGGAACCGCGGCGGCGACGGTGTGGACCTGTGACCTGTCGCACGACTACGTTTCGATCAACGCCGATTACCGCTCCTGAGTCCGCGCATGCCTGCCGCCCGCAAACCCCGCACCGCCGCCGCGCAGCCCGCCGCAGCGGCTGCCGCCCCGCTGGACGCCACCGCGCAGCTCGCATTGCTGCTGCAGCGCGCCAACGGCCTGATCGACCGTCTCGAAGCCCTGCTGCCCGCCCCCGCGGCGCCGCCCGACTGGGACGCCGCGGTGGCCTTTCGCTGGCTCAGTCGCGGCGGGCGCAAGCAGCTCGTGCCGGTGCGCCAGCTGTCGCCGATCACTTACGCCGACCTCATCGGCATCGACGAGCAGCGGCGCAAGGTCGAACGCAACACCCGGCAATTCGTCCAGGGCAGGCCGGCGAACAATGTGCTCATCACCGGCGCGCGTGGCACCGGCAAATCATCGCTGGTCAAAGCCAGCCTGAACCAGTTTGCCCGCCAGGGCCTGCGGCTGATCGAGGTCGACAAGGCCGATCTGATCGACCTGCCCGAACTCACCGAGCTGCTGTCCACCCGGGGCGAACGCTTCATCGTGTTTGCCGACGATCTGTCGTTTGAGGAAGGTGAGCCGGGGTACAAAGCGCTCAAATCGGTGCTCGACGGCTCGATCGCCGCCTGCGCCGACAACGTGCTGATCTACGCCACGTCCAACCGCCGCCATCTGCTGCCCGAATACCTGGAAGAAAACCTGAGCTACAAACACCTGGACAATGGCGAAATCCACCCCGGCGAAGTGGTCGAAGAAAAAATTTCGCTGTCCGAGCGGTTCGGCCTGTGGGTGAGTTTCTACCCCTACAGTCAGGACGACTATCTGCGCATCACCGCGCACTGGCTGGCGGCGTTCGGCGTGCCCGACCGCCAGAGGGATAAGGCGTTGCAGCAGGCGCTGGTGTGGGCGCTGGAACGCGGATCACGCTCCGGGCGGGTGGCGTGGCAGTTCGCCCGCGACTTTGCCGGACGCGGCGCGAAATGAGCGCAGCGCGGCAGCCGGTGGCGGTGGCCGTGGGGCTGATGCTGCGCCCGGACGGCAGTTTTCTGCTCGCCAGCCGCCCGCCGGGCAAACCGTATGCCGGGTATTGGGAATTTCCCGGCGGCAAAATCGAACCCGGAGAATCGCTGCTGCACGCCCTGGCGCGCGAGTTCGACGAGGAGCTCGGCGTGACGGTCCGCGCCGCGCACTACTGGCGCAGCCTGCGCGTGGACTATCCGCACGCCCTGGTCGATTTGCAGTTCTGCCGCATCACCGCCTGGGACGGCCAGCCGCGAGGCCGCGAAGGACAGGAGCTGTCCTGGCAGACCCTGCCGGTGCGTGTCGGCCCCATCCTGCCTGGCGCCTTGCCGGTGCTCGACTGGCTGGCGCAGCAGCGCGGCGCCGCCGGCGCCCCGGGTCAATGCGCCGACGGCGGTGACGGCGGCTCGTCGCCGGACGCGGCGTCGTCTGCGTCCAGCGGCGGCGTGGCCGGCACGCGGTAGCTCTCGCTGGCCCAGGCGCCAAGGTCGAGCGATTTGCAGCGCTCGCTGCAGAACGGCCGCCACGGATTGCTCGCGGCGTACACCGTGAGCGTGCCGCACTGCGGGCAGCGCACCTGGCGCGCGGCGGGTGTGGGCGGCGGGGTGTCGGGTTTTACGGGCATAGCGTCAGCTCGAAGGGAATGTCGCGCGCTGACGGCGTCATGTGCCAGTCGACGTCGGGTTGCATGAAGCGCACCGACACCATCAGCCGGTGACCGGTGATTTCCGGCACCACGCCCAGCGCGCCGTCGATGCGCAGGCGCAGCAACTGGTAGCTTTTGCCCGACAACTGCTGCTGGTAGTTGCCGGCGGTGGCTTGGGTCTTGCGCGTGTTGCCGGCGTCGCGCAACAGCCGCAGCAACAGCTCGACCCCGCCGGCCAGCGGGGCGAAGGTCTGCATCCAGCGTGATAGGTCGTCCTGCCGCTGCTGCGCCGGCAGGTGCTGCCAGGCGTAATACGCCGGAAGGTCGAACTCGCAGGTGCCGCCCGGGATGTTCGCGCGGCTGCGCACCGCCATGAGCCATTCGTTGTCCTGCAGGCCCTGGCCGATGCGTCCCTGCTGCTGGCTGATGGCGGTAAACGTGCGTTCGATGTCGTCGAGCACGGCGTCGAGCACGGCCTCGGCCACTGCCGGGTTGCCGCGGTACGCGGCGAAGGTCTGCCGCTGGCGTTCGAGCTCTTTGAGCAGCTCGGACTTGAGGTCCTGACGCGAAGCCACGTCCATGATTTCGAACAGGGTGACCAGGGCGAAATGATGGTGCTCGGGCAATACGCCCTGGCGCAGCACGGCTTCACGGCGGAACAGATGTTCGAGCCGGAGCAGGGTGCGCACGCGTTCGTGCAGGGGATATTCGTACAGGATCACGGGTGGCTTGGGTGCGTCGCGGCGGCGCACGTCGTGGAAGTCATCCGCCCCGGCCAAGGGAGGCGATGGGCTGCATTGTCCTGCAAGCGCTGCGCGAACTCAATTTTTGCGCATGCGGCAATAGCGCGCGTGCAGCGCATCGACCTGCGTCTGCAGCGCTGCCAGCGTGCCGCTGTTGTCGATGACGTCGTCGGCCACGGCCAGCCGCTGCTCGCGGCTGGCCTGCGCCGCAAGGATGGCGGCGATGGTCTGCTCGTCCAGGCCGGAGCGCGCGCGCACCCGGGCGATCTGCAGCTCGCGCGGGCAATCGACCACGCAAACGCGGTCGAGGTCGGCACGCCACTGCGCCAGGTGTTCGACCAGCAGCGGCACCACCAGTACCACGTACTCGCCTTGCGCCTGGGCCGCCTGCTCGCGCAGCGCCTGGCGGATGCGCGGGTGCAGAATGGCTTCGAGCCGTGCGCGTTCGTCCGGGCGGCTGAACACGCGCTGGCGCATCGCCGCGCGATCCAGCGCCCCGCTGGCGTCGCAGATGCCGGCGCCGAAGGCGTCGATCAGCGCCGGCATCGCCGCGCCGCCGGCGGCGGTCAGCACATGGGCGACATGGTCGGCGTCGACCACCGCCGCGCCGCGCCGTGCCAGCAGGCTGGCGACGAGCGATTTGCCCGAGCCGATGCCGCCCGTCAGCCCGATCCGCAGCCGCGACACGGCGCTCAGCCTCCCGCCACGCTGGGGAGGATCAGCGCCAGCAGGGTCTGCGGCCCGGCAAGCAGCAGCAACACCCCCGCCGCGGCCAGAAACGGACCGAACGGAATCGGTTTGCCGCGTTGGGTGCGGCCCAGCAGTTGCAGCGTGATGCCGATGACCGCGCCGCAAATGCTCGACAGCAGCACGATGGGCAACAGCGCCGCCAGGCCGAACCAGGCGCCGAGCGCGGCGAGCAGCTTGAAATCGCCAAACCCCATGCCTTCCTTGCCGGTGAGCATCCTGAACCCCTGGTACACCGTCCACAGCGCGGCGTAGCCGACGACCGCGCCCCAGACGGCACCGGAAAGCTCCGCAGGGTGCAGCGCGGCGTGCCAGATCAGACCGAGCCACAGCAGCGGCAGCGTGATGCTGTCGGGCAACAACGTGGTGTCGAAATCGATCAGCGCCAGGACGATGAGCGCCCACAGCAGCAGCAGGTACGCCGCGGCATCCCAGTTCACCCCCCAGCGCCACACGACCGCCGCGCTCAGCAGCGCGGTGGCGAGTTCGACCAGTGGATAGCGCGGCGAAATCGACACGCCGCAGGCCGAACAGCGCCCACGCAGCAGGACGTAGCTCAGCACCGGGATGTTCTCCCACCAGGCGATGCGGTGGCCGCAGGCCGGGCAGCGCGAGCCTGGGGCGATGAGATCGAAGCGCTCGGCCTGCGCCGCTGGCGCGTCGGGGTGGAGCGTGGCGTGGGCCTCGGCCTGCCATTGCCGCTCCAGCATCAACGGCAGGCGGTAGACGACGACGTTGAGGAAACTGCCGATCACCAGGCCGAGCAGCCCGGCGGCGGCCAGCCACAACGGCAGCGGCACGGCGCTGAGCGCGGGCATCAGCCGACGACCTTGCCGAGGTTGAAAATCGGCAGGTACATCGCCACCACCAGTCCGCCGATGAGCACGCCGAGGAACACGATGATCATCGGTTCGAGCAGCGCCGAGAGGTTTTTCACCAGTTCATCGACTTCGGCTTCGTAAATGTCCGCGGCCTTGCTCAGCATCGAGTCGAGCGAGCCCGACTCTTCGCCGATTTGCGTGAGCTGGATGACCAGCGGCGGGAATACGCCCTGCGTCTGCATCGATGTCGTCAGGCTGGTCCCGGTGGCGACGTCCTGCTGGATTTTTTCCGTGGCGCGCAGGTAGACGATGTTGCCCGCCGCCCCGCCCACGGCGTCCAGCGCTTCCACCAGCGGCACGCCGGCGCCGAACATGGTCGCCAGGGTGCGTGTCCAGCGTGCCAGCGCGCCCAGCCGCACCAGCTTGCCAAACACCGGCAGGCGCAGCAGCAGCCGGTCCATGGCTTCCTGCATCTTGACCGATTTTTTCCACGACTGAAAGAAAAAATACCCGCCGAGGAAAATGGTGCCGAACAGGATGTACCAGTAGTGGACGAAAAAGTTGGACATCGCCACCACCATCAGCGTCGGCGCCGGCAGGCTGGCGCCGAACTGCGAAAACACCTGGGTGAACACCGGCACGACGAACAGCATGATGATGGACACGACGATGAAGGCCACCACCAGCACGGCCACCGGGTAGGTCAGCGCACTCTTGATCTTGCTGCGGATCGCCAGCGACTTTTCCTGGTACGTGGCCAGACGGTCGAGCACGAGTTCGAGCATACCGGCGGTTTCCCCGGCTTCCACCAGGTTGCAGTACAGCGCGTCGAAGTATTTGGGATGCTTGCGAAACGCGTTGGACAGGCTGGTGCCGGTTTCCACGTCGCTGCGGATGTCCATGATCAGCCGCGCCATGTTCGGGTTGGGATGGCCGCGACCGACGATGTCGAACGACTGCAGCAGCGGCACCCCGGCCTTGATCATCGTCGCCATCTGCCGGGTGAAGGTGGAAATGTCTTTGGCCTTGATCGCCCGGCCACCGCTGAGCCGGCGTTTTTTCACCTTGGTGACCAGGATGCCCTGGCGGCGCAGCGAAGCCGAGACGATGGCCTCACTGCCTGCGCGCAGTTCACCGCGCTGCAGCTTGCCCTGCCGGTCCTTCCCTTCCCATTCGAACAACGCTTCTTTGGCGCTGGCGGTGCGTGCCGCTGCTGTAGCCATGATGCTCTACCCCCGTTTATTCGTTGGTCACGGCGATGATTTCTTCCAGGGAGGTGATGCCCTGTTTCACCTTCAGCAGCCCGGCCTCGCGCAGCGTGCGCACGCCTTCCCTGCGTGCCTGCTCGGCGATGTCCAGTGCCGTGCCGTGGTTGAGAATGATGCGCTGGATTTCGTCGGAAATCGGCATGACCTGGTAGATGCCGACCCGGCCTTTGTACCCGGTGCCGCCGCAGGCGTTGCACTTGCCGGCTTTGTAGGGTTTCCAGCTGCCGTCGAGGTCTTCTTCGCGGAACCCGGCTTCCAGCAAGGTGTCGGCGGGCAGATCGACCGGCGTCTTGCACTGCGTGCACAACTTGCGCGCCAGCCGCTGCGCGGTGATGAGGATGACGCTGGAGGCGATGTTGAACGCCGGCACGCCCATGTTGAGCAGCCGGGTCAGGGTCGTCGGCGCGTCGTTGGTGTGCACCGTCGACAGCACGAGGTGGCCGGTTTGCGCCGCCTTGACCGCGATGTCGGCGGTTTCCAGGTCGCGCACCTCACCGACCATGATGATGTCCGGGTCCTGCCGCAAAAAGGCGCGCAGCGCGTTGGCGAACGTCAGCCCGGCCTTTTCGTTGACGTTGACCTGGTTGACGCCGGGCAGGTTGATTTCCGCCGGGTCTTCGGCGGTGGAGATGTTCACCCCGGGCTGGTTGAGAATGTTCAGACAGGTGTAGAGCGACACGGTTTTCCCGCTGCCCGTCGGCCCGGTGACCAGAATCATGCCGTAGGGGCGGTGGATGGCGGTGAGCAGCTTGGCCTTGTCGTCGGGTTCATACCCCAGCGCGTCGATGCCGAGCTTGGCCGCCGACGAATCCAGAATCCGCATGACGATTTTTTCGCCGTACAGCGTGGGCAGCGTGCTGACACGGAAATCGATCGACTTTTCCGGGCTGATGCGCAGCTTCATCCGCCCGTCCTGTGGCACACGGCGCTCGGCGATGTCGAGCTTGGAAATCACCTTGATGCGCGAGGCCAGCTTTTCCTTGATCGACACCGGCGGCTGGGCAATTTCGCGCAGCTCGCCGTCGATGCGGAAGCGGATGCGGTAAAAATGCTCGAACGGTTCGAAATGCAGGTCAGAGGCGCGCATATTGATCGCGTCGATGAGCATTTTCTGCAGGAACCGCACCACCGGCGCGTCGTCGACTTCGCTGGCGAGGTCCTTGGCTTCCGTCGGCTCGCTGCCTTCGCCGAGGTCTCCGAGGTCGAAGTCTTCGCCGACCAGCGCCGCGATCTGGCTGTTGGCCGACTGGCCGGCCTGGTCGATGATGCGCACCAGCTTGTCGTACTCGACGACGACCAGCTCGATCTGCGCCTGCGACTGGAACTTGATTTTGTCTTCGGCCTCGTGGTCGGCCGGGTCTGCCGTGGCCACCACCAGGCGGTTGCCGCGCTTGAGCAGCGGCAGCACCTTGTACCCCTGGATGATTTTGGCGTCGATCGCCCCGGTGGCCAGCCGTGTGGGGTCATAGGCGTCGAGGTCGAGCAGCGGCAGCGAGAACGTCTTGCTCACCCAGTGAGCCAGGTCGGCGGCGTTCATCGACCCGCTGCCGAGCAGGGTGGCGATGAAGCTGGTGCGCGTTTCCAGAGCGCGCTGGTGGATCTGTTCCACCAGGGTGCGCGGGAGCAATTCGGCCTGAACCAAGGCATGCGCCAGACCTGGCAAAGCCTTCGACGGAGTGGAGGCAGACGCGGCGAGCGAAGTGGCGGACATGATGCAGCAAGATTTGAGCAGACAATGATGCGTGCTCTGACCGCTGTTTGTAAATCCTCGCATCCGATCGGCGCGGCGATGTGCTGTGAAAAATCCACAGTCCCACCGGGCGTAACGCGTGGAAATACCGCCCCGTCCGCCTGCGGGGCATGCCGCTGCAGGGCGGCTTAGGCCGGATCCGGTGCCGGTCCGGCCCGCTTGGCCGCGTCGATCACCCGCCGGGCGGCCAGCTCGGTGTCTGCGGAACGCTGCAGCGGCGCCAGGCACAGCCCGGCGACGGCGTAGCGCGCGTTTTCGTACACCTCGGCGGCCGCCGGAAACGCGCGCAATAGGGCGTCGAGCTGCGCATCGGGGGTGGCAAGCGCCAACGCTTCGCCCAGCCGCTGGGCGACCAGCCGATACTGGTCGGCGCTGGCGTGCAGCGGGCCGCTGTCCAGCCGCTGCAGCAGCCGCGCCAGGGCGAACAGCGTCGGCCGGTCTGGGGCCTGAGCGCCGGGCGCAGCCGTCGGAGCCTGAGTCGAGTGCATGATCATCCAACCTGCAAACCAAACGTGATGGCAGGTAAATGGATTCACTCGCGTGAATATCAAGCCGGCCCGGATGGGCAAACGGGGTCGCCGGTGTTGGCCGCCAGCGCGGTCTGTTTGCACGGCAAGCGCACAGACGAAACAAAACCAAAACGGCCACCCTGCGGTGGCCGTTGCGGCAAAGATTCTGGTCGGGGTGAGAGGATTCGAACCTCCGGCCTCTACGTCCCGAACGTAGCGCTCTACCAGGCTAAGCTACACCCCGACGGTTACTGCTGCTCCATTGCCCGCGCGTGCCTTCACGCCGTGCGGCTCAAAGAATAAGCGCATAAGTCTAGCAGAGCTTGACGCGCAGGGCTAGGCTCAAGGTGTTGCAATGTGGTTTGGGCGACCTCGATCTCGGCCCGAGCCGCGTCTGCCACGGCCTGCATCGCACCGCATTGCTGCACGATCGTCAGGATGTCGTCCAGTGCGGACACATCGCCGCTGCGGATGGCGTCGGCGATGCGGGCGCGTTGCGTCGCGCTGCTGCGCTGCATGGCGATGATCAACGGCAGCGTGGGTTTGCCCTCGCGCAAATCGTCGCCGATGTTCTTGCCCAGTTCGTCCGCATGTCCGCTGTAGTCGAGCAGGTCGTCGATGAGCTGGAACGCGGTGCCGAAACTGCGACCGGCCAGCGCCATGCGTTCCTGCACGGTGTCGTCGGCGTCGGCGAGCACGGCGCCGATGCGCGCGGCGGCCTCGAACAGCTTGGCGGTCTTGAAGCGGATGACTTGCATGTAGCGCGCTTCGTCCACGTCCGGATCGTGCATATTGAGCAGTTGCAGCACTTCGCCTTCGGCGATCACGTTGGTGGCGTCGGCCAGGATGTGCAAAATGCGCATGCTCTGCACCGACACCATCATCTGGAACGCGCGGGTGTAGAGAAAATCGCCGACGAGCACGCTGGCCGAATTGCCGAACAGGGCGTTGGAGGTTTCACGCCCGCGGCGCATCGACGATTCATCGACCACGTCGTCGTGCAGCAGGGTGGCGGTATGGATGAGTTCGACCACCGCGGCCATGACGTGCTGCTGCGGGCCGCGGAACCCCAGCGCCTGGGCCACGAGCAGCAGCAGCGCCGGGCGCAGCCGCTTGCCGCCGCCGGCGACGATGTAGCCGCCGATGGTGTTGATCAACGCCACTTCCGACGCCAGATGGGTTTGGATGACTTGGTCCACCGCCGCCATGTCTTGGGCGATGGGGGCGAGAACGGTGTGGATCGACGGTGCTGTCGCCATGGAAGGGGCTTGCGCGATGGGAGCAGGCATGGAAGGCCAGGAATGCCGGAAGAGGGGATTGCGGGTGGATGACGTCTGCTGGCATTCTAAGAATGCGCCATGGCCGCAGGCGCACCAGCGCGGCGCGGCATGGCAAACTGGCGACAGTCTGGTGCATCTGGCGGCAAACAGCCTGCCGCGTGCTAAAATGAAAAACTTTTTGCGGGGCGGGTTGCTTTGTCGCTTGAGCAGGACGAGAGCGGCACGATCGTCCCTTTTGCGCTGCGCTGCTGCCCGTTGCGGTGGCGGCGATTTCTATGAGGTGAACTGATGTATGCGGTCATAAAAACCGGTGGCAAGCAGTATCGCGTTGCCGCTGGCGAAAAAATCAAGGTAGAACAGATACCGGCAGACGTTGGTCAGGACATCGTGCTCGACGAAGTGCTCGCCGTGGTCAACGGCGATGACGCCAAGTTCGGCACCCCCCTGGTCGACGGCGCAAAGGTGACGGCCAAGGTGCTGGCGCACGGGCGGCACGACAAGGTGCGCATTTTCAAAATGCGCCGCCGCAAGCACTATCAGAAGCATCAGGGGCATCGGCAAAACTACACCGAGCTCCAGATCGAAGCGATTTCGGCCTGAGGAGTTTCAGACATGGCACAGAAAAAAGGCGGCGGCTCCACGCGCAACGGCCGCGACTCGGAAGCCAAACGGCTTGGCGTGAAGGTGTACGGCGGCCAGGGCATTGCTGCCGGGGGCATCATCGTGCGTCAGCGCGGCACCAAATTCCACCCTGGCCCGAACGTGGGCATGGGCAAGGATCACACGCTGTTTGCGCTGGTCGATGGCCGCGTCGAGTTCGAGGTCAAGGGCGCATTCAACCGGCAGACGGTGTCGGTCATTGCCCATCCGGCCACGGCGAACTGATCGGACGAACGCAGGCGGCGGGCGTGCAGTGCCGCCGCGCGGGGCGCCGTGCCCCGTCAACGCCCCGGCGTGGGGAAGGCAGGTCGGCTCAAGTCCTGCATTTCCTGCCGGGGTTTTGCGTTTTTCAGCGAAACGGAAACAGCCGTGAAATTTGTCGATGAAGTCGTGATCGAGGTGCACGCCGGCAACGGCGGCAACGGCTGTGTGTCGTTTCGCCGGGAAAAATTCATTCCCTTCGGCGGCCCCAACGGCGGCGACGGTGGCCGTGGCGGCCATGTCATCGCGCGGGCGGACGCCAACCTGAACACCCTGGTCGATTTCCGCTTTTCCAAGGTGCACCGTGCGCGCAACGGCGAGCACGGACGCGGCTCGGATCAATACGGCGCGGGCGGACAGGACAAGGTGTTGCGCATGCCCGTGGGCACGCTGATCTATGACGCGCAAACCGGTGAGTTGATTGCCGATCTGGTGCGCGACGGTCAGGAGGTGATCCTTGCCCACGGCGGCCGCGGCGGGCTGGGCAACCTGCACTTCAAATCCAGCGTGAACCGCGCGCCGCGCGAATCGACCAGCGGCGAGGAGGGCGAGCATCGCACCCTGCGGCTGGAGCTCAAGGTGCTGGCCGACGTCGGCCTGCTGGGCATGCCCAACGCCGGCAAGAGCACGCTGATTTCCGCCGTGTCCAACGCGCGGCCGAAAATCGCCGACTATCCTTTCACCACGCTGTACCCCAATCTCGGCGTGGTGCGCCTGGGCCCTGGGCGCAGCTTTGTCATCGCCGACATTCCCGGGCTGATCGAAGGCGCGGCAGAGGGCCAGGGGCTGGGGCACCAGTTTTTGCGCCACCTGCAGCGCACCCGGCTGCTGCTGCACATCGTCGACATGGCGCCGATGGTCGACGGGGCCGATCCGGTCAAGGATGTGCGTGCCATCGTTGCCGAGCTGAAAAAATACGACCCGGCGCTGGCGGCCAAGCCGCGTTGGCTGGTGCTCAACAAGCTGGATCTGCTGCCCGCAGAGCAACGCGACGCCGCGGTCAAATCGCTGCTGCGGCGCCTGCGCTACACCGGCCCGGTGTTCCCCATTTCGGCGCTGGCGCGCGAAGGGCTGGAGCCGCTGCTGCACGCCATTGCCGAGCATCTGGGGCAGAACCAGCCCGTGCCGAGCGTCGAACCCGACCCCCGCTTCCGAGATGAACACAGTGTCTGAATCCCCCGCAGCGGCATCCGTCGTGCAGCAGGCGCGGCGGCTGATCATCAAAGCCGGCTCCAGCCTGGTGACCAACGAGGGCCGCGGTGTCGATCACCATGCGGTTGCCCGCTGGGCGCAGCAGATCGCCGAACTGCGCGCAGCGGGCAAAGACGTGATTCTCGTTTCCAGCGGGGCCATCGCCGAGGGGATGCGCCGTCTGGGCTGGGCGCAACGACCGCGCGAAATGCACCAGTTGCAGGCCGCGGCTGCGGTCGGGCAGATGGGGCTGGCGCAGGCTTACGAAACGGCGTTTCGCGCCCGCGGTCTGGTGGTGGCGCAAGTGCTGCTGACCCACGCCGATCTGGCCGACCGCCAGCGCTATCTCAACGCGCGCACCACCCTGCTGACCCTGCTGGAGCAGGGCGTGGTGCCGGTGATCAACGAAAACGACACCGTCGTCACCGATGAGATCAAGTTCGGCGACAACGACACCCTGGGCGCGCTGGTGACCAATCTGGTCGAAGGCGATGTGCTCATCATCCTCACCGACCAGGCCGGGCTGTACAGCGCCGATCCGCGCAAACAGGCCGACGCCCGCCTGATCGCCCAGGCGCAGGCCGAGGATCCGGCGCTCCTGGCCATGGCCGGCGGCGCCGGCAGCGGCATCGGCACCGGCGGCATGGCGACCAAAGTCACCGCGGCACGGCGGGCGGCGCGCAGCGGGGCGCATACCGTCATCGCCAGCGGTCGCGAGCCGGACGTGTTGCTGCGGCTGGCGCGGGGCGAGCGCATCGGCACCCAGCTGCTCGCCGGGCATGCCAAACTCGCCGCGCGCAAGCAGTGGATGGCCGATCACCTGCAGTTGCGCGGCTGGGTGAAGGTGGACGACGGCGCCGCGCAGCGGCTGCGCGGCCAGGGGGCGAGCCTGCTGCCCGTGGGTGTGGTCGAGGTGCACGGTGATTTCGAGCGCGGCGACGTCATTGCCGTGCGCGATGCCAATGGGCAGGAGGTGGCGCGCGGGCTGAGCAACTACGCGGCGTCGCAGGCACGGCGCATCATGCGTCATGCATCGAGCGACATCGAGGCCATTCTGGGGTTCTGCGAGGAACCCGAGCTGATCCACCGCGACAATATGGTGCTGGCCTGACGCCGGCGCGCGCCGCGGCTGGCCGCAATTCAGTAGGGAATCGCGCGCAGCCCCTGACGGATGCGCTGCGCCATGTCGGCCGCCGTGCCGTTGACGGCGCCGTCTTTGCAAAAATCGTCGTCGTACAGCGTGGAATGCACCCGCGCCGCACCGCCTTGCGGGATGCGCTGCCAGCCGGCGTCGTTCACCCGCGTCCAGCGTTGGTCGGCGTCGTTCCAGATGGCATACAGCGTCCACTGCCGGCGCGCGCAGTCGATGCCTTCGTAGCTGACGTTGCGCGGCCCTCCCGGCGTCTGCGCCACCAGGGTATAGCGCACGACCTGCCCGGGGTGCAGCGAAATCGACGCCCGGTCGACAAAAAACTGCAGCGTGCCGCCGGCGGTGATGTGCACATGCAGCAGATCCTGCGGCGCACCGGGCAGGACGACGGCAGGCTGGGACTGTGCCGACGGGTTGGTGGTGAACACGCCACTGTCGACGCCACCATCGTCCGCGGCGTCAGCCCGCGCCGGCCATGTTGCGCCCAGCGCGAGCAGCAGGGCGGCCAGCGTGGCGATGGACCCGGAGCGCAGACGCCTCATGCCGGGTCTGCCGCAGCCAGCGTGGGGGCTGGCGCGTCGTCGGTGTGTGCTGGGGGTGCCGACCCCTGATGCTCGTGACGGTGGCGCAGATTGCCGCGCAAAAACCGCGTGCGTGGCTCGGGGTGCGGCAGAAAATGCGACAGCTCGGTCAGCGCGAGCTGGTAGACCTCGCGTTTGAATTCGATCACGCTGTCCAGCGGTACCCAGTATTCGTTCCAGCGCCAGGCATCGAATTCCGGGTGGGTGGTGGCGCGCAGGCAGACGTCGCAGTCGCGGCCGGTCAGGCGCAGCAGGTACCAGATCTGCTTTTGGCCCTTGTAGATGCCACGGCTGTCACGCCGCACGTAATGCGCAGGCACGTCATAGCGCAGCCAGTGCCGCGTGCGCGCAATGATGCGCACGTGGCAGGGTTCCAGGCCGATTTCCTCGTGCAATTCGCGGTACATCGCCTGCTCTGGCGTTTCGCCGGGATTGATCCCGCCCTGCGGAAACTGCCAGGAATGCGCGCGCACGCGCTTGCCCCAGAACACCTGGTTTTTGGCGTTGAGCAAAATGATGCCCACGTTGGGACGGTAGCCTTCACGATCCAACATCGCCTGGTCCTCGATCTTTTAGAATTCTGTTGCCGATTATAGGCAGCGCCGCCCCCTGCCGCAGGGTGGGGCAACTCCTTTCCACCACCGGTGCCTCTCCGCCTGCGATTGCGGCGGCGTTCGTGCCGCTTTTTCGCCGGCGACGGGCCGCTTTGCATGAAAATCTCCCAATTTTTTCTTTCCACCCAAAAAGAAGACCCGGCCGACGCCGAGGTGCGCAGCCAGGCGCTGATGCTGCGCGCCGGCATGATCAAGAAACTCGCTGCCGGGCTGTACACCTACATGCCGCTGGGGCTGCGCTCGATCCGCAAGGTCGAGGCCATTGTGCGCGAGGAAATGAACCGCGCCGGCGCGATCGAGCTGCTGATGCCGCTGATCCAGCCGGCCGAGCTGTGGCAGGAAACCGGGCGCTGGGACAAGTTCGGCCCCGAGCTGCTGCGCATCAAGGACCGGCACGACCGCGACTTCGTCGTGCAGCCGACGTCCGAGGAAGTCATCACCGACATCGCGCGCAGCGAAATCAACAGCTGGCGGCAGCTGCCGGTCAACTTCTACCACATCCAGACCAAGTTCCGCGACGAGCGCCGGCCGCGTTTCGGGGTGATGCGCGCGCGCGAATTCACGATGAAGGACGCCTACTCCTTCGACCGCGATTTCGACGGGGCGCAGCGCAGCTATCAGGCGATGTTTGCGGCGTACCAGCGCATTTTCCAGCGCTTCGGCTTCGAGTTTCGCGCCGTCGCGGCCGACTCGGGGGCGATCGGCGGGTCGCTCAGCCACGAGTTCCACGTCATCGCCGAAACCGGCGAAGATCAAATCGTCTACTGCCCGCAATCGGACTATGCGGCGAACATCGAAAAGGCCGAGGCGCTGGCGCTGATCGCGCAGCGTGCCGCGCCCACCGAACCGCTGCAGAAAACGCCCACGCCCGGGGCGGCCAAATGCGAGGACGTCGCGCGGCTGCTGGGCCTGCCGCTGCAGCGCACCGTCAAGTCGGTGGTGCTGGCGGTCGATGGCGGGGACGGAGCCAAGGGCGCGCCGCCGCAGATCGTGCTGTTGCTGGTGCGCGGCGATCACGAGGTCAACGAAGTCAAGGTTGGCAAGCTTCCCGGTCTAGCCGAATCGCGCATGGCCAGCGAAGCGGAAATCGTCGCTGCCTTCGGCACCCCGCCGGGTTATCTGGGGCCGATCGGCACCCGCCAGCCGGTGCGGGTGATCGCCGACCGCACGGTGGCCAACATGAGCGATTTCGTCGTCGGCGCCAACGAGGCGGACTTTCACTACACCGGGGTCAACTGGGGGCGCGACCTGCCCGAGCCCGAAGTGGCCGACATCCGCAACGTGCAGGCCGGTGACCCCAGCCCCGACGGCAAAGGGGAACTGGCAATCTGTCGCGGCATCGAAGTCGGCCATGTGTTCTACCTCGGTACCAAATACTCCGCGGCAATGGGCGCGACCTTCCTCGACGACAAGGGCCAGACCCGGACGATGGAAATGGGCTGCTACGGCATCGGCATTACCCGCATTCTTGGCGCGTGCATCGAGCAGAACCACGACGCCAAGGGCATGATCTGGCCCGATGCCATCGCCCCGTTTACCGTGGTGATCTGCCCGATCGGCTACGACCGCAGCGACGCGGTGCGCGAGCAGGCCAACGCGATCTATCAGCAGCTGATGCAAGCGGGGGTGGACGTGGCGCTGGACGACCGCGGCGAGCGCCCCGGGGTGATGCTGGGCGACTGGGAATTGATCGGCGTGCCGCACCGCGTGGTGGTGTCCGAGCGCGGGCTCAAGGCCGGCACGGTCGAATACCAGCACCGCCGCGACACCGCGCCCACGGTCGTGCTGCTGGCCGAAGCGGCGGCGCTCGTCCAGGCGCGGCTGCGCTGCTGAGGGCGGCCGGCGCAGGAGGCGAGGGAATGCGCAGCCTGACGCGCCGCCGCTGGTTGCTGCAGGCCGGAGGTGCCAGTGCTGCCGCTGTGCTCGGCTGGAGCCTGCCCGCCACCCCCGCCTGGGCCGGGGCGCAACAGGAAGAACAGCTTAGCGACGCGGTGCGTACCGCGCTGGCGGCGCAGATCGCGCAGGCGCCCCCGCCCAAACCGCATTTTCGCAGCGCGCAGCATTTCGGCCAGTACTGGTTCTGGCTGGCCAACCAGGCGGTGCGGCTGCAGACGCGCATGCCGGTGTTTTCGGTGCGCCGCGATTTTTTGCAGACCCTGTGGTACGAAGCGCACCGCGCCGGGCTGGAGACGGCGCTGGTGCTCGGGCTGATCCAGGTCGAAAGCGGTTTTCAGAAATACGCCATCTCGCCTGCCGGAGCGATGGGGTATATGCAGGTCATGCCGTTCTGGACGCGGCAGATCGGCAACGGCGATGTCTCCAGCCTGTTTCACATGCAGGTCAACCTGCGTTACGGCTGCGTCATTCTGCGCCACTACCTGAACATCGAGAACGGCGACCTGTTTTACGCCCTGGGCCGCTACAACGGCTCGCGCGGGCGCGCCGCCTACCCCGATGCGGTGCTGGCCGCGCGGCGCAACTGGCTGGTGGCTGGCGGCTCGGGCTGAAGCGACGCGGGCAGCGCTGCCAAGCGGCTTCAGCGCGGCATCAGCCCGCCCATGCGCTGCATCAGCTTGAACATTTTGCCGCCCTTCATTTTTTTCATCACGTCGCGCATCTGCTCGTACTGCTTGAGCAGGCGGTTGACGTCCTGCACCTGCACCCCGGCGCCGGCGGCGATGCGGCGTTTGCGCGTGGCCTTGATCAGCTCCGGCTTGTGCCGCTCCTGCGGGGTCATGCTGTGGATGATGCCCTGCATGCGCCGCATGTCGCGCTCGGCGCGGGCCATGTCGGCCTGACCGGCCTTGGCCTGCATCTCCGCCGGGAGCTTGTCGAGCATGCCCTGCAGCCCGCCCATTTTGTTCATCTGCTGCAGCTGCATGAGAAAGTCGTTGAGGTCGAACTGCGCGCCCGACTTCACCTTGGCGGCGAGTTGCTGCGCGGCGTCGATGTCGACCTGGCGCTGCGCCTGCTCGACCAGTGCGAGGATGTCGCCCATGCCGAGGATGCGGTCGGCCATGCGCCGCGGGTCGAACGGCTCCAGGCCGTCGATTTTTTCCGATACCCCGGCGAACTTGATCGGCGCGCCGGTGACCTGCCGCACCGACAATGCCGCGCCGCCGCGGGCGTCGCCGTCGAGCTTGGTCAGCACGATGCCGGTCAGCGGCAGCGCCTCGTGGAAGGCGCGGGCGGTGTTCACCGCGTCCTGCCCCTGCATCGCATCGACGACGAACAGGGTTTCGATCGGGTGCAGCGCGGCGTGCAGCTCGCGGATTTCGCGCATCATCGCCTCGTCCACCGCCAGTCGGCCGGCGGTGTCGACCAGCAGCACGTCGAAGTGATGGCTGCGCGCGTAATCGACCGCGCGGCGGGCGATGTCCAGCGGTTTGTCTTCGGGTGAGGATGGAAAGAACTCGGCACCGGCTTGCGCGGTCACGGTCTGCAACTGCGCGATCGCCGCCGGGCGGTAGACGTCGCACGACACCGTCAGCACTTTTTTCTTCTGCCGCTCGACCAGCAACCGGGCGAGCTTGGCCGTGGTCGTGGTTTTGCCCGCGCCCTGCAGACCGGCCATGAGCACGATGGCCGGTGGCTGCGTGGCCAGGTTGAGCGGCACCGGCTCGCCGCCCATCACCGCGGCGAGTTCGCGCTGTACCACGCCGACCAGCGCCTGCCCCGGGGTGAGCGAGCCAACCACTTCCTGCCCTAGCGCCTTTTCCTTGACGCGGGCGGTGAACTCGCGCACCACCGGCAGCGCAACATCGGCTTCGAGCAGCGCCAGCCGCACTTCGCGCAGCATGTCGGCGATGTTCGACTCGGTGATACGGGCCTCGCCCTTGAGGGTCTTGACCACGCGCGACAGGCGCTGGGTGAGGTTGTTGAGCATGAGACGACGGGCCGGAAAGGAGAGGTAAAAGTCGCGGCAGCGGCGCGAGGCCCTGCCCACAGGCGGGCTGGCCTCCTGCGGCGTCACGCGGCGGCAGGGGGCTCGGTTAAACTCGAAACATGTCGATTTTAATGAACGGCCTTGCGTTTGCGCTGTACATGCTGGCTGCGCTGTTGTCGCGGCCCAGCCCGGTGCCGGCGCTGGGCCATGCCGAAGGCGCGGTCACTGGCGCGATGCGCCGCAGCGAGCGCTGGTCGACCGCGGTGATGGCGCTGGCCTGGCTGGCGCAGACGGCCACCTTCGCGCTGATGCTGCACGGTGAGCTGCAGCCGCATTTCGGTTTCGCCCCGGCACTGTCGGTGACGTTCTGGCTGGTCGTCGCGGTGTATTGGGTGGAGAGTCTGTACTACCCGTTGCAGACGCTGCGCAGCTGGATCTGCCTGCTGGCGGCGGTTTCCATGGTGCTGACCTGGCTGTTTCCCGGCGCGTTCACGCCGCCTGAAGGCGCCGGGCCGACGTTTGCGCTGCACTGGGCGATGGGCATCGCCGCCTACGGTCTGTTTGGCGCCGCCACGCTGCACGGCGTTTTGCTGTGGATGGCCGAGCGTTCGCTGCACCGGCGCAGGGGCACGGTGTCGGGTGTGTCGCGCGGCCTGCCGCTGCTGACGCTGGAAAAGCTCACTTACCGCCTCGCCGGGGTGGGCTTCGTGCTGCTGACGGCTTCGCTGATCTTTGCCGCGACCTTCAGCGAGGAACTGTTCGGCAAGCCGTTCGAGTTCAATCACCAGACGGTGTTCGGCATTGCCGCATGGCTGCTGTTTGCCGTGCTCATGGCCGGCCGGGTATTCCTCGGCTGGCGCGGCACCAAGGCGCTGGGCTGGCTGTTCAGCGGCACGGTGCTGCTCATGCTGACTTACGTCGGTTCGCGCTTCGTGCTGCAGGTGATTTTGCACCGATGAAGTATCTGGTTCTGTTCGCCGTGGTCGTCGTCGGCCTGATGCTGATCAAAAAATCGCAGCAGCCGCGGCCGACGCACCGCCCCAGGCCGCCGCAGGGCAAGCCGCAGCCGCCGGAGGCGATGCTGCCTTGCGCGCACTGCGGCGTGCACGCCCCCAGCAGCCGTTGCGTCTGGCGCGACGGCAAGCCGTACTGCAGCGAAGAGCATGCCCGTCTGGGGTCGTAAGCCCGGGCCGAGCGCGGCCGACAGCGGGTTTGCGCGGTCGATGTTCGCGCCGGCGACCTCGCCACCCGGCAGCGCGTTCATTCCCTCGTCGCGGCTTGGCCGCGAGCGGCTGCGCACGTTTCGCGTGCTCGCCGCGGCGCGGCTGCTCATGGCCTGCATGCTGCTGGGCTGGCTGGTCGTGCTGCCGCTGCTGCAATTGCCTGCCCACGGCAGCGCCGCCCCGTCAGTAGGGCTGGGTTTCTGGCTGGCGCTGGCGTATCTGGTGCAGGCGGCGTGGAGTCTGTGGTGGAGTCTGCGCCATGCCGATGGCCTGGCCTGGCAGGTGCTGGTGGCCATCGCCGCGGACCTGCTGGCGTTCACCGCGCTGCAGTTCACCGCCGGGTATCCGGTGCGCGAGTTTTCGCTGATCTACGCCCTGCCGGTGCTTGCCGCGGGGATTTACGGCACCTTGTCGCTGACCTTGTTCGTCGCCGCGGTGGTCACCCTGATTTTGCTGGGCAATGCGGCGTGGGCGCTGCTGGGCAGTGGGGTAGAGTCCGACCAACGCCTGGTCAACGCCGCGCTCGTCGGCATCGCCTACTTCGCCGTGGCCGTGCTGACGTGGCAGCTATCGCAGCGTCTGGCGCGGCAGGAGGCGCGCGCCAGCGCCAGCGAGTCGATGGCGCGGCGGCAGATGGCATTGAACCAGCGGGTGATCGAGGCGCAGCACGACGGCGTGATGGTGGTCGACCGGCAGATGGTGCTGGAGGCGCTCAACCCGGCGGCGCAGCAGTTGCTCGACCTGCCGTGGAGCGACGCGATGACGGCACGCTGGGCGGCGGGGCGCAAGGCGCTGCGCGATCTGCCGGTGGCCAAGGTGGTGCGGCAGGAAATCGAGCGCATGGCCATCGACGGCGAAAAAACGCTGGAGTCGCAAGTGCGCACCCCGGCAGGGCGACGGCTGCTGCTGCGCCTGACCACGCTGGAAGATCTGCCCGGCGGCGTCGGCTACCTCATCGTGCTGCAGGACTTGCGCGAAATCGACGCGCGCATCCAGCAGGAAAAACTCGCCGCGATGGGCCGGCTGGTGGCCAGCGTGGCGCACGAAATCCGCAACCCGCTGGGGGCGATCGCCCAGGCCAACCAATTGGCCGGTGAATTCAGCGGCGATGCGGCGCAGCTGCAGCGTCTGCACCATCTCATCGGGCAGAACGTCGAGCGCATCAACCGCACGGTCGAGGACGTCCTGGAACTCGGCCGCGCTGCGCCGCGCGAGACGTCGTGGTGGGTGTGCGCGCCGCTGCTGCGCGAGCTGCACGCCGAATTCGGCGGCGACGCGCCCGGTCGCATCGGCCTGTTCATCCAGGACGATACGGCGCAGATCCGCTTTGACGCGCTGCATCTGCGCCGCGTGCTCGTCAACCTGCTGAGCAACGCCCGGCGCTACGCCAGCAACCAGCCGCAGGCGATCGAAATCCGCCAGCTCGGCACGCAGCGGGTGCGCGAAATCCATGTCGCCAACGACGGGCCGCTGATCGACCCCGAGCTGCGCGCGCAACTGTTCGAGCCGTTTCGCACCACGAGCACACGCGGCGTCGGCTTGGGACTGTATATTTCCCACGAACTGTGTTTGCGCAACGGCGCGCGTCTGCTGTACCGCACCGAGCAGGAAGGCACGCCGCAGGCGCGCGGCATTTTCGTGGTGCAGCTTGCAGCGGAGCCCGGGGCATGAAACCAGCCGATGTGCGCATTCTGATCGTCGATGACGAACCCGACTTGCGCGAGCTCTACACACTGAGTCTGCTGCACGAGGGCTGGCAGATCGACGTGGCGGAAAACGTCGCCCAGGCGCGTGACCATCTCGCGCGCCAGGAGTATGCGCTGCTGCTCACCGACATGCGACTGCCCGACGGCGAAGGCCTGGACTTGCTGCGCTGGCTCGAAGCCCGCCCCGACAGGCGGGAAAAATCGATCGTCATCACCGCGTTCGGCAGCGCCGGCAACGCCGTGGCCGCGCTCAAGGCCGGCGCGTTCGATTACCTGAGCAAACCGGTGGATCTGGCTGCGCTGCGGCGCACGGTGCATGCGGCGCTGGCCGCGGCGCAAGCCGGCGAGCAGGCGCCGGCCAGCGGGGCCTTGCAACGCATGGTGGGCGAATCGGCGGTGATGCGCGCGCTCAAGCACACGTTGCAGCGCGTGGCGCGCAGCATGGCGCCGGTGTTGATCCAGGGGGAGTCGGGCACCGGCAAGGAGCTGGCGGCGCGTGCCGTGCACGAGTGCAGCGCCCGTGCCGCCGGGCCGTTCGTGCCGGTCAACTGCAGCGCCATCCCGGAGCATTTGCTCGAAGCCGAGTTTTTCGGCTACCGCAAGGGCGCGTTCACCGGGGCGATGGCCGACCACCCCGGATTCTTCGCTGCGGCGCAGGGCGGCACGCTGTTTCTGGATGAAATCGGCGAGCTGCCGCTGGCGATGCAGGCCAAGCTGCTGCGCGCAGTGCAGGAGCGGCGGGTGCGTCCGGTGGGCGAGACGGCGGAAATTCCCGTCGATGTCCGGCTGGTCAGCGCCACGCATCGCGACCTCGACCAGATGGTGGCGCAGGGCCAGTTCCGGCAGGATTTGTTCTACCGGCTCAACGTCATTGCCGTGACCCTGCCCCCGCTGCGCGAGCGGCTGGAGGATCTGCCGCTGCTGGCCGACGCGCTGCTGGCTGGCATCCGCCGCGACAACGCCCGCCCCGGGCTGCGGCTGAGCGAGGCAGCGCTGGAACATCTGCGCCAGCACCGGTTTTACGGCAACGTGCGTGAACTGGACAATCTGCTGCACCGTGCCGCCGCGCTGGCCACACACGACCTGCTGCAGCCGCAGGACCTCGTGCTGCCGGCCAACGGCCGCGCCGCTGGCGACGCGCCACCCCCGCCCGGGGTGGCGCCGACCCCGCCACGCGAGGCGCCTGCGCCCGCCGTCATTCCGGGGCAGACGGCGGCAGCGCAGGCGGAGGTGCTGCCGCCGCTGCCGTCCGATCTCAGCGCGTATCTCGACCAGGTCGAGCGCGACATCCTCTGCGAGGCCTTGCGCCGCACGCGCTTCAACCGCACCGCGGCGGCGCAGTTGCTCGGCCTGAATCTGCGCCAGATCCGCTACCGCATGGAACGGCTGGGCATTCGCGATCCGTCAGACACGGCAGGGCCGGGCGCTTGAACATGCCGCAGGACGCCGCTTCGGGTTGGCTGCCGTTTGCCCGGCATGTGCCCTCGCCCAACTTCGACTCGCGTCCGCCGGGGGTGGACATCGACCTGCTGGTCATCCACTGCATCGCGCTGCCGCCGCGGCAGTATGGTGGCGACGCCATCGAGCGGCTGTTTTGCAACCGCCTCGACCCGCACGCCCACCCGGCGTTTGCCGCGCTCGATGGCCTGCGCGTTTCGGCGCATTTCGTCGTCCAGCGCGACGGCGTGCTCACGCAGTACGTATCGTGCGCGCAGCGCGCCTGGCATGCCGGGCAGTCGCAGTTTTTCGGCCGCACGCGGTGCAACGATTTCAGCATCGGCATCGAGCTCGAAGGCAGCGACGACACGCCGTTCGAGGACGCGCAGTACGACACCCTGATCGCCCTGGGCGCGCAGCTGCTGCAACGTTACCCGCTGCGCGCCGTCGCCGGGCACAGCGACATCGCCCCGGGGCGCAAAACCGACCCCGGAACCGGTTTCGACTGGAAGCGGCTGAAAAACGGCCTGGCGCTGTCGGCCGGCGCGTTTCCGTTCCAGCGGTTCTGAACGCCCTCCGGGGCAGGCACACCGCCCGGGCCGTCACCGCACCGGTCGCACACCACGGCCTTCCGTGGCGTTTTTTCTCCCTTGTGGCCCTGCCTGTGAATCACCCTGTGCATAAGCTGTGGGCGAGCTGTTGGTCGATTGCACACTACGAATAGTGGTTGAAATTCGCATCGACCCTAGATATAGTGTTTGAGCCGTTTGCAATGCCCTTGGCCGGAGCGCTCCCGCAGCGGGTGCGCGTCGTGCCTTGCCGAGGCTTTGCCCGACCCCGCGTTCTCATCGTGCTGCTGCCATTCTGGCCATGCCTGTCGCTTTGCCAGAGGCAGTGGGCACCACGTTCCAAGGAGTTTGAGATGACATTGACCGCCGTTGCATCGTCCACTGCCGTGCAGCATCCGCCGCAGCCCGAGGGGGCGCCGCAACCTGCTCCGCTGGGTGATTTTTCCGATTACAAAATCATCCGCCGCAACGGCGCGGTCGCCAGTTTCGAGCCGGGCAAGATTGCCGTGGCCATGACCAAGGCGTTTCTGGCGGTGCAGGGCGGGCAGGGGGCGGTGTCGGCGAGCATGCGCGAAACCGTCAACACGCTGACGGAAAACGTGGTGCGCGCCTTGCTGCGCAGCCGCCCCAGCGGCGGCACCTTCCATATCGAAGACATCCAGGATCAGGTCGAACTGGCGCTGATGCGCAACGGCCAGCACGAGGTGGCGCGTGCCTATGTGCTGTACCGCGAACGCCGGGCGCAGGAACGTGCCAAACAAAAGGCCTCTGCCGAGCAGGCTGCGGCTGCGGTGCTGCACGTGGTCGATGGCGGTGTGCGCAAGCCGCTGGACCAGGCGGCGCTGGTGCGGCTGGTCGAGTCGGCCTGCGCCGGGCTGTGTGCCGAAGTCCGGGCCGAGCCCATCGTCGACGAGACGCTGCGCAATCTGTACGACGGGGTGCCGATGACCGAGGTGTACAAAGCTGCGATTCTTGCCGCGCGCACGCTGATCGAGCGCGACCCGGACTACTCCAAGGTCACCGCGCGGCTGCTGCTGCATACCATGCGGCGCGAAACCCTGGGCGAAGACGTGGCGCAGGAGCAGATGGCGCAACGTTACGCCGAGTACTTCCCGCAGTGCATCAAGGAGGGCGTGGCGCTCGAACTGCTCGACGAGCGGCTGGCGCAGTTCGACCTGCAGCGCCTGGGTGCGGCGCTCAAGGCCGAGCGCGATCTGCAGTTCGACTACCTCGGGCTGCAAACCCTGTACGACCGTTACTTCCTCGCCAACCGCGCCGACACGCAGGTGAACAAGGACGGCCGCCGCATCGAGCTGCCGCAGGCGTTTTTCATGCGCGTGGCGATGGGCCTGGCGATCAACGAAATCGACCGCGAGGCGCGCGCCATCGAGTTCTACGAGCTGCTGTCCAGCTTCGATTTCATGAGCAGCACGCCGACGCTGTTCAACTCCGGCACGCGGCGCTCGCAACTGTCGAGCTGCTATCTCACCACCGTGTCCGACGATCTGGACGGCATCTACGAAGCGATCAAGGAAAACGCGCTGCTGTCCAAGTTCGCCGGCGGGCTGGGCAACGACTGGACGCGGGTGCGCGCGCTGGGCAGCCACATCAAGGGCACCAACGGCAAGAGCCAGGGCGTGGTGCCGTTCCTCAAGGTGGTCAACGACACCGCAGTGGCCGTCAACCAGGGCGGCAAGCGCAAGGGAGCGGTGTGCGCCTACCTCGAAACCTGGCATCTGGACATCGAGGAGTTTCTGGAGCTGCGCAAGAACACCGGCGACGACCGCCGCCGCACCCACGACATGAACACCGCCAACTGGATTCCCGACCTGTTCATGAAGCGGGTGATGGAAGGCGGCGAGTGGACGCTGTTCTCGCCCAGCGACGTGCCCGACCTGCACGACAAATACGGCCGCGCGTTCGAGGAGGCGTATACCCGTTACGAAGACAAGGCGCGGCGCGGCGAAATCAAGCTGCACAAGACCGTTCCTGCGGTGCAGCTGTGGCGCAAGATGCTGTCGATGCTGTTCGAAACCGGGCATCCGTGGATCACCTTCAAGGACGCGTGCAATGTGCGCAGCCCGCAGCAGCATGTCGGCGTGGTGCATTCGAGCAATCTGTGCACCGAAATCACCCTCAACACCAGCGAGAGCGAAATCGCCGTGTGCAACCTCGGCTCGGTCAACCTCGCCGCGCACCTGAAGGACGGGCCAGACGGGCAGAAGGTCATCGACCACGACAAGCTGCGCCGCACCGTGCGCACCGCCATGCGCATGCTCGACAACGTCATCGACATCAACTACTACGCGGTGGCCAAGGCGCGCAACGCCAACCTGCGGCATCGTCCGGTCGGTTTGGGCATCATGGGGTTCCAGGACTGTCTGTACCAACTGCGTCTGCCGTATGGTTCGCCGCAGGCGGTGGAGTTTGCCGACCGGTCGATGGAGGCCGTGTGCTTTGAAGCCTACTGGGCGTCGAGCGAGCTGGCGCGCGAACGCGGGCGCTACAGCAGCTATGCCGGCTCGCTGTGGGATCAGGGCATCTTGCCGCTGGACAGTCTGAAGCTGCTGGCCGAACAGCGCGGCGGCTATGTCGAGGCCGACACGTCGACCACGCTGGATTGGGACGCGCTGCGCGCGCACATCGCGCAGTACGGCATGCGCAATTCCAACTGCGTGGCCATCGCGCCGACGGCGACCATTTCCAACATCGTCGGAGTGGACGCCAGCATCGAGCCGACCTTCCAGAACCTGTACGTCAAGTCCAACCTGTCGGGCGAATTCACCGTCATCAACCAGTACCTGGTGCGCGACCTCAAGGCGCGCGGGCTGTGGGACGCGGTGATGGTGGCCGACCTCAAATACTTCGACGGCAGCACCCAGCGCATCGACCGCATCCCCGCCGACCTCAAGGCGCTGTACGCCACGGCGTTCGAAATCGACGCCAGGTGGATCATCGAGGCCGCCGCGCGTCGGCAGAAGTGGATCGACCAGGCGCAGTCGCTCAACATCTACATCGCCAACGCCTCGGGCAAGCTGCTCGACGACACCTACAAACTGGCCTGGGTGCGCGGCCTCAAGACCACGTATTACCTGCGCACCATCGGCGCCACGCATGCGGAGAAGTCCACGGTCAAGGCCGGACAGCTCAACGCCGTGCCGCAAACCGTGAGCGAGGCATCAGCCGCGCAGGCCGTGGTGCAGTCCGGCGACATCCGCTTTTGCGGCATCGACAACCCGGAGTGCGAAGCCTGCCAGTGAGCCGCAAGCCGCCCACCGCGACCCGTGGCCACGCGCCGGCAGGCCGCGGTGGGGGTGCAGCGTTCTGCAGCCGCGATGCCACAGCACAACACACGCAGGCACACATCACGTCATTCATGTTGAGCGTTTGCGTTGAACACTTGATAATTCACGAAAGGTCATGACCATGTTGACTTGGGACGATCCACAACCGAACGCGGCAGCCAGGCCGCAAGCCGCCTGGGCGCCGCGCCTGCCGCAACAGCCCGCGCCGGTTTTGTCTGCCGATGGGGCGCTGCCGCCGCAAGGTCAAACCGCCGCCGGTCCCATCGCGGATTCCGGCGTCGATCCCAGCGCAGACCCCAGCGGCGATCCCTACAGCCAGCGCGCCATCTCGTCGGCGCGGGTGCGCGCCGAGGACAAGCGCATCATCAACTGCCGTGCCGATGTCAACCAGCTCGTGCCGTTCAAATACAAATGGGCCTGGGACAAGTATCTGGCGTCGTGCGCGAACCACTGGATGCCGCAGGAAATCAACATGTCGCGCGACATCGCGATGTGGAAAGACCCCAACGGCCTGACCGACGACGAGCGGCTCATCGTCAAGCGCAACCTCGGCTTTTTCACCACGGCCGACTCGCTGGCGGCGAACAACATCGTGCTCGGCACCTACCGCCACATCACCAACCCCGAATGCCGGCAGTACCTGCTGCGCCAGGCGTTCGAGGAGGCGATCCACACCCATGCGTACCAGTACATCGTCGAGAGCATCGGTCTCGACGAGGGCGAGATCTTCAACTCCTATCACGAGATTCCGTCCATTCGCGACAAGGACGAGTTTCTCATTCCGTTCATCGACACCCTGACCAACCCGGCCTTCCGCACCTCGGCCTTTGGCGGCAGCGAGCGCAACGACCAGGAACTGCTGCGCTCGATCATCGTCTTCGCCTGCCTGATGGAAGGGCTGTTCTTCTACGTGGGCTTCACGCAGATCCTGTCGATGGGGCGGCAGAACAAAATGACCGGAGCGGCCGAGCAGTATCAGTACATCCTGCGCGACGAGTCGATGCACACCAACTTCGGCATCGATCTGGTCAACCAGATCAAGCTGGAAAATCCGCACCTGTGGACGCCGGAGTTCAAGCGCGAGATTACTGGCCTGTTCCATCAGGCCGTCGATCTGGAGTACCGCTACGCCGAAGACACCATGCCGCGCGGCGTGCTCGGGCTGAACGCCTCGATGTTCAAGGGCTACCTGCGCTTCATCGCCAACCGGCGGGCCGTGCAGATCGGTCTGGACCCCCTGTTCCCCAACGAGCAAAACCCTTTCCCCTGGATGAGCGAGATGATCGACCTGAAGAAGGAGCGCAACTTCTTCGAAACCCGCGTCATCGAGTACCAGTCTGGCGGGGCGCTGTCGTGGGAATGAATCCGTGCGGCCGAACCCGAACCGCTGATCGATCGATCGTCCCGTTTGTCTTGCGAGTGCCACTCTGAGCGTGACCGCCACCCGATCCGATTCGCTGTGCTGCCGACCGGCTGCTGCGCGCCGGGTGGTAGTGGCTCCACTTCGATTCGCCGCGTCCCGGTCGTGCCGCTGCATGCCCGGGGGCCGATGGCTTCCCTTGATCCAAAGTTTCTGGCGCGTCTGTTTGCGCCGCATGTGCGACGTGTCCGTCAGCACAGTGGCGGTGCGCCTGTTTGCATTCCTTCCTGCAGCGGCGGCGACGCCGGAGGAAGCGAGTCCCCTGCACGGCTCAGCGCTGAGCCGGTGGCAGGCGGTGCCGGCTGAACGCCGTGCCGATGTCCCGTACTGGAAACCGCCGGGAGGCGGGGCCGTGAGGCGCTCGGCCGCGATTTGGCGACCGGCTTCATTTCAAAAGACTTGATCAAGGAGAATCACCATGGCAACTGCAAAGAAGGCTGCACCGGCGAAAAAGGCCGCAGCTCCGGCGAAAAAAGCCGCAGCGGCGAAAAAGGCTGCAGCCCCCGTGAAGAAGGCCGCCCCGGCGAAGAAGGCCGTCGCCGCGAAAAAGGCTGCGCCGGCGAAAAAGGCCGCTGCGGCGAAGAAGGTGGTGGCGGCAAAGAAAGCGGCGCCGGCAAAGAAAGCCGCCTCCCCGGCGAAGAAGGCCGTCGCTGCGAAAAAAGCCGTAGCGGCGAAAAAGGCTGCAGCGCCGGTGAAGAAGGCCGCCCCGGCGAAGAAAGCCGCGGCGCCGGCGAAGAAGGCCGTGGCCGCGAAAAAGGCCGCACCGGCGAAGAAGGCGGCGCCGGCCGCAGCGAAAAAAGCGCCGGCAGCGCAAACCAAGCTGAATCCGCAGGCGCCCTGGCCGTTCCCGACCAGCAAGCCCTGAGTGCTAGCGCAGGGCACACCGGTGCAGGGTCACTGCCCGGCGTGCATCTGGCACGGCGCCGGCTGCAGCGTGCCGCGGTGAATGTGGCGGGCTGCAGCGGTCCACCGGCCCGGGCGCAGCGCCCGGGTTTTTTGTCGATTCCCCGCAAATGACTGCATCGCTTCCTTACCCGCCCTGGCTGCACGACGACAAGGACGGCTGCCTGCTCGACGTCAGTGTGGTGCCCAACGCGCGGCAAACCGCGTTCGATGGGGAACATGGCGGCGCGTTGCGCGTGCGTCTGGGGGCCGTGGCCGTGGACGGCAGGGCCAATGCGGCGTTGACCGACTATCTGGCCCAGTGCTGCGGCGTGCCCCGCCGCGCAGTGCAACTCAAAAGCGGCCTCACCGCGCGGCGCAAGCGGGTGCACATCGACGCCCCGGCCGATGCGGTATGGTTGCGTCTTTCCGCCTGTTTGCAGGCTTCCAGCGCAGTCTGAACATGAGTATCAAATCCGATCTGTGGATTCGCCGCATGGCACAAAACGCGGCGATGATCGAGCCGTTCGAGCCCAGCCAGGTTCGTGAGGTCGAGGGACGGCGCATCATCAGCTACGGCACGTCGAGCTACGGCTACGACATCCGCTGCGCCGACGAATTCAAGATTTTCACCAACATCAACAGCACCATCGTCGATCCCAAAAACTTCGACGAAAAGTCTTTCGTCGATTTTCGCGGCGACGTGTGCATCATCCCGCCCAACAGCTTCGCGCTGGCGCGCACCGTCGAGTACTTTCGCATTCCGCGCAATGTGCTGACCATCTGCCTGGGCAAGAGCACCTACGCGCGCTGCGGCATCATCGTCAACGTCACGCCGTTCGAGCCCGAGTGGGAAGGCTACGTGACCCTGGAGTTTTCCAACACCACGCCGCTGCCGGCGAAGATCTACGCGGGCGAGGGCTGCGCGCAGGTGCTGTTTTTCGAAAGCGACGAGGTGTGCGAGGTCAGCTACAAGGACCGCGGCGGCAAATACCAGGGCCAGCACGGGGTGACGCTGCCGCGCGCCTGAGGGCTACGGCAGGAGGCCGGCACGGTCAGGCGGCGTCGAGCAGGCCGCGCCAGCGCGCCACCTGCGCGCGCACCTGGTTGGGCGCGGTGCCGCCGAGGTGGTCGCGGGCGGCCAGCGACCCGCGCAGTTGCAGCACGTCCAGAGCGTCGTCACCGATCAGCGGGCACAGCCCCTGCAATTCGGCCACCGGCAGGGCCTCCAGCCCGACGCCGCGGTCGACCGCCAGGCGCACCGCGCGCGCGACGACTTCGTGCGCGTCGCGAAACGGCAGACCTTTTTTCACCAGATAGTCGGCCAGATCGGTCGCGGTGGCGTAGCCCTGCAGCGCTGCTCGCTGCATCGCCTCGGGCTTGACGCGGATGCCGCCGACCATGTCGGTGAAAATGCGCAGGGTGTCGAGCACGGTGTCGGCGGTGTCGAACAGCGGCTCTTTGTCTTCCTGGTTGTCTTTGTTGTACGCCAGCGGCTGCGCTTTCATCAGCATCAGCAGCCCGGTCAGGTGACCGGCGACGCGCCCGGTCTTGCCGCGGGCCAGTTCGGGCACGTCCGGGTTTTTTTTCTGCGGCATGATGCTCGAACCGGTGCAGAAGCGGTCGGCGAGATCGATGAAGCCGAACGCCGGGCTCATCCACAGCACCAGTTCCTCGCTCAGGCGACTGATGTGCAGCATCAACAGCGCCGCCGCGGCGGTGAATTCGATCGCAAAGTCGCGGTCGCTCACGGCGTCGAGCGAGTTCTGGCATACGCCGTCGAACCCGAGCAATTGCGCCACGCGCAGGCGGTCGATCGGGAAGGTCGTGCCGGCCAGCGCGGCGGCACCCAGCGGCAGGCGGTTGACCCGCGCGCGCGCGTCGCGCAGCCGCTCGCCGTCCCGGCCGAACATTTCCACATACGCCAGCAGATGGTGGCCGAAGCTCACCGGCTGCGCCACTTGCAGATGGGTGAACCCGGGCATCACGGTGTCGGCATGCTGCGCGGCCAGCTCGACCAGCGCGCGCTGCAACGCGCGCAGCTGCGCGGCGATCTGGTCGATGGCATCGCGCAGCCACAGCCGGATGTCGGTGGCGACCTGGTCGTTGCGGCTGCGCCCGGTGTGCAGCCGCTTGCCGGCGTCGCCGACGAGCTGCACCAGCCGCGCTTCGATGTTGAGGTGCACGTCTTCGAGTTCGAGTTTCCACTCAAAGTGGCCGCTCGTGATTTCGTCGCGGATCTGCGCCATGCCGCGCTCGATCGCCGCCAGATCGTCGCGGCTGATGATGCCCTGCTCGGCGAGCATGGTCGCGTGCGCCAGCGAGCCGTCGATGTCGAACAGCGCCAGTCGCTGGTCGAAGCCGACCGAGGCGGTGTAGCGCTGCACCAGCGCGCTGACGGGCTCGGAAAAACGGGCGCTCCAGGCGTCCTTCTTGTGGTCGAATTGATCGTGCATGAAACGGCCTTACAGAGGGCGTGAAGGCCCGGGAAAAGAAAGTGGTGATTTTAGAAGGGGGCGCAGGCGCGGCCTGCGGTGAGACGAACGATGGCAGACTCACCGACGCCAGCTGATACCGCTGTCGTGCGCCTGGACATTTGCGGCGCCGGCAGCCTGGTGCGTGCCGTGGTGCTGCTCAACGCGCTGCTGCTGGTGCTGTGGCTGTTGCGCCTGCCGGCAGCCGACGGCCACGTGCCGATGTTGTTGCTGCTGTCGTGGGCCGAGCCCGCGGTGCTGCTCTGGCTGGCGGTGATGTGCCTGACGCAGCGGCTGTGGCGGCTGCGCGGCACGGCCGTCGTGCTCGGCGTGGCCGCGGCGCTGGGTGCGTCGTCGGCGCTGGGGCTGGACCTGATGGTGCAACCGCTGTACGCGGCGCTGGCGCCGCAGCACGCCACCACGCCCTGGAAGGCGGCGCTGGTGGCGGCCTTGCTCGCCGTGGTGTTCGTGCATTACCTGCAACTGCGCGCGCGGGCTTTCACGCCGGTGGACATGCAGGCGCGGCTGAGCGAACTGCAGTCGCGCATCCGTCCGCATTTTCTGTACAACACCCTTAACGCCGCCAGCGCGCTGGTGCGTGAACAGCCCGAGCGTGCCGAGACCCTGCTCGACGACCTGGCCGAGCTGTTTCGCGCCAGCGTGGGCAAGCCCGGCACGCTGGTGAGTCTGCAGCAGGAAATCGACCTGGCGCGGCGCTACCTCGACATCGAATCGGTGCGCTTTGGCGCGCGCATGCAGGTGCGCTGGGAGATCGACGATAGCCTGCTGCAAATCCGCATTCCCGCGCTCACGCTGCAGCCGCTGGTGGAAAATGCCGTGCGCCATGGGGTGGAGCGCAGCAGCCGGCCGGTGCAGATCGACATCGGAGTGGCGCGGCGTCTGGGGCAGGTCGAAGTCACGGTGCGCAACGACCTGCCCGCACTTGGCGACACGCCGACGCCGCGGCGCAACGGCACCGGCACCGCGCTGCGTAACATCCGGCAACGCCTGCACCTGATGTACGACATCGCTGCCGAAGTCGATCAGGGCGAGGTGATGGAAAACGGCCGTGCGCGCTGGCATGCGCGGCTGCGCTTACCGCTATGAACGTGCTGTTGATCGACGACGAACCGTTGGCGCGCGCGCGGCTGCGCCGGCTGTTGGCCGAGCTGCCGGAAACGGCGCAGGCCACGGTGGACGAGGCCGCAGACGCCGCCGAAGCCTGGACGCTGCTGCGTGCCCAGCGCTTTGACGTCCTGCTGCTCGACATCCAGATGCCCGGGCAGAGCGGCATGGATCTGGCCCGCCGCCTGGCCGCCGACCCAGGGATGCACCACCCGGCGGTCGTGTTCGTCACCGCGCACGAAGAGCACGCGCTCGATGCCTTCGGCGTGGCCGCCGTGGACTATCTGACCAAGCCGGTGCGCCGCGACCGGCTGGCGCAGGCGCTGGGGAAGGCGGCGCTGTGGCTGCGGGCGCAAGGCGCTGCCGACCCGCCGCCCAGAGAAGTGCACACGGTCTACCTCACGGTGTTCGACCACGGCGCGCTCAAACGCATCGCCCTCAGCGACATCCTCTACTGCCGCGCCGAGGCCAAATACACCAGCCTGCATACCGCGCAGCGGCAGTATTGGACCGACACGCCGCTGGTCGATCTGGAGCAGGCCTATCCCGATTACTTCATGCGCGTGCACCGCAGCGTGCTGGTGGCGGCAGCGGCGATTCGCGCGCTCGAACGTCCTGCCGGCTCACCTCCGGTCGACGGCACCGACGCCGACAATGGCGACAACGCCACATGGGCGCTGCACCTGCATGGCGTCGCCGATCCCCTGCCGGTCAGCCGCCGCCGCGTCGCTGCGGTGCAGGCCTGGCTGCGACAGCATTCAGCGCATCCATAGCGCCACGGCGCCGAGCGCCAGGCAGTACACGCCGAACGGACGCAGCGCCTTGAACTCGTGCGCGCTGAACCAGCGCATCAAAAACCACGTGGACAGCCAGGCGAACACCCCGGAGAGCACACCGCAGACGGCGATCAGACCGAGCAGCTCGTGCGGCACGCCGGCGTGCAGCAGCTTGGGCACTTCGAGCACGCCGGCGGCGGCGATGATGGGCGTGGCGAGCAAAAAGGAAAACCGTGCCGAATCGGCGTAGTTCATCCCCAGCCCCAGGCCGGCGACCAGCGTCGCGCCGGAGCGCGAAAACCCCGGAATCAGCGCCAACGCCTGCGCCAGACCGATGGCGACGGCTCGCGACCACGGCAGGTCGGGCAGCGCGATCAGGCCGCGGCGGTGCTTGAGAAAATCGCCGCCGAGCAGCAGCAGGCCGTTGACCATCAGCGCCGCGGCGGCAAAGCCGTAGCCGCCGAACAGCGCCTTGATTTTGTGCGCCAGCAGCAGCCCCAGCAGCCCCGCCGGAATGGTGCCGACGACGATCAGCCACAGCAGCCGCGATTGCGGGTTGTCCGCGCGGCCGCGTGCACGCAGCCAGCCGCCGAGCAGTTGTGCCCAGTCGCGCCAGAAATACAGCACCAGCGCCGTGGCCGTGCCCAGGTGCAGCACGACGATGAACGGCAAAAACCACGCTGCGGTGCGGTCGATCGGCCAGTGCAGCAGCGCGGGAACGAGGATGCTGTGCCCCAGACTGGAGATGGGAAACAGCTCGGTCACACCCTGCAGCGCGGCCAGGGCCAGAAGGTAGAGGTGCATGGTCGTCCTTGAAATGATGCGGCGCAGATTCTGACAGACTCGGCGCCACAGCCGCCGGCGGCGTGGCGGTGGGACGGTGATTTGACCGCTTGGGGATGTCACGCGCATGTCATATGCCGTGCGCACAATTCCCCCGGTTCAGGGGGTGGTGATGGCGGAACTGACCTTATCCGATGTGCTGCGCAAAACCAGTGCGGGGCGGCAGGAACAGCAGCAGCGCAGCCAGTCCCTGAGCGCGCGGCACCGCCACGTGCTCATTCTGTGCGACGGCCGCCGCCCCTTGCGCGAGCTGCACGCGCTGATCGGCGAGGAGGTGATGCTGCTGGCGGCCGAACTGCACGCCGCCGGCCTGGTCGAACCAGTGGCGCCGGCAGTGGCGGCTGCGGCGCCAGCGTCGCCCGCCGTCGTGCCCACGGCGGTGCCGGCGGCGCAACTGGCCAAGGCGGTGGCGCCGCCGCCCAAGCGTTCGATCGCCCTCACCCGCATGTACATGCTCGACATGGTCGAGCGCCTGCTCGGCAGCCAGAGCGGGCCGGCGCGGGCCCATTTGCGTGCCGCAGACAGCCCGCAGGCACTGATCGCCGCGCTGGGCGAATGCCTGACGCTGATCGCCGAAGTCGCTGGCCCGACGCAGGAGCAGAAAGTACGGCAGCAACTCACCGCCATGCTGCCCGAAGACTATTTGCCGGCTTTCAGCGCGAACGCGCTTACATTCTGAAGCAAAAGCACGGAATCTGCGTTCTGTCAATTCAGGAACGCATTGAGACTTGACTGCGGCAAAATGCCGCGACTCGGCGCGGTGCATCCCTATAATCGGACGCTTGTTCGATGGCTCTCAGACTCTCGCGCCTGCAATGAAAAAAGTCCTCTTTCTCGCTTCCCTGATGCTGGCGGCTTCCGCGCATGCGCAGGATGTGGTCGGCAACGCTGCAGCCGGTGCCAAACTCGTCGCCACCTGCCAAGGGTGCCACAATATGGGAGGCGGCTACCGCTCGTCCTTTCCCGAAATCTACGCCGTGCCGATGATCAACGGCCAAAACGCCCAATACATCATCGACGCGTTGAAGGAATACAAAAACGGTGGCCGGCGCTTCCCGACCATGCGCGCCATCGCCGCGTCGCTGACCGACCAGCAGATGGCCGACATCGCCGCCTACTATGCCGTGCCCAAGGGCCAGCCGATCAAATAAACCAGCGGGGAGATCCAGGATGAAAAAAATCGTGTTGCTGGCTGTGGCCAGCCTGGCCGTCGCGCAGGCAGCGAACGCCGCGGACATCAAGAAAGGCGAGGATTTGGTGAACAAGGGCGGGTGCATCGCCTGCCACGGCGCCGGGCTGGACAAGCCGATCGCGCCGAACTACCCCAAGCTCGCCGGGCAGTACCAGAGCTATCTGTTCCACGCGCTGCAGCAGTACCAGGCCAAGCACCAGACGCCGCTGTACGGGCGCAACAACCCGATCATGAGCGGCATCGTCGCGCAGTACAACAAGCAGGATCTGGAAGACATCGCCGCGTACATCGCCAGCCTCAAGGGCGATCTGTACATCCGCGACGAAATGCACTGAACAGCGCAGGCGCCAAACAAAAGCCCGGCATCGCCCGGGCTTTTTGTTTGGCGCCGCGGCTGCGGCGGCCTGCTTCGGGCGGTCAGCTTCAGGCGGTCAATTCGGCGATGATGCGGTAGAGCAGCCGCACGGTGAGAATCACGTACACCGCACCGAACAAAAAGATCAGCGACACGATCATGCGGATCGAATCCGCCGGCAGGGCGCTGAAAAACGGCGACACCAGATACCCGGCGGTGAACAGCGCGATGAGCAGGGTGAGCATTTTCCAGGCCTTGCCGACCTGCCCGCCGGGAATTTTGCTGCGAAGCAGCAAAATGTCCACCAGGCCGTAGATCATGATGGCGATGCCCGCGGCGTTGATGAAAAAAGCGGTGTCGATCTGCACGGTTTGTCTCCTGTTCTGTTGGCGGGGGCCGGGCGCAACCCCCCGGTCGATGTGCGCAGCACGGCGTGCGGCCCCTTTCCTGCTGACACTGTTTGACATTGTTGTGAAGCCGGTTGCGTGCTGGGCTCAGGGTCAACCCGGACAGCCGGCAATCAGCAAGGCAAAATGTGAAATAAGTCGCAAATTCGGCGTTCAGCCCGATGTGGCAACGCGCTACCCGGTTTCAGGAAAACTTTCCACGGTGTTGCGTGCAAAACACAAATCGCGCCAGACGCGCGCCTTGTCCACCGGGTTGCGCAGCAGATACGCTGGGTGGTAGCTGACGACCACCGGGATGCCGGCGTAGTGATGCACCTGACCGCGCAACTGGCTGATCGGCGCGTTGCTGCCCAGCAGGCTTTGCGCGGCGAAACGGCCGAGCGCCAGAATCAGCCGCGGCTGCAGCAGGGCGATCTGGCGCTGCAGAAACGGCAGGCACTGCGCCACTTCGTCGGGCGCCGGGTTGCGGTTGCCCGGCGGGCGGCATTTGAGCACATTGGCAATAAACACCGCGTGCTGCGGATCCTGCGCGGCGCGGTCCAGGCCGATGGCGTGGAGCATGGCGTCGAGCAACTGCCCGGCAGCGCCGACGAAGGGCTGGCCCTGCCGGTCTTCCTCCGCTCCCGGGGCTTCGCCGACGATCATCCACTGCGCCCGCGTGCTGCCGCAGCCGACGACGGCTTGCTGCCGGGTGCTGCCGAGCTTGCACGCGCGGCAGGCCTGCGCCGCGGCGTCGAATTCGTCCCACTGCAACCGGGCGATGAAGGCAGCTCGCGCGTCAGCGCCTTCGGCTGCCGAGGGTGCAGCGCGGCGCGGCGTCGCCGGAGCCGGAGCCGGAGCCGGAGCCGCGACGGCGGGATCGGTGGCAACGCCCGGCGCGGGGGGCGGCGCTGCGGTCTGCGCCTGCTGCACTACGCTGCGGCGCACGTACAGCGGCCCGAGGCCGAGCGCGTGCACCCAACGCACCGTCTGCGCGGTCAGCCGCGGCGGCGTGTGCGGGCGGGTGGGGGAGTCGGCGGGCATGGCGGCGGTTTCAGGCGGGCGGCGCGGCGCGCAGGCCGCGGCGTTGCAGCAAATCGCCGACCTGCGCCGACATCACCAGCGCATCCTCGCGGCAGGGGCGGCCCTGGGCATCGACCGCCGGGTAATAGTCGCGCCGCCGGGTGATGGGGTAAAAGCCGTAGCGTTCATAAATGCGCACGGCGTGGACATTGCTCGGCCGCACTTCCAGCCAGAGCAGCAGCGCGCCGCCGGCCTGGCTGAGCAGGGTCACGGTGTCGAGCAGCAGCAGGCTCAGGCCCTGTCCCTGCGCTTGCGGGGCGACGGCGATGTTCAGCAGGTGCATTTCCTCCACCCCCGGCATGGCGACGAAATAGCCGCACACCGCGCCCTGCGCGTCGGTGAGCACCTGGGCGTGGTACTGCGCAGAGAGCGAGTCGGCGAAATTGCCGCGGCTCCACGGAAAGGCGTAAACCGCGGTTTCGATGCGCGCCACGGCGTCCAGATCGGCGAGCTGCATCGGCCGCAGCAGGTGCGCCCCAGCCGCCGCCGCGGCATCCGGAGCTTGCGGACGCACGCGCGCGTTCATGTGCGGGCGACGCGGCTGAGTTCGCGCTCCGCAGTGGTTTGCGCCACTTTGTCGCGCACGTACACCGGCTGCGCCTGCGCAGCGGCCACCGTCTGCCCGCGGGCGTGCTGCTGCAGCGCCAGGCGGGCCACGGCAGCGGCCGACGGTGTGCAATCGACGGCACGCAGCACCGCACGCTGCAGCGCCGACAGCCGCGGGTTCTGCCCGGCCAGACAGGCAAACGCCGCGGACAGGCCGTCGGCATGTTCTGCCCACGCGTTGCCGCAGGCCAGCAGCCGCGGCAGCGCGCCGGTTTGCAGATGTTCGGGCAGGTCCGCGAGGACTTCGGCCCAGGCGAGCACGGCCGATTCCGGGGGGTGCACTGCCGGCGGGTGCAGGCTGTGCCAGCCGTCGCTGTCGGCGCGGAACATTTCCCAGTACAGCTCGCCCATGCGCGCGTCGTTGGCCACCAGCGCGACGCTGCCAGGCTGCGCCTCCACCGGGTCGGGCAGCGCGCTGCCGTCGGACTGCAGCAGTGGGAACGCGGTTTCGGCCTGCGCCTGCAGCGTGTCCACCCGCGCCACCGGCAGCCCCAGCGCATACGCCAGCCCCTGGGCGACTGCGGCGGCGGTGCGCAGGCCGGTGAACGCGCCGGGGCCGGCGCCCATGCCGATGAGCTGCACATCGGCAAAGCGCAGCCCGGCGGCGTCGAGCAACTCGGCGCACAACGGCAGCAGGCGCTGCGAGGCGCGCGCGCCGCCCGGTTCGTCGCGGCTGCGGCAGACGCCGCCTGCGCCCAGGCAGACGCTCAAGGCTTCGGTGCTGGTGTCGAAAGCGAGGACGTGCATGGTGTTGCGATTATCGGTGAAGCGCTGCGTTCATAATGTCGGCATGAACTCCACCATGACGTCTTCCCCTACCTCGTCCTTCGAATGGCCGATCACCGCGTTCATCGGCGGTGGCAATATGAGCAGCGCCTTGCTCGGCGGGCTGCTCGGCGCGGCGGTGGATGGCGCGCGGCTGCTCGTGGTCGAGCCGCTGGCGCCGCAGCGGCAGCGGCTGCAGCAGCGATTCCCTGCGCTGCAGGTGCTGGCCGAGGCCGGCCCGGCGCTGCGCGCGGCGCAGGCGGTGGTGTGGGCGGTCAAGCCGCAGCAGTTCGCGCAGGCCGCGGCGCAGGTGCGGCCGCATCTGACGGACGCGCTGCACGTGAGCATCATGGCCGGCGTGCGCTGCGGCGCCATCGCGCGGCAGACGGGGGCGCAGCGTCTGGTGCGCACCATGCCCAACACACCGGCGTTGATCGGCCAGGGCATCACAGGCCTGTTCGCCAGCGCGCATGCCAGCGCGCAAGACCGCGCCGTGGCCGACGCCCTGCTCGCCCCGGCGGGGCGGCGGGTGTGGGTCGAGCGCGAAGACCTGCTCGACGCCGTGACCGCGGTCTCCGGCTCCGGGCCGGCGTATGCGTTTTATCTGGCCGAGGCCATGACCCGCGCCGGCGAAGAGCTCGGGCTGAGCGCGGCGCAGGCGCGTGAGCTGACGCTGGCCACGCTGGCCGGCGCCGCGGCGCTGGCGCAGGACAGCAGCGAGCCGCTGGCCACACTGCGCGCCAACGTCACGAGCAAGGGCGGCACCACCGCGGCGGCGCTGGAGGTGTTCGACCAGGCCGACATGCAGGGCATCATCGACCGCGCACTGCACGCCGCGGCGCGCCGTGCCCGCGAACTCGGCGACGCGCTCGACGCGGTCTGAGAAGGGTGTGACCGAACCTTCTGCGCGCGCCCTTACGGCTGCCGCTGCAACGCACGCAGGCTGTGGATGCGCGCGGCGACGAAGGCCGGGCGGCCGTGCAGCCCGGTGCGCTCCATCGGCAGGTCGCGCTGCCGGCGCACCGCGCGCCGGGCGTAGCGCACCATCCAGGCCCCGCGTAGCCCGATGCGCCGCGCCGTCTGCAAATGGCCCGGTGTGTCCTCGACCAGCAGGCATTGCGCCGGCCGCAGGCGGCGACGCGCCAGCACGTGGCGCAGCATGCGTGCATCCGGCTTGGGGCGCAGGCGGTGGAACATCCACATGTCCTCGACGGCGATCAGGCCGTCGATCAGCCGCCACAGCCGCAGCCGCTTGAGCACACGCCGCGCATAGTCGCGCGGGGCGTTGGTCAAGACCAGTTTGCGCCCCGGCAGCCGCGCCAGCGCGGCGCGCTCGCTGGCGTCGCAGCGCAACATGCGGTGCAGGTGCGGAAACTCGTGCGTCTCGCGCAGGAACTGCGCGGCATCCACGCCGTGCTCGTGCATCAGCCCGAGCAGCGTGGCGCCATAGCGCTGCCAGAAATGCGCGCGGATGCGGTTGGCCTCCTGCCGGTCCACGCCGAGATGGCGCTCGATGAACGCCGTCATTTCGGCGTTCATCAGCGGGAACACCCGCCACGAGGCATCGTGCAGGGTGTTGTCGAGGTCGAGCAGCCAGACGCGCTGCCGGGCCTGCGGCTCACGCGGCATCGCCCGGCTCCAGTGTGGCAAAGCCATAGCGCAGCCCGCCCAGTCGCGGCGGCGCGGTCCACGGCGTGCAGCCGCTGACGTGGTGGGCCACCGGGTGCGAGAACGCCGGGCCATCGTAAACGAAGGTGTGGAACTCGCCATTTTCGCCGCAGGCATCGACTCCGGGGGGCAGGCTGGCGACGAAGGCGGCGTCGAACTCGCGGCCGCAGAAGCGGTCGTCGAGCCAGCGGCTGTCGACGCAGACCACGCGGGCACGCCAGCCCTGGGCGAAAAAGGTGTCGACCAGCGCACGCCGGTCGCTGCCCCACAGCGGCAGACAGGCGCGCAATCCGGCGCGGGCGCAGACCCGCTCTTCCCAGTCGCGGTGCGGCTGCAGGTCGATGTCGCCGAACACCGCGACCTGCGCTCCGCGCGCGGCCAGCGCCTGCAATTGCGCGACGAACACGGCTTCGTAATCGTCCCAACTCGCCGCAGCCGTCACCAGCTCGATGCCCAGCGCATCGGCCTGGGCCTGCACCAGCGCCAGCGGTACGCCGTGGCTGCGCAGCCGCTGGCCGCTTTGTTAGAGCATGGCCAGCAGCCAGCGCACCTCCAGCCCGGCGGCGCGGGCGCGGTGCACGGCGAGCATCGAGTCCTTGCCGCCGCTGAACGAGGCCAGGGCGGGCTGGTTCAATGCGAGCGGATCATGGTGCCAAACGCCTGTTCGGTCAAGACTTCGAGCAGGATGGCATGCGGGATGCGGCCGTCGACGATGTGCACGGTGTTCACCCCCGACTTGGCCGCCTCCAGCGCGGAGGAAATCTTCGGCAGCATGCCGCCGGAGATGGTGCCGTCGGCGAACATGGCGTCGATTTCGCTGGCCGTCAGATCGGTGAGCAGTTCGCCCTTTTTGTTGAGCACGCCGGGGGTGTTGGTCAGCAGCAGCAGCTTTTCCGCGCGCAGCACTTCGGCGAGCTTGCCGGCGACGACGTCGGCGTTGATGTTGAACGCGGCGTTGTCTTCGCCAAAGCCGATGGGAGAAATCACCGGAATGAACTGGTCGTCCTGCAGCGCCTTGACCACCGAGGGGTCGATGGCGACGACTTCCCCCACCTGGCCGACGTCGATCTCGGCGTCGGGGTTGTCGCGGTCGCGCATGCGCAGCTTGCGGGCGCGGATCAGCCCGCCGTCGCGTCCGGTCAGGCCGACTGCCTTGCCGCCGGCGTGGTTGATCAGGCCGACGATGTCCTGCTGCACCTGCCCGGCCAGCACCCACTCGACCACTTCCATGGTCTCGGCGTCGGTCACGCGCATGCCCTGGATGAAGGTGCCTTTTTTGCCGATGCGGCCCAGCGCCTCGTCGATTTGCGGGCCACCGCCATGCACCACCACCGGGTTCATGCCGACGAGCTTGAGCAGCACCACGTCTTCGGCGAAGTCCTGTTGCAGCTCGGGGTCGGTCATGGCGTTGCCGCCATATTTGATGACCAGGGTTTTACCGTGGAATTTGCGGATGTAGGGCAGGGCCTGGGCGAGGATCTCGGCCTGCTCGCGCGGGGCGATGTGCGACAGATCGGGAGGGGAGAGGGGAGTGTGGGCGCTCATGGGATGGGCAGGCGTGCGGGGTAAAAACAAAAGCGGTGGTGTTGCGCTGCGTCAATTCTAGGCAAACGCTGAAGATCAATCGCTGCGCGGGCGGACTGCGGCGTTGCGCGCTGCCCGCCTGCGCGGCGATCTCATGGACATGCCGCGCATCCAGTGCGGCGTGCGCCGGGCCGCCCGCGGGTCACGGGCCGGCGGTGCGGGTTCGTTCCCGCCGTCTCATTCCACCGTCACGCTCTTGGCCAGATTGCGTGGCTTGTCCACATCGGTGCCGCGCGCCGTGGCCGTGTGGTAGGCGAGCAGCTGCAGCGGCACCACGTGCAGGATGGGCGAGAGGTCGCCGTAGTGCTCGGGCAGGCGGATGATGTGCACCCCGGCGCTGGCCTCGATCTGGCCGTCGGCGTCGGCAAACACGTAGAGCTCGCCGCCGCGGGCGCGCACTTCCTGCAGGTTGCTCTTGAGCTTGTCGAGCAGCGCGTCGTGCGGCGCCACCGCGACCACGGGCATGGCTTCGGTCACCAGCGCCAGCGGGCCATGTTTGAGTTCGCCAGCGGGGTAGGCTTCGGCGTGGATGTAGGTGATTTCCTTGAGCTTGAGCGCGCCTTCGAGGGCGATGGGGTAATGCATGCCGCGGCCGAGGAACAGCGCGTTGTCGCGCCGGGCGAACTGCTCGGCCCAGGCGATGATTTGCGGCTCCAGCGCGAGCACGCTCTGCACGGCAGCGGGCAGATGGCGCAGCGCGGTGAGCATCGCCGTCTCGCGTGCTTCGCTCAGCCGGCCTTTGGCACGCGCCAGCGCGCCGGCCAGCAGATACAGCGCGACGAGCTGGGTGGTGAACGCCTTGGTCGAGGCCACGCCGATTTCCACCCCCGCGCGGGTGAAAAACTGCATCGCGGTTTCGCGCACCATGGCGCTGGTGGCGACGTTGACCACGGCCAGGGTGTGGGTGTGGCCGAGCTGTTTGGCGTGTTTGAGCGCCGCCAGGGTGTCGGCGGTTTCGCCGGATTGCGACACCACCACCACCAGCGCGTTGGGGTCGGGCACCGACTCCCGGTAGCGGTATTCGCTGGCCACTTCCACTTCCACCGGCACGCGGGCGATGGCCTCGATCCAGTATTTGGCCGTCATGCCGGCGTAGTAGCTCGTGCCGCAGGCGAGGATGCGCACGCTGCTGACGGTGGGAAACACCGCCTGCGCCTGCGTGCCGAACAGTGCCGGGCTGATGGCCTTGACGCCTTCGAGCGTGTCGGCGATGGCGCGGGGCTGCTCGAAAATTTCTTTTTGCATGAAGTGGCGGTAGGGGCCGAGCTCGACTGCCGCGCTGAATGCGGTGATGGTGCGCACCGGGCGCTGCACCGGCTTGCCGTCGCGGTCGACGACCCAGACCTGGCCGATCTGCAGATCGGCGACGTCGCCGTCTTCGAGAAAGACGAAATGCTCGGTCGCCCCGGCCAGCGCCAGCGCGTCGGAGGCGAGGAAGTTCTCGCCGTTGCCCAGGCCGACGACCAGCGGTGAGCCGTCGCGCGCGCCGACGATGCGGTGCGGTTCTTCGCGGCTGAAAGCGGCAATGGCGTAAGCACCGTGCAGCTGCTTGGTCGCCGCCTGCACCGCCTCGAACAGATCGCCGGCGTAGAGATGGTCGATGAGATGGGCGATGACCTCGGTGTCGGTCTGCGTTTCGAAGCGGTAGCCGTCGGACTGCAGCATGGCGCGCAGCGCCTCGTAGTTTTCGATGATGCCGTTGTGCACCACGGCGATGTGCGCCGAGTCGGCCGGGCTGTTCGGCCCGCCGGAAAAGTGCGGGTGCGCATTGGTCGTGGTCGGCGCGCCGTGCGTCGCCCAGCGGGTGTGGGCGATGCCGGTGAACGCCTGCAGGTCGTGGGTTTGCGCGTCGAGCTCGGCCACGCGGGCCACGCTGCGCGCGCGGCGCAGAGCACCGTCGGCGTACACCGCGATACCGCAGGAGTCATAGCCGCGGTACTCCAGACGCCGCAGCCCTTCGATCAGCATGGGAACGATGTTGCGTTGCGCCACTGCGCCGACGATGCCACACATGATGTACACCCCTTCACGTTGAACTGCCGCGATGATAAAAAGGACATGATGAAAAAGGGCGGCAATCGTCAGCAGAAAATGAACGAAAATTTCGCCACTTCAAACGACTGAAATCAGCTATCGTCTGCGCAGATTTTTTGAAACGAAACTGCATTTGCCCCATCCCCGCTGGCCTGCCCGGCTGCCTGCTCCCCCTGGCTGCGGGGTGATCAGCCGGGCCGTGGCCTTCCAGCGTCGGCGAATGCACTGATTTTTTTCATCCCGCCATGTCCACTTCCGCCGCCATGCCCCTCGACGAAGCCGACCGCCGCCTGCTCGATCTGCTGCAGCAAGACTGTGCGCTGAGCAACCAGGAGCTGGCGCAACGTGCCCACCTGACCGCGCCGACCTGCTTGCGTCGGGTGCGGCGGCTGGTGCAGACCGGGGTGATCGAGCGGCGCATCGCGATCGTCGACGCGCAGCGGCTGCAAGCCGGGTTGACGGCGATCGTCGAAATCACTTTGTCGGCGCAGACGGCAGAGCGGCTGGCGGCGTTCGAGGCGCTGGTCGCCGGCGTGCCCGAAGTGCAGCAGTGCTACCAGGTGTCGCCTGGGCCTGATTTCGTGCTGGTGCTGTTCGTCGCCGACATGCCGGCTTACCACGCCTTGGCGCACCGGCTGTTCACCGCAGCCAATCAGGTGCGCAATGTGCGGACGTTTTTTTCGGTGCACCGCAGCAAATTCGCTCCGCGCGTGCCGTTGCCGGCGGTCACTTCGCCTTGACCGGGCGGCTCCAATCGGACAGCGTGACGGCGCGCGCGCGCGCCACGGTGAGTTTGCCCGCGGGAACGTTTTTGCTCACCGTCGAGCCCGCGCCGATGGTCGCCCCGGCGCCGACGGTGATCGGCGCCACCAGCACCGAGTTCGACCCGGTATGCGCATCATCCTCGACGATGGTGCGGTGCTTGTTCGCGCCGTCGTAGTTGGCGACGATGGTGCCGGCGCCGAAATTCACTCGCGCGCCGACGGTGGCATCGCCGACGTAGCTCAGATGGTTGGCCTTGCTGCCAGCGCCGAGGGTGGAGTTTTTCACTTCGACGAAGTTGCCGATGTGCACGCCGTCGGCCAGCGCCGTGGTCGGGCGCAATCGGGCGAACGGGCCGATGGCGGCGTCGGCGCCGATGGCCGCGCCGTCGAGGTGGCAAAACGGCTGGATCTGCGTGGCCGCGCCGACGCGCACGTCGCGCAGCACGCAGTACGCGCCGACGCGCACGCCGTCGGCCAGATGCACCTGGCCCTCGAACACGCAGCCGACGTCGATGAACACGTCACGGCCGCAGTGCAGGCTGCCGCGCACGTCGATGCGGCTGGGGTCGGCCAACGTCACCCCGGCGTCGAGCAGGCGGTCGGCGGCGCGCCGCTGCACCACGCGCTCCAGGTGCGCGAGCTGACGGCGGTCGTTCACGCCGAGCACGTCGTCGGCGTCGGCCACGGTCGAGGCGCGCACGGGCACACCCTCGGCTACCGCCAGCGCGACGATGTCGGTCAGGTAGTACTCGCCCTGCGCATTGTCGTTGCGCAGCGCCGCCAGCCAGCGGCGCAGCGCCGCCAGCGGAGCACAAACGATGCCGGTGTTGCACTCGCGCAGCGCGCGCTGCGCCGGCGTGGCGTCTTTGTGTTCGACGATGCCCAGCACTGCGCCGTCGGCTGCGCGCAAGATGCGGCCGTAGCCCGTCGGGTCGGGCAGTTCGACGGTCAGCAGCGCCAGCGCCCCGGCCTGCGCCTGCGCCACCAGCGGCAGCAGGCTGTGCGCCGGCGCCAGCGGCGCGTCGCCGTACAGCACCAGACACACGCCGTCGGCGGGCAGTAGGGGCAGCGCCTGCTGCACGGCGTGGCCGGTGCCCAGCTGCGGCTGCTGCAGCGCAAACTGCAGCTGCGGCCGCTGGGCGAACGCCGCCTGCACCTGCTGCGCGCCAAACCCGGTGACGACCACAGTGCGCTCGGCGTGCAACTGCTCGACGGTGTCGAGCACGTGGCCGAGCAGCGGTTTGCCCGCCAGCGGCTGCAGCACCTTGGGGTGATCGGAGCGCATGCGCGTGCCCTTGCCCGCGGCAAGGACGACGACGCTCAGCGGCGATGGAAGGCGTGAGACGGGCGGCGGGCTGGCGATTGTCATGCCGCGCATTCTAAAGAGCGGTGGCCGCCGTTTTGACACGCACAGCCATGGCAAACACCCCGCGGCAGCGGGGGTGGGCCGCACGCATCAGGCCGTGGCCGGCCGCGAGACGGTCTTGGGCAGTTCGGTGACCAGGCGCTGCATCAGGAACTTGGGCAGGCCGATCCACATATCGAACAACGCCACGCCCATTTCGAGCATGGCGATCGGGCACGACAGCGCACCGCCGATGAGCACGAGCCAGGCGAAGTCGGGGTTCTGCTTGGTCAGGAACCAGCCGGAAAAATCGAGCAGCATCGCGGCAAACGGGGTGATGACCGAGATCGCCTTGATCTGGTTGTGCACGCGGGTCTGCAGAAACAGCCAGCCGGCGATCCAGAAAATCACCCCGAGCATGGTCAAGTGCACCATCCCGGTCATCAGCATGGTGTTGTACGACATGCCGGTATCGACCTTGGCCACCGCCTTGACGTCGTCGTAAGTGGCCAGCGGCGGGTTGTGCAGCTGCTTGCTCATGGCGTCGCTGTGGCACATCAGGCAGTGCTGCGCCAGCAGGGGTTTGATCTGGGTGTCGTAACCCGCCTTGGTCTGCCCGCCGACCACCCAGTCGTCGATGGTTTTTTGCAGTTGCGGCCACTGCGCCTTGGGAATCCCGGCGTTGGTGAACATGGTCGGCAGCACGGTCTGCAGCTTGCTGCTGTCGCGGTTGCCGTAGTAGGAAATCTGGATGTCTTTGAGCGTGACGCCGGATTTGCCATCCAGCCCGGTGTGGGTGACGTACAGATACGCCTCGGCGCACAGCAGCCCGACGCAAACGAGAAAAATGAAGCCGGTGTGGAGCAGTTTTTCCGGCACGCTGAGTTGGTGAAGGGAACGCATGGAACGGATGTCTCGCAAAAAGGCGGTTGTGAACGGACTCTGGTTTTTGTTTTTCTTAACTTTTGTCAAAAACCAGGGTTATCCTAGTGCGTAAAAACCCTTAAGTGCAATGCCTGAGTTGACGCCAAGGATTCACGCAACGTTTTGTTTCCATTGACTTTTACTCTGCGGGGTATCGCCCGGCGGCCAGGTTCGCCGCCCAACGCCGCGGCGGTGGCCGCCGCCATACGCCATCGGCCCCGTGCACGCCTGCGGGGCGGATATGCTGTGCGGCATGACCGTTCGTCACCGCGCCGCCTCCGTCTGGCGCCTCACCCGCAGAGAGCTGCGCAAGTCGTGGCTGAAATACGGCGTGCTCTGGCTGGGCGCGTTGCTGGTCGGGCTGGCCGCAGTGCAGTTCGCCAACTGGACCAACGACGCGCTGGCGCTGTTTTTGCGCTGGATCGACGGGCGCGCCTGGCTGGCGCTGCTGCTCACCCCGGCACTGACCGCCGTCGCCGCGTGGCTGACGCGACGCTGGTTTGCCGGCAGTGAGGGCAGCGGCATTCCGCAGGTGATCGCCGCGCTGCACGGCCCTGACGATCCGCGGCGGGTGTCGCGCCTGTTCGGCTGGCGCATCATCGTCGGCAAGGTGGGCGTGGGTCTGCTGGGCATGCTCGGCGGGCTGACCCTGGGGCGTGAAGGGCCGACGGTGCACCTGGGGGCGTCGATCATGTACGAAATGCGCCGCTTCTACCCGCGGGTGTCGCCGCGGCTGCAGCGCATGCTGCTGCTGGCCGGATCGGCTGCCGGGCTGTCGGGGGCGTTCAACACCCCGCTGGCCGGAATTTTGTTCGCCATCGAGGAGCTCAGCCGCAGCTTCGAGGTGCGGACCAACGGCGTGCTCATCACCAGCATCGTGTTTTCCGGGCTGGTGTCGCTGGCGCTGGCGGGCAATTACCTGTATTTCGGCCAGATTTCCGCACCCGACCTGTTTCCGCTGGCGTTCGCCCTGCCGGTGGTCATCGCCGCCGTGCTCTGCGGTCTGGCCGGCGCGGCGTTCAACCTTGCGCTGCTGCACCAGTCGCGCTGGATCGCGCCGTCGCTGCAGCGCTGGCGCGAGCGCGCGCCCCTGCTGTGGGGCGCGGCGCTGGGCCTGCTGGTGGCGCTGGTGGGCATCGGCAGCGGTGGACAGACCTGGGGCAGCGGTTACGAGCAGGCACGGCATCTGCTGATGAACCACGGCGCGCAGGTGAGCTGGGACTACCCGGTGCTGAAGTGGCTGAGCATGGTGCTGTCGTACATCACCGGGCTGCCCGGCGGGCTGTTTTCGCCGTCGCTGTCCATCGGTGCCGGCTTCGGCCAGTGGGTGAGCCAGTGGTTCGGGCAATACCCGCAGTCGGCGCTGGTGGCGATCTGCATGGTGGGGTATCTGGCGGCGGTGACACAGTCGCCGCTGACGGCGTTCGTCATCGTCATGGAAATGATCAACGGCGGCGGGCTGGTCATTCCGCTGATGGCCACCGCGCTCATCAGCAGCCGGGTGGCCCACGCCTTCACCCCGCCGCTGTACGAGGCGCTGGCGATGCAAAAATACTATGCGCCGCAGGCTGCGGGCGCAGACCCGCCGCGGCACTGAGCGCCACGGGGCGGCGCGCCCGGCCGGCTTGCCCGCCAGGGTGCCGCATCGCGGCGACCGACGACGACAACGAGGAGACACACCATGGCATCACTCTCGGCCCACGCGGCGGCGACGCCGCCAGAAGGCGCGTACCGCCGCATCGGCTGGCGCATCATTCCCTTTCTCATCGTCTGCTACTTCATCGCCTACCTCGACCGCGTCAACATCGGTTTTGCGCAGTTGCAGATGAAGGGCGATCTGGGGTTTTCCGATGCGGTGTATGGCCTGGGCGCAGGGATCTTTTTTCTCGGCTACTTCCTGTTCGAGGTGCCGAGCAACCTGATTCTGCACCGCGTCGGCGCGCGGGTGTGGATCGCCCGCATCATGATCACCTGGGGGCTGATTTCGGCGCTCACCCTGTTCGTCACCACGCCGATGCAGTTCTACGTCATGCGTTTCCTGCTCGGCGTGGCCGAGGCCGGGTTTTTCCCCGGCATCATCCTCTACCTGACGTACTGGTATCCGGCGGCGCGGCGCAGCCAGATGAC
>Ga0315298_1000996_pt1 | contig 53895 bp, 34 predicted proteins | sample WHS_1_MG_FD_203077 | JGI IMG/M metagenome (GOLD analysis project Ga0315298, IMG submission 203077) | Extremophilic microbial mat communities from Washburn Hot Springs, YNP, Wyoming, USA - WHS_1_MG | ecosystem: Environmental > Aquatic > Thermal springs > Hot (42-90C) | place: USA: Wyoming... | reverse complement strand
CCCATCGCCTTCATCCGCGTTTACTCGCCCGATTTCGACTTGATGTTCAGCACGCTCCTTCCCGGCATCGTGCCGTTCGAGATAGCGAAGATCGCGCCCAACCGCTATGCGATCACCGCTCGCGCGGAGGCGCCGGGGGCGCCGCTGAAGGATGCCCTTCTCGACAAGTCGCCAGGGAAGAGCGACGGGTATCTGCTGATTGTGGAATTCGTCGGGGAGCAGAAATGAACGCCTGGAAACTGGTCGCCACCATTTGCGTCCTCGCGGCCGCGGGAAAGGCCGGCGGACAGAGCACGCTGTTGAATCCCACGAAGCTGGTGTACACCGACGAACTGGTACGGCTCAAAGCTCCCGCTCCCGGGCCGTCCGGGTCGTTCATTGTCAAGGAAAATGGTGCGGAGGTTCCGTATCAGGTTGAGCGAATAGGCGACAGCGACTGGGTGTGGGTGTGCTCGACGTTCCAGCCCGGCGCGTCCCACAGATACGAGGTCGTTGCCGGCCGGCCGGCGACGGTCAGGCCCAGGGTAACCGTGCGGAAGGAGGGAGGGGTCTTTGTACTTGATAACGGCCTGGTGGCTCTCAAGGTGCCGGGCGAGGCGGGCGACGGTATTCCGGGCCCGATAACGGCCGTGAAACTCGGCGAGAAGTGGGTCGGCGGCAGCACGTGGAAAACCTCGCTGCCGCTGAAGAAATTCGCTGCGACGGTTGTGGGTGATGGGACGCTCTTCGGCAAGGTGCGGCTCCGGTATGAATTCGGGGACACAGCCTTCGCCGAGATCGATGTGACGCTGGGGCCGGGGTGGAAACACGCCGAGATATTCGAGCGGCACGAGATGTCCCGCGGCGACTGCTGGGAACTGGAGGCCTCGAAGGGGTGGAAGGCGACGCAAGGCATCTCCAGACCCTTCAGCAGAGGAGCAGGCTCGGGCGTAATTGCCGGACAGGTCGAGCCGAACCGGCCGCTCAAACCGGGCGGACTGCCCTATCAGCGCGAGGACCTGTTCATCAATCTCCTTCCCCGCTGGAACCAGCATTACAAAGATGGCTGGGCTTTTGCTGCAACCGACGGCACCAACTATCTTGGTGCAGTCGTGGTCCGCGCCAGCCGGTGGATCTGGCCGCACAACAACAGCATCGAGGTCGTCGTAAAGCCGACCGGCGACTATGCCGGCCTGCGTTGCCCCACGTGGAAGGGCCAGCGGCTGTGGTGGCTGTTCGCGCCAGCGCTTGCGCCGGTTGACACAACCTACGTGGCCCGCTACGCGTGGGAAACACTGGACAAGCTCAACCACGAGTTCCTTCTCGAATGGCCCGGCCAGAAGGGCGCCTTCGCGGGGATGAACTTCTACGACGGCGGCCAGATGAATCCCACCGGCCGCATACGCGGCGCGGGGCGTCGCGCCATCGCCGACGCCGGAAAGGCCGGGGACTTCTCCACTCTCGCGCGCGTTCAGGTGATGATGCATCCCGACGCCTATGGCACTTACTGGAACTACTGGAGCCCCGAAAACCCGAACTTCTTCACGGATTTCATGCGTGTTCCCATAGCGCTGACCGCTCAGCTCAAGGCCTGTCCGCATTTCGAGGCCCTGCGCCGCGCTGCCGAGGAGAAGCTGCGCGAGGACATGGCCCACTCCATCACGCTCCCGGGCGGCGCGGGCCAGGAATGCCCGGGCTACGTTGCCTACGCACTGCGCAACTGGACCGAACTGGCCAAAGTGTGCCGCGAGCACCTCGGCTTCGACCCGACCACGTGGGAGCGCTTCAAGGCGGCTGAGTATTTCCAGAAGCGCATCACTCAGCCCGACGGCAACGTTCGCCGGACCCTGCCGATGGGCGATACCCATCCCGCAAAGGAGGGCGGCCCGCCGATAGTTGATGTGCCCGCCGAAGAGGTCCGCAAATTCGTCACCGAGGAATTGCCCGGTTTCGGCGTCATCTTCACCAACAATCCGGGCACCGAAAGGGAAACGTATCTCGCCTTCAAGAGCGGCCCCAACCGCGGGCACTATCATGGCGACCAGCTCGCCTTCCACTATTGCGCCAACGCCCGACCCCTGGCCGTGGACCACCACTGCTCGTATCACCCGCGGGCCGGTCAGGAACATATGCACAATCGCGTAGCGTTTCACACCGAGAAGTTCCCCTACGCGAACATGGATGGATATGAACGACTCATAGCGTTCAAAACCTCGCCTGTTGCGGATGCCGCCATGGGCCAGGTGGAATCGGAACGGCTGCGAGAGGTGGCGAAGCTGCCCCCGGAAATCTGGCATCAGGAGTACCCCCAGCATGCCTTCGCCAAACCGCTCGTTTATCGCCGTACCATCGTCCTCGTCAAAGGCGGGCCGCAGGATTACTTCGTCATCCGCGATGAGTTCCGGGCGCCCGAGCCGCTGGCGGCCACGTATTGTCTCCACGTCCGGGCCGACGCCATGCGCCGCAGCGGCCCCGAGGTGGACTTCGCCGGCCGGCTCACGCTTGTCTGCGTGGAGCCCGCGAGTTTCGATTTCGAGTCATTTCCGTGGAGTCACGATAACGGCGGAACCGAGTCAACACAGGGCGCGCGCCTTACCGTTCGCGGCCAGCAGGGCCAGTTCATAACCGTGCTTTACCCCGGCCGGCCGCCCGCGGTGAGCGCTGTCCCCAACGGCGTGAAGGTGGGCGCAGACGAGATTCTCTTCACCGAGGGCGTAACCGTGAAACGCGACGGCAAAGAAGTATTCTCGCTGGGCGCGGGGGACATCGACCTGGATCGCTCGCAGGGCGATATCGGCCTGTTCGTTCCCGACGCAGGGTATCCGTTTGGCGAAATCCCCGAGTGGCTGATCCGCCAGCGGGCTAAACGCCCCAGATAAGCGGGCCTGCTGGAGGCCGCCGGCAGGGGATGTACCATGAGCGCGGCCTTCCGCTGATCGAAACACTCCATGCCGGCAGCCTTCTCATGAACGGCCAGTTGGGATTCGAAACGAGGCGCTACTGCGCTACCCCGATATTGTCCTGCACCAGCACGTCCCTGCACGCGGGATCGACGACTATTCTGCGCCCGCCTCCGGTCACCACATTGTTCCGCACAATGATGCCCTTTCCATTGGGAGCGAAGGTCATCACTGGCCCGCATTCCGGACCCGTGGCGAAGACGTTGTCGACCACAACGACGGAGCCGTACTGGCCGTTGGACTGGTGCAGCGTGAAGTACAGCTCGGGATAGGACTCGTAATCACCCGTCCTGAACGTCTTGCGGCCGCGTCTGGGGTCGCGTTCGCACTTCGTGGTATTGTTGACGAACACGTTGTTGGCCAGCACAAAGTTGGTCGGCTGGTTGATCCAACTGCCCCGACCGCCGTTCCGGAACGTGTTACCGGTGATGGTGACGTCAGCGCACGACTTCTCGACGCTCATGACGCGTGAACCGTTGGTGCCGTCCACGGTGTTGCCGGTCACCGTCGCGTTCCGGCAGTATTCGGCCAGAAAGAAGGCCCCCATGCGCGAACCGAGGATCTGGTTGCCGGTGAAGACGATGTTCCGGCATTTCTGAATGTGCATGGTATCGCCGCGTGCGCTGAGGGTGCAGCCGCTGACGCGCACGTCCTTGCAGCCGACGAAATCGAAGGCGCCCTTGCCCGGACCGCTTCCCAGCGGCTCGTACAGTGCCATGAAGGCGCGGAAGTGATCGTGGATCAGCTTCGCTTTCGGGCCGAAACTTCCGTCGAACCGGATTGGCTTGCCGCCGGGCCTTTCGGCGACCCTGATATGCGTTTCGTCGCTGTCAACTATGAAGTATTGCCTGCCCCGGACCATGTTCTTCGGCAACGTATCACCGAAGAACACCAGTGCGTCTCTCGCTTCAGCGGTTGTGGCTATCGGAAGCCGTGGCTGATTGTTGATCATTACGCGATCGTCGCCGTCGTCGCCCCGCAGTATGGGCCGGACCAGCGAGTGCGGGAAGTACCTGGCTGCCAACGCCCGCTCGCGTTCGGTGTGCTCCTCGGGCCAGACGAGGATCTGCCAGAGGTAACCGTAATCCCACATGAATTTGCCAGAGTTGAGGAGGGTACAATTGTGCAGGGCGACATCGGTAGCATAGTTGGCCACCTCGCTTTCCGAGCCGGGCCTGCTGAACCCGAGGACCGTCACTACGGCGCCGGCCACCCCATCCGACCTGATGTCGCGGAAGACAAGCCGGCGGGTTGTGCCGTGAGCGGAAGTGGTGATCACTATGGGCCGCGTGTTGGCGTTAGGTTCCCAGGTGTTGGACTCGGCTGCCGGGTCGAAACACCGGCCGCGGAACTCGCCGCCCTGCCATGAGAACTGGCTGACATCCTCACCGGCAAACAGCACTATTCTGGCCTTATCGCCCAGCGAGTGCGGCAACACAAATACCGCACCGTCGGCGATGACGTCGGTGTTGCTGGTCAGTTTGATGGGGCGTTTGCCGGCAAGCGGATACATTCCGGGCGGGATGAGAACGCGTCCTCCGCCAGATGTCTCCACGTCCGCGAACAGTCTGGCGAAGGCGTCCGTCGCGTCGGCCCGGCCATCGGCAGGAGGGTCGTAGGAAGCCAGCGTGAAGGTTCTCGCCGGCTGCTCCGCGAATAGAGGATGACCACGCGCCGCAAAGCACATGCACATGCCGCCAATAGCCATCAGCGCCGCGGAATTCCTCACCAGCCGGAGTCTCGATTGCCTGAATCGCATAAAGTCCCCGCAGCTGCTTGAATCAACCGGCACACCTGCGACGGCCGATCGCCCGCCATGATCGCGCATGGGTGCCTCTGTGGTTGGTGTTGGACAGCACAACTGCCGCCAGTGTCGTGCCTTACTGGTGTCGGTGCGAATGCCGCGCGTCGGGATCTGGTAGCGTGGCGTAACCATATTCGGCCGGTTCCTTGCGCCGTTCACCGGGTTCGCAGCGACAATTCGCAGCGCGCGCTGCCCTCGTTGACGAACAGACCCCATCCCGTGCCGAACGATTCATAAGCACGCCCGGACATGGCAACGGCGTTATTCACATACACCACTACGCACGTTCCATCGACCACAATGCGCAGGTGGATCGGCGCCCCCGGCTGGAGGCGACAGTGGCGTTCCAGATCGAACGGTCTGGTGCGGGAGTGGGGCGATCTGCGGTCCAGCACGATGCGGTTTTTGTGAGGCTCGATCCGGATTTCGTGCCACCGGCCGTGTTTCTCGGGATCAGCGCGCAGCGCGATCCCAGCTTCGCGTGTGGCCGCCTCGAGCGTGAGCTGCATGTCGATGAGACAGGTATCAGGGAGCTCGCCGAGCACCAGCACACTCCGGCCGTCCACGCGTCCCCCGCGGATAGCATCGCCTGAAAACTCCCAGTGGCCCAGGACAGGACGGGGTTGTACCGGGCGTATCTGGCCGAACGACGCCGCGATGCTCTGCGGCATTGTCACCGTCAGTCTGCCATCGGGCTGCTGAATAATCTGATGTACGACCAGGTCGCCGCCCCACTGCCACTTGCCGCTGTCGCTGCAATTCTCGCGCGAAGCAAGCCAGCCGAACAGAAACCGCTCGCCGTCGCGCTGGGCCGTCTTGGCGGCGTAGAATGCGGGCGTGTCCAGCTCGTCGTCAGGGGGCGCCAGCCACGGGCCGCGGATCGACCGGCTCATGCGATACCGCGTGGTGTGGCGGTCGCTGAACTCCGAGAACACCAGATACCACCAGTCGCCGATGCGGAAGAGGTCCGGACATTCGTGGGTATAGAAAAGATTCGGGGCATACAGGGGCTGGCGCAGTTGCCAGTGCATCAGGTCGTTGCTGGTGAGCAGCGCCGTCACGCCGCTCGGCCGTGGATTGGAAGGCTGAGCTGTGGTCCTGGCCGCCAGAAGCATCCACCAGCATTGCTCCTCGGCGTTCCACAGCACGAAGGGATCCCGCCAGTCGTCGCGCTCGTAGCCTGGCGGGGCGAACAGCGGAGCGAACGATTCGTCCTTCTGCCAGTTGACAAGATCGTCGCTGACAGCATGCATGATCGCCTCGGCCGGGCGGCCGACCGGCGGAAGATGGTGGTTGTGGCCGGTGTAAAAGATGTGAAATCTGCCGGCATGTTCGACCACGCAGCCGGTGAAGATCCACTGGTCCTGACTGCCGACGGGTCCGGTGGGAATGACGACGCCGTGGTCCTCGAAATGGACAAAATCGCGCGTCTGGAGCAATCGCCACGGCACGCCCGGGCCGAACCTTGCCGGATCGCGGTGATCGTGCAGATAGAACAGATGGAAAACCCCGTCGCGGCAAAACGGTATCACATCCGCAATGGCGCCGACCTCGGGGCGATACAGTACGCCCATGCTCGATACCTCCGTCAGGACTCAAGTATATGATTTCGCCGTTCGCTGTGTACTCTCTGGCGGTGGCCGATCACCATGACAGGCCAGGCCCTCGGCGCCGGCGTGATCGCCAGCGCCATGCCGATCAGCAGACCGAGCGCGCTGTTGTCGCGCTCTCGGCCGGCGGCGAGGCGGGCGGTTCTGGCGCTGCCGTCAGTGCGCGAATCCGGATGCCGCTGAACGTCACCCGCCCGTCGCGCGACTCCAGCGCCATGCCGCCGTCGCGATGCCGATAGATGCGGCTGGTCATCGACACGCGCTCCCCCACGAAGCATTCGAGTATGCTGCCGGAGAGAACCACCTGGATACGAAACGGCCTGCCCACCGGGATCGGTGCATCACGAAGATCGATAAGCGGGTGTCGTAGGTCGATATCGCCCGCAACTCGACCCGGCCGACGTCCGCCCGCAGCGACAGCTGATATCCCTCGTGCAGCATGGTGCGAACCGCCACGCGCAGCAGGAGGTGGCCGGCAGCATGCGGATCGTCGATGGTGGCCAGCGCATCGAAGTAGAGATCCGACGGCGCATCGGGCAGCAGGAGCGTTCCGCCTGCAGGACTATCGCATCGCGCCAGTGAATCCGGTTCGCTGATCTGCCACTCGCCGGCGATGACGTGGTGTGTGCGCAGCGGGTTGTGCGGGGGCAGCGACAGCAGCGCGTCGATGTGCTCGGTGAGCGGCCGATCTCCCACGCTGCCATCCGTGCCGAACACCAGCTCCCGCGGGATCGCCATCGGCCCGCCGAATCGCCACGGGGCAGAATCGTCGTCAGCCTTCAAACGCGTGACGAACGGAAAAGCGATCCATCGGCCCCTGAACCAGACCGGCCGCGAGCCGGCGTTGGCCTTGGCTGTGTAAAGGTCGCGCACGGGCGGCCGCACGAACGGTCCGGTGGGACGGTCGGCGATACGGTAGCGTGTGTTGCGTTGCAGATAGAACAGGTACCAGCGCCCGCCGTGTTCGATGAGCTGGGGACAGTCGCAGTGCGGGCCGATGCGCGGAGCCCACAGCGGCGGGTGCAGCTCCCAGCGCAGAAGGTCGTCCGATTTCGCCAGCGCCACGCACCCGGCGCGCTGGCCCCAGCGGCCTGCTTCCTGCGCGCCCCAGATCATCCACCAGCGCCCGTCTTCCGGACAGCGAAACACGAACGGATCGCGGAAATTCGCCAGACCGTATAACCTGCCGTCGGGAATAAGAATGGGATTAAGGGGGTGTTTCACCCAGGTGTTCAGATCTTCGCTGGTGGCCAGGCAGATGTTCTGGTTGCCAGTGTAGAAAAGGTAGAACCGGCCGGCGTGATGAACCACCGAACCCGTTGCAACGCCGCGGCAATCGGGTTCGCCGGGATAACCGCGCCCGATGGCGATCGGGTGCTGCTCCCAGTGCAGCAGATCGGTCGAACTGTGATGCCCTATCTGCCCTCTCTCCGGGAGCATGAAAAACAGATGGCACCGTTCATCATGTACAAACGGAAACACATCTGCCGGCACACCTTCGGGGGGCAGACGATAGGGCATGAATGCCGTCCCCGTGGACTGTAGTTGAGCTGGCTGGTTCATTGCAGTACGCGGTTGACACGCTTGCCTCGACGCGCTTGGCCATGATTGGCCGGACTGACGCAAAGGTCAAGACACCGCGGGTTCGCGCTCGGTTGTTTCAGCACCAGTGGGCCGGGCTGTACGTCCGGGCGGCCATTACCCCGAACCCACACAGCAGCGGACAGGCCATGGCCAGGATCAACAGCAACCGGTCCAGCCCCGCCGCCGTCCTCAACTGCATGTCCCTCAGGCTCCATCCGTTCCGCTTGTTCTGCCGATCGCTGAATAGCTCCTCGGTTGTCATCCTCAGGCCGTACCAATGGCCGATCGCTGCCGGCCTGCCTCGAGACTGGTCATCAGGAACCAGCACGAACCGCGATGATTCGGCAGGTTCCGCAGCCACTGCACCACGGTGTTCTGCTGAACCCCGTCCTTCTGCCGGTGGTCCACGTCCTTCAGCGGACTGGAGATGTCCTTGTGCACGGTGCAATCCGCCAGGTTTCCCTGAAAGCCATCCACCCGCATCTGCACCTTCGGCTCGATATGGACGATGCAGCCGAAGCCCTGTCGCCGGCAGACCCGCGCCGGTTTCTTCCACCCGAAGCCTCGGTCGGCCAGCAGGAGCACCTTCCGGGCCCGCGGCACCATGCTGGCAGCACCCGCGGCAGCGCTTCGTCGAAGGCGTTGCGGCTTTTGTGCCCGTCATAGACGTGCTTGTCGCAGGAGGCCCAGCACAGCGGCACCGAACGCCCCTTTATCACTCCGCTCGCCATCAGCGCCTGATACTTACGCACATCCACCCATTCCAACGCCACCAGCAGGGGTTTCTTGTGCTTCTTGAGAAGCTTTCCGACCGCCCCACGCATGGCATAGGCCGTCTCGACGCGGTCGTTGTTGCAGACCGCCAGCACCGTTTGATCCGGTGTCTGGGCAGCCCGCCCATGCGCCGGCCGCTGTTGGCCGGCGACGCCCGCCGGACGCCCGTCGTGGCGCTCACAAGAATGGAGAGCGTCCTGGCGCGAGACAGGCGCAGCGACATGGCGCAAACCAAGACTACCCATGCAGTGGCATTCCTGCGATTCATGACCGACTCCTGGATCGCTGTGCCTGGGCGGCCCTGCCAAGCGGGTCAAATCGGTCTCAATCTGTTTAATGCACCCACCCGCCAAGAGAGTAAGGACAGACCAGGCACCGTACACTGTGACCTCTCCAATCCTTTGCCCGACCGTCGGGCAATTCCTCAAACAGCGCTCGAAAAGCCGCCCGAAGGGAGTCAACATCGTCTCACAGTCTTGCGATCGCTACCGTATTCCGATACACTGGGTCAGCGCACGGTGGTGATTTCATGCCGGTTAAGTCACAGCCGACTCTGGAGCAGGTCCTCGACGAATGCCGAACCGCGGCTCGCGAAGGGTACGATATTGCGAGAAGCTATCTTCGCAAGCTGTCCAAGGCGATTTCCGCCGCCTCAGAATCGCTGTCGCAATGTCTAAAGGACATTAACCGTCGCCAAATCCGGACCTCGAAAGTAGTCAAGATGCTCAATCTCCGGCTGAGTGGAACGATACAGAACTTTGCCGAGGAGCAGCGCGACCCGGAGGCAAGTCTGGAGGAGAAACGCCAGCAGATGGATAAGCTCTCGATCGCACTCTTCGGCCGAACACTCGCCGGCAAGTCCACCCTTATGGAGATTCTTACAGGAGGCGACGGCCGGTCAATCGGCACCGGCACCCAGCGCACTACCCGCGATGTAAGGTCCTATAGCTGGAAGGGGCTGACCATAACCGACGTGCCGGGCACCGCGGCCTTCGAAGGCGCAAAAGAAGATGAGGCCATCGCCTTCGAGGCGGCCGAGAAGGCTGATCTGGTGATTTTCCTGATCACCGATGACGCTCCCCAGCCCGCGGAGGCCCGGTGTTTTGAGCGCCTCTGCCGTCTGGGCAAGCCCATTCTCGGAATATGCAATGTCAAAGCAGCCGTCGATGACGAGGACGACCTGCGCCTTTTCCTGCGGGACCCCGACCGTTACTTCGACCGGGCACGGCTCGACGGCATCGTCGATCAGTTCAATGTCTTTATCAGCCACCGCGCGGCCGGCGGGCGGACGCCCTTCCTGTACACTCACCTCCGTTCGCGGTTTCTCGCGAACCTGCCGCAATACGCCGAGCATCGCGACAGGCTTCTGACCGCCAGCCGCTTCAACGCCGTTGAATCGCACATAACAGGCCACATCCTGAACCGCGGGAGGTTCTTCCGTTTCAGGAACTTCATCGAAGGAGTTGCTGTCCGCACGCTCACTTTTGCCGAGCAACTGCTTCGGTTCGGCGCCGAGAGTGCCGCCGCGACTCGGGTTTTCGAGCAGAAGCACAAGCAGTTTCTCCGCCAGGCCGAAGACTTCATGCGCGATGGTAGGCAACGTATCCGAACCACCGTTTCGCAGGCGATGAATCGGCTTCGACACGAGGTACCCGGGTTCGTAGAAGAGCACTATGACGACAGCTCAGTTAAGGAGAAATGGGAGAACCTGATTCAGGAACATGGCATCTGCTGCTCTGGCCAAAACATTCATTCATCCGATTTCAGCTGCTGCACGATCCACAAGCTTCAGGCTGCTTTGCAGCACGATTGCGGGAAACTCCTTGCCGACTTCGCCCGCGCGCTTCAATCCGAGATGCGCCTTGTGGGGACGCTCTCAGCGGATCACCACATCGAGCAGCCGGAACCCATATTTGACTCGAGACGCGCGTGGAGAGGCTTCACAACCGGTCTTGCCGCAGGTCTCGGGCTGGCGGCTCTGTTTGTCGGGAGCGGCCCTTTGGGGTGGATTGCGGCAATTGTGGGTGGTTTGGGCTGGGCGATTTCGTTCCTGTTCGAGAGCCGCGAGGAGAAGGCACGCCGCGCCAGGGAAAAACTGAAAAAGCAACTCGAGACAAGTATTGATCAACAGGAAAAACATTTCTGCGACGTGCTGCTCGACTGGTTCGACAAAGAGCTCGTTCACAACCGGATCGGCGCGCTGCGCGCCGATTTCGAGGCGACGGTTTCGGCAATGTCGGCGCTCGCCAGCAGTCAGCGTGCCCTCGGTTGGGAGTTGATCGAACAGGTGAAGGCGCTTACTGGTGTTCTGGTCGAAAAGGCCCTGGCCGAGGTCGGCGCTGAGGACCTTTCGCGCACGGTCCGGGACGTGGCGAGGGTGCCCGGTGCCGCCACGATGCTTTCCATCCCGCCGCGCACCACGTTTCCAGTCGCAGTGCGCCGCAATCTCGAGCGGCTCCTCGGCGAGCACGTCTGGTTTGTCGAGGACTCAAAGGACGTGCCGACCATTCTTTCCCAGAGTCTTGCCCGGAACTTCAGACCCGAACAGGTCAGAATAGAACGCGGCACCCGCACCGTACATCTGCCGCTCAAGGACCCGGGGCCCGCGTGCAGACTGCGGATCCGGCTGGCGCAGCAACTCATTGGACATTACATCATGTTGAGCGAGGGAAGAGCGTCATGACTTCTGCCAGATTCAAACTGCCTCAGTGGACACACGCCGGCAACGACCTGCTCGAGCGCTCGCGGAGCAAATTGTCTTCGGCCCCGAGCGAAAAGATCCGGTTGCTGGCGGAGAGAATTCCGGCCTCCGCCGTGCCGGCGGACGATCGGATCCTTGTCGTGTTCGCCGGCCAGTACAGCGCGGGCAAATCCACGCTCATAAAGGCGCTGACCGGCAGGGAGGACATTGAAATCGGCCCCGGCATTACCACCGCCGAAGTGCGCGCCTACGACTGGTCCGGCGTGCAGATCGTGGACACGCCCGGCGTGCACACCGAGCTGCGGCCTGATCACGACGAAATGAGCTACCGCGCCATCGCCAATGCCGACCTCGTAGTTTTCGTGGTGACCAACGAGCTGTTCGACTCTCACCTTGCGGCACACTTCCGCACCCTGGCCATCGAACGCGAAAAAGCACACGAGATGATGCTTGTGGTCAACAAGATGCGCCGTTGCGCCAAAGGCAACAGCCCCGAAGCCCAGAACGTGTTGCGCGAGGATCTGCGAAAAGTGCTTGCCCCGTTCACTCCGGAGCAGCTGCGCACAACGTTCATCGACGCCGCCGCCGCGCTCGAGAGCAAAACGGAGCCGGATAAACATGTGGCCGAGGCACTGTGGAGGAAGAGCGGCATCGATGCCTTCATGGATGAGCTGAACCGGTTCGTCCGGGAAAAGGGGTTGATCGGTCGTTACACCACAGCGCTCTATGTGCTGGAGCAGGTGCTTGAGGAGGCTATCGCCAGCGAATCGACGGGCGACGTTGACGTTGACGGGCTTGAGGAATTGCTGCTTCAGCGGCGGCAAGTCCTGCTTGAGACCAGAGACCGAATAGAACGCGCCCTGGAAGGACAGATCGAGCAAACGGCCGAGATGATCCGCCAGGAGGGCCGCAAGATAGCCGATATGATCCACGGGTCCTCCGATAGGGAAAGGGTCGATCAAGAACTTCAGGCCGCTCAGCGACGCGTTGAACGCTACGCCGAGGAGCTGCTGCCGAAGATTGAAGCGACAATCGCGGAACACCTCAAAGGCCTGGAGGAACAGATTGGGTCCATAGCTAATAGCGAACTGGCCCGGCAGCTGCTGCCGAGACTTGAGCTCCGTATAGAGCAGGCGGGTGTATCGCCTCAGACGATATCGAATTTTCGCAGTGTCGCGGACGTTTCGCAGAGACTGGGAGCGTTTCTCGTACGCCACTCGTTCACACCGCAGGCCGGCTCCTTTGCAGAGATTCTCAGTCTGGGCTCTTATTCGGGCACTGCGGCTCATAGCGCCATCAAGGGAGTAGGCCATTTTCTTGGACACTCGTTCAGGCCCTGGCAGGCCGTGCAGTGGACTCGCCTCATTGCGAACGTCGGGCGCGTTCTGGCCGTGGCCGGGATAATCCTGACGTTCATCCTCGACTTCGTACAGGAGGCGCAGGAAGAGCGCGTTGAAGAGGAACTGAGGGAAAGTCGCGCCAGGGTGCGTGCCGGATTCAACGACGCCGCGCACGCACTTACAACGCACTATGGACAGGGTGTCAAGGCTTACCTGGACGGCACGCTGATGAAAGAGATCGAAGGCGTGGACAAACAGCTTGCCGAGCTGCGCGATATGCAGCAGACGCGGACCGCGCTGTTCAGCGACCTTCAACAGCTCCTTGAAGAAACCCGCAGTCTGATCCGCACCCTCCACAGCGGAATGGCGGCGTAGCCGCCGTGCTGTCGCCGCGGCGCGCAGGCGATCGGCAAATCGTGGCCACCACCAGGCCGAATGCCGATGATGTTACCGTCTTGCGCAGTCGCCGGCTCATCCAACGCGAGCTGCGCTTTTGTTCTGAGACACGATTTCGCGGCCGCCGGCGCCTGAATTGACAAAGTGACACCAGGCCCGCATCCCGGCCTGCCCCTTGCATAAACCATTCCGCGCCGGGATATACCGCCTCTTCTCCCGGCCCGCGCCGCAATACGAGACGTGCACTTCTCAGCGGAGAGGCGGGGATTCGAACCCCGGATACGGGTTTGACCCCGTATAACGGTTTAGCAAACCGTCGCCTTCAGCCACTCGGCCACCTCTCCAGCGCATCGCGTCGAGCCGCGAGCACTCCTCCACCCGCCCGCCGCAACGCGTTTCGCGCGCAGCCTGCCGCCGTCATCCCACGCCGCCGGCAGCACGCCACCCTTATGCCCGAAACTATGCACGGCCCGTCCAGTTGTCAAGCCGCGAGGTTCCTTACTCATCCCCGGATCGCCGGCCGCGCTCATGCGCGCAGCCCGCTTGACATTGCGCCCGCGTCACGGGTTCAATGCGGATTGTGCGGCAAGACAGCCGGCGGGCTTATCGCGGCCGCAGGCGGCGTTGGCGCACAATACATCCCCGGAGGAATCATGACGGCAAGATGCAGCAGCGAACGGAAGCAGGCCCGGCTTACGATACTTGCCGGGCTGACGACGGTGTTTACCCTGGCAGCGGCAACGGTAAGAGCGGACGACCCGTGGGTGGTGTATGAAGGCCGCGAAGGCCCCGGCGTTGGCAAGCACATCGTGCTTATAGCCGGCGACGACGAATACCGCTCCGAGGAACTCATTCCGCAGCTGGCGAAGATTCTCGCGACACATCACGGGTTCAAGTGCACGGTGCTCTTCGCCATCAATCCGGCAACCGGCGAGATAGACCCGGCCACTCAGGACAACATACCCGGCCTCGAAGCGCTTAAGACCGCCGACCTGATGATAATGTTCCTGCGCTTCCGCGACCTGCCCGACGATCAGATGAAGCACATCATCGACTACGCCAATTCCGGCAGGCCCATGATGTCGCTGCGCACCAACACGCACCCGTTCAACTTCCGCAAGCATAAAGACGGCCCCTACGCGAAATGGACATGGAACTCCGCCAACCCCAAAGGCGGTTTCGGCCGGCAGGTCTTCGGCGAGACCTGGGTAAGCCATTACGGCGTGCACAACAAGGAAAGCACGCGCGGCATCATCGCCGAAGACGCCAAAGACCATCCCATCGTGCGTGGGTGCGAGGATATATGGGGACCGTCCGACGTTTACGGCCTGACCACGCTCGAAGGCGACTGCAAACCTCTTATCATGGGCCAGGTGCTCACGGGCATGAAGCCCACCGACCCCCCGAACCCGGCGAAAAAACTGGTGCCGGTCGCATGGATAAAGACGTACACCGGAGAATCCGGCAAACCCGCGCGCGTATTCACCACAACGATGGGCCACGCCGGCGACCTGCTCAGCGAAGGTTTCCGGAGGCTGCTGGTCAACGCCGCCTACTGGTGCGTCGGCATGGAAGACCGCATCCCTCCACGGGCGAAGGTCGATTTCGTCGGCAAATACGAGCCCACGCCCATCGGTTTCGGCAATCATCGCAAGGGCGTGAAGCCGGCCGACCTCAAATAAGCCGCGCATCGCGTCCGGCCCGCGGCGCAGGCGAAGTGTTTGCGCGGAGAGCGGCGCAAGCCCGCAGATGGCGCAGAGTCTCCGCGGCGGTTGCTTTTAGCGATGTCAGCAGCATCTGCTCCTGCGCGGTGGAGCATCAACCGCCAGGCGCAGCGGCTTGCCGGAGATGTGCCCGTGTATTAGCCTTGCAGCGGCTATGGAGCCGCAGTCCATTCCATGAGGAGTCGCCATCATGAACGCACGCAACCAGTCCCGTCGCTCACCGTCGCGTCGTCAGGTGCTCAAGCATTCCGCCGGAGCGGCCGCGCTGGCTTCGGCCATCGCCGCCCGCGCTTATGCCGGCGAATCGAACACGATAAACGTGGGACTGGTAGGCTGCGGCGGGCGTGGCGGCGGCGCGCTCAACGAGGCCCTTTCGACGAAGGGACCGACTAAACTGGTGGCGATAGCCGACGTGTTTCAGGAGAAGGTCGATGCCGTCGCCAGGCGCTTCGCCGACAAGCGCCGCCAGCAGATGGACCTCCCGCCTGAGCGATGTTTCGTGGGCTTCGACGCATACCGCAAGGCCATCGACGCCGTGGGCGCGGGAGGCGTGATCATACTGGCCACCCCGCCGGCGTTCCGCCCGCTGCATCTCGAATATGCCGTGCAGAAGGGCTGTCATGTGTTCATGGAGAAATCGTTCGCGGTTGACGCCCCGGGCGTGCGGCGCGTTCTCAAGGCAGGCGAAGAGGCGCAGCGCAAGAACCTCAAGATCGCCGGCGGGCTGATGAGCCGCCACAGTCTGGCGCTGGAGCAGACGATAGAGCAGATCCACAAGGGCGCCATAGGCGAAGTGATAACGTGCTGGGCATACCGCGAGCACGGGCCGGTCGGATTCAGCCCCAAGCGCCCCGGCGAAAGCGATCTGTCGCATCAGATACGCAACTACAGCTGCTTCACGTGGCTCAACGGCAGTTTTCTGCTCGACTGGCTCATCCACAACATCGACGTGTGCTGCTGGGTGAAGAACGCCTGGCCGGTCTCGGCGCAGGGACAGGGCGGACGGCACACCCGCACCGCGCCCGACCAGCTCTTCGATCATTACGCCGTGGAATACACGTTCCCCGACGGCACGCGCCTTTTCGCCCAGGGACGCCACATGGAAAACTGCTGGGGATTCTTCGGCTGCATCATTCACGGCGCAACCGGGTGCGGCGTGCTGGGCGAGGGCATCGGCAACCCGCGTCTCTACAAAGGGCACAGAGCCGCCGCCGAAAACGTCATCTTCACGCCCACCGGCAGCAGCAACCCTTATCAGCGCGAACACGATCTTCTTTTCGATGCGATACGCAACGACCGGCCGTACAACGAGACCGACCGCTGCGCCCGGGCGGCCATGGCCGGAATACTCGGACGCATGGCCGCCGAGTCCGGGCAGAACATCACGTGGGATCAGGCCATGGCATCGAATCTCGAACTGGCGCCGGGGCTCGATGCCATGACATGGGACAGCAAACCGCCGGTGCTGCCCGATGCCGACGGACGCTATCCCATAGCCAAGCCCGGGTACACGAAGGTGCTGTAGGTGCGCGGCGCGGCCCAAGTGTACGGCGCGGCGCGCGTGTTTATACGCTCTGACGGTATCGGCGGAAAAATGCCGCGGGCGACGGGCGCAAGCCGCCGCGTCCGCGGGCGATTCGCGGGAGATTTCACCATGCCGACGCGATTTACATGCCTGCTGTTGATGACCATCGTGCCAATGACAGCTCATGCGGGCGATGCACCCGCGACGGCGCCGGCGGCCGGCCAGGCCGTCAGGCTCTTCGACGGCAAGACCCTCGCCGGCTGGAAGGTAATCGGCTGCGAGGCCGTCGTGGAAGATGGAGCCATTCTCATAAAGTCCGGCAACGGCATCGTGCGCACCGAACGCCAGTACGGCGATTTCATACTGGAGATCGAGTGGAAAGCGCTCAAGAGCGACCGCTGGGATTCGGGCATCTTTTTCCGTTGCGCCGATCCGCCGCCGGGGCGTCCATGGCCCAGAGTATGGCAGGCCAACCTCGCCAAAGGCATGGAGGGCAATGTGCCCGAACTGAAGGACGCGCGCAGCCGCGGCCTGATAAAAGCCGGCGAATGGAATCATTTCCGGCTTACGGTTGTCGGCACGCGGGCCGAACTCGAGATAAACGGCAAGCCTGCGTGGAAGGCCGACGGCGTGACCGACCGGTCGGGTTACATAGCGCTTCAGGCCGAAGTACCCGCCGGCGGTCAGTTCCTTTTCCGCAACATTACGCTGGTTGACCTGAGCGCCGGCAAATGAACAACCGCTGCGCCGCGCGGCCTTGTGCTATGCGCACGCATTGGCCGGAAATAACCCCCCTTCCCGCACGTGTTACAGAAAGGCTTCGCACTGCCGGCCGGCGGACGTGCTTCCTCCAGCCGCGGACGGTGCCTGCGGTTCGATGTTGCAGGCCAGTTATGCGCAGTTATCATTGCGCGCAGGGTTAGGGTGTGATCTGGAAAGAACCGTAACTGTGCATTTCCATCCAACGGAGACCACATCGTGGCCAGAGACTTCCCATCGGGCAGTTCGGCGGCGCATCCCGACTGGCCCGACGCTGTATTCAACGTGTCGGGGCTGTTTGTTTATGAGCCGCTCGTTCTCGGGTTCATGAAGCTTTGCGAGACCGCGTTCGACTGGCGCGCGCCTGTCGAAGCCATGCACGGCGCCCCGGCGGTGCTGTGGAACGGCGGACGCGTATCGCCCTTTCCGCTCCGCGTGGAACAGTGGCATGCTGAGATCAATGCCCTGTACGCTCGAAAAGTGGGCTGCTTCCTCACGTTTACCAACCATCTTCTGGAACAGGCTGATCTGGCCGACCCCCACAGCAACGCGCTGCTGGACGTCATAGCGCAGCGGCCCGACATCAACGGCGTCATCGTGGCGTCGGATTTGCTGTCGGAGTACATAGCGCGCAGGTATCCGGCTCTGCGGCAGGTGGCTTCCATAACCAAGGTCGCCATCGAGGGCGGAAACGGCAATGCGGCATATTACCGCCGGCTGGGCGAGCGCTTCTGGAGGTATGTGGTTCATCCCGATGACTGCCACAATCCCGAACTGCTCGAACAACTGGACCGCGACAAGGCCGAGATCATAGTCAACGAAAACTGCCTGCGCGGGTGCGCCGTGCGTGCCAGACACTATGACTACATCGCACGCGCACAGCGCACACAGCAGCCCCACGTGGTAAGCGCAGGCATCAGCGCGACCAGCGCACCGGCCGGCATCCAGACCGCCGCCGTTGCGCAGCAGGTGGAGCAGTCTCTGCCGGAGTGCCCGTCGATCCCCCTGACCCGCCAGATAGCCCGGCGGCGGCGCAACTGCAATTTCACCGCAGCCGAGTTCAAGGCGGTTTACGACATGGGCTTCCGGCATTTCAAACTACAGGGACGGCGCGACACCGTGTACTCGTTCGCGTACGATCTGACGCGGTATCTGCTTGAGCCGGACTTCGCGGCACCGCTGATTTTCAAGACTCTGTGCAGCCTGATACGGCTCAGCTGAGCCGTTACCCGCCGGCGCGGCCGTTCGCGGAAGAAGCGCCCTCGGCAGGGCGCGACGACCCGTTTTGGAAAGACGCCGTCGGTTCCTGGCGCGCATCCAGCGGCGCGGCGGAGCCGCTGGGGGGCATCGTCGTCGTCGCTCCCCCTCGCGCGCGCATCCAGCCCCGCCGTCATTGCCGCCGCCTCCTTCGTCATTCCCGCGCAAGCGGGAATCCAGCCTTCCCCCCGCGTGCGGGGGGATTAGAGGGGGGCTGATATGTGACTCGTGTACATCATCACTGAATGCCGAAGATGCAGCCCCTCCCCAGCCCTCCCCGCATGCGGGGAGGAAGGAGCCCCGTCCTCCCGCGCGCATCCCGCCTCGGCCATTCCCGCCTCCCTCGTCATTCCCGGCGCTGGCGGCTGATCGAAGGAATGAATTCCCGCTTTCGCGGGAATAACGGTATAGCGATTTCGCGGGAATGACCCGATGGGTGCTGGCTCGCGGGCCGACCGAGCCTAGCGCGGAAAGGCCAGCGCTGCACGTGCAGCGGCTATGCAGCACGCCAACAGGCCAACTGGTTCTCGACGTTTCGTTAACAGGCTTTTGAGCTGACCTGCAAAATGGGTAGTTGCGCCCCCGCCGGCTCTTGACTGCCGGGAGCAGCGTGCGCATAATTCGTCGCCGAAATGCAGGAGGCGTGTGCCCCCTTCGTCTAGTGGCCTAGGATATCTGGTTCTCAGCCAGAGGACAGGGGTTCGACTCCCCTAGGGGGTATTACGACAAACTCCTGTGGCAACGAACTTTATCGAGCTCCGACTAACCCCGCACGGTGCGGGGTTTTTCTGTTTTCCGGGCATTCCCGTCCAATGCCCGACCAGGCAGCGAGCCCGTCTTAATAGCGATGCCTGACCCCCCGTGCTGTTCAACAATGGCCCGTTGTCAGGACCGCCTCAACACGCCCCCCGTCGCGGCCTGCTGCAACGACCGCCCATTGACACGCCCTGTGGCAACCGGCGCGGCCGGCGTCTGTGGCGACGGCGATGCACATCCGAAAACCGGACGATGCATTTCGACACTCAGGCGCATCGCCTATTTCTTTGCGGCGGTAACGGTAACGACCTCGCCGTTGACGCGCACCTGAACTTTGCGCGGTTCCGGCGAGCTGACGCGCCACTCCGTAACCTTGCCGTTCTGCCAGCGGATATCGACTGTGAAGTTGCCGCGCGCCCGCAACCCGCTGACGGAACCATCGCGCCACGCCGCCGGCAGCGCCGGCAGCAGATGGATTTCGCCAAGATGACTCTGAACGAGCATCTCGCACACGCCGGCCGTATAGCCGAAGTTGCCGTCAATCTGGAAGGGCGGATGCGTGTCGAACAGATTCGGCAGCACGCTGCCGCGGATCCACTCGGTGATGATCTTGTATGCGTGATCGCCATCGAGCAACCGGGCCCACAGGCCTATCTTCCATGCCTTGCTCCAGCCCGTGCCGCCGTCGCCCCGCGCGGTCAGCGACACCTTCGCCGCCTGCGCCCACTGCGGGGTTTTCAGCGGCGAAATCTGCCGTCCCGGATACAGCGCCACCAGATGCGACAGGTGACGGTGCTGGTCTTTGGGATCGTCGCGATCGACCATCCATTCCTGAAGCTGGCCCCAGCGGCCGATTTTCGGCCCGAGCAGCTTTTCCCGCTTCTGCGCGAGCATGTCGCGAAACTCGCGATCGATGCCCAGGGCGTCGGCGGCCTCGATGGTGTTGGTGAACAGGTCCCAGATGAGCTGCTGATCGTGAGCTACGCCGTCTTCGCGCGGACCATGCTCCGGCGAATAGCCGTTGGGCGCCACCAGCGTGCCGTCGGGCAGGGGCTTGAGACGGTCGAGCCAGAACTCGCACACCTCCTTCATCATGGGATACGCCACTCTGCGCAGATATTCGCTGTCGCCCGTAAACGCGTAGTGTTCCCAGACGTTCTGAAGGCACCAGGCACTGCCCGATTCGACCCATTGCCATGTCGATCCGCCGAAAATGCCGTTTTCGGCGCGCATCGTCCATCCGCGCACGTTGAAGGCCTTGCGGGTAGCCTCGGTGCGCACCTCGCGGATGGACAAAAGCCATCGCGCAAAAGGCTCGAAACACTCCGAGAGATTCGCCACTTCCGCCGGCCAGTAGTTCATCTGTATGTTCACGTCCGTGTGGTAGTCGCAGCGCCACGGCGGATTGTTGCTCTGGTTCCACTTGCCCTGAAGATTCGCCGGCAGCGTGCCCGGACGCGATGAACTGATCAGCAGATACCGCCCGTATTGAAAAAGCAGCACCTCCAGACCGGGATCGGCCGTGCCGCGCTGATAGTCGGCCACGCGCCGGTCGGTCGGCACGGCGGCACTGTCCGCGCCCGTGCCCGGCAGCTCGAGCGTCAGCCGGTCGAACAGCCGGCGATAGTCGGCCACATGATCGGCCAGAAGTTTTTCGTATGGCGTGCCGGCCGCCGCCTCCAGCCGGGCAACCACCGCCTTATGCGGATGTTCGCCGCGCCAGCCCCGAGCGCGGTCCTGAACGAAATCGGTCCCCGCCGTCAGCAGCACCGTGATGCTGTCGGCGTTGCGGAAGGCTATCCTGTCGTCGCCGGCCGGCCCGCATGTGCCACCCTCGTTAAGCACCATCACGGCGGCCTCGTACTTGAGGTAGAAGGCATAGGGTTTGGGCGGGTTGCCGCGCGCCGAACCCCCGCGGTACACATAACCGTCAAGCGACCCCGACGAAATCAGCCTGTTGTTCTGCGCCGTAACCTTCGCCTTGTGGGCGTCGGCAAGCGTCACGCTGCCCGTGTATGCCCCGGGCCGGTCCGCCGTCAGTCGGACGACGATAACACCGGCCGGATAACTCGCGAAGTACTCCCGACGATAGCGCACACCTCCGCTTGTATAGCCGACCGTATGCACCGCGCGCGTCAGGTCCAGTTCGCGGCGGTATTCCTGCGCTTCGCCGGCGTGCTCGAGGTCGATGAACACATCGCCGAACGCCTGATATGCGCCCGTCTCTTCTTCGTCGCCGATCCACAGGCTCTCCTCGTTGAACTGAATGCGCTCCTTCTGGATGCCGCCGAAACACATCGCCCCCATCCGCCCGCTGCCGATGGGCAGGGCTTCCTTTTCCCAGTTGGCGGCCGGCTTGTCGTACCACAGTTTCATTTCCGCGGCCCGCACCTGCTGCGCCATCCAGACTGCCGCAAGACACATCACGATCGCTCCCGGAATGTGTTTCATATTGCGCAAACCTCCGGCAACCGCCGGCGTCTTTCGCCCCCGTGCCAAAACGCCGCAACGCCCCATCTGTTTCTGCCATCAGACCGGCCCGGCGCCACGTTGCCGGGCACAACCGTTCGCAGACCGAATCGCAGCAACCGCACGCTGCGCCACCATCCGATTCACCCTTTCCGGCGCCCTCTGGCTCCCGGCGACGCCCGGAACATCGCCTCCAGCGCCAGAAAAGCCGGACCGTTCTGGGCTGTTACCGTAGAACACTTGCAGTTGTGATATACAGGCTTCCGCGCACCGCCCGTGAGCATCCGGCAGGCCGTATCGAAATTGCGCCTGGCGCGCGACAGCCACAATTTCCGAACTGCCGCGTCGGTCTGCCAGCGGCACGCCCACGCCACCATCTCCAGTATTTTCAGGTCCCACCACGGCTCGTCATAACGAAAATGCGTGCCGTCGCGCCGCACCACATGGGCGTATCTGGAAAGCCCCTCATCCCACGCCCAGCGGTTGTATATCTCCACTGCGCACAGGATCGCCGACAGCGCGCGTTGTGGAAGCTCCCATCCTTCGGCCTCGTGTATTTCGATGTACCGGGCGATTTCCTTGAGAAATATGCTCCCGCCCCAGCAGTTGAGTTCCCCCTCCGCCGGAAAACCGCTCTGCCACGGCTGGCGGTCGGGATGTCCGCGGTCGATCACCACCGCTCCGGTCTCCAGGTATTTCCGCTCGCCCGTCAGATGCCACGCATCGTTGAGTATCTGAAGATTGTGCCCCGAGTCGCGGAAATAGCTGCCGATCTGGGCGAACCGGTCCTTCTCGATCTTCCACACGATTAGATCGGCCATGGCCTGTGCCGCCCTGATCGCCGGCGGATAGTCTGCCATCCAGCCGTATGTGAGCATGCCGCGGGTGTTCATGTGCTGCGATTCCGGCCCGCCGCCGCGCTCGTCATGCCAGTACCACACCAGATCTCCGGCCAGACCGTCCTCCTCGTAGGCCCGGTGCGTGGACCGGCCCGCCTCATAGGCGTGTTCCGTGTGATGATGTTTGCCGTGGCAGTATGCGCCGTCGGTGTGGCGGTCTTCGGAGGTGTGATAACAGTCTATGTCGGCCTCGTGGCGCAGGGCGGCCTCGGCCAGGCGCCACCACTCCAGCGCCAGCTCAGGCCGCGCGTCGGCGGTGCGCGCAGCCTGCATCAGCATGGCGTAGCCCATGTCGTATTCGAGGTTGTAATGCGACAGAACACGCCCGGCCACTTCGCAATCGGCCACCACGTCGCCGAAGTTTCGCCAGCCATATTCGTCGAAGAACTCGCGCTGCGTCAGCAGATTCGCCGGCGTCGCCGAAAGCGAGCCTTCGTTGACGAGTTCGTAATCGGTTTCGGCCGCGTCATATGCGGCCAGATAGTCGAAAGCATGGCTCGCCGCATAATGCTGCGACGAAGCCAGCACTATCGGCGGATTGAGCGCCCGATACATGGCGGCGGCGGTCTCAGGCCACTGGTTGTAGGGCACCGGCACGTTGCGGCCCGCGTCGCCGCGAAAGTAATAGACCACCAGTTCGTGGGTTTTCTGTTCGCCCCCCTGCATTTCATGAACGTCCGCAAATTCCCCTGGCCACAGCGCCGCGCACAGCGACACCTTTCCATCCGCACGGCGCACCGCCCGCAGGGCCTTGGGGAAGTTCTGCCAGAAATGGCGCACGCCCATGGCCACGCCGATGCGCGGGTCTTCCACGGCCGCGAATCCCCCGGCACGGTCGCCGTGCGCTATCTCGCGCCCATCGACAAACGCCTTCCAGCCCCGCCAGGAAAGCGGTATGCGCCACTGGCGGTTCACGTGGTTGCGGTGGAACCAGTGTTCCCCGCCGCTGGAATCCTGCACCAGGCTCGCCGCCGCAACTATCGGCCCGCGATACACCTCCCCCGCGCCCGCCGTTGCACACTGCATCGCCGGCTCCTGCGCCAGCGGATAGTGCGACAGCCCGCCCGAATGCAGCGTCACAAAAGCCACGCCATCCTGCGCGGGCGTTACCGTCCAGCCGGCTTCGCGGAAGTACACGCTGCCGGGAAGTCCCAGCGGCCACTGCCCCAGCACCCTGCGCTGCGCCGCGCGACCGTTGCGCAGCGTCAGCAGCATGCGCACAATCGACTGCCCCGCGAAAGCCCTTATCCACAGTTCATAGTCCAGCAGCGCTCGTCCGCTCTCGTCGGCAAGCTCCCCTTCGATGCACGCGCTGAAGTGAACCGGCCCGCGCTCCTCGACGAGCAACCGCCGCGTGCGCCCGCACAGGGCGGTGTACAGCCTGCCTTCGGCATCTCGGACCTGGAGCGAACCCTGTTCCTCGGCGAGCGTCGCCGCCACCCACTGCCCTTCGCCGCGGCCCGGCAGTTTCACCTTCTCCAGCCCGCGGAAGGTCGCCCCGTCGATGGCGAACCGCAGCGCGCCCGTATCCACCGCCGCGCGGGTGATCTCATCGCGCACGCGCAACGGCAGCGCCGGCAGCGGCGCTTCGCAGCTGTCGCAACCGACGCGCAGCCGCACATTGCCCGAAGCCGGCAGGTCGGCCAGAAAATGCACCATCAGCCAGCGCACGCTCCCGTCGCCCCACAAGCACTGCGCGCGGGCCTGCGACGGCAGAGGCCGGTCGTCCGGCCCGAAAACGCGCACAGCGGCGGGATCGCGCAGGTGCCCGCGCGCAAGAGGAACCCCCGCGGATATGCCCTCGCGCGGCCGCGCGATCGGCAGCGGGTTGTGCACGGTGAGCGTGACGGGAATCATGTTGCACTCCTCGCTGTCGGCCGGGCGCGTGATGCCGCCGCGCAATGGACCGGCAACCATCCCTCTCCGGCGCATCAGCCATCTCTTCCGGGAGGTCTGCCCAGCTGTATGGCGTGCACCACCCGCACCACCTTCGCCATCGGCCCGACGTCGTGAACGCGCACAATAGCAGCGCCGGCGGCGACGGTCCACGCCACGCTCGCCGCCGTGCCGAACACGCGCTCGGCCGGCTCGGTCTCGCCCGTAAGGTGTCCGATGAACGACTTGCGGCTGGTGCCCACGACCACCGGATGCCCCGTGCCCGCCAGCTGGCGCAGTTCGCGCAGCAGCAGCAGGTTGTCCTCCAGCCTCTTGCCGAACCCTATCCCGGGGTCGATGAGTATGCGCTCCGGCAGCACGCCCGCGCCGCGGGCCGCCGCCGCGCGCTCCAGCAGAAACGCCTTCACCTCCCCCACCACATCGTCGTAATGCGGCTGAATCTGCATGTCCGCCGGCTGGCCCTTCATGTGCATCAGTATCACCGCGCAGCCCCTGGCCGCAACCAGCGGCAGCATCCGCGCATCGTCGCGCCCCGCCGATATGTCGTTGACGATGTGCGCGCCGTGGTCCAGGGCCACAGCCGCCACTTCGGCGCGCGTGGTATCCACCGACAGCACCACCGGCAGACGGCCGGCCAGCGCCCGGAACACCGGCTCGATGCGACGGATCTGTTCGGACGCCGGCACCCGACACGCTCCGGGGCGCGTCGATTCGCCGCCTATGTCGATGATGTCCGCGCCTTCGGCGGCCATCATTTCGGCGTGCGCCACGGCCGCATCAACGGCCTGAAACAGCCCGCCGTCGCTGAAACTGTCGGGCGTCACGTTCAGCACGCCCATCACCAGCGGCCGTCGCGATGGCGAGGAGAGCCACTCTGTGAACTGCGCCGGGGTCATTCGACCAGACTCTTCTCGAAAACGATCATGTTGTCGGCATGCGTGGAATCCCACCGCACGCCCACTATGTCATACCCCGCGGCTACCGCAAAATGAATGAACTCGCGCTGATGGTTCATGCACTCGCACCGCATGTACTCATAACCGTGGTCGCGCGCCCACGCCTGCATCGCCTCCTGCAACTGACGCCCGATGCCCTTGCGCCGATATTCGACGAGCACTCCCCCCAGCCAGTGATAGAACATGCCCGGCTTAAGCTCGAAACCCATCCAGAAACCCACCATCCGGCCCTCGAGTCGGGCCAGCAGCGTCAGAACGTTGTACCGCCCCATGAAACGCCGCTTGAAGAAATCCACCTCGCGCCGCGGACGGTATATGGCATTGTACAGTTCCACCGCACGCGGCAGCATCTGCTCGTCGGCTACGATGATGTCGGCCTGCGACATGCAGCACACCTCCCCGGGCACCGCCGGCATGCGCTCGAACCCGCCCGCCGCATTATAACAGGGCCGGCCGCACTCGCCGGAGCACGGCGCCTCCGCAGCGAAGCCGCGCCGCCGCCCGGGCACGCCCGCAGCCCCGCTTCAGAAGAGCTTGAGATACGGCAGATCGCTGCGGCCCATCAGGAACTTGTCCACGCCGCGGGCGGCCTGGCGGCCTTCCGATATCGCCCACACGACCAGCGACTGGCCGCGCCGCATATCCCCGGCGCAGAACACCCCCGGCACGCTGGTCATGTAATCGTCGTTCACCCTGACGTTGCCGCGCGCGTCCGTCTCCAGACCCAGCTGCTCTATCGGGCCTTCATGTTCCGGCGCAACGAACCCCATCGCCAGCAGACACAGCTCGCAGGGCATCTCGAACTCGGTTCCCGGTATCTCCCGCATCGTCAGCCGGCCGCCTTCGCCGCGGCTCCACTCCACCCTAACGCAGTGTATCTTCCGCACCTCGCCGTTCTCGCCGCTGAAGGCTCTGGTGTTTATCGCCCAGTCGCGGATTTTCGCCGGCCAGTCGCGATCGACGCCCTCCTGAAGAACCATCGCCTCCTCGTGGGCGCTGCTCGTGCGCAGGATCATCGGCCACTGCGGCCACGGCATCTCGTCCGTGCGCTGCGGCGGTGGCGCCGGCAGCAGCTCGAACTGACACACCGAGCGGCACCGCTGGCGCAGCGCGGTCCCCAGACAGTCGGCCCCCGTGTCGCCGCCGCCGAGGATGATGACGTTCTTGTCCGTCGCCGTTATCCTCTGATCGGGAGGAACAGCGTCGCCCATATCCAGTCTATTCTGCACCGTCAGGTATTCCATCGCCCGGTATATGCCCTTCAATTCGCGCCCGGGCACATTCAGGTCGCGTGCCCGCGTCGCCCCGCCGCACAGCACTACCGCATCGAAATCGCGCAGCAGCTCGTGCGCCGCGGGATTCTTTCCGACGCTGGCGTTCACGACGAACGTCACCCCCTCTTCCTGCATGATGCCCACCCGCCGCTGTACCACCCACTTCTCCAGTTTGAAGTTCGGTATGCCATAGGTGAGCAGTCCGCCCACGCGATCGGCGCGCTCGAAGACCGTCACCAGATGCCCCGCGCGGTTCAGCTGCGCAGCGCATGCCAGACCGGCCGGACCCGAGCCGACCACCGCCACCTTCCTGCCGGTGCGCTGTGGCGGGGGCTCGGGACGTATCCATCCCTCCCTGAACGCGCGCTCGATTATGTTCTGTTCCACCAGTTTGATAGCCACCGGCCTGGCGTTGATATTGAGAACGCACGCCTCTTCGCACGGCGCCGGACACACTCTGCCCGTAAACTCCGGAAAGTTGTTGGTCTTCAGCAGCATGTCGATGGCGTCGCGCCATCGCCCCTTGTACACGAGGTCGTTCCATTCGGGGATGATGTTCCCGAGCGGACAGCCGTGCATGCAGAAGGGCACGCCGCAGTCCATGCACCGCGCGGCCTGGTCGCGCAGGCGCGGCTCCTCCATCTCCAGATATATCTCGCGCCAGTCCAGCACGCGCAGCTGCACCGGCCGCCGCCGGGGCGTCTCGCGCGGTATCTCCTTGAATCCAGTGGGTTTGCCCATGATCGCGTTCCGCAGAAAACCTCTGTGCGGCGCAGCGCGCCGCTCTCACTTCATCATTTCACCTGCCGCTGCGCCAGTTGCCGGGCGCGCTCGGCGATTTCCTCCTGACGGTCCAGCACCCGCCGGTAATCCGTCGGGATCACCCGCACGAAATACTGAATTTCCCTTTCCCAGTCGCCCAGTATCCCCGCGGCCACCGTGCTACGCGTGTAACGGGCGTGGTTCTCCAGCATGCGCCGCACCAGCTCTATCTCATCGGGGCGCTCCAGCCGCTCCAGCTCCACCTGGTCCCTGTTGCACATCCGCGGGAAGGTGCCGTCGTCGTCATAAACAAACGCTATCCCGCCCGACATGCCCGCCGCGAAGTTCCGTCCGGTCGGGCCGATAACCACCACGCGCCCGCCCGTCATGTATTCGCAGCCGTGATCCCCCACCCCCTCCACCACCGCGTACGCCCCGCTGTTGCGCACGCAGAAACGCTCGCCGGCCACGCCGCGGATATACACCTCCCCCGCTATCGCCCCGTAGCACACCACGTTGCCGACTATGATGTTCAGCTCGGGCCTGTACGTCGCCGTCCTCGGGGGATACACGATGATGCGGCCGCCCGACAGGCCCTTTCCCAGATAGTCGTTGGCGTCGCCTTCCAGCGTCAGCGTCACGCCCCGGGCGAGAAACGCCCCGAACGACTGCCCCGCCGAGCCGGTGAACTTGAAATGTATCGTGTCGTCAGGCAGACCGGCCTGTCCATACCGCCGCGCCACCTGTCCCGAGAGCATCGTGCCCACCGTGCGATTGACGTTGCGTATCGGCAGTTCGCAGTACACCCGCGCCCGGTGCTCCAGCGCCGGCCGGGCCAGCTCGATGAGCTGATTGTCCAGCGCCGCCGCCAGGCCGTGATCCTGCTCGCGGCACTTGTACACCGGTTCGCCGTTCGGAGACGGCGGACGATACAGTATCGGCGACAGGTCCACGTGCCGCGCCTTCCAGTGATGCGACAGGTCGGCCACCTCCAGCAGGTCGGTCCGGCCAACCATCTCGTTCACCGTGCGCAGACCCAGCGACGCCATGATGCGCCGCAGGTCCTCGGCCACGAAGAACATGAATCTGATGACATGTTCGGGTTTGCCGGCGAACCGCTTGCGCAATTCGGGGTCCTGCGTGGCTATGCCCACCGGGCACGTGTTCAGATGGCATACGCGCATCATCACGCAGCCCGTGGCGATCAGCGGCGCCGTCGAAAACCCCACCTCCTCCGCGCCCAGCAGAAACGCTATCGCCACGTCGCGGCCGGTCTTTATCTGCCCGTCGGTCTGAAGCGTCACCCGGCTGCGCAGCCCGTTGAGCACCAGCGTCTGATGCGTTTCGGCGATGCCCAGTTCCCACGGCAGCCCCGCATACTTGATGCTCGTCAGCGGCGAAGCCCCCGTGCCCCCGGAGTCGCCGGAAATCAGTATGTGGTCCGCCTTGGCCTTGGCCACCCCCGCCGCCACCGTGCCCACGCCCACTTCGCTCACCAGTTTCACCGAGATGCGCGCCGAGGGGTTGGCGTTCTTCAGATCATGGATCAGCTGCGCCAGGTCCTCTATCGAGTAGATGTCGTGATGCGGCGGCGGCGATATGAGCCCCACCCCCGGCGTCGTATGCCGCACGCGGGCGATGTTCTCGTCGATCTTGTGCCCCGGCAACTGCCCCCCCTCGCCGGGCTTGGCGCCCTGCGCCATCTTTATCTGAAGCTCGTCGGCGTTCACCAGATACTCGATGGTCACCCCGAAACGCCCCGACGCCACCTGCTTTATGGCCGAGCGGCGCAGCGGCCGGCCGCTCTCGTCGGGCTTGTAGCGGTCGGGGTCTTCGCCGCCCTCGCCGGTGTTGGATTTTCCGCCGATGGTGTTCATGGCCACCGCCAGAGTCTCGTGCGCCTCCAGCGAAATGGACCCGAACGACATGGCGCCGGTGCAGAAGCGCTTGACGATTTCGCTGGCCGGCTCCACCTCCTCCAGCGGCACGGGCTCAACCTCCCGGAAACGCAGCAGCCCGCGGATGGTGCACAGCGACTGCGACTGGTCGTTGGCGGTCTTCGCATACTGTTCGTAGGTCTGGAACGAGCCGATGCGCACGGCGTGCTGAAGGCGGGCTATCGTGTCCGGGTTCCACATGTGATATTCGCCGCCCTTGCGCCACTGGTAGAACCCGCCCAGCTCCAGCGTGCGGTTGTCCACGGTAATCGGCGGATAGGCCGAGCGGTGCCGCTCCAGACACTCGCGCGCGATGATGCGTATATCCACGCCGGCGATGCGCGAAACCGTGTTGGTAAAATAACGATCGATCAGTTCCCGGCCCAGACCGACCGCCTCGAAGACCTGCGCGCCGCGGTAGCTCTGGATGGTGGATATCCCCATCTTCGACGCCACCTTGATGATGCCCTTGTTGGCGGCCTTGATGTAGTTCCGGCACGCCTTCTCATACGTCAGTTCGCCCGGCAGAAGTCCGGCGGCGGCCAGATCGGCCAGCGTCTCGAATGCCAGATAAGGATTGATGGCCCCGGCGCCATAGCCTATCAGCAGACAGAAATGGTGCGTTTCGCGCGCCTCGCCGGTTTCTATCACCAGCCCGCACTGCGTGCGCGTGCCCTCGCGGATGAGATGATGATGCACCGCCCCGGTGGCCAGCAGCGCCGGTATCGGCGCATGATCGCGGTCCACCCCGCGGTCGGAAAGGATGATTATCGAACAGCCCTCGCGCACCGCCGCCGCCGCGCGGGCGCACATCTCCTCCACGGCCTTTTCCAGACCCTCTTCGCCGTCGGCCACCCGGAACAGCATCGGCACCGTTACCGAGCGGAAATCCGGCAGCGCGCACTGCCGCAGCTTCTCCAGCTCCTGATTGTCGATTATCGGAGTTTTCAGTTTTATGAGGCGCGCGTTCCGCGGCACTTCCGAAAGAAGATTCCCCTCGCGCCCCAGATACGTGTCCAGCGATGTCACCAGCGACTCGAAATTGGCGTCCAGCGGCGGATTGGTCACCTGCGCGAAAAGCTGGCGGAAATAGTTGTACAGAAGTTGCGGCCGGTCCGACAGGCACGCCAGCGGCGTGTCGTTGCCCATCGATCCCACCGGCTCCTGCCCGGCCACCGCCATGGGCGCCATGATCAGCCGGATGTCCTCCACCGTGTACCCGAAGGCCCGCTGACGCACCAGCAGCGCATCGTGCGCCGCCGGCTCCGGCAGCCGCGGCGCCGGCAGCGACTCCAGCGCCACCATGTTCTCCTCCAGCCACACCTTCCACGGGCGCCGGTTGACCAGCTCGCGCTTCACCTCCGCGTCGTCGATGATGCGCCCCTCGGCCATGTCTATCAGAAAAATCTTCCCCGGCTGAAGACGCCATTTGCGCGCGATGTTCTCCGGCGGAATCGGCAGCACCCCCACTTCGCTGGCCATTATCACCAGATCGTCCTTCGTCACGCAGTAGCGGCTCGGGCGCAATCCGTTGCGGTCGAGCACAGCGCCTATCTGCCGCCCGTTGGTGAACGCCACCGAGGCCGGACCGTCCCACGGCTCCATCAGACAGGCGTGATACTCGTAAAACGCCTTCAGATTCTCATCCATCAGATCGTTGTGCTGCCACGCCTCGGGTATCAGCATCAGCATCGCGTGCGGCAGCGAACGGCCGTTGACGCACAGGAACTGCAGCGCATTGTCCAGCGTGGCCGAGTCCGACCCCGTCTCCGTGAGTATCGGGAACATCTTCTTCAGCTCGTCCCCGAAAACCTCGCTTTCCAGCGAGGCATATCGCGCACGCATCCAGTTGCGGTTGCCGCGCAGGGCGTTGATCTCGCCGTTATGCGCCAGGTACCGGTACGGGTGCGCCAGCCGCCACGAAGGAAACGTGTTCGTGGAAAAACGCGAATGCACGATCGCCAGCGAACTGGCGAAGTCGCCGTCGCTCAGGTCGGGATAGTATTTGCGCAATTGCGCCGCCGTGAGCATTCCCTTGTAAACCGTGCGCGCCGCCGACAGCAGGCACACGTAGAACACCTCGCGCGATTCATCGCAGAAGCCCGGTCCGAACTCCACCAGGTTCTCCGCACGCTGCCGCACCAGATAAAGCCGGCGGTCGAAATCGGCCCGGTTGAAGAACGTCTCGCCCGGCGCCACGAATATCTGCCGTATCCGCGGCTCGGCCGAAAGCGGCGTCGGACCGAGGTTGGCCCCCGCCGCGTCGGTGGGCACGTCGCGCCACCCCAGCACCACCAGGTTGTTCTCGCGGCACACGCGCTCCAGCGCCTGCTCGCATTCGTGCCGCGCGGCCGCGTTCTTCGGCAGAAAACACATCCCCACCGCATACTGCCCCGGCGGCGGCAGTGTCATGCCCAGACGCCTCGCTTCCCTGCGGAAAAACGCATCGGGCATGCGCACCAGTATTCCCGCGCCGTCGCCGCTGTTGGGCTCGCACCCGCACGCCCCGCGGTGCGCCATGTTCTCCAGCATCAGCAGCGCATCGGATACCAGCTTGTTGGAAGCCTGGTTCTTCAGGTGGCATATGAAGCCCACGCCGCACGAATCGTGCTCGAACTCCGGACGGTACAGTCCCTGTGCCGGTGGAAAACCTCGCATCATGAATATCTCTCAGAAACCCGGCCATGGGCGCGGCGCCAACGCGCACCAATCTCGTCCCGACGCACCGTGCGCCATGGCGGGGGAAAAGATAAACGGACTCCTCGGCGATGTAAGCGCCGATTTGCGGCTGGTTCAACCCATTATAGGCGCCCGGCCCCGCGCGGCAACCCAACGATGAAGACGCGATTACCGGTTTCAGCGGGACGCTGCCGCTCCCTCGCGTGCGCATCCGGCCCTTCCCACCGCCCCCGTCATTCCCACCGCCCCCCTTCATTGCCGCGCAAGCGGGAATCCAGTTCTTCCTCCTGAGTGCAGGAGAACACGCGGGCAGGAGAAAAGAGGGATGTCCGCCTCGCTTCCTTGGGCAACCGACCCGGCCAAGCAGGTTTTGTGTTGATTGACCCAACGCGGTTTTCTATTCTTCCGACTGGTCAGACATGCTCGCGGCCGGCCGCGGGGAAATGTCCCGGCGTTGCAAGCGCGTAACCTGCCCGCCTTTCCCTCAAGCCGGTCCGACATCAACTGGCGCGCGCAGGGAAACCCGAAAATGAGCATCACGAAGACAAGCCTGTTGCAATGGTCCCTGGCAATCATCCTGGCCGCACAGTGCGCCGCGGCAACCGCGCCATCCACTCATGAGGCGATCGGCGCCACGGGCGTTGCCGCGGGCCTCTGTGTGCTCGTGGGCGGCGACGGCGAACAGGCGATCAGCCTGTGCAATCAGGGCCGGATGCTGGTCCACGTGCTGGCGCTCGATGACGCGGCGTGCGCGGCGGCGCGCCGCCGCGTCAACGACGCGGGCCTCTACGGTCTTGCCAGCGTCGCCACGTGGCGCGGCGGACGCCTGCCCTACGCCGATAACCTGGTGAATCTCCTGGTGGCCGACTGCGACGCGCTCGGCCAGATCGCGCCGGCCGAAACCGAAATGCTGCGCGTTCTCGTTCCCGGGCGCGGCGCCGGCTGGCTCCGGCGCGGGGGCAGTTGGCAGGCAATCCGCAAGCCGATGCCGAAAGTCTTTGATGGATGGGAGCAGTACTGGTACGACGCCACGGGCAACCCCGTTTCGCGCGACGAGGCGGTCCGGCCAAGCACAGGTCTGCAATGGATCGCCGGTTCGCAGGAAATCGCCGACGACAACGGCTACCGGCTTTCGGGCGGCCGGCTGGTGTATAAACGCCGCGTAAGCGGCGCAAGGCGCGACGACTGGCTTATGCAGCTCATCTGCCGCGATGCCTTCAACGGCCTGCCTTACTGGACCCTCGAAACTGCACGTACAGGCCACTCCAACACGCCGCTGCTGGGCAAACTCACGCCGCTGGTGTTCACGGGCGGCCGCGTGTACACGGTCCTCGGCGCCGAAAACCAGCCGCTGGTGGCCATCGATGCGGAAACCGGCCGGACACTGCGGACCTACGACCAGGCGGGCGCCACCTTCACCCGCGCCAATCCCCGCAGCGAGCCGTTCCGAAAGGCGGGGTTCTTCGCCGACAACTACGGCAAGGGCGATCTCGTGTATTACGACGGTCTGCTGATCCACGCGCTGGGCAACGAACTGTTCGTGGTGGATGCCGATACCGGCGTCCGCAGATGGCACTTCAGAACTGACGATTACCTTCTCCTCCAGAAGCCCACGGTGAACCCCGACGACTCCGAGCTGTATTGCGTCGGCTGCAATCGGGAAGCGCAACGCTCATGGGGCGGGGGGCGCAATCCCGGCCAGCTCGCTGCCGCCGTCCTCGCCTTCGACCTGCGCACGGGGGCCCGCAAGTGGACCGTCCCCATCGACAACCGCCACATAACTCACGCCGTGTACAGCGAGCGCACGCTTGTAGTTTATTCGGCGCAGGATAACGGCCCGCGCGAGGAGGAGTGGATCTTCGGCGCCATCGACACAACCGCCGGCAACTTCCGCTGGCGACATCCCTGGAATCGCGACAAGCCCCTCTGGCAGATGCAGCGCCGCGAAGCCGTCGTTCATGGCGGCAGGCTTTACCTTCTTTCGCACGGCCTGTCCGTATTCGACCTCAAGACCGGCCAGGCCATTCTTCACTTCGTCGGCGGCAACTCCCGCTGCGAGACCAGCAAGGCGACGGTCAACTATCTCATCATGGCCTTCAGCCAGTTCATCGATTACAGGGCCGACCCGCCCCGCGCGATGCGCGTGGCCATCAGCCGCGGCTCGTGCGGCTCAGGCTTCTTCCCGGCCTACGGCATGGTTCACTACCTCCCCAACATGTGCAACTGCGACAACTGGGTGCGCTTTCACGTCACCGCCTCCAGCGAACCGGTCGGCCAGCCTGTTCCCGACGCGCACCGTCTTATTCGCGGTCCAGCGTATTCACCGATCGCGCCACCCGCCGCGCCGCGCGACACGGCCGCCGACTGGCCGACCTTTCTGCACGACCCCCAGCGCGGAGCATGGACTTCGTCGGCACTCCCCGCCACGCTCGCCGCGGCCTGGAGCACGGTCGTCCAGCCCCCTCCAGCATCCGACAGCCCGCTGACCGCCGACTGGCTCGACACCAACGACTACATCGGGCCGCTAAGCGCTCCGGTTATCGCCGGCGGCCTGGCCGTGGTGGCCGTCCGCGAGCAGCACCGCGTCGAAGCCCTCGATGCCGCCACGGGCGCCAGGAAATGGACCTTCAACGCCGGCGGGCGCATCGTGACGCCGCCCACGCTCTACGGCGGGCTGTGCCTCTTCGGCTGTCGCGATGGATGGGTTTACGCCCTGCGCGCAGACACGGGCGAGCTGGTGTGGCGGTTCCTCGCCGCGCCCTGCGAGCGGAACATCATCGCCTTCAGTCAGGTCGAATCCACCTGGCCGCTGCTGGGCTCCGTGCTCGTTCACAACGGACTGGCCGTCGCGGTCGCCGGCTACCATCCGCTGGCCAACGGCGGCATACACGTGTGGGCGCTGGAACCGCACACCGGCACCCTGAAATGGCACACCACGCTCTGCCGTACGCCCGAGTGGGTGGACATCTCGCAGCCACGGGCGCGCATCGACCAGCCCCATCCCACCGCCCGCAACGTCGGCGGTTTCGAGGCCAATATCGTCATAAACAATCTCGCCTGCGGCGACGGCCAGTACATCCGCTTTTCCGGCGCTGTCCTGTCCGCCGCCACCGGCGAACTTTTCGTTCCGCCGCCGCCGGCAGGCAAGCCCAGGGGCCTGGGAGGCCTTTATGACCTCGATCCCGCGCCGACGCGGTTCTTCATCAACTCCGACAAGTACCCGCAGTTCCGCCGCCACTATTCCACCGAGGGCTACTTCGGCCCGTATGCGTCCGGCTCGCAGATAATCGCCACTTTCCCCGGCGCCGCCCGGGCCATCCCGTGCGTCGCCTGCGCCTTCGCCGGCACCGATGCGGTGGTGCTTCAGGGCAACAGGGGCGAAGGCATACTCAGACGCTACGACACGCGGAAACTTACCAGCCGCGAAGCCGCGATCAGCGACCAGACGCCTGCCTGGACCCGCGTCATCGATGGCGACCTGCGCGCCCAGCAGAAGGCGCAGAAACTCTACCACTATTCATCGCTCATCGTCGCGGGCGACACCGTGGTCGTCGGCGGGCGCATCCGCGGGCGCGCTCAGCAGTCCGACCCGATCCCCGGACTGCGCCAGGTCGCAGAAGGAGTGATAAAGACCTTCGACGCGCGCACGGGCGAGCCGCGACAAACCCTGGAACTCGACGCCGCACCGGTGGTCAGCGGCCTGGCCGCCGCAGGCGGACGCCTCTATGTCGCGTGCGAGGACGGGTCGCTCCGCTGCTTTGCCGCGGGAAACTGAATCGCGGCGCCGCCCCGGCGGGCCATCTGAAATGACGCAGCGGCCTGCACCCGACGGGCCACAGCATCGCCGCCCCACGATGCCGGCAACGCCCGCCGCGTGCGCCTCTGGCGACCCCGCCGGATAAGAACCGACTCAGCGCCAGACCCACAAGACCCGTTCCTCTTATTTCGATGATTCGTTCGGCGGCGTGATCAGAAACCGCACCACCCGGTCGTTCACCGCCATCTCCTGCTGCTGGGGGCGCGTCCCCGGAAACTGCCACGACAACCTTATCGTGCCCGCCGCGGATGCGCCGAAGTACGCTTCGCTGACGCCTGGAAAAACGTTCCACGCCCCCAGCGACTGATGTCCGCGAACGCCCGTAACTCTGACAGGACCGGAGCGGCGGGCGGCAGCGGGCAGCACGGCGCGCACCGCCAGCACCGGCGCATCCTCCGTTCGCCGCAGAAACACCCACACCTCGCCGTTCTCCAGCACCAGCGCCATATCCTGCGCGCCGTCGCCGTTGAAATCCGCCACGGCGGCGGCCTGCTGGCCGCTTTTCGCCTCCGCAAGCAGCTCGTTCTCTGCCAGATCTATCGAATGCGCATGGCCGAAGCTGCGGAATCCGCGGTTGAAGAACATCTGCGGCGGCGCGTCGGCGTAGGTTATGAGGATGTCCTGCCGCCCGTCGCTGTTGATGTCGCAGGTGATCCCGCTCCGCGCGTTGGGACGTGCTATGTAGCCGATCTCGCCCGACAGATGCAGCGTTTCCTCGAACCTGCCTCCGCCGCGATTGTGCCAGATCATGCACCTTTCAGGTCCGGCCACGAATATGTCGAAAAGACCGTCGGCGTCGTAGTCGCCGATGCACGCGCCCGATGCCCTGGCGCCGAACTGCACATCGCACTCCACGCCGCGCCCGAAGCCCCCCGCCCCATCGCCCGGATACAGCAGCGAGCCGCTTTCCATCGGCTGGAGCACGTCGATCGCCCCGTCGCCGTTGAAGTCTGCCACAAGACATGCATATGCCCTGCCCTTCGGTCTGCCGCCATCGCCCAGCGGCGTTTTCGCCCACTTGTCCGCGTCGGGCACGAGCATGAGCGCCCCGGCCGCGGTGCTCGCCAGCACGCCCGCGCGCCCGCCGGCGCCGACAGCCATCGACGCCAGTCCGAGGCACTCCGCGTCGATGGGGAGCGTCTGCGCGCCGCTGCTGAATCCGTCGGCCCTGTTGAAAAAGAACCTGACGCTCCGCCCGTCGCCGCTCGCCAGATCGATACGTCCGTCGTTGTCGAAATCGCCCCACGCCGCCATTTTCGATCTGGCCTCAAGTTTGCGCTGCTGCGTGATGTCAACAAACTCGCTCCTGGCCGCATCCCACCGCAACAGTTTGTCGCCTCCATCGCACGCCAGATAGAGCGTCCATCGGCCGTCGTCATCCAGGTCCACCGCCCCGGCGTCGTACACTCTGCCGGCGACCGTCGCTATCTTCCGGTGGGATTCCCAGCTGGCGCCCACAACCACAGGCACGGCGGCAGTCCTGTCGGCCAGAATGTAACGCACCGCCCCCAGCAGCATGTCGGTGCCGCCCGCCCACGTCTCCTGTAGCTTGGTATCCAGCCGGTCCACCTCCCAGACCCCGCCCGACCCGCCGGATACCACGAACCACTGCCCGGCAATGTGCAGCGCACCCCGGCCGCGGGGTTGAACGGCCGGCTGGTCGTCGGCGTCGTCGTCGGGTTTGTCTTCATCGGCGGCATGTGCCGCTCCGGCCCGTATGAACAGCAGGGCAAGGGTGCCGCCCTCGCCAACACACTTCCTGAGCGCCTGGGCGTGCTGCGCTTCGGTCTCCGAAAGGTCGAGTCTGATGCCGCCGGCAGGCGCGGCGCCCTTCAGAGCCTCGTCCACGAGCACGCGCAACGCGTCGCCCTGCCGGCGTATCTCCAGCCGCAATATGGTCTGCGACTGCGCTACGACGTGAACGGGCGTATAGCGCGGGTTGATAAGCCCGGCACAAGCCAGCACCGTCGCCGCAACCGCCCATCGCACCGCCTGTTCCGAATACTTCATAACTATGCTCTCCATATGCCGGCGCACCGCCGCCCCGCGACAGTCAAAGAACATTACAATATCCGCGCATGAACGTGGCCAGCCTGCTCGACAGATTCCCGCTGCCGCCGCGCCCCCGGCGGCCGGTACGGCTGGGCATCATCGGATGCGGCGCGATAGCAGCGGGCGCGCACATCCCGGCCATACGGGTTCTGCGCAAGGCCGGCTGGCCGGTAGAGGTGACGGCCGTGTGCGATCTCGACCGCTCGCGAGCCGCCGCGCTGGCCAACACGACGGGCGGCGCCGCCGTGTTCACCGATGCCGCGGCGGCAACAGGGTCCGGGCTGTTCGAGGGCGTGGCCATACTGACGCCGCCGGAGGTCTGCCCGGCGCTGTGCGCGCTGGCCATACAGGCCGGGCAATGCGTTCTGGTTGAAAAGCCCGTCGCCGCCGATGCCGCGTCCATCCGACAGCTGGATGCTATGGCACAGCGCGCGGGCGTGCAGGTGCAGGTTGCCTACAATCGCCGTCATCAGCCGCTGCTGGAACCCTTCCTGCGCGAGGTCGAAAACTGCGGCGCCCGGCACGTCGTGGCGCGCTTCTGGCGCTCGGCCAGATCGGAACCCCGTTTCTACAGCGACACGGTCATTCACATGATCGATCTGCTCAATTACTCCTTCGGCCCGGTTCTGGCCACCGACGTGCGGACCTGGCCGCCCCTGGCCCCCGGCGCCATCCCTTCCGGTGCGCGCGTCGATTTCCGCACCGCCGCCGGACCCACCATCGAACTGGACGTCCGACCGGCGGCGGGATTTTGCGTCGAAGCCATCGACGTGGTGGGAACAAACCGCACCGTGCATCTGGCCTATCAGCACAAACCGCAGGACTTCGACGCCTTCGAACTGTGCACTTTCGCCGCCGGCCAACGGAACGTGCTCTTCAGACACGGCTGCGCGCAATGCTCGGATGCCGCCATGATTCTTCTCCAGGGCTTCGTTCACCAGATGGCCCGCTTCTGCCGCCTCATCTGCGGCGACGATGAGCGCCCCTCATGCACCCTTGCCGACGCGGCAGCCGCGCGAGACCTTTCCAGCAGCATCGGCCTCTGATAGTATCCCGCCGTCACCTTTCCGGCATTTGTGGGAGCGGTTATGAGCGTTTCGTCGGTCGGCAAGAGCGCCATGCACGGCGACGTCAGCCCATCGCGCAGCGGACTCCAGAGCATTTTCTATCCCAGAACGGTGGCGGTGGTCGGCGCCAACGCCACTCCCGGAACCGTCCCCTACGACATCTTTCACAACCTCCTGATCAGCGGCTACCGCGGCACGCTGTATCCGGTTGCCCCGGGCAAGGCCAGCATATGCGCCGTCAAGGCCTACCGCTATGTGCTGGATATTCCCGACAAGATAGACCTCGCGGTAATAGTCTTTCCCGCCGAAGTCGTCGATCGCGCCATGGAACAGTGCGCAAAACAGGGCGTAAAGGCCGCCATAGTCATATCGGCGGGCTTCCGCGAGGCCGGTCCCGAGGGCCAGCAGCGCGAACAGCGCATCAAGGCCATCTGCGCCGAACACGGCATCGCCCTTATCGGCCCAAACTGTCTGGGGGTTATCAACACCGACCCGGCGGTGCGGCTCAACGCCTCTTTCGCACGCAAAATGCCCGACGCCGGCCGGATCGGGTTTCTGTCGCAGTCCGGCGCGCTGTGCACCGCCGTGCTGGATTACGCCCGCGACAAGGGTATAGGTTTCTCCAAGTTCGTATCGTTCGGCAACAAGGCCGGAGTCAGCGAAATCGATCTCATCGAGTATCTCCATGACGACCCCGCGACCGACGTGATCCTTCTCTATCTTGAGGAGATAACCGACGGGCGCAGGCTGGTGGAAACGGCCCGACGGGTTACGCGCGGTCCGAAAGCCAAGCCGATACTCGCCATAAAGGCCGGGCGCACCGCCGAAGGCGCCGGCGCTGCCGCCAGCCACACCGGCTCGCTCGCCGGCGAAGATGCCGTCTGCGACGATGTCTTCCGCGACGCGGGCATCGTGCGCGTGGCCAGCATAGAAGAGCTTTTCAACACGGCCATCATGTACGCCTATCAGCCCATGCCTCCCGGCGACCGGCTGGCGATAGTAACCAACGCCGGCGGCCCGGGCGTAATGGCCACCGACGCCGCCGTGCGCTGCGGGCTGAGCATCGCGCGATTCGAGCCGCAGACCACGCAGAAACTCAAAGCCGCCCTGCCCGCCACGGCCAACATCAAGAACCCCGTCGATGTCATCGGCGACGCCCGCGCCGACCGCTATGCGGCGGCACTGGACGCGGTGCTGGCCGACCCGAACGTCGATCAGGTGCTGGTGATACTCACGCCGCAGTCGATGACCGACATAGACGCCATCGCCAGGTGCGTGTGCGACGTGAGCCGCCGGGCGTCGAAGGCCATCGCCTGCTCGTTCATGGGCGCCGCCGACGTGGCCAGCGGCGTGCACATCCTCCAGGCCGCGCACATCCCGCATTACATCCTTCCCGAGTGGGCCTGCCGCGCCATGGCCGACGTGCAGCGCATCCGCCGCTGGCGCGAATACCAGCTGCACGAGCCGCACCGTCCGCAAGTCGATCGCCAAGCAGCCGAGGCGCTCGTCGCCGCCTGCCCGAACGGATACATGCGCGAGGATCAGGCGCTGGCGCTGCTGAAGACATATGGCCTGCCCGTGCCCGAGTACCGTCTGTGCACCGACGCCGAACAGGCGGTGGATTTCGCCGCGCAGATCGGCTATCCGGTGGTGCTGCGCGCTGCCGGGCGGAATATCGTGCACAAATCGGAGATCGGCGGCGTCGCGCTCAATCTGCGCGATGCACATCAGGTGCGCGAGGCTTTTGCCGACATGACGCGCCGCTTGGCCGCCGCGCCCGCCGCAGCGCTCGAAGGCGTGCTGGTGCGCGCCATGATCCCCGCCGGCACCGAACTGATACTCGGCGCCAGACACGATCCGTCCTTCGGACCGGTGGTGATGTTCGGACTGGGAGGCATATACGTGGAACTGTTCCGCGACGTCGCCTTCGCACTTGCGCCGCTCGATGCTCATACGGCGGCAGCGCTGGTGCGGCGCGTGCGCGCGGTGCGGCTGCTGGAGGGCGCCCGCGGGCTGCCTCCGGCGGACATCCCGGCCGTGGAGGACAGCCTCGTCAGGCTGAGCTGGCTGGCGGCGGATTTCCCGCGCATCAGCGAACTGGACGTAAATCCGCTCATCGCGGGCCCGGCGAAAACCGGCAACGCCGTGGCCGACGTGAGGATAAGACTGGGCAGATGAGCCGTTCGACTGGGAGTACAGACATGGACCGTGCCGAAGTTGAAGCGCGCGTGAAGAAAGTCGTATCGCGGGTCCTCGGAGTTGACGAGGATATGATCACCCCCGACTCGCACTTCGTGTTCGACCTCGGCGCTGAAAGCGCACAATCGGTTCAACTCGTGGCAGCGTTCGAGGGCGAGTTCAACATCGAAATGGACAACGACGCGGCGCTGAAGGTGAAAACCGTCGGCGCGGCGGTTGATTTCATATCGCGCTATCTGTGAGAAGCCGCAACGGCGGACATCGCCAACGGTGCGCGGACCGGCCTACATCCCTCCGCCGAAGCGTATGAATGTGTTGCCGCCGAAGTACGCCCCGTTGAAGCGCAGGGTCGGACCGTATGCGCGATAACTCCGTCCGCAGGTCACAAACGGCACGTAGCTGGTAACGGGATAATAGTAATACACCGGCCCCCACAGCAGCCCGTAGCGGCGATACGAAATGTCCCAGTCTCTGTCCCACGCCCGCCGCCTGAGCTCGCGCTCGAGGTCGGCCAGCGCCATCGCCTCGTCGCGCAAAGGACCGGCCGGCCGCACCGCAAAAGCCCCGGGCACGCCGGCCATCTGCTGAATGGCCGCCGGTATCACGACGTCCACATTAACCGGCTTGCTGCCCGACAATTCCATCACGATGCGCTTGGCCTGACCGGCAACGGAGTCCTCGAGCGCGAAAAGATCCCGCATGGGCCCCGTCGCCTTGACTGCTCCGACCGGCCTGCCGTCGCGCACATCATTCAACTGGCCGGTTATCCGCAACTCCTGGCCATTGATATGAAACGTGCCCCATATGACCGTCTGCGCCCCCTGCTGTCGCGCCAGAAGAACCGCGGCCGCGGCGTTATCGACGATCTGTCCCGCCGGCACCGCCAGCGCTGCCGCGCTAACCGTCCTGCTGCGCAGCAGATCGTTCACGATGCACTGCTGGACGGCCTGCCCCACCCATGCCGACCGCGCCGCGTCGCCCAGCGGCGCAAAAGGCGCAACCAGCACGACGGGCTGGGCTCCCAGCGCCGCCCGCGCCCCCATAACCACGGCCACAGCAGCCAGTATGCAGCGCATGAACGCGCGCCTCCTCAGGACCTTTACCTCATTATACAACCGCCCCGCGGCAGCATCCGCCAGCCTCACCAACAGCGGCGCTGGCCCGACGCCGATTAACCCGTCCTCGATTTGACGGAGAATCGCGCCGCGCCTAGTCTTTGGCGCCCGTGCACCGCGACGCACGGCGTGGTGAAGGAGAACTGCAATGGTGCTGAATGCGATCAAGACCGGATTGCTCTTCTTCCTGCTGACGGCGCTGATACTGGGCGGCGGCTATCTTATTGCCGGCAAGGACGGGCTTATGTATGCCCTTGTCATTGCGGCAATTATGAACTTCATAGGCTACTTCTTCAGCGACAAGATAGCCCTTGCTGCCATGGATGCCCAGGAGGTCGGACCGGACCATGAGCTGTACCGCATAGTTGCCGATCTGGCCGCCAGGGCGGGTCTGCCCATGCCGCGCGTGTACATCTCGCCGGCCGAGGCCCCCAACGCTTTTGCCACCGGCCGCGGACCGCGCAGCGCTGCTGTCTGCGCCACGGTCGGCCTGCTCAAAATACTCGACCGCGACGAAATCGCCGGCGTGATGGCGCATGAACTGGCCCACGTGCGGCACCGCGATATCCTTCTTCAGAGCGTGGCGGCCACCATCGCCGGCGCCATAAGCGTCCTGGGCTACATGTTCATGTGGGGCGGCTACCGCAGCCGCGATGAGGAAGGCGAAGGAACCAATCCGCTTTTCGCGCTGCTGTTCATCATCCTCGGGCCCATAGCGGCCGGGCTGGTTCAGGCGGCCATAAGCCGTCAGCGCGAGTACGCCGCCGACACCGGCGGCGCCCGGATATGCGGCAGTCCGACGTATCTCGCCCGCGCTCTGGAAAAACTCCACTTCTACTCGCAGCAGGTGCCCCTGCCGGTGAACCCCAGTTTCAACAGCATGTTCGTGGTCGAGCCCCTGAACGCCGTGGAACCCATGGCCAACCTCTTCGCCACCCATCCGCCGGTGGAGAAACGCATCATGAATCTGATCGGACGCGAGTCCACCGGAATCGTTTATCGCGCCCTCTGACCGTCGGGCAGCTTTCAGCCGCCGCGGTCGCGCTGCGCTTCCTCGGCCATCCGGCACAGCAGCTCGCGCTGGCGCTGCGTCCAGCAGCGCGGGCGGTCGATGGCCGGGGTTTCGCAACCGAACCGCCGCACTACAGCCAGGCGCAGTTCTTCAATTCCTCTGCCGTGCGTCGCGACAACGGGCAGCGCTTCGACCGCCCGCCAGTCCCACAGCGGCGGCATATCCGTCTTGTTGACCACGCGCAACGCCCCCGGAAAAGCCGCCACCAGCGACTGCTGCTGCCCCGCCAGCGGCACGCTTGCATCGAGCACAAGCACCACCATGTCGGCGCGCCCGATTTCGCCGGCGCTGTGCTCGAGGGCGGCCTGTTCCAGCGGATCGTCGGTCTGGCGGATGCCGGGAGTATCCACCAGCACCACCGCCAGCCCGCCCGCGTCCGCCAGCTCGCCTACCCAGTCGCGTGTGGTGCCGGGCATGTCGGCGGTTATGGAGCGCTGGCGCCCGATGAGCCGGTTCGCCAGCGTGGATTTGCCCGCGTTGGGCACGCCGATGATGACCACGCGCGGCGGATTCAGCAGATGTACCAGGGCATTGTCGGCCAGCACGCGCTGTATTTCGGCTGCCGTCGGAGCCGGCCCCGAAAGAAACCCCCGCCACGCCCGCGGCTGTGCCAGAAGAACGCGCAGCGCCAGTTCCGTGCGGGCATAGGGCAGCCACGCCAGCATTTCGCGCTCTATCTCGTCGTCCGCATCCAGATAGCGCGCGGGCAGCGCGGCGACCGGGCGTTCGTCTGCGCCGCCGGCGCACCACGGCAGCGGTTCGAATCCTTCCCTGCGCGCCAGCTCGACCACCTTGCCCGTCACCCACAACCCGCCGTGAACGCTGATGTCGGCCGTCAGCCCGCCCCCGTGCACGACCACCACCGCATCATCGACCGTAGCGCCGGCGTCGATGATCTCGCCGTGCACGGGCCGGCCCTGCCGCACCGGCCGGGAGAAATGCCGCTCGAGAAACTGCGGCACCAGACCGCCGGTCAGTCTGATGACCGCTATCGCGCCGGCCCCGGCGGGCGTCAGGACCATGACGTAACTGGTCTGCATGCGACTGTCAGGTGCCGTGTTTTATGTGATGCTCGGCGTATGCCAGGGCGATGCCGTAGAGCGTCAGGTCCGGCGCTATGGCATGTATCAGTTCCCATCCCTCGAAAAGCAGCTTCGCGTCGCCGCCGGTGGCGATAACCTCGGGCCAGTAGCCCAGTCTGGTGGCATACTGCTCCACGAGCTCGCGCACCATGCCGCGTATGCCGTGATAGGCGCCCTGAACAATGGCCTGGCGCGTGTTGCGCCCGAAGGCGTCGGCGGGAACCTCCATCTGCACCAGAGGCAGACAGGCGGTGCCGCGGTGCAGCGCTTCGAGCATGAGCGACACTCCCGGCGCAATCGCGCCGCCGAGGAACTCTCCGGCGTCGTTGCAGCAGTCCACGGTTACCGCCGTGCCGGCGTCCACCACGACGCAACCCCTGCCCATCTGCTCGTGCGCGGCAGCGATGTTGAGTATGCGATCGACGCCCGTTTCCGCGGGGTTCTCCGTAAGAACGGGTATGGGCAGATCTATGTCGCGCCCCACCCACTGCACATTCCTGCCGCTCGCCTGCCGGACGGCGGCTTCCACCTCGGCCATGAGCGGCGGATTGACGCTGGCGCCGGCCACCTCCGCGTTGGGCCGGTCGGCGATGCGCCGCCACGCCTCGGCGATGCGCTGGACCAGCTGCTCGCGTTCGCAAACGTTCACGCGGTCGGTGTGTTCGAGTTCGCCGGCCACGAACGTGCCCAGCGCCACCCGCGAATTGCCGACGTTCACCACCAGCAGGTTGATTTCCATCTTGGCAATTATACACCCCGCGTTATTCTCACCATCATGAGCGAAGCAGTCAGAACGGCGCTGGTAACCGGCGGCGCCCGGCGCGTGGGCCGGGCCATCGTACAGCGGCTTCTCGAAGCGGGCTTCGACGTGGCGTTCACCTATCTGCGCAGCGACGAAGGTGCCGCCGCCATCGCCGCCGACGCCCGCCGGCTCGGCAGAGAGGCGCTGGCTCTCAGGACCGACCTGCGCAGAACCGCCTCGGCCGTGGAGCGCATCGGCAACGCCGTCGAACGCCGCTTCGACAGACTCGATGTGCTGGTCAACAACGCTTCGATATACCAGCCCGGTCCTCTCCAGCAGGTTACTTCACGGCAGGTGCGCGAAATGTTCGCCATACACGTCGAAGCCCCCCTGCTGCTGTGCCGCAGGCTCGAGCGCATGCTGCGCCGCTCTTCGGGCCACGTGATCAACATGGTGGACATAATGGCCGCCCGCCCGCGGCCCGAATATCTTGCCTATTGCGCCAGCAAGGCGGCGCTGGCGAATCTGACGGCCGGCCTGGCGCGGGCGCTGGCGCCCGAGGTAACCGTCAACGGCATCGCCCCGGGAGTAGTCGAGTGGCCCGAAGGATGCACCGAACAGCAGCGCCGCTCGTATCTCGAACATGTCCCCCTCAAGCGCGCCGGAACGCCCAGGGACGTGGCCGAACTGGTGCTGTTCCTCTGCACGGCGGGCCGCTACATAAGCGGCCAGGTCATAGCGCTCGACGGCGGGCGCAGCATCGCCTGACGGCGACGGCAACCGGCGCTTCCACCACCGTCTTGATTTCTCGCCGGCGCGATGTTGCCGCGGCCGCGGGGTCCCGCGCCGCGCGGCGGCAGGTCGGCAGTCGAACCTGGTGTATCCCCATCCGGCTGCGGCGTGCTGCGATCAGAACTCATCGTCGGCGGGGATAACCGGCACATTGGCGCCATGAGGCGTCGGCGCCGCGGCGGGCACCGCCACGACCGGCACGTCCTCCAGCGTCAACAGCATGGCCGTCTCGTCGCAGTTCTCGCGCTTCGGACAGCGCACGCAATCGCTCCACACCTTCAGCGGCAGGGTGTCCTTGGGAACCGTCACGAAGCCCATCTTTTCGAAAAACCGCTTCTCGTAGGTCAGGGCCATGATCTTCCGGATGTGCAGCCGACGGGCCTCATCTATGGCCCACTGCACCAAGCTGCTTCCGATTCCCCGCCCCATGTGCGCCGAATCGACCGCCAGCGAGCGGATCTCGGCCAGATCGGCCCAGATGATCGTCAGAGCCGCGCACCCCACAACCCTGCCTTCCTCATCCCACACGGCAAAATCGCGCAGCGATTCGTACAGCTCCGCAAGGCTCTTGAAAAGCATGCGCCCCCGTTCGGCGTGGCTGTTTATCAGCCGCTGGATGGCGGGAACGTCGTGAACCGTGGCTGGTCGGATCATTTACAGAACAGCGACGAAAAAACATACGACGGCGGCACCCGCGTGTTCACGACCGGCACGTGAAAACCGCCTCCAGTTCCACCGTCGCGCCCAGAGGCAGTGCCGCAACCCCGACCGCGGCGCGCACGTGCCGCCCGGGATCGCCGAAAATCTCCAGGAACAGCTCGCTGGCCCCGTTGGCAACCTTCGGCTGCTCGGCGAAACCCGGGTCGCAGCAGACGAACACGCCCACGCGCAGCACGCCGGTAATGCGGTCAACCCCGCCCTCCACAGAAGCCGCTGCCGCCAGAGCGTTTATCGCGCACTGCCTGGCCGCCAGTTGTGCCTGTTCCAGCGCACATTGCGAAGGCACCGGACCTGCGGCAATGAGCCGGCCGTCCTTCACAGGCAACTGGCCCGACACATACACCAGATCTCCCGCGCGCCGCGCCGGCACGTACGCCCCGAAAGGCCCCGCCAGCGCCGGCAGCGCTATACCCAGCGACTTCAGCCGCTCTGAAAGCATGTGCGCATTGTCGCCGGTTGTGCCGCGCATGGCAACGAACCAACCCGCCCCGACCGAATCCCGCCGTCATTCCGCCGCCCGCGGCCATCACAGCAGCGACCGCTCGTCGGGCAGCGGTTCGGCCAGCCCGTCAAGCGGGATGCGCATCGTCTGCCACATGACCCAGCATTCGATCCCGAAAGGTATGAAGCCGATCAGGCCGATCAGCGGCATTTCGAAGTACCGTATGCTCTCCAGATTCCCCAGAAACGGCAGCGAATATGTCCACTTGGTCAGCGCCCAGTAGTTCCAGAACTCCCACAGCAGCCCGCACACAAGCCCGCCCGCGAACGCCGCCAGCGTGCGCCCGTACCACCCTGCTGACCAGTCGCGCAGCATGCTCGGCCTGCCGAGCCAGTAATTCAGCGGGTCCAGCAGAAAAACGAGGCTCGTCCACAAGGTCAGCGTCGCGACGGGCGCTGCGTGCAGCACCGGCCACGCCAGCATCGCCGCCCCGGCCGCAAGCGAAAGCACCGGGCCCCACCACGGCATACGCCACGGGCGCGACCTGGCCCAGTCGAAGGCGCCGGCGTTCAACAGCACCTGCCCGCTCATCAGCATCCCCGGAACAATAGCGGCGAACGCCACCATATAGCCGACAAGCCGCGCAATGAACGACGGCGGCATGCCTATGTAGCGCCACGCCCTGATCGAATAGAAGTTGATCCAGTCGAACACGCACCAGATCACCACCGACGCCAGACACAACAGCGCGAAATGATGCGGACGGCGGCGAACCGGCCCGGGAGGCCGCTGCCGCGCCAGCACGCCCTCCAGAAGCAGTATGTAGCCCACCCACACAACCGCCGTCATGTTGTGGGCCATCCACCGGGCCGCGCCGGCCAGAAACGTCCGCGGAGGGTGGGCGGCCTCGAACGCGTCTATCGCCTGCTGCGTGTGCATCGCCCCCCGGGCGGTAAGCCACACGTCTGCAAACAACAGCGCCTCGCACGCCGCGATGACCGCCAGTCCCAGCCAGAAGGTCGCCGGCCAGCGGCGTGCCGCGCATGTCCCGTCGAGCGCTGCGCCGGCGGCGTCACTGAAGGTCGCTTTCGTTGACATCGGGCTGGTTCGTCGTTTTCTCCCCGTGCAGCGGCCGACAGCCGGCTTCGGGGAAATGAATGGTCCTCGAACTCACTTCGCCGGTTGCGACTCCCCCTGTTCCGCCGCCCGGGCCTCGCCCTGTTCTCCCGCGGCATTCGCCTCCTGCGCAGGCGCCGGCGGGGACTGTCCGCACTGTGCTCCCGGGGCGGATTCCTCCGCGCCATCGGTTGCTGCATCCTGCTCCGCGTCGGGGGTTTCCTCGATATAGGTCCTTTTGTGTTCTTCGGGCGCCTCGACTATGACGATGTCCTCCTCCTGTTCGTCTTCGAAAATCAGCACGCGTTTCTGGCGGATAAGCTCCAGCAGCGCAAGGAACACGCCTATCATCTCGCTGCGGCTGGCGCGTCCTTCCATCAGCTGCCGGAAAAGAACGCGCCCCTCGCGGCGCACGCGATCCTCGATATCCGCCGCGTGCAGATCTATGGGCGTATCGTCGTAGATGACCTGATGGTCCGCCGGCAGGCGCATGCCCACCTCCTGCATGAGGCGGTTGAACGCCTCCAGCAGGTCCCACACGTGAACCTCCTCGAGGTTAAGCGGGGGCGGTTCGTCCTCCTTGCCGTCGCGTGCCGCGGGCTGCCGCGGAAACCGCCGCGCGAAAAGCTCGCGCCTCTGTTCCAGCGCCTGCGCGGCATCCCGGAAGCGCTTGTATTCCAGAAGTTTCTGCACCAGCTCGTAACGCGGGTCGGCGATTTCGGCGGCCGCCGACGGCTCGCCCCCGTCGGCACACGCCGGCGGCCTGGGCAGAAGCATCGCCGACTTGATCTCCATGAGCGTCGCCGCCATGACCATGAACTCGCCGGCAAGGTCGATATCCAGACCGTCGCGGTCGCGCATCTGGCGGATCATGTCCAGGTATGACATGTACGAGGCGGTGATGCGCGCTATCGGTATGTCATAAATGTCCAGCTCGTCGCGCTTTATAAGGTACAGAAGCAGGTCGAGCGGACCGTTGTAAACATCCAGTTCGACGCGGTACTCCAATGGCATCCCTGTCCAGCGGCTGCTTGATTTTACTGCGTGCGGGCCGATAATCCAGCCGCAGGGATTGTCAGCGCCCGCTTGCGCGTCGTCAGGGGTCGCCGCCGGCCCGACCCGCAACGGACAACTGATCGCACAGGAGCATGGACGACGCAATCCTTCAGTTCGCCACGCAGGTGATCGCCGCCGAACAGAAGGCCGTGGGCCAGATGGCCCGGGCGGTGGACGAGTCGTTTGCGCGCGCGGTGCATATGATACGCGACTGCCATGGAGCCGTGCTCACCACCGGCATCGGCAAGGCCGGCATAATCGCTCGCAAATTGGCGGCCACGTTCTCCAGCACCGGCACGCCCAGCCACTTCCTCAACCCCGCCGACGCCCTGCACGGCGACGTGGGCGCCATCCGCAACGGCGACCTCGTGCTCATCCTCTCCTACAGCGGCGAAAGCGAGGAGATCCTGCGACTGCTGAGCGTCGTGCTGAAACTCGGCCATCCCGTCATCTCCATGACCGGCAGCACCGCCAGCACGCTGGCGCGGCATTCCACCATAGTGATAAACATGGGCGAGGTGACCGAGGCCTGTCCGCTGGGTCTGGCGCCAAGCGCCACGACCACCGCCATGCTCGCTCTGGGCGATGCTCTGGCTCTGACCGTCATGAAGCTGCGCAATTTCACGGCCCAGGATTTCGCCCTCTTCCATCCCGCCGGACAACTCGGCCGCAGGCTCATGCGCGTCAGAGAAGCGATGAGCTTCCGCCGCGGCGAAAACCTGCCCGTGGCTTCCGACCGGCTCACCGTCAAACAGGTACTTATCGAGGTCAGCCACATCAAGCGCCGCAGCGGCGCCGTGGTGCTCGTGGACGACAGCGGCCGCCTCACCGGCATCTTCGCCGATTCCGACCTGCGCAGGCTCATGACCGCCAGCGACGCCGGCGTCCTCGACCTGCCCATAAATCAGGTCATGACGCGCAACCCCAAACGCATAGCCGCCGACGCCCTGGTCAGCGAGGTCATGGCCATCATGAGGCAGCACCGCATAGACGAACTGCCCGTGGTGGACGAAGATAACCGGCCGGTAGGGCTGATCGACGTCCAGGACCTCGTTGTCCTTAAACTCTTCGACATGAACGCGGAAGCATTCTGATGCGCGGCATAATCCCGGCAATATCCGCCCTGCTGCTGCTGGCACTCGCCCTTGGCGTTTACCTCATGATGCAGCAGCCCCGCCCGCAGCATGCGGATTCCACGTCCCGCGCCAGGCGTGCGGCCACCAGGCCCGCCGGCGCCGCCACCCAGAGCGCCGCCGGCGCTGTCGACGGCGTGTGGATGGACCACTACGACGGGCGCACCGGCCAGCGCACCAGCCGCATACGCGCCGAGCGCTACGAACCGATGAAGGACGGACGCGTAAGGCTGCTTGCGCCGGAAATGGAGTATTTCCTTAACGACGGGCAGGTGCTGTGTCTGGCTGCCCGCTGGGGCATCGTCACCATGCAGGAGGGCATCAACCGGGCACGCAATGCCCCGCCGGGCACGCGCGTCAACCAGACGCCCAGATACGGCGAGTTCCGCGATGTGGTGCTCACCATCCGCCCCGCCGTCCATGAGAGCCGCCCCACGCTCACCCTTACGATGCCCAGCGCCTCGCTCGACCACGAATCGCTGCTGATCTCCACAGCGGCCTTTTCCGACGCCGATGGAACGCTCGCGGCAGACCAGGTGCCCGTTACCGTACGCGGCGACGACTATGAATTCGACGGACGCGGACTGGTGGTGCAATACAACCAGCTCGGCAGACGGCTGGAATATCTCAAGGTATTTCACGGCCAGCGGCTGCTCATAAAACGCCCCGGCGTCAATCTCGGCGGCACGCCCCCCGCCACCCGACCCGCTGCCGCGGCAGCATCCAGCCGCCTCACTGCTTCCGTCCGTTTGCCGGAATATCTGCCCGCGCCGCTCGGAGAGCCGCTCGCGGCGCTCGATCCCGCTCTCGCTGCCGCCGCCGTGGAAAAACCCGCGCCGCGCGGACGCCCCGCGCGCCCCGTTGCGCCCGTCCCTTCTCCGGCCACCAGGCGGACATCGGCAAGTCCCGTCTATCGCGCAACTTTCCAGCAGACGGTGCAGGTGTTCCAGGGCGGGCAGATGATAGCCTCGGCCGACCAGATGCAGATCGATTATCTGGAAGGCCCCGCCGACGCGACCTCCTCCGCAATGCAGCCCGCCGCCGCGCCGCATGCCGCCAGCCGCCCGGCGCGCTCCGCCGGCATGATGCGCGGCCCCTCGGCCACCAGACCCGCGCGCGCTGCGCTTTCCCCGCCGCGTTCACCACGCCCTGAAACTCAGCCCGATGCGTCGCCGCCCCCCGACCAGCCGGAACAGCCCATAGAAGTGCGCTGGACCGGCCCGCTGACCATCGTCGCCGTGCCCGGCGATCCGCCGGACGGGCTTGTCGAGGGCCATGCGATAGTGCGTCTGGAATCGACCGGCCCCAGGCCGGTGGAGGTCATCAACCGCTCCGCCGATGGCGTCGGCACGCTGCGCTGCGGCAGGCTTACCTTCTGGACGGCCGATCACAGCGCTTATCTCGAACAGAAATCTTTCGACGCCATCACCATGACCGACTCGCGCGGAACCATCATCGCCGCGCGTTCGATGCGCTATTCCGCCGCGAACGGCAACGCCGAACTGCGCGGACCGGGCCAGGCCACAGTACCCCCGGAAAACCCAAAGGCGCGCAACGCCGGCCCCATGCAGTTGCAGTGGGCCGACCGCTGCCTGTTGCGCCTGCGCGAAACCGGAGAAAACGCGCTGGTCGTCGAGTCGGCCGCACTCGCCGGAGACGTGGTTGTACACCATCCGCAGATCGATTTGCGCGCTGCGCGCATCGATCTGGAGTTCGACGCGCCCGCGACGCCGCATTCATCGCCCGCGCCGGGCGGCGCGCCCCCGGCGCTTCGGGAGCTTCAGGCCCGCGGCGACGTCAGGTGCGACATGGCCGACCCGGCCGACCCCGGCTACCGCCGCAATCTTTCCTGCGAAGACCTGCGTCTGCTGACCGCTCGCGCTCCCGACGGCAGCCTCTACGCGCGATCGCTGGTGGCCACGGGCAAAGTGCTGGCCGAGGACGCGCAGCGCAAACTTGCCGCCGGCTACATGTCGGTGGCGATCGCGCCCCCCGCCGCGCGATCGGCCACGCGGCCGTCCACGGCTTCCTTCCAGCCGGGCGACGTAAGCAGTCTGGTAGCTCACGACGCCGTGACCATCACCACCCCCGACGGCGCGACGGCGCGCGGCGACAGCTTGACCATCCGGGCCGACGGCCCGGAAAAGGAAATCACACTGAGCGGCCGCCCGGCCGTCGTCACACGTGGGCAGGACGTGCTCGAAGGCCCGATCGTGCGGCTGGTGCCCGAGGACCAGCCGCGCGGCATCGCCGGGCAACTCGGCGTTCAGGGAGCAGGCCGACTCCACACCGCCCAGAAAACCGCCGCCGATCAGCCGCCGCGGATGGTGAAACTGTCGTGGAGCCAGACGCTCATAGCCGATGGCGATCTGCTTACGTGTCTTGGCGACGTGAAGCTGTCGGCCGTCGAACCCGACGGCACCGTGAACACGGCCAACGGACACCAGGCCGTTATCGCCACCACGCGACCGGCAACGCGTCCGTCATCGCCGGCAGCACCGGCGGCGCGCGCCACAACCCGCCCCCGCGATGCCGGAGCGTCGGATCTGTCCGTGCTGTCGGGTCGGGTAATCAGAAGCATAGAACTTGAGGGCGCGGCAGGCCGTCCGGCGCTGCTCCAGTCGGTGCTCGAGTCGCCTTCGGGTGCGCTCCTGCGCATGTTCCACATGGAAACGCAGCGCGTCAGCTACGCCCAGACGGATGACCGCGATCGCCTGCTCAGAGTCCCCGGCGCGGGCAGGATGCTCCTGATGGACGAGCGTCCGCCATCCACCCAGCCGGCGGCGCGTCAGGCTGCGGCCGACCCGCTGGCCTTGCGCGGCAAGACGGGCTTCAGCTGGGAAAAGCAGCTCGTCTATGACGGCAAGCAGAATACCCTCGAAATGGTGGGCGATGTGAAAATAGCCCGCGTCGAGCAGGACGGCAGGCTGGACGACCCCCTGAGGCTCGATGCCGACCGCGTGATCGTCGAGATGGAGGAGCAGGCTCCGCCCGCCGGCCAGCGTGCACAAGCCCCCGCGACGCGCGGAGCGCTGCCCGATATGACCGCACGGGCAACCGTCAAGCGGGTTACCGCAATCGGACAGCCGATACGTATCTGGAGCAGCCGTCTGAACATGGAGGCGATGGAAATACAGCACGATCCCGTGAACCACCGGCTGCGCGCGACCGGCACCGATCGCCGGCCTGTGCGCAAATACGACAAAAACGGACTGGAAGAAGCTTCGTTCGACGAAGTGATCATCAACACCGAAACATTCGACATCGTTTCGGCGAAAAACATGGTGATCAAACACCGCTAGCATCACACCAGCCCCAACTGTAAGGGGGACATTCCGAATGCCATTCACTTAGGCCTTCCTCCCCAGCGGGCGGGGTTTCTTTTCATCTGCCGGCGTGGCACGGTCATCTTCATGTGGGTGTCCTGGAGGTCTTTCATCACCCGCGGT